>Ga0207681_10000617_pt1 | contig 23812 bp, 18 predicted proteins | sample KBSS53metaG_FD_184324 | JGI IMG/M metagenome (GOLD analysis project Ga0207681, IMG submission 184324) | Switchgrass rhizosphere microbial communities from Kellogg Biological Station, Michigan, USA - KBS S5-3 metaG (SPAdes) (version 2) | ecosystem: Host-associated > Plants > Roots > Rhizosphere... | reverse complement strand
ATGGGCGACGAGCTGGAAGAGCTGGCGCTGCGGAAAAACTTTTCGGCGGACGAGCTGGCCCGCAAGGCGCGCGAGCTCGCCGACCAGGCCGCCCCGCCTGCGGATCGCGTGCGGCCCACGCCGATCCTGACCGAGGTGCCCGCGATCGTCGGCCACGACGACTCGACGGTGATCATCGACGAGTCGCTGAAGCTTCCGCGCGGGGCCGGCGCCGCGCCGACCGCAGCGCCGCGGGAACCGCGCCGCGCGCGCGGCAAGTGGCTGATGGCCGTCGGGGCCCTCGGCTGCATCTTCGCGGGCGCGCTGCTGGGCGGGGCGCTGCGGCCCTCCGCGCCGTCAGCGGTCGTGGTCACGGCGCCCGCTCCGGCCCTGCCCCCGCCACCGCCGCCCGCGCCACCGCCCGAACCCGTCGCGTCGCCGACGGTGCGCGTGGCGCTGGATTCGGCGCCGCAAGGGGCGACGGTGACCGGCGCCGCCGGGCCGCTCGGCAAGACGCCGCTGCTGCTCAACCTGCCGCGCTCGCAGGAGGTCGTCGAGCTGACGCTGACCAAGCCCGGTTACGCGCCGCTGCCGTACAAGGTGATCCCGATTCAGGACAAGGACCTCGTCGCGAACCTGCACCGCGCTGTCGCGCGTACCCCGGCGCCTGTTGCGGCGCCCGGCGCGCTGAAGCCGGGCGTCCCCGCCGGTCCCGCCGGGACGACGAAAACCGTACGCGTCACGACCACCACGACGACCTCGTCCAAGACCATGCAGCAGACGGTCGCGCCCGCTGCGACGACGCGCGCCGCGTCCGCGCCTCCCACGCTACGGCGCTAGTCGCTTCGCGCCGAAGGCGCGATATGCGACTATTGTTTTTTCAGGTAGCCGCGATCCCGCGCTTCGCGGGGGCGGCTAGCTCACCGATGACCGAACGAAAACCGCCGGACGGCGAGGAGGACTTCGCCGCGATGTTCGCCGCGTCGGAGGCGCAGGCCAGCCGCGCGCCGCGGCCGCGATTCGCGATCGGCGATCGGGTGCGCGGGACGATCGTCTCGATCGGCCAGGAGGTGGCGGTGGTCGAGCTCGCCGGCGGCGGCGAGGGCACGCTGGAGACGCTGGAGCTGCGCGACGCCAGCGGCGGGCTGATCGCGAACGTCGGCGACAAGGTGGACGCGCGCGTGGTCGCGCTCGGCGAGAAGCAAGGGTTCGTCACGCTCCGGCGCGGCGCCGGTCAGGGCCATGGGGGCGCTGGGCGCTCGAACCTCGCCGAGGCGGCGACCACCGGCTTACCCGTCGAAGGTGTCATCACCGGCGTCAACAAGGGCGGCTTCGAGGTCGACGTCGGCGGCGTGCGCGCGTTCTGCCCGCTGTCGCAGCTGGAGCTGCGGCCCGTCGACGATCCGGGCGCTTACGTCGGCCGTCGCTACGAGTTCCGCGTGACCCGCCACGAAGAGGACCGGCGCGGGACGAACGTGGTCCTGTCGCGGCGCGCGCTGCTGGAGGAGGAAGCGCGCGGACGCGCCCAGGAGACGCGCGCCAAGGTGGTCGTCGGCGCGGTGTTGCCCGGCGTGGTCACCGCGATCAAGGACTTCGGCGCGTTCGTCGACGTCGGCGGGATCGAGGGGCTGCTGCCCGCGTCGGAGATCAGCTTCGACCGCGGCACGCGCCCGGCGGATGTCCTGACGGTGGGCCAGCCGGTGACCGTGCAGGTGATGCGCGTCGAGAAGCGCGACGACCCCAGGCGTCCTGAGCAGGTGTCGTTCTCGCTGAAGGCGCTCGAGCGCGATCCGTGGCAGGACGTGGCCGCGCAGTTCCCGCCTGGAACGACCGTGCGCGGGCAGGTGATGCGCACCGAGGTGTTCGGCGCGTTCGTGCAGCTGGCGCCCGGCGTCGAGGGGCTGATCCACATCAGCGAGCTCGCCTCCCAGCGCCAGCTGCGCCATGCGCGCGACGCCGTCAAGCCGGGCGATCCGCTGGAGGTCGCCGTGCTCGCCGTCGAACCCGAGAAGCGTCGCATCTCGCTGGGGCTCGCCGGGCGCGAGGCGGGCATCGACGAAGAGGGCCGCGCCGCCGCGGCGCGCGCGTCGGGCGGCGGGCAGGGGCAGGGCGGCAAGGGCATGGGCACCCTGGGCGATCTGCTCAAGGGCAAGTTGCCGGGACGCTGAGCGCGCGATGCCGCGAAACATCCGATCACGCAGCGCGATTTCGGGTTAGACATCCAGCCCCCGTGACGTTCGCCGAGTTGAGCATTCATCCCGCGCTGCGCGCCGCACTCGCCGCGCGCGGGTACGAGACGCCGACGGGCGTGCAGGCGGCGGTGCTTGACGCCGGCTGCAGCGGACGCGATCTGCTGGTGTCGTCGCACACCGGATCGGGCAAGACGGTCGCCTTCGGCGGCGCGATGGCTGATTCGCTGCTGGCCGCCGCCGAGACCGAGGTTCCCCACGGGCCGAATCCGATCGCGCTGGTGATCGTGCCGACGCGCGAGCTGGCCGTGCAGGTGCGGGAGGAGCTTCGCTGGTTGTTCGCGTCCACGCGTCTCCGCCTCGCGTCGTTCACGGGCGGAACGCCGGTGTTCGGCGATCTGAAGGCGATCCAGCGGGGTGTCGATCTGGTGATCGGGACGCCCGGGCGGCTCGTCGATCTGCTACGCCGGAACAGCCTGAAGCTCGCCGATCTGCGCGTGGTGGTGCTGGACGAGGCTGACGAGATGCTCGACCTCGGGTTTCGCGAGGATCTCGAGACGCTGCTCCAGGGGGCTCCCGCCACGCGGCGTACGCTGCTGCTGTCGGCGACGCTGCCGCCGGAGATCCGGACGCTCGCACGCCGCTACCAGAAGGACGCGATCGCGATCGATCCGCGCAAGGGCGGCGACGGTGCCGCGCCGGGCGCGAGCCGCGCGGCGCACGAGGACATCACCCACCGCGCGCATCTGATCGCGGGCGGCGATCGCCTCGCCGCCGTCGTCAACGTTCTGCGCGCCGGCGAGACCACGCGCGCCATCGTCTTCTGCACCACCCGCGAAGGGGTGGCCGAGATGCACGCGGCGCTGGTCGCGCGCGGCTTCGCGGCGACGGCAATCTCGGGCGAGCGCGCCCAGGCGGAGCGGGATCGCGCGCTGGAGCAGCTGCGGCGGGGCGACGCGCAGGTGCTGGTCGCCACCAACGTGGCGGCGCGCGGCCTGCACCTGCCCGACGTCGATCTGATCGTGCACGCCGATCTGCCGCTCAACGCGGACTCGCTGATCCACCGGAGCGGCCGCACCGGGCGGGCGGGGCGCAAGGGGACAGCGGTCGTGATCGCCACCGTCGCCGAGCGGCGCAAGGCCGAGCGCCTGCTGGCCGCCGCGCACGTGAAGGTCGAGTGGACGGCCCCGCCCTCGGCGGAGGCGATCGCGGCGGCCGGGCGCGCGCGACTGGCCGACGATCTGGTCGCCGCCGAGGCGGCAGCCGAGGCGTCCGCGGCCGACACGATGGACCCGGTCGACGACCTGCTGGCGCGGGTGGAGGCCAAGCTGCCCGCGCGCGATCTCCTGCGCCGGCTGCTCGCGCGCGAGCTGGCCCGGCTTCCCGGCGGTGAGCCGGTGCGCCCGGTCCACGTCGCCGGCCCGGGCCCGGGCGGTCGCGCCGGCGGTCAACAGGGCCACGGGCCGCCCGCGCGCCGGGGCACGCACGGCGACTTTGCGCGCGAGGGCGTCAGCTTCCGCGTGAACCTGGGCGCGAGTGATCGCGCCGATCCGCGCTGGCTGCTGCCGCTGATCTGCCGCCGCGGCGGCGTCACCCGTCGCGAGGTGGGCGCGATCCGGATCGGCCCGCACGAGACGGTGTTCGAGATCGCGGGCGCCGCGGCGCACGACTTCGCGCTCGCCGCCAGCGAGCCCGATCAACGGGCGCGCCACGTCGTCATCGAACGGGCGGATGCGCCGGCCCACGAGCGCCCATTCGAGACCTCCGCGCTTCCAGATCACGTGCCCGAGCCGCACCCGCGGTCCCAGCCTCGCCGGTCGCATCAGCCCGCGCGCGCGGCGGAGCCTCCGCGATCACACCAGCCGCCGCGCCCGCCGGAGCATCAGCCGCGGCCGCAGCCACCGCCGCACCCGCCTCAGCCCCCGCGATCGCACCAGCCGCCGCGCCCGCCGCAGCATCAGCAGCGGTCGCAGCCCGCGCGCGCGCCTGAGCCTCCGCGATCGCACCAGCCGCCGCGCCCGCCGCAGCCTGCGCGATCACCGGGCGGATATCACCCCCTCCAGCGCCGATCGCCGCGCAAGCATGTGCCCGAGGATCCGCGACCGCATCAGCCACCGCGACCGCATCAGCACCCGCGTCCGCCGGAGTCGTCCCGGCCCGAGCACCGGCATCCTCATTCGCGGCCACACCCGCATCCGCGCCCGCACCCGCCAGGCAAGCCGCGCAAGCACCGCGCGTAGCGCGTCGCCCTCCCACGACCCGTCGGTCGACGGTCGCGCAACCGAATTGGAGGTCCGCCGACAAACTATCGCCCTTTTCAAATGCGGCGTGCCGGCAAACAGCTCGAGCTCTCGCTGCCTCGCACTGCGACCCGCGGCGGCGCTCGCGAGGGCGCCGGGAGACCGCCCATCGCAGGTCGCCGGCCGCCGGTCCCGCACCGACGCCGGCCCGAACACAAGGCTCGCTTTCCGGCACACGTCACGCTTCGGGCTTGCGCCGGACTGCCGTCCTTCCGACACGTCCGACTCTTCGACGCGATCTTGCCTGCGATCAGGGGCGCATCGAACGCGCGCTTCAGAGTACTCGCCTTCTCGGTACAGACAGATCACCTGCACACAATCGTCGAGGCCGAGAATAGTCGCGCTCTGGTGGCGGGGATACGAGGGCTCGCGATTCGCGTCGCACTGGCCGTCAACCGCCGCCTTGATCGGAAAGGCTCCGTCTGGAGCGATCGCTACCACGCGCGGAAGCTTCGGACGCCGCGAGAGACGCGCGCGGCCTTCCTCTACGTGCTGCAAAACTGGCGAAAGCATCTAGGGAGGACGGTTGGCATCGACGGCCGCTCTTCGGGACCGTGGTTCGACGGATGGGTGGCCCCTCCGGCGCGACCGTCGAAAGCGATTCCTGTGGCGCGCCCGCGAACTTGGCTCGCTGCGACAGGCTGGCGGGAAAGGGGTGGGGGCCCAATCGGCGTGGAGGAAGCTCCGGCGAGTGGTCGGTCCTTCACGAAGTGGCGAAGAGTGAGGAAAGTTTGAAAAGGGCGATAGTTGTCGCTGGTCCGAAAAACCGTGGACGGCGACGCGGTCTCGCTCGCCCTTGCGTGATCGCGTTCAGCCGCCGCCGTCGGAGGGCGTCCCCGGTTCCGGGCTGAGTCGAATGTCCGCTTCGGCCACCGAGAGAAGAGCTAGCGTCTCGCCCGTGGTCGAATCGGAGAACTCGACCTCGTAGCAGCCGTCATCGTACGTTTCGACGACGTACCCGATCATGCCGTTCCGGGCGCCGTCGCTCTCGTACTTGTCCGTGACCAGGACGATCCTGCTGTAGTTGGGGATCACCGCGCCTCGCCTCCGCTCACGCCGCCTGCAGGCGTTCCAGCAGCGCGGGGTGGGCGCGCACGCGGAAGATCACGCCGTCGTCGTCGTAGCGTTCGCCCAGCACCTCGCAGCCGGCGAAGATCTCGCCGCGCATCTGCTGGCGGTCATAGGGGACGCGGACCTCGCCCTCGATGAGGTCGCGGTTGAAGAACGCGAGCAGGTGTTCGCGCAGGCGGGCGACGTCGGCGGGGCGACGGGCCGACATCACCACCCCGTCGGGCCAGCGCGCGAGCAGGTCGTTGGTCGTGCGCGCCTCGGCTTCGGCGTCGCCGCAGGCGTCGATCTTGTTGAACACCAGCAGGCGCGGCACGTCGCCGGCGCCGATCTCGGCGAGCACCTCGGTCGTGACCGCGAGGTGGCGCTCGAACGTCGGGGCCGACGCGTCGACGACCTGGACGAGCAGACCGGCCTCCAGCGCCTCGTCGAGCGTGCTCTTGAACGACGTCACCAGACCGTGCGGGAGCTTGTCGATGAAGCCGACCGTGTCGGAGACCAGCACGCGCGGCCGCGCCTCGGGCACCAGCGGCCGCACCGTCGTGTCCAGCGTCGCGAACAGCTTGTCGGCGACGTAGACCTCGCTGCCCGTCAGCGCCCGCATCAGCGTCGATTTGCCCGCGTTCGTGTACCCGACCAGCGCGACGCGGGATGTGTCGCGGCGGCGCGCGCGCTGCGTGCGCTGTTCGTTCTCCAGCGCCGCCAGATCGCGGGTCAGCTCTGCGATCCGGTCGCGGATCTTGCGGCGGTCGAGCTCGAGGCTGGATTCGCCCGCGCCCTTGCCGCCGATGCCGCCCCGCTGCCGATCTTGACCCTTGGCGCGGCCTTGCTCGCGCAGGCGCGGCACCAGGTACTGCAGCCGCACGATCTCGACCTGGGCCTTGGCGGCCCGCGATCGCGCGTGGCGGCGGAAGATTTCGAGGATGACGGCGGTGCGGTCCAGCACCTCGACGCCGGTCGCCTTCTCCAGGTTGCGCGCCTGCGACGGCGTGATGTCGTGATCGACGAGCACCGCCTCGATCGGCGCGCTCAGGCCTTCTCCCGCGAGCGTCACCAGCTCCGCGAGCTTGCCGCTGCCCAGCACGGCGGCGGGGTGGAGCGACTGGCGGCGCTGGGTCACGGTGGCCACGACGTCGACGCCCAGCGTGCGCCCCAGCCGGTGCAGCTCGGCCACCGAGGCGGCGAAGGTCTCGTCATCGGTGTCGGGCAGCTGGACCGCGACGATCGCGGCCCGCAGCGGTCCGGCCTGGTTTTCGGGCAGCGACGTCGACATGGGCGCGGGAGTATATAGACGGAAAGCCGTCAGTTCGCCGGCGTGAGCGTGATCGAGACGCTGTCGTAGAACAGCGTCGTCACGCCTTCGAACCCGGAGTCGGTGCCCAGGATCGCGAACACCTTGCCGTCGGCCGACGACGTCACCGCGAAGCGCGACAGCATCAGCGTCTTCGCCTGATACGGCGGATTCGACGTCACGCAGGGGAGCGTGTTGGCGATGTTGCCGACGACCTCGAGGTCCGCGCCGCCCGTCGATTGTTGCCCCTTGTCGAGGTTGAGGCGCAGCCAACCGAGGTTGTCGGCCTGGGCGCGCGGCTCGGTCGCGGACGCCCCGATCTTCACGAAGACGCTGGTTCCCGGGGCGCCTCCGATGCCGCCGCAGTCGGCGGACGCATTCGTGGCGATCACGACGACCACGTCCATCAGGTAGGCGGCGCTCGGGCGCAAGCCCGTGATCGCGCGCGAGATGAACATGAACAGATCGTCGCTGTGGTTGTTGCCGTTCATCCGCAAGCCGCCGCCGGCGGGCACGCCGGTCGGGAGGCTCGCCCAGCCGGACATGAGGTCGTACGTCGCGGCGTCCGCCGGCGGGTAATCGCAGAAGCTTCCCGTCCAGCCCTCGGTGTCGGCCGTGAAGTCCCAGACCTGCGAGAACGTGCCGCTGCCGCCGCCGCCCGCGCCACCCGTACCCGAGGTCCCTCCGGTGGCGCCGCCCGCACCGCTCGTGCCCGAAGCTCCGCCCGTGCCGCCCTTACCGCCGTTGCCGTTCGCACCGCCGCACGCGAGCGGGATCAGCAGAAGCGCCGTAACGGCGCGATCAGCCCTGCGCATCAGGGCATGATGGCATGAACCAGCGGCGGCGTGATGCGGGTAGCGCGATACGCGCCGTAGAAGTTCGGAAACTTCAGCTCCCAGACGATCTTGCCGTCCGCCTTGACGACCTCGGCGATGTGGGTCTGCAGCGTCGGGCTGAGGACGCCCGCCACGACGAGGACGTTGCCGTTCGCGAGGCGGTTGGCGTCGCCCCAGTACGCCGCGTACCAGGACGTGTAGAACGTGTCGGTCACGGAGAAGCTCCCCGGGAACTGCCACGTCAGCGTCGCCTTCTTCATCGTCTGATCGACCTGGTACTCCACGATGCGCGAGTGGTACTGGCTCATCGGACAGCGCGTGTTCCAGCCGCCGTTGTCGTAGAAGAGGATGGTGCCGTCGCTGTGAATCTCGGGATCGTGCGAGTCGACGTACTGCGTGCCCGAGTAGGTGATGTCGCCCAGACCCATGCTCGCGCACGAGGCCGGCATCAGCCACTGCTTGGTCGGGTTCGTGTAGGTCGTCTTGAGCAGGCCGACCCAGCGGCAGTTCGCGTAGACCTCGTTCTTCGCGATGTCGATCGTGATCGAGTTGCCGTGGCACCAGTCGGTCATCGCGCCCGCGGGCGGCGGCACCAGCTTGGCCCAGTCGAGCGACCACACCTCCTGGTTGTCGGCCGTGATCTCGCGAAACACCGGCGACTTCACGTTGTTGACCGTGACGTCCTCGATGATCACGTAGTGCCCGTTCGACAGCTTCCCGGCGTGGTGCGAGACCGACTTCCCCGCCGCGCAGGCCGCGTGCTTGCACTCCCAGATGATGTTGCCGGCGAAGTCGAACTCGCGCGGCGGCGTTCCGGTCGTCTGCTGTGCGTTCCAGGTCGGCCCGACGAGGATGCCCTTGTCCGTGAGGAGCGTCGACACCGCGCCTCCGTTGTCCGGAGAGGTTCCGTCGATGACGTACCAGACCGGCTGACCCTCGCTGTCATAGATCACGGCCATCGGCGGATAGGGCGAGTTCGGGATGACGACCCCACTGCCCGTCGTGGCGTTGACCCGCTGCATGTTCATCAGGGTCCAGCCCGCCTGCGCGCGCGCCGTGTCGTTGACCGAGATCGTCCCGACCGGGATGTTCGCGGGCAGCGCGCCCGTCTTGAAGCTGCCGGTGCCGCTTTGCGCGCCGGAGATCGCCTTGATCGCGTAGGTCTGATTCGCGCGCATGCCAATGATCAGCACGCGGTGGTCGGTGACCGTGGCGGCGTCCGAGATCTCCCACTGGGTCGGGTTGCCGACGCCGAACTGAACGACCGATTCCGCGGGCGCGGTGGTCTTCCAGCTGACGTAGCAGGACAGCACGCTGTTCGGGTTCGCCTCGATCGTCAGCGTCAGACCGCCCGAGCTGCTGCCCCCGGCGCCTGTCGTGCCTGCGCTGCCGGTGGTTCCCGCCGCGCCGGTGGTGCCGCCGCGGCCCGCCGCCCCGGTCGTTCCCGCGACGCCGCTCGTGCCCGCGGCGCCGCTCGTGCCCGCGGTGCCCGTCGTGCCCGCGCTGCCCGTCGTGCCCGCGCTGCCCGTCGTGCCGGCGGCGCCCGTCGTCCCTCCGGCGCTCGCGCCGCCGCTGGCGCCGACGCCGGGGCTGCCTCCTGAACCGTTGCTGGCGCACCCGAAGATCAGGGCGCACATCGAAAGCAGGACCAGTCTCGTCGACCCACGGCCACCCTTCATGCGCGCACACTCGAACAGCGGCGCGCCGGGTGTCAATAATTCAATTGTTGCTTTGTTTGGATGGTTTCCTAAACACGAGCACGCCGATCCGGCTCACCGAAATGGAGGCGGTGCTCGCCGATCTGTCGGCTGATCTATAGTGCGCCGATGGCGGCCGGCTCCCTGCGTTTCGACGCGACCGAGGTGCGCGAGGTGCTGCGCATGATCGAGAGCGAGAGCCTGGACGTGCGCGCGGTGACGATGGGCGTGTCGCTGCGCGACACCGCCAGCGAGGATCTGGAACGGACGAACGCGCGCATCTACGAGAAGCTGATGCGCGCCGCCGAGCGCCTGGTGCCCACGACGAAGGCGGTGCACGACGACTTCGCCGTGCCGATCACGTCGACGCGGCTCTCGGTGACGCCGCTGGCTCTGGTCACGGAGGCGGCGCGCGCGCCTCGCGTCGTCACGTCCGCGCTGGCGGTGGACCGCGCGGCGCGCGAGCTGGGCGTCGACTACGTGGGCGGGTTCTCGGCGCTGGTCGAGAAGGGGATCACGCCCGGCGATCGCGCGCTGATCGATTCCATCCCGGAGGCGCTGGCGCAGACGCAGCACGTCTGCTCGTCGGTGAACGTGGCCAGCACGCGCGCCGGCATCAACACCGACGCGGTGCTGGAGATGGGGCGCGTGGTGAAGGCCGTCGCCGAGGCGACCGCGGCGGCGGGCGGCATCGGCTGTGCGCGACTGGTGACGTTCGCGAACATCCCCGACGACAACCCGTTCGTCGCCGGTGCGCTGCACGGGGTGGGCGAGGGTGAGTGCGTGATCAACGTCGGCTGCTCGGGGCCGGGCGTGGTGCTGTCGGCGCTGAAGCGGCTGCGCGCGTCGGGCGAGCCGTTCGACGTCGCGACGATCGCCGAGACGATCAAACGCATGGCGTTCAAGGTCACGCGCGCGGGCGAGCTGATCGGACGCGAGGTGGCGCGGCGGCTCGGGCCGCCGGTGCGCTTCGGCGTCGTCGATCTCTCGCTGGCGCCCACGCCCGCGGTCGGCGATTCGGTGGCCGAGATCCTGGAGGCGATGGGCATCGAGAAGGCGGGCGCGCCCGGTTCGGTGGCCGCGCTGGCGATGCTGACCGACGCGGTCAAGAAGGGCGGCGTGATGGCGTCGTCGGCGGTGGGCGGGCTGTCGGGTGCGTTCATCCCGGTCAGCGAGGACGCGGGCATGGTCGCGGCGGCGCGCGCCGGCGCGCTGTCGATCGAACGGCTGGAGAGCATGAGCGCCGTCTGTTCGGTCGGGCTGGACATGGTCGCGGTGCCGGGCGACACCACGGCGGAGACGCTCGCCGCGATCATCGTCGACGAGATCGCGATCGGCGTGTTCAACAACAAGGCGACCGGCGTGCGCATCATCCCTGTGCCGGGCAAGCAGGCGGGCGACGCGGTCAACTACGGCGGGTTGCTGGGCGAGGCCTACGTGCAACCGGTCAGCCGCTTCCGCGCCGACGGCTTCGTGCGTCTCGGCGGCCGGATCCCGGCGCCGCTGCAGGCGCTGCGCAATTGATCGTCGGGCGCGCGCTGCTGCTCTCGCTGGGAATCGTCGCCGGACAACCGGCGCCGGCGCCGCCAGGGGCCCGGCCGCCGGTCGCGCCGGGCGACAAGATGCTCGCCGTTCGTCTGGAGCCGTTCCGTTTCGTCGCGGGCGCGCCGCCCGCCGGCTGGGCCGATCCTTCGTTCGACGATCGCACCTGGTCGGGCCCCGCGCCGGGGCCGTTTGCGCCGCGCCAGCCGCCCTTGCCCGGGAACGCGCAGCCCCCGCCGGGCGTGACGTTGTTCGACGTCGTCCCCAGCCAGCCGCTGCTGCTGCGCGCGCGCTTCGCTGTCCCGGAAGCGCGCCGGGTTCGCGTGCTGGAGCTGCGTGTCGCCTACAACGACGGCTTCGTCGCCTACGTCAACGGGCGTGAGGTCGCGCGGCGAGGGATCGTCTCGGCGGCGGCCGGCCTGGCGGGCGCCGCGCCGCACGGCGCGGAGATCGAACGCGTGTACGTGGCGGTTCCGTCGGCGGCGCTGGCGTCGCTCGCGCCCGAGGGAAACCTGCTGGCGATCGCGATCTATCCCTATGCGGGGCGTAACATCGTCGTGCCCACCGCGCCGTCCGCACGGATCGATCTGGCGGCCGCGAGCGGCGTGCGCATCGTGCGCGGGCCGTATCTGGGAGCGGCCGCGGAGGAGAGCGGCAAGGCGCGCGTGAACGTGATCTGGGAGACCGACCTGCCCGTGAAGGGCAAGGTGACGGTGTCCCCCGGCTCGGACACGCCGGCGGGCGCCGGGCTGACCCGGGCGATCCCCACGCGCGCGTCGGGCGTGCGCCATGTCGTCACGCTCGACGGTCTCGCGCGTGGGTCCGCGCATCGCTACAGCGTCGACGTCGAGGCCACGCCCGGCGACACGGCCGCGAGCGCGCCCGCGCGCTTCGAGACGCTGCCCGCGCCGCCTACGCCGCTGCGCTTCGCGGTCTACGGCGACATGCGCTACCCGGGCCACGAGGCTCACCGGACCGTCATCGGAGCGCTGGTGCGCGAGGCGCCGCCGCTGGTGATCAACACCGGCGACCTGACCGACACGGGCAGCGAGGAATCGAACTGGCAGCGCTACTTCGACGTGACGGCGCCGCTGGGCGCGATCGCGCCGGTGATTCCCGCGCTCGGCAACCACGACGCCGCGCGCGGCGGCGCGGGCGCGGCCAAGACCTGGGCCCTGTTCGCGATGCCGACGCCGGCGCCGCCGTACTGGACGTCGTTCGATCTCGGCGGCGTGCACTTCGTCGTGCTCGACACCAACGCCGCCACCAATCCCGAACAGCGAGAATGGCTGGCGGACGATCTCGCGCGCGCCCGGCGCCACCACGCACGCGCGGTGTTCGCCTTCTGTCACGAGCCGCCCTGGTCGCACGGCCTGCACGGCGACTCGCACCGCATGGTCCGCGACTACGCGCCGCTGCTCGCCGCCGGGTCCACGGACGTACTGTTCTGCGGCCACGACCACATCTACGAGCGCGGCACCGGCTCGACGCCGTCCGGCAAGCTGGTCTACGTCGTGACGGGCGGGGGCGGCGCGCCGCTTTACAACCCGCGCTGCCAGGCCGCCGGCGGGCCGCCGCCGGGTGACGTTCCGGGCCCGTTGCCGCAGTGCCCTCCGACGGTGGCGGCGCTGACCAAGACGTTCCACTACATCCTGGTCACCGTCGCCAAGGACGGCATCGAGATGTGTCCGAAGCGGCCCGACGGCTCTGCGGTCGAGCCGTGCGTGAAGTTGCCGCCCCATCGACGATGAGCGGCGTTGCGGGTAAGAATCAGAATCATGCAGCACCTGCCTGAACCGCAGCCCGTCAAGCCCGCTCTCGAAGGCGGCCGCCACGTCCTCGCCTGGGACGACGTGCGGCTGGAGATCGACGCCGCGACAGGTGGCCGCGTCACCGCGCTGCGGTTCGGCGGGCGAAACCTGCTGAGCGAGCCGGCCGCCGACGCAGGAAACTTCGGCTCGACGTTCTGGCCCAGCCCGCAGACCGCGTGGGGCTGGCCGCCGCTCGCCGAGATCGATCACGGGCCGTATCGCGCCGAGCTGGAGCCGGCGGCGATCGTCATGCGCAGCGCAATCAACCCGGCGCTGGCTGTCCAGGTCGAGAAGCGCTTCGCCGCCGACGCGCGCCGCGCGGCCGTCGTGTTCGACTTCGCGATCCACAACCGCGGCGAGGCACCGACGCGGCTGGCGCCCTGGCAGATCACGCGCGTGCCGCCGGGCGGGCTGTCGCTGTTTCCGACCGGCACCGGCGCGTTTCCGCCGTCGAACCTCGCCGTGCGCGAGGCGCTCGGCGTCACCTGGTACGCGTTCGACGCCGCCGCCGTGACCGACCACCAGAAGCTGTTCGCCGATGGGCGCGAGGGCTGGCTGGCGCACGTCGACGGCGACGCGCTGCTGGTGAAGACGTTCGCGCCTGTGCCGCGCGCCGCGCAGGCGCCCGGCGAGGCGCAGATCGAGATCTACGCGACGCCCAACCACACCTACGTCGAGGTCGAAGCCCAGGGCCCGTACGAGACGATCGCGCCCGGCGCGGCGCTGCCGTGGCGGGTCGTCTGGCTGGTGCGCCGCGTGCCGGCGAACATCCCGCGCACCGTCGGCAGCGCGCCGCTGCTCGACTTCATCCGCGGCGTCGTCGAGACCGATCGCGCCGCCGCGAGAGGTTGAGGCGTGTCGTTCGCGGTGCTGTTCCGCCGCGAGTTGCCTGCGGGCACGTGCGTCGGCGTGTCGCTGCCGACGGGCGAGGGGTTCGCGCTGCCGGCGGACGTTCATCCCGACGAGGCGGCGCTGGTGCACGCGTCGCCGGCCGCGCGGCGCGCGACGTTCATCGGCGGCCGCGTCGCGCTGCGCGCCGCGCTGGCGGCGCTGGGCGCCGAGACCGACGCGCCGCTGTTGCCGACGCCGCGCGGGGCGCCGGCCGTGCCCGCCGGCTTCGTCGGGTCGATCAGCCACAAGCGCGAGGTCGCCGTCGCCCTGGCGGCGCGGGCCGAGCCGACACCACGCACGACCGTGGGCGTCGACATCGAGATTCCGCGGTCGTTGCGCACCGACATCGCGCCCCGCGTGCTGACCGCCGCCGAGCGCGCCGCGATCGCGAATCTGGATCCGGCCGCGCGCGACGCGGAGGTGCTGGTGCGGTTCGCGGCGAAGGAGGCGATCTACAAGGCGCTGGATCCGTGGGTACAGCGCCTGGTGTCGTTCCAGGAGGTCGAGATCGTGACCGGCGGCGACGGACGGCGGTACGCGCAGCTGGCGCTCGAGCGCGACGACGGTTCGTTCGACGTCGAGCTGCACGACGCAAGTGACGCGGGGCTCGTGCTCGTCGTGGCGATGGTCACGCCAAAGCCTCAAAAGAAATGACGGCCGCGCCGCGGAGCTGTGATTCAATCGTCGTATGCGTCTGTTTTCAGCATTCCTTGCGATAGCGGTGAGCGCCTCCCTGGCGCCGGCGGTGGCGGTCGCCCAGATCGTCCAGACGAATCCGCCACCCGCACCAGCGCCCGCGCCGCAGCCGCCCCCGAGCTATCCGCCGCCGCCGCCACCGGCCGCGAAGAAACAGCCGCCGGCGCCCGCGAAACAGCCACCGGCGACGACCCAGCCGCCCGCTGCGAACCCGGCGCCGCAGCCACCGCCTCCGGGCTACCAGCAGCCACCACCCGGCTACCAGCAGCCACCACCCGGCTACCAGCAGCCACCGCCGGGCTACCAGCAGCCGCCTCCGGGCTACCAGCAGCCGCCGCCCGGCTACCAGCAAGCGCCGCCGCCCGGCTATCAACCGCCGCCGGGCTACCAGCAGGCGCCGCCGCCCGGTTACCCGGCGCAGCAGCCGCCGCCCGGTTACTACCAGCAGCCGGCGCCGGGCTACTACCAGCCGCCACCCGGCTACTATCCGCCCGGTTACGGCTACCAGCCGCCGGCGCCGCAGCCGCCGCGTCCGCAGCGGCCGCCGCCTCGAACGCACGGCTTCCTGGCGATGCCGTACATCGGCTTCAGCACGTTCGCGGGTGACACGGGCCGGTATTACGACCCGGGCCCGATGGTCGGCGTGATCCTGGGCGGCCGGGTGAATCCCAGCTTCTCGATCAACGGCGAGATGCGCATGGACGTCCTGAACTTCAAGGACGTGCCCACCACCGAGATGTGGGAGGCCGAGGAGTTCGACATCGGCGTGAGCCCGCTGTTCCACGTGCAGTTTCCGACGGGGAACGGCGAGTTCGTGATCGGGCCGAAGCTCAGCTTCTTCGGCTACCAGCTGACGATCAAGGACAACAGCGGCTTCAAGACCAGCGGGTCGAGCTGGAGCGGCTGGTCCACCGGCCTCAATGCGGGCGCGTTCTTCGCGGTCAGCCGGGTCATGTCAATCGGCGGCATGGTGAGCTACACGTTCCGCAAACCGACCGAGGTCTGTCCGGAGGACGACTTCGGCGTCGAGCAGTGCCAGTCGGGCGACTACGCGGCCGAGAACGTCCTCGGCTTCCACGCCGCGCTGCTGTTCTGATCGAGATGGGAAGAGCTCCGACGGGCGAAGCCCGTCTCCGCTCACGCGATCTGCGCCGCTTCGCGGGCGCGGACGCGCTTGTTGATCACGGCGAGCAAGGGCGGCAGCCCGAGCGCGAGCACCGCCGAGATCGTGGACACCGTCGCGATGCCCGACAGCTTTCCGCCCGGGATCTCGTGCAGCAGCTTCGACGACACGAAGGCGCCCGTCGCCGATGACATGTGCTGGGCTGTCGACTGCAGCGACATGAAGCCGGCGCGCTGGTCGGCGCGGGGGACGCGCGTCGCCAGCGACGTCATCGCGATGTTTCGCACCGACATGCCGCCCATGAACACCACGAACACCAGGAACACGCCGGCGACGCCGATCGCACCCGGCGCGATGAAAGCGAAGTAGAGAACCCCGATCATCAGAACGGTCCCGACGACGGAAACGCGCGCGGCGCCGTAGCGGTCGACGCCGCGGCCCGCGATGCGCATGATCGCGAAGCTGGTCGCGCCGCCGATCATGTACGCGATATCGAGACGGTTGCGGGGAAATCCCAGGTTCTGCAGCAGGTGAGGCGCGATGTTCGGGATGACGATGAACCCGGTCAGCATCACCAGTGCGTTCGTCGCCAGCGCCAGCCAGACCGTGCTGTCGCCGAGCAGCGCCGTCATCTGCGATATCGGCCGCGGCGTGCCAGCGACGATGTGCCCGCGCATCGGTGGCATCTCTCGGATCGACAGCACGCCGACGACGACGCCCATGGCGGCGACGACGATGAACGGTAGCCGCCAGCCGCCCCAGGTCGACAGTCGCAGGCCCATCGGGACGCCCAGCACCGACGCGGCCGAGAACGCGCCCATCACGGCACCCATCGCGCGGCCGCGCCGCGCCGGCGGCACGACGTCGGCGATGATCGACAGCGAGATCGCCGTGGCGGGCCCGCCGAACGACCCCGCGATGGCGCGCGCCAGCACCAGCGACGGCAGGCCGCGGGCGAACGCCCCGGCCGCCGTCCCGGTGACGAGGCCCAGCATCGCGACGGCCAGCGCCTTGCGCCGGTCGAAACGATCGAGGAACAGCGCCGCGACCAGACCCGAGAACGCCGCCGCCAGCGTGTAGCTGCCCGCGATCTGCCCGAGGTGCGCGGTCGAGATCCCCAGCGCCTGCGCGTAGTCGGGCCCCAGCGGCATCACCATCATGAAGTCGACGATGTTGACGAACTGGATCGCCCCGACGAGGAAGATGATGTGGCTTTCTGATCGGGGGGCATTCGCTCGCTGCGCTCGCTCGGTGCCCCCCGCACCCCCCGCTCGCTCAGGGCTGGCAAAGCCACCCTTCGCTCGGGTCCCGTCTGCTGTCATGCTTCAGGCCTTCCGCTTGCGCTCGCGCAACGCGCGAAATTCCTCGAACGACGTGCAGCGCAGGAAGGGATTGCTCCGCGTCTCGTGGCCGATGGTGGACGTGGGCGTCTCGCCGTAGTTGTGGCCCGGGTAAACGCGCGTCTCCTCGGGTAGGCGCATCAGCCGCTGCAAGCTTTGCCACATCTCGGCCGTGTCGCCTCCGGTAAAGTCGGTGCGCCCGCAACCGTTCACGAACAGCACGTCGCCGGTGACGATGAAACCGTCCGCCAGGTAGCAGGTGCCGCCCACCGTGTGGCCGCGCGTCTCCAGCGCACGCACGCCCCTCCCGCCGATGGCGACGTCGCGCCCGTCGACGGCGTCGACCAGCGCGCGGGCGGCGCCGCGCACGCGGTCGGCCTCGCGCGGGTTGACCACGACGGTCGCGCCCGTCTTCTCGACCAGCTCGCCCACACCCTCGATGTGGTCCTCGTGCGTGTGCGTGATCAGCGCGATCTGAACCTTCAAGTCCAGCCGTTCCGCCTCGCGCAGCAGGCGATCGACCTCCCAGGCCGGATCGACGATCGCGGCGGCGCGCGTCTCCGGACAGTAGAGGATCTCGCAGAAGTTCTGGAGCAGCCCGACCTCGATCTGCACGACCTCCGGCGCGGCCGGCAGGCCGACCGTATCGTCCGCGGGGGAAGTCATTTCATTTCCCGGGCGCGCGGATGGTCATGCCGCCCGCGCCCACGTTGTCGGCGCTGTCCCAGGCGCGCACGGCGACCGCGTGTGGTCCGGGCGCCAGCTGCGGCAGCTTGATCGTGAACGATTCGACCAGGTCGTCGCAGATACCGTCGGCGGCCGCCAGGACCTGCCAGTCGCCGCCGTCGATCGAATACTCCATCGCCACCAGCGGGCTCTGGTCGTCGCGCGCGCGGCCCGACACGTACGGGTACTTGAAGGCGAGGCCGACGACCTCGGGCTTGCGGTTGTCGACCAGGATCGGCGCCGACGTGAACGTGGTGTCGAGCGCGAGCTCGCGCGGCACCGAGCGTTCGTCGCTGGCGGTGACCTTGACGACGTAATTCCCGTCGGGCAGGCCCTCCGTGTTCCAGTCGAACTCGGTCTTGGTCAGCGGATCGGGGCCGCCCAGCGGGCGCCACACGGCGTCGTTCTCCTGGCGGAACGCCAGCCGGTAGGAGAGCTCGTCGCCGTCGGGGTTCTCCACCTTCCAGCGCAGCTTGATCACGGGCTGGTGCGCGCGCGGCGCCGACGGGGCGGAGGCGCCCGCGGCCGGGGCGCCCAGCCCGCCGATGGCGGGCGCGGCCGGCGCGCCGCTGTCGGCGGTGCCGAGCTCGGTGATGCGGGCGCGCTGATTCTGCGGCAGGTAGGCGAGCGTCACCGCCGCCAGCCGTCCCTCCGGCGCGCCGAACGTCGCGCGGTACTGGACGTAGCGCGCGGGCGGGCTCGCGACCTGGCCGACGCCGCCCTCGGCGGTCGGGCGCGGCTTCTCCAGCGGGGCGAAGCCGGTCCAGGTGACGTCGGGCTTCGCGGTGTTGCCCGAGCGGCTCTCGATGGTGACGTCGTGCGTGCCGTGCCAGCGGAACAGACCCCAGCGCGAGCGGTATTCACCGTCGAGCACCCGCGACAGGTACGTTGCCTGCTTCGGCGCCGCGGGCGCTGCGCGGTAGACGCCGCCCACGTCGCCCGTGCCGACGAGGAATCCGTTCCCCGCGCGCAGCACCGTCAGCGCCTGCCGTTCCGACACGTCGATGGCCAGCGCGGCCGTGCGATCCGGCGCCACCCGCCACACGCGACCCTCGCTGCCGGTGCCGACGTAGGCGCGACCCTGTTCGTCGAACGCGAGCGCGGTGAAGTAGCCGTCGGGGATCGAGAACATCTGCTCCATCCGCCCGTCCGGGTCGATGCGGTAGAGCGCGGCCTTGGCCTTGCGCTGTCCGGGGCGCGGCAAGGACCCGGCCGACGCGGGCGATCCCGACGAAGCGACGGTGATCTTGGTGCCGCGCGGCGCGGCGGCCGCGCCGGGCGTCAGCGCCGCGCCGGACGCCGTGCGTTCGAAGTCATTCACCGCCGCGTACAGCGATCCGCCGTGGCGCGCGAGCGCGCGCACCTCCTCCGCGTCGAAGTCGGCCAGCGCCTCGGCGCGCCCGTCCAGCCCGACCCGGTAAAGGATCGCCTCCTCCGACGTGCCGGCGTAAAGGTGCTTCTCGTCGGCGGCCAGCAGCGAGACGACGTGCTTGTCGCCGGAATCCCAGATCGCGCGCGTCTTGCCGGCCGCGTCGATCGCCGCGATCTTGCCCGGCCCGCCCGTGCCCGCGTAGACCGTCCCGCTCTTGGCGTCGAGCGACAGCGCCCAGACGTGTTCGGCGGTCAGCGTCGAGAGCAGCTTGGCCTTGCCGCTCTTGTGGTCGACCGTGAAGACGCGGCCGCCCGGCGTCGTGCCCGCGATCAACGTCCCGTCCGGGCGAACCGCGAGCGCGGTCACCCAGGCCGCCTCGAGCGTCGCGAGCAGGCGCGCCTTTCCGCCCGTCGCGCCCGTGTCGACCGCGTAGATGCGGCCCTGGTCGCCGGTGCCGAAGTACGCGGTCTTGCCGTCGGGCGACAGGGCGCCGCACCACACGAACGCGGCGTCCAGCGCGATCGAGCTGGACTTCATCCCCGGCACGACGTCGCCGGTCGGCAGCACCATGCTCGCGGTGGCCTCGCCTTCCTCGAAGTCCTTCGCGGTGGTCTGGCGGAACGACCGGGTGACGGCCGCGGTCGCGGTGGCGGCGACCAGCAGTAGAAGGGCTACGATGGCGAGGGGGCGCATACCGGGGCCGTTATTGTAAGTGACTAACGGCCTTTTCGCCTGCCCGCTAGTCAGGGGCGATGGATGAAAAGCCCCGGCGCAGCCAGCGGGTCGGATCGTCGGCCGGCCTTCGAGCGAGGGTCAGAGCGCGGATCTACTTTCCGAGAACGTCTGACTTGACGAGGATCTGCAGGTCCTGCTTGCCGCTCACCAGCTGCTTCATCGGATAGACGGTGCGATCCGCGACGCTGTACGAGTCGGCGCGCTTGGTCTGGTGCGACGGGCGCAGCGTGTCCATCGCCGAGGCGGGCAGATTCTCGATCAACCGCCCGCGCAGCGACGCGCCCGCGTCCGCGGTCTGCAGCGTCGCCACGATGGTGGACGCGCCGTAGTACTTGCGCATGTTGTCGATGTAGACGCTCAGCGATTCCGCCTGCGGCACGTCGGGCCGGACCAGCGAGCCCGAGGCGACCTCGATCTTGATCACCTCGCCCGCGACGGTGCGCGGAATGACGACCGGAACGGTCTCCGTGTATTCCTTGCCGGCGTACGGGCGCAGCGTCACCCGCAGCGGAACCGTGTCGCCCGCGCGCACCTCCTGGCCGGGCAGCGACACGCCGATGATCTCGGCGACGTCGCGCCGGTACTCGACGCGCACGTCGACGTCGACGCGGTCGAGCACGATCGGCTCGAATGGGTTGAACATCAGGTCGCCCATCGCGCGCAGTCCGCGCGACATCGACAGGGCCCGGCTGGACACGCCTTCGGGCGAGAAGATCTGATCGCGCAGCTCCAGCGGCGTGTAGCCCTTGACGCCCACCTTCGACGTGACGGTGACGACCATGTCCGTGACGTCCGGCTCGGCGTCGGCGATGGCGTTGCTGACGACCAGCGACGTCAGCATCGGCGTCAGCCGGCGGTTGCGCGCGATCTCGGCGTGGAAGTGTCGTGGCTCGACGCCCGGGCCGCTGACGCGAACGTCGACGGGCAGCATCGTGCTGCGCGAATCGAGGTCACCGACGATGCACGACTGGCGGTCCTGCACCAGCGTGCCGACCTCGTTCAGCGGCGACGACATCTTGAACGACTGCGCCAGGCTGGGGAGAAAAGCGTGGATCTGCGCGTCGACCATCGGCAGGTAAACCTCGCCGATGCCGAACAGCGGGTGGCCGAACGCCAGCACGCTGCGTCCGTCGACGTAGGTGACGGTGCCCGTCGCGACCGTGCTCATGTCGCCGCGCACCAGCTCGACGCCGATCGCCGACCCGGGTTCGACCCGGCCGGCCGCCGGCGGACCCGGCTTGCGGCCGCCGCCCGCCTGCAACGGCACCAGCCCCGTCGGCGCCAGCTGGTCTCCCAGCTCGGCGACCGCGCGGGCCGTGAAGCCCGAGACTGACAGCGGCACGGACGCGCGCAGCAGGCGCGGCTCGCCGGTCGCCAGCGTGGGCGCAGCCGGCGGCAGGCCCAGCCCGCGCGCCAGCGCCGCGGGTCCCTCGCTGCGCGGCGTGAGCGACGCGTGCGGAACCTGACCGCCGTCGCTGGCGCGCACCGCCTTCGGCGACGTGTCGGGCGCCGACCAGCCCTCCGCGAGAACTTCCTTGCCCGAACGGCGCGGGCGCTGCCGCTCCGCCAGCATCGTCTCGATGGGCGTCACGCCGCCCAGCGGCTCCTTCGCGAAGCTCCACGCGTACGCGACGGCGCCCACCAGCTTGCCGTCGATGTACACCGGGCTGCCGCTCATGCCGGCGACGATGCCGCTGTGCTCGACGCGCGGATCCTCGGCGCGAATCAGGATGACGTCCTGCTTGGGGAGGAAGTTGCGCAGGATGGACACGACCCGGACCTTGAAGGGTTCGGGCTTCGTCCCCTGGAACACGGTGCGCGCCTCGCCGACCATGCCCGCCTTCACGTCCGAGAGCGGCATGATCGCGGGGGGCGGCCCGGACGGAACGATCGCGCGGAGGCGCACGCCGTTGCCACCGGACTTGGACGACGTGGAGGACACAGACGTCGCCCCCGGCGCGGCCCGCGACGTCCCCGGCAGGAACACGGAAACGAAAAGCGAAGTCAGCGCGGCGAAAAGAACGGAAACCCCAGCGCGTCGCACGAAGCCTTGAGCGTAGGGGATGGGTCTTTGGGCGTCAAACGACTCTCGCGGCTTTCGCCCGGAAACACCGGGTGGTCGCAGGTCGCACATCGGCTTGACAGGGATACGCGGGGCTGACCATCATCGGACGTATGAAGTGGTTCCTAGGTTTTTGCGCGCTGGCCGCCCTCGTCGGCGTCATGACCGCGTCCAGCTGCGGCCCGAGCAAGCCCTTCTGCCCGTCGACGCCCGATTTCAGTTGCTACGACCAAGACGGTAACGTCATCGGCGGCGCGGGGGGCGGGATACCAGACCCCTGCGACGGCAAGGCCCCGATCATCTGCAACGGCATGCCGTTCTGCGGAACCGCTTGCCCGTAGCCTGACGGTACGGTCGAGCCGGCGTCCGGCCTGCAAGCCTGACGGACAAGCGGGCTGAGTCGGCCTAGGTGCGGCAGTTCGACACCGCGGCGCCGGATGAGCTCATCGGCGCCTAACATGTGTTCGCGTCAAGTGCGTCCGTGTGGCCGCGGTCCAGTCCCGCGGCCACATCACCGAAGACCGGACTTCTGGATCCGTCAATCCGATCGTTACTCAGCCCAGTAACCACGTAGCCATGAAAAACCGCTTTCACTGCCGCTTGTAGCAGGAGGAAGATCGCAGCGGATAGATGCGTTGTCGCCTGCCGAGTAGCTGAAGGCGGCCCCATGCGGAAGCGATGAGCCCGTCCAATACATCCAATTCGTGCCCGTCCAGGATGTGTTCTGCGTAGCAGCCGTGCACCCTCCGTTCGTTCCACAAGAGTATTTGTCGGTCCCGATATACAGAGAACCTGACCTTGTAGTGTGCTGTACGTGACAGATGAAGGTGCTCGTCGACGAAGTGTCGACGTAGTAGATGTAGACTGAATTGACGTTGAGATAGCTGTAATCGTTGACGCCCAATATGATTGGGCAAACGAAATAATTTGTTGACGTTGTTGATGGGTTACCCGCCCCGGTTTCGGATTGATAGATGGTGGTACTTCCGTAACCAGGCTGGCAAGCATTACCCGGCGAGGCTGCATAGGCGCCAAGTGCAACGTTGGGTGCGGCTAATACAATGCCTACCGCCAAGACGGCTAATTGCACGAATTTCCCTTTGATCATTTCTGTTCTCCTTGTCGGGTCGCCATTTTGTGCTGACTTCGCTTCTGAATCATTCGTGGTAAAGGATCCACGTTGCCTCTACTGCGCCGGACGTCTGTGCGATCGGAGCTGACCGGAATTTCGGACCGTGCCACGATTTGAACGGTTCCGATTCCAGGAACTCGTGTGCCAGGGATTGAAATCCTGGGAGGTCACGGTAGGTCATCGTCGCTGCGCAGCCTTCGGCGAAGCAGTCGACCCGACCGACATCGACTAAGGAGGCGCGGGGAGAATGGAGATGCCACTTGTGAAAGACTTCGCTCGCTTCCGTAGTCCAGGAACCGCTTGCGGCGCCCGACCCGTGAAGGCGTTCGAGTAAGTCGTCCCGCTCCATTCGTGGATCGACCGGTTCCTGCGGAGACCTTTCGTTCTGGTTCGCGGTCGCTTTAGCGGCAGCACCTACTTGCGCCGTCGTTGGTGCAATCGAGGGCGCCGCATAAGCCGGCGTCAAGGCACGGCTCGGCCGTCGCACGGGTGTGTCCGCTTCGGCTTGAGCAGCGCTTTCAAGCGAAGGAGGTGCTTGCCGACGATGCAACGCCGCACCTAGGTTTAGTATCCCGACAGTCAGCAACGCTAATGCGCCGCTTGTTACGAAGAGCCATAACAGGCGGGGATGTCGTTGCCTATCCTGATGGCGGATTGCTGGATTGGGTGCGCTCTGATGCATCGTTCAGTCCCTCACTCTTCTCTAGGTCCACCGTGCGGATAAATTGCGCTCGGATAAGCGCACCCATTCAGGCGCCGGCGTTAAGGTCGCGACGTCATCGCGCTGGTGTAGCGTGCGAAGCTCGATCGTCGCTGCCACAGCACGCGCGATGCCGAGCAACGCACGCAACCGCTGAAACGCCGGCGCAGCGCCCGCTCGACTCGAACTCTTCGCTGCCGCGGTAGTCGTATGGAGGGGGCGCACCTTTGGCCTTTGTTTGGCCCGCCCCGGCGCCCCCTGCGTCGCGGACGGTTTTGTCGCGGTTGAGCGGCACCTTAGCGGTTTTTTTTTCGCTGCGTCA
>Ga0207681_10000606_pt1 | contig 24138 bp, 23 predicted proteins | sample KBSS53metaG_FD_184324 | JGI IMG/M metagenome (GOLD analysis project Ga0207681, IMG submission 184324) | Switchgrass rhizosphere microbial communities from Kellogg Biological Station, Michigan, USA - KBS S5-3 metaG (SPAdes) (version 2) | ecosystem: Host-associated > Plants > Roots > Rhizosphere... | reverse complement strand
CTCTTTCCAGTTGCGCGCACGGTTGATCCCATAGGTCGAATCGGCGGTGTTCAGCATCGGGTCGAGCGCGGTCCAGCGCAGCGCGTAACGCTTGCCCGCCCTTTCAAAAACGATCGGGCCATGCCGAGTCATGTTCACGTCGAATGCAACCGTGTCGGTCGCTGAATCCGTAAAGCCCTTGCGTACCTTGATCTGTTCGTGACGCACGTCGAGCACGCGCCAACCCACCGGCGTCAGATACCGCTTAGGATTGTCTGAATCAAATTTCTCTTCATACAGATCCTGAACGTCCGGATTAACATTAGTCATTCCCCAGGCGATGCGATCGTTGTGTCCGATCACTACTCCCGGCCCGCCCGGCGCTGCCACCCCGGCCACCCGCAAACCCGGAGCGCTGAGATGGACCAGATACCAAATCGACGGCGCCGACGCCGGCAGATGCGGATCATTCGCGAGCAGCGGTTTGCCGGTGGCGGTGTGTTTGCCGCTGACGACCCAGTTGTTGCTGGCGGCCAAACCTTCAACGTAAAGACCAACGCGCGCCAACGCCTCCCTCGACACCTCTTCATCGTGAACGAGTGCGGCCAACAACTCGCGACTCGAAACATCGCTATGATTAATTGCGTTTGAGCTCTTTTTGCCAGGCGAATCCTGACCAACCAACAACACGTCGAGCGGCGAAACTTCCGGCATCAGGCCGTCGCGTTTCTCCCCAGGCAGTCCGGCCAAAGCGGCGCGCATGATGTCGAGCCGCCAGGTATTGGAAAGGGCTTCGGCAAAAAGCTTCCCAACCAACATCGAGTCGGCCGGCGTCCAGGGCTTGGGCTGATACTGAAGAATTTGAAACTCCGGAGGCAGCGTTTTGTTGTTAAGCGTTGCGATGTAGGCGTTGACTCCGCGCGCGTAGGCTTCGAGCATGGTACGCACCTGAGGCAGCGCCTTGGTGAGTTCAGCGTCGACCACGTGCGAGAAGCCGAGCGTGCGATGCTGTTTGTCCTGCTCGAGCGCAGCGCTACCCAAAACTTCGGCAAGTTCTCCGCGTTCAGTGCGCCGCAGCAAATCCATCTGCCACAGTCGATCGCTGGCCGTCACGTAGCCCTGTGCGAAATACAAGTCCTCATCGTTCTTCGCTTCGATGTAAGGAATGCCACGCTCATCGCGCCTGATGGTGACCTGGTCGCGCAAGCCGGCTACGGTGATGCTGGTTGCCGGCGCTGGTTGCGCGGCAACTCGGTGCGCCGATGTGAGACACACAGACAGAAAGAGAACTTGAATGGACAGCGTCACTATTTGCTTTTTCATTTAGCGGACCTCGCTCGGGTGTGAAAAACTGCGAGATAGTAGCATAGGGAGATACCGATGTAGTTTGGGAATGAGGTCAGTACCACCACGCGGTCGCGGGTGGTTCCGAGGTTTCGATTTGCGATTGTCATTGCCGAATTGCTCGGTCGGGGAAATGACGAATCGAAAATCTGCAATCGCCAATAGGCAATCGCAGATACAAGAACCCACCCGCTACCGTGAGGTGGTACTCACTTCATTCCCAAACTGCATCACAAGAGCACCCGCAGATATTCGTTGACCACGTTTTAGTCGCGCCTTAGAATCGCCGCCGTCACGGAGTCTGACCCTGTGCAAGCACTTTCCTGCTGAGACTAACTAGATGAAAAAAGTTTTCACCGGCATGCTGTTGGTTTTGTTGACCGCGTCGCTCCTCGCCAATGCCCAGCAAACAGCTCAGCAACCCGATAAGTGGATCAATTACACATCACCAGAGGGTCGTTACAGCGTTTCCTTCCCGGAGCAGCCAAAGCTAAAAACGCAGGAGTCAGCCACGGCCGACGGCGAAAAGTTTCCCCAGTATCTGGCCCTCGCCTCCGACGCGCAGATAACTTTCCTGGTGGGATACTTTGACGTTGCGCCGGGCAGTATTTTTTCGGGAGACTTGGCGCGCGATGCCATGGTAAAGAAAGTCGCCGGCAATTTAATAAGCGAAAGGGGGATAACCCTTGGTGCAATTCCCGGGCGCGACCTGAATGTAGCCTTGAAACTCAGTGTGCCAGCCGCGGAAGGCGAGCCGGAGCGACAAATTGATTATGTGGATCGCATGAGAGTGTATGAAGCGGACAAGCGCATTTACATTCTGCAAGCGTTTTTCCCGAAGGCAATGGAGAGTGACGTGGCGGCCCGAGTGGCGAAATATTTCGATTCGTTTCAGGTGAAGTAATAGGCTTGAAAGTCTCCGTGTCTCCGCATTGTAGCGAGCACATCACCACAGAAACACACCGTGGCTTCGGCCGCAACTAAGCAGAAGCATGGCTCCAGCGGAGCCGAACGTTTATAGAAACCCATTGCAAGCACGACCTGCGCTCCAGCGGAGCGCAATGTTTAGCATGTACGCAAAGTGGAGTTGCTTTCGCTCCGCTGGAGCGAGGAGGAATCTTTTCGAGCTCGGTGCGCTCTATAAACATTGCGTCCCTACGGGACGGGAATACCGGGCTGGAACATGGTTGCGTTAAGATTAGTCGCACACTACAATCAGCCGCAGACGAAAACCAAAACGATGCCTTCCGGAAAACATAAATTTCTTTACGCCCTAATCGCGCTGTTTCTGTTCGGGTTGGCCCAGTCAGCTTCAGCGCAACAACGTCCCTTAATCACTGAAGACGTTGACATCATTCCGCCGGGCACGGTTCGTCTGGAAACGGGCATCGACTTTCTTCAGGGCGCGAAGTTTCCCGCTTCAGGATTGACCGGCGACGTCACGCGCGTCGGGGTGATCGGAGTCAGCATCGGTTTTGCCCCCAACGTTGAATTTCAGATCGAAGGCGTGGCCCAGAATTTCTTGAGCATCAATACGCGCGGCCCGTCAGCTATTCCGCTGTCCTTAGCGCCGGGCGCAAATTCCACCAACGACACCGGAGATTTTATTCTCTGGACCAAGCTCAAGTTGCGCAGCGAGTCCCGGCGCGGGCCATCCCTCGGTTTTCGCGTCGGCGTCGGCTTGCCAAACTCCAATCAGGCTCGCGGCATTGGGTTGAATCAGACCAACGCTTACGGCTCGATACTGGTAGGCAAGAAGTTTGGACGTGACGGACGTCTCAATACGTTTGGCAATCTGGGAATCGCCATTCTAACGGCACCCACGCAGTTGTTTTCGCAAAACGACGTGTTGACCTATGGCGCCGCGGGCATCTTTCGTTTGAACAAACAATTCAGTCTTGCCGGGGAAGTGAATGGCCGCGCCAACACTCGGCCCGGCGATGGTCCACTCGGAACTGAATCGCAATCAGAGGCCCGGTTGGGAATGCAAATTCGCGCTTCGGGTCTGCGCTTTGATTTTGCCGGCATTAAAGGACTGACTCGCTTCACGCACGACAGCGGCTTTACCGTCGGCGTCACCTACGATACACCTTCCATTTTTGCCCCCGCGAAGTAACAAGAAATAGTGAACAGTGATCAGTGACCAGTGGCCAGTACCGAACACTGCCGACTGCCGATTGACGACTGACCACTGACCACTGACCACTGATCACTTCCCATGTTTGACTGGCTGCGAACCATAGGGCATTGGCTTGAGCGTTATGTGATTGCGTTGCCAATTTACTACGCCGCGCCGGCCATGATCGTTATCGGCGCGCTCGATTCGTCTCTCCTCTCGCTGCCGGAAATCAATGACTACCTGGTCGTCGGGCGTTGCATCAAGCAGCCCAGCGCCGCGTTTTATTTTCCTCTGTTTGCGGCGATCGGATCGGTGCTCGGCTGTCTTCTGCTTTACACGATAATGCGCCGGGGCGGGCAGGCCGTGTTGAAGCGGCGCTTCAAGCGAGAGAACATCGAACGAGTGGAACGCGCCTACGCGCGCTATGGCTTTCTGGCGATCGCAGTTCCGGCCGTGCTGCCGCCGCCGATGCCGTTCAAGATTTTTGTGGCGACTGCCGGGACGCTCGAGTATCCGCGTTGGAAGTTTCTGATCACCGTGATGATCGCGCGTTCGGTTCGTTATTACGTTGAGGCGGTGCTGGCAGTGATCTACGGCAGACGCGTACTCTCGTTCATGAAAGACAACGGTTTGGTTGTTCTTAGTATCGTCGGAGGCGCAGCGCTCTTGATATTAGTTGTCTACACGTTTGCCAACCGCCGGAAATCAGCCAACGAACCGACAAGCGGCGGTTGAGTACTTCAGCATGTCGCCGCGTAGCGGCGGTGTGAGTTTAGCCCGGTCTTTCAAGGCCGGGGAAAGAGTCGCGAGAATCAGTCGCGTCGCGTAGCGACGCCTGAAACTGCGAAGTTCAATCGTCGCTACGCGACGAGAAAGAGCCATGACCTAATCCCGGCGTTAAAACGCCGGGCTAAACTCATGCCGACGCTACGCGTCGAAGGCATTTAACAAGATTTCCTAAGCCGAAAGGCGCTCTCATTTGAAACTGTTTCCCAAGATCACACACAGCCTGACGCGTCTGTCAGAGTGGTTTATCGCTCTGGGTCCGTTTGGCCTGTTTGCAGTCGCGCTACTCGACTCGGCTTTCGTCCCGCTGCCCAGCAGTGCCGACGCGCTGATGCTGATTCTCACCACTGCGCATCCGCACCTGATGATTCTGTACGCAGCGCTCGCGACTGCCGGCTCGGCAATCGGTTGCGTAATCCTCTACTACATTTCACGACGCGCCGGCAGCGGCGCCTTGCGCAGATTTTCCGCCGCGAAACAGAAACGAGTGAAGGATTGGATCGATCGCTACGACGTGTTGTCGGTGCTGGTTGCTTCGCTGATGCCGCCGCCGTTTCCGTTCAAGGTGTTCGTGATCACCGCCGGAGTATTTCGTTTTAGTCTGACGCGTTTCACTATCGCGATCATTGCCGGTCGCATGTTCAGGTTTCTGCTCGAAGGATATTTCGCCATTCGCTACGGCGCGCAGGCGAAGCTCTTGCTGGCGAAATACTATCCCTGGATTGGGCTGGGCCTCGCGCTTTTGGTGCTGGCGTTTTTTCTGACGCGAAATTTCTTGAGAGGGAGGTCGCGACGGCTCGCTGAAATGGATGGTCTAGAACCGGGGGAGTAACGGAAGAAACTGCATTCGCGAACTGGTGGTTTTCTCAGCCGGCGGCTCGAGCAGTGGCGACTCGAAAATCCGCGCCGCCGCGAGATCGCGAACGCCGTGCTCTTCAAGTTGCGCCAGTATCCTGATGAAAACTTCCGCGGTGGCGAGAGCATCGCTGCCCGCCCGATGGCGCTCGGCGATGTCGATGGCGAAATGGTCGGCTACAGTTTCCAGGCGATAATTTGCGAGGCCGGGTACGGCGCGTCGCGACAAGGTTACGGTGCAAAGATGCGGATTAATCATCCGGTGGCCGGGATAAACGCGCGAGATTTCGTGATTGATAAAATTCGTGTCGAAAGGCGCGTTGTGCGCGATCAGCACGGCGTCTTCCACGAACTCCAGCCAGCGCGGCGCTACTTCTGCAAAGAGCGGCGCTTGCTTCACCATCTCGTTGGTGATGCCGGTTAAGGCGACCACGAAACGCGGAATCGGAAGCTCCGGATTGACGAGGGTCACAAACTTGTCGACGATGCGGCCGCCGCTGATGCGATAGGCGCCCAGTTCGATAATCCGGTTGGGCGGCATCTTCGCGCCCGTCGCTTCGACGTCAACGACGACGAAATTCAGCTCCTGCAACAATCGTGATTCGCAGTCGTACGACTGTAGCTCGACGATGTTGCCGTCAATGATTTTGAAGCGTCGATCGTCGCGAACGAGATCGCCAACCAGCAGCCCGGCCAGCTCCTCATCGATGTGTGATACTTTGAAGACGGCGTCGACGATTTGTGAGGCGTTGGCCCGGCCGCCGCTGATGCGCAGCAGATCGATTGTTTCCTGGACCAGGCTTGAATCAGAAACCAGATTACTAAAGGGCGGCATTCGCGTGGGATTGTAACACGACAGCGCATCGAGGATTAGTGTTTAGGGATTGACCTAAATTGAAAATCTCTGTGCGTCCTCTGTGATCCTCTGTGTCTTTGTGGTGAGTATTTAGACCTGATCCACCCCAAAGGCACAGAGTACACAAAGGTGGCACAGAGGAACCGGAAGTCTTCAACGGGGGAAACCGCCCCTTCCCGACCCTGAGACTTTCCATCTTGTGCTTACATTCGGGAGGACATTCATCTGCAAGCTGATGAAGTAATTCAGAAGTTCAGAGAAACAGGTGCGCTGCTTGAAGGCCACTTTGTCCTGACGAGCGGCTTGCACAGCGCCGTCTATTTGCAGTGCGCGCTCGTGCTGCAACATCCGCATGTAGCGGCAGAGTTTGCGCGCGCGATTGCCGATCAATTCCGAACGCAAAACATTTCGACCGTCGCGTCGCCCGCGATCGGCGGCATCGTCATTGGCCATGAAGTGGCTCGCGCGCTCGACGCGCGCTTCATATGGACGGAACGTCAGGACGGCGCCATGGTTTTGCGACGCGGGTTCACCGTTTCGCCGGGCGAGAAAATTCTAGTTGTTGAGGACGTGATAACCACCGGCGGTTCGACGCGCGAGACGGTGGCCGCTTTGCAGGCTAGCGGCGCGGAAGTGGTTGGTGCGGCTTCAATCATCGATCGCTCGGGCGGACAAGCAATGGTCGGCGTGCCGCGCATCGCACTCGCGACGCTCGCCGTCGCCGCTGTTGACCCGGCGGTTTGCGAACTTTGCCAACAAGGCACGCCGGCGATTAAGCCTGGAAGCAGGAAAGTGCAGAAAAGTTAACCGCCAAGACGGCAAGGACGCCAAGCAGAAAGCGTTATGCCATTTCGTCTTGGCGCTTTTGGCGCCTTGGCGGTTAATTCCTACCCATGAACTTCAAGCTGACAATTCAGTACGACGGAACCGACTTTCACGGCTGGCAGATGCAGGGCGAAAAACGGACCGTGCAGGGCGAGCTCACGCGTGCGCTGTCCTTAATCGAGGGCGTGCCAGTCGTCGTACACGGCTCGGGCCGCACGGATGCAGGCGTTCATGCCGAGGGCCAGGTGGCGAACGTTTATCTGCAACGAGAGATCGCACCGGACAAACTGCGCGCGGCGATCAATGGGAATGTAGGGAAAGACGTGCGCGTATTGGAGGCTCAGGTAGTCGACGACGAATTCCACGCGCGTTATTCAGCACTGGAGAAGACGTACGTTTACCGCGTCGTTACTGGTCCAACAATGTCTCCCTTCTGGCTTCGTTACGCGCATCACGATGCGCGCGCCTTCGATGTTGAATGCATGAAGCGTTGTGCGAAGCTGTTCATGGGCACGCATGATTGGACCGCGTTTTCATCCGCGCAGTCTGACAGCGAAACGAAGACTCGAACCATCACGAGTTTCAACGTCAACAGCCGTTGGGATGATCGCGGTCGTTGTATCCTCATCGAAATGAGCGTCAGCGCCGACGGGTTCCTTCGCTACATGGTGCGCTCGATCGCCGGCGCTGTTATGGCTGCCGGCCGCGGCGAACTCGACGACGACGCGTTGAGCCGTGCGATCGACAAGGGCGAGCGCTCACTGGCAGCGGCGACCGCGCCGGCCTGCGGCCTAACCCTCGTTTCCGTGCGCTATGACTAGTCTTTGCTGTTAAGATAAGCGCAGTAAATATGCTTGCTGATTTCACAGGAATCATTCAAACCGGCACGCACGAGGAGCGTCTGCTCGCTTCGATTGACTGGGAGCGTTTGCCGCGTCACGTCGCCATCATCATGGACGGCAACGGGCGCTGGGCCGCGCAACGCAGCCAGCCGCGCATCGCGGGTCATCGCGCCGGCGTCGAGGCGGTGCGCGCGGCCGTCGACACCGGAGCGCGGCTTGGTCTCGGCGCGCTCACGCTGTATGCCTTCTCTACGGAAAACTGGAAGCGACCACGCTACGAGATTGATGCGCTGATGCGCATGCTGCGTCGTTACTTGCGTCTGGAGTTGGACGAGATCGACAAACAAAATATCAAGTTTCAAACCATTGGGCGCACCGGCGCCCTCGCGAAAAATGTTCGCAGTGAAATCGATAGAGCCACCGAACGCACTGCGAAAAACACCGGGATGATCCTGGCGGTCGCGCTCAACTATGGCGGACGCGCAGAGATTGTCGACGCTACCAAGGCGGCGGTGCGGCGACTGCTCGACGAAGGCAGCGCGCCTGACGAATTGACCGAGGAGCGCATCGCCAACGAGCTTTACACACGCAAGATGCCGGATCTGGATTTGCTCGTGCGCACCAGTGGGGAGATGCGCATCTCAAACTTTTTGCTTTGGCAGGCAGCCTACAGCGAGATTTATGTGACTGACACGTTGTGGCCGGATTTTCGCCGGCTGCATTTGCTCGAGGCAGTGGTTGATTACCAACGGCGCGACCGGCGGTTTGGTGGGCTGAAACTGGTGGCTAACAAATGAAGGCACGCTTTGAAAAGTGCCAAAGCCCTGATTTTTCAATTTGTCATTTCTCAAATTTCTCAATTGTCATCGCCAGAGTCCCGGGCGAACGGTCGTTTAGAAAGCGGACTTGTCCGCCATGCGCAGCCGGGGCACAAGTGCCCCAAAACTAAACGGCACGCTGCGAAGCGCCTGGTCCAATGAAAAATGAGAAATGAGAAATGCCAAATGAAAGATTGATTTGGTACTTCTGAAGCCAACATATGTCTAGATTAATCACTGCAGCAGTTGCCCTTCCGATCCTGATCGCGTCGATACTTGTTCCCTGGCTGCAGCCGTTGTTTGTCGCCATCGCCGCTGCGGCTCTGATTTTTGGGCTTTACGAGTTTTACGTGCTCGCGCGCAAGAAAGACATGAAGCCCGACGTCGCAGCCGGCTTTCTTGGCGCGGCCGCGCTCTTCACCATCTTCTATTTCGCCACGCCCGATCCGCAACAATCGCGACTTGATGTCCAGACGATCCTGCTGGCTTTGATTGTCCTGACTATCGGCACGCTCGTCGCTGCCATGTTGCGGGGCGCGCCGTTTGACAAAATGATCGCGACCACGGGCGCCACGATCCTCGGCGTGCTTTACGTAGCCCTCCTCGGAGGCCACCTGGTTGCGGTGCGAAACGGTTTCGAGCAAAAGCTCGCGGCGCATTTGTTGTCGTTCTTCTTCCTCGTGCTGATGGGCGCGGACACCGGCGCCTACTACACCGGCCGCGCAATCGGTAAACGCAAACTCGCGCCGAAGATTAGTCCCGGCAAAACCTGGGAAGGCGTAATTGGCGGAATCATCGCCGCGCTGGCCCTGGCAACCGCCGCGCATTTCTGGTTCTTCAGGGAACTGCCGTTGAAGTGGGCCCTGCCGCTCGCCGGCGTGATGACAGTGCTCGGCATACTCGGCGACCTCACCGAGAGCGCGCTGAAGCGAGGGGCGGGAGCGAAGGACGCCGCAAAAATTTTGCCGGGACATGGCGGCGCACTCGATCGTTTGGATAGCTTGCTCTTCAACGCGCCGCTCATCTACTATTTTGCCCACTTCTATTTCAGCGCGCGTCCGTTCTAATCATGACTACGAAAAAAATAGTCATCATCGTCGTGTCGGTAGTGATTGTGCTGGCTTTGATAGTAGTGCTTTTTGTCGGCGGCATCATCGGCATGGTCTTTTACGGCATTAGTAATAGCGACGCCGCGCAGGTAGCGAAGGATTTCTTGCGCAGCAACGAACGGCTCAAACAGGATATCGGCGAGGTAAAAGACTTCGGCAAGTTCATCACCGGCAACATCAACTTCAATAACGGCGACGGCACGGCTCAATTGAATCTGAAAGTTATTGGCGAACGAAAAGAGGTAAACGCCGCGGTCGAACTTGTGTTTCGCAGCGGACATCAATGGCGTGTCACTGCAGCCTCATACAAAAACGAAGCCGGCGAGACTATCGACCTGCTCAACCCTTACGAATCTCGAATCGAGATTGACAGGATGAACAAGATTTACATGATTGAGCCCTGCGCGCGACGTTACGCAACATCAGAACCGCGAGCGGTAGCAACGGCCGAAGCGTCAACGATAGGAATGACGAGTTTGGCAAATACATACCACGCGAGCAGCGAGTTGGCCGGTCGCTACCGCTCGCGGTTCTGATGCTAAGCTCTTTTTAGGCGCAGCCGTATGTTCCGTTGGTTGACACAAAATCAATGCCTGTAAATTCAAAACCGATCGGCGTGGCAATACTCGGTTCAACCGGGTCGATTGGTTGCAACACCCTGCGCGTGATCGAATCGCTTGGTGGCGAGCATTTTCGCGTCGTGGCGTTGGGGGCGGGACACAATGTGCAAGTGCTTGCCGATCAGATAGCGGCCCACTTGCCCGAGCTGGTCTCAGTTGAAACAGAGGACGCTGCGCATGATCTGCGGGCGCAACTTTTCGAACGCAACATCGATCTGCCGCGAATCATCATCGGTGAAGCAGGATTGGTTGAAGTAGCGACGCATGCTCAGGCCGGCTGCGTGGTGTCGGCGACCGTGGGCGCGGTCGGGTTCGTGCCAACTTTGCGCGCGCTCGAAGCAGGGAAGCGCGTGGCCCTCGCCAATAAAGAAACCCTCGTGATGGCCGGCGAGTTGATGACCCGGGCGGCGAGCAAATCGGGAGCTGAGTTGTTGCCGGTGGACTCAGAACACAATGCGCTGCATCAGTGCCTGCGCGGGGAGAAGCACTCGGAAGTGCGCCGGATAATTCTTACCGCGTCGGGAGGTCCGTTTCGCACCAAGTCAAAAGTGCAAATGCAGGAGTCGACCGTTTCCGAAGCGCTGCTTCATCCGACCTGGAACATGGGTGCAAAAATAACGATTGACTCGGCGACGCTGATGAATAAAGGTCTGGAGGTGATCGAGGCGCACTGGCTTTTCGGCTTTGGGCCGGAACAGATCGACATCGTCGTTCATCCCGAGTCGGTGGTTCATTCGATGATCGAGCTGGTTGACGGTTCGGTCATCGCGCAGATGGGCGTCACCGACATGCGACACGCAATCCAATATGCGCTCACTTACCCGGACCGGCGTGGCTGCCAATTGCCGCCGCTGGATCTCACCGCTTTGTCGGCGCTCCATTTCGAACCGCCTGACATCGATCGTTTTCCCTGCATCGCTCTTGCTTACCGGGCGCTCCGGACCGGCGGCACGCTTCCGGCAGCGATGAATGCAGCAAACGAGGAAGCCGTGCAGGCGTTTATCGATGAGCGGATCTGTCTGACCGATATTCCGCGTGTCATCGAAGCAGTGATGGACAGCCACGACACGCAGCCGGCGACGGAACTTGCCGCGATTCTCGAGGCGGATCAGTCGGCCCGCCTCGCAGCCACTCACGAAATCCACAGATTCGCCAAACCCGCGCCCTTGACCGCCTAGTCGACAGTAATTGCTGGACATTTCTGTAACTTACAAGGCCTTCACTTTCGGGGTTCGTGTTCTTTAATTTCTATTCGTGTGATTTCGTGGTTGGCATTTTTATTGAGCAAATCGAGTAACCACGAAGTCACACGAACAAAAAGAGAGACGAACACGAAGTTTGACGCGCTCGGAGCGTCCGCGTAAACTCGACTACGGCGACCTCTGCTCGAGGATTGCCGGCGAAAATCGTCGTTGCATTTATTTTTACTGCGGAAGAAAGAGACCTTTTAGATGAATTATTTGATTTATCCGCTGGCCTTCATTTTTATCCTCGGATCCGCTGTAGTTATCCATGAGTTTGGACACTTCATCGTCGCCAAGCTCTTCAAGATTCGCGTCGAGACGTTTTCCGTCGGCTTTGGGCCGCGACTGTTCGGAAAAAAGTGGGGCCACACTGACTATCGCTTGTCTGCGATTCCGCTCGGCGGCTACGTAAAACTCGGTGGCGACGAGTCGAATGCGCCGCTTGAAGGCGAAGGCGCGGCGGACATCCCGGCGCGCGAGCGATTCGATCTGCGCCCGCGCTGGCAGCGGATTCTGGTGGCACTGGCCGGACCGGTGATGAATGTCATCACCGCGCTGACGATTCCCCTCGTCGGCGCCTTGATGTATGGCGTGCCCGCGACGCCCGCTCCGGTCATCAGCAATCTGGCCAGCGGCGGCGCTGCGGAGACAGCTGGACTGCGACGCGGCGATCGCATCGTGGCCTTCAATGGCATCGAGCATCCGAAGTGGGACACGATCCGCGGCGACGCGTTGCTGTCTCCGGGTCAACCTTTGCCGGTGGTGGTGGAACGCAACGGCGAGCGGGTACCCTTGACGATTACGCCTGTTTCGCGAACCGAGGATGGCGAAACCGCGGGCTTTCTTGACTTCGTTCCTGACTATGGCGATGTTCCGGTCGTCGTCAGGGAAGTCACGCCGAATTCGCCCGCATCCGAGGCCGGGCTGCAAGTCGACGATCAAATTCTGTCGGTGGCTGGTCAACCGGTTCACAGCTCAGAACAGGTCACGCAATTCATCAGCGAGCATAAGGGCCAACCCATCACGCTTACCGTTAAGCGCAGCGGCGGCCAGAAAGACATCACAGCGACCGCGCGAAAGCTGCCCGATGGCAGGGAGCGTTTGGGATTTAGTCCGGCCGAAGATATTCCTTTGATTCCGGTGGGACTTGCCGGCGCTACGAGCTACGCGGTCGACAATAATGTGGAAATTTTGCGTTTGACCGGCAAGGCGCTGGGCCAATTTTTCACCGGACAGCGTTCGGCGCGAAACACGCTGTCTGGTCCAGTGGGAATTTATAAGGCGGCCGGCTCAGCGGTGGAGAAGTTTGGCTGGGGCGGATTTTTCACCACGCTTGGCTTCCTGAGTTTGAACCTCGGCATCTTTAACCTGTTGCCGATTCCGGTGCTGGATGGTGGCGCGATTTTTCTGTTGTTGATTGAAGGCGTGCTGGCAGCGGTAGGAATGAAACTGTCAATGCGCGTGCGCGATCGAATTCAGCAAGTGGGCTTTGTGATGGTGTTGCTGCTGATGGTTTTTGTAATCACTAACGACCTGCTGAAGCAGGCATCGATCTGGAGAAGCGGGACCACTCCACCCGCGGCGGCAACGCCGGCCAAATAAGTCCAATGCAAGGTCCAATGTCCAGACGTTGGATCTTGTACCTTGGACGTTGGAATTGGACTAGTTTTTATGCGTCAAACAAAAGCAGTAAAAGTTAAGGATGTGCAAATCGGCGGCGGCGCGCCGGTCGTGGTGCAGTCAATGACCAAGACCGACACGGCAGACGTTGCCGGCACGGTCGCCCAGATCGAGGAAATGGTGCGCGCGGGTTGCGAAGTTGTGCGTCTCGCCGTTCCTGATAATGACGCGGCGATCGCCCTGAAAGAGATTCGCAAGCGTGTCCCTGACGTACCCCTCGTCGCGGATATTCACTTCCACTACAAGCTCGCCCTGATGGCTTTGGACGCCGGCATCGACAAGCTGCGGCTCAATCCCGGGAACATTGGCAAGCATGAACGAATTGTCGAAGTAGTGCGCGCGGCCCAGGCGCAAAAGGTGCCGATTCGCATCGGCGTGAACGGCGGCTCGCTCGAAAAAGATCTGTTGAAGAAGTATGGCACCGCCACGCCGGAAGCCATGGTTGAGTCGGCGATGCGTCACATTCAGATTCTCGAAGATTTGGGATTTACCGACACGATCATCTCGCTCAAAGCCTCCGACGTTCACCGCACAGTTGCTGCCTATCGACTGCTGGCCCAGAAGGTCGACTACCCGTTTCACCTCGGTGTAACTGAAGCAGGCACGGCTTTCGGCGGCACGATCAAATCGTCAATCGGCTTGGGAATTTTGTTGCACGAAGGTATTGGCGACACGATTCGCGTTTCGCTTGCTGCCGAGCCGCAGGAAGAAGTCCGGGTCGCCTGGGAGATTTTGAAGTCGCTGGGATTGCGCACGCGCGGAGTGACTGTGGTCGCCTGTCCCACGTGCGGACGCCTCGACGTCGATAACTTCGTCGAGATCGTCACCGAGATTGAACGGCGGCTGGCCCACGTGGAGGAGCCGCTGCATCTTTCCATCATGGGTTGCGCCGTCAACGGACCCGGCGAAGCTCACGACTCACAACTCGGCGTCACTTTCGGACGCGGCGTTGGCATGATCTTCAAGGATGGCGTGCCAATGCGCAAAGTTGCGGGCGAAGACATTGTCGAAGCGTTTGTAATGGAAACTGAAAAGCTGCTCGCCGAAATCGAATCGAAGAAATCCATTGCGCCTGCGATTGAAGAACCTCAACTCGTCACGATCAGCTAACGCGACAAGGAATTGGCCGCGAATTCTCGCGGATGTGCGCCGATCTGAATAACTCGAGAACTTCAGATCAGATTCGCGAACATCCGCGTAGATCCGAGGCCATTTTTTACTTCGGGACAAAGCGCCGGCGTTCGAGCGGTGGTGCGGCTGCGGCCATTGTCAGCAGCAACGCATCCGTGGCGGCTTTGCGATTGATGTTGACCACGAGCTGTTCGCGCATTTCTTCAATCTGCGAAATCCAATCAGCGGGGCGCTGGCTGTCAACGTGGGCGCTGATCTTTCTCAGCTCCGGCAAAAGGTCTTCATTGATTACACCTTCCGCCGGCGCGTTGAGCGCGAGCAGCCAGGCATCGCGAATGAGCGCTTCGAGTATGTCCAGGCGGGATTCATACTCATCCTTGTGCCGCGCGTCGTTGAATTCCTCGGCGGAGCGCAGCAATTGAACTCGATCGTCGTTCAATGCCAGCGCCTGCAACACTGCCAGCATCGACTTTCTCTGGTCGACGTAATCTTCAAATTCATCCGCGATGGCGCGCCCTAGACTGCCGCGGGCCACGCGCGCGCGTATGCGGGCGTCTGCGGCTGTCACGATTTTGTTATTGAGCAGGTAGCTTTCGATCTCTTCGGCCGAGACCGGAGAAAACCGCACCATCTGGCAGCGCGAGCGAATGGTCGGCAACAACATTGCCGGCCGCGACGTCAGCAGAATAATGTGGGAAGTGTGCGGCGGTTCTTCCAGCACTTTCAAAAGCGCGTTCGCTGATGCCTCGTTGAGCTTGTCGGCATCTTCAATCAGGAAGACGCGGGCCTTGCCTTCGTAAGGACGATAGTTTGCTTCGCGCTCAATTAGACGCATCTGCTCGACGAGCAGTATGCGCTTGGGCGCCACCACCATTCCCACGTCCGGATGATCTGTCCAGACGATTCCTTTCCAATCATCCGAGTCGCTGCTTTGCGGGTAGTTGAATTTTGCGATACGCACGCACGAAGGACATTTACCGCAGCCTTCGGAGCCGGCCGGCGTACGGCAGTTGAGAGCTTTCGCGATTTCAAGGGCGAACAACTTCTTGCCGATTCCGTCTTCGCCGGTGAAGAGCATCGCTCCCGGCACGCGGCTGGTTTTGAGTATGCGGCGCAACAGCGACTTGACGTGTTCGTTGCCGATTAGTTGATCCAACATAGAATTCTCACGCTCTCGTCGATCTCTCACACTCTCGTTTAGCGGCGGGCACCGTCCGCCGTCTCAATCTAAGGAGAAAAGTTTTCATCGCCCGTTGAAACGGCAGGCGGTGCCCGCCTCTAAACGGTTCAACGTACGGGCACCATGCCCTACCCGCAAATGTGACCGCGGCTGCGAAGGAATGGAAGCACAATTTCCTTCACCCGCTCGTGCGTCATCTCCAGCGGTTGGTTCGTTTTTACGACTTTAATTCGTTTCGGTTCCGCCTCCGCCAATGCCAGGTAAGCGTTGCGAACTCGCTGATGAAACTCAGCGTTTTCAGAGTCGAGCCGGTCGCCCGGTTGCGTATGTAATCGTCGCCGCGTGCGCGTGGTCGAGTCGTCTACTGAAAGATCAAACAACAGCGTCAGGTCCGGCTTCAATCCTTCGGTGGCCAGCTCGATGATTTCAGAAATCAGTGCCGGTGCAAAACCGCGGCCTGCGCCCTGATAGGCGGACGTGGCATCGGCATATCGATCCGAGAAGACTACCTGGCCCAACTCGAGGGCTGGGCGCAGCACGCGTCGCACGTGTTGCGCGCGATCGGCGGCGAAGACGAGTAGCTCGGTTAATGGATCGACTTCTTCCTCCGCATCAAGCAGGGCCGCGCGAAGACGATTGCCCACCGGCGTGCCTCCCGGTTCGCGGGTCAACAAAACTTCGCAGCCGGACTGCCTAAGAAAGTTTGCGAGCAGACGCAACTGCGTCGACTTGCCGCTGCCGTCGATGCCTTCGAAAGTTATGAAAGTTCCTGGCATTAGGTTTTCTGTTGCTATTGCTGTTACATCAGAACCGCGAGCGTTAGCGACCGGCCAAACAGTCAACTCGGAACGAAGAGTTTGCCAACACGCTTCGAGAAGACTATTTGGGCCGGTCGCTACCGCTCTCGGTTCTGATATTAATACAGACTAAAGCGCTGACGGTGCAGCGCACTCCAATTTTGCAGTGCACGAGTTTAATTGAATGTCAGGATTCGAGCGAGTCGCGCGGCTCGAAGGTTTGGGAGGCCGCTTGCGGGACCGGAGTTGCGAGCTGTGGCGAAGCTTCGCTCGCGGAAACCTCTGAAGCTGGTTGGGTTCGCAGGTCGCCGCTGACGCGTCTGTTTTGGGTAACAGTCGAGATCGCGTGTTTGAAGATCAGTTGGTCCTGCGATCCTGATTCCAGCAAGATGGAAAACTTGTCAAAACTTCGGATTCGCCCGGTTAACTTGGCGCCGTTTACGAGATAAATCGTGACCGTCGCCTTTTCGCGACGCACGGTGTTTAGAAACGCATCCTGAATATTCTGCGGGGCAGGCTTTCCGTCGGACATGATTTCACCTAGAAGCTTTTTAAAACGGAGGGCGGGGGCTGAATTCAGAGTACCGCAGCGCTTAGGTAGTGACAAGAGAATTGAAGGCAGACTATGTCACATTTTTATCTCCACTAGGCCAATGGCGGTCTTTGGGCCCCTGCCGGCATTAATTTGGTTGGGGATGAGGTCAGTAACCACAGCGCGGTAGCGCGTGGGTTTGTGTCGGAGTCAGGTGGCGTACCAGGAACCCATCCGCTAGCGCTATGGTACTGACCTCATTACGATGGTATCTGGTCCACTAACATTCGCTGCACCGCAGTTTGCACCGCCTCAGACTCGCCAAAACCCTCGAACCAGTGGCCACCGGGCTCGCGCCGAAACCAGGTCAGTTGCCGCTTTGCGTAATGACGCACGTCGAGTTTCGTTTGCTCGACGGCGCTTTCGCGAGTGCGTTTGCCCTGCAAATATTCGACGACTCGACGGTAACCGTGGGCCCCGAGCGCGTTGGAAGCAGGCGGCACGCCTCGGGCTAGCAGCGTGCTGACTTCCTCAACCAGTCCGGCGGCGAAGTGCATTTCGGTGCGTCCATTAATACGTTGGTAAAGCGCTTCTCGCGGAGGATTCAAAACGATCAGACACAGATTTTCCGCCTGCGGGTGCGGCTGCGGTCGCCTGGCTTTCTGCTGCGACATTGCCCGGCCGGTTTGAAAGTAGACCTCGATGGCGCGTTGCACGCGCGGCCAGTCGCGTGGATAGAGTTCGCCGGCACTGTCTGGGTCAAGCCGTCGCAACAAACGATGCAGGTGCTCAACTCCACGACGTTCGCGCGAACGATTAAGCCGCCGGCGAAGCTCTTCATTCGTTTGCGGGCTCGGGAAGAAAGGATTGCGTAGCGCGCGCAGATAAAGTCCGGTACCACCCACGAGGATCGGCAGGCGATTTCGTCGTTGAACGTCTTCGATGATCGCAGTGGCGTCGCGGGCCCAGTCGCCGGCAGTGTAGTTGACGTGCGGCGACACGAAATCGATTAAATGATGGGGCACACCGCGACGCTCCTCGAGCGGAACCTTGGCGGTGGCAATTTGTATGTCCTGATAGACCTGGACCGAGTCGCAGTTGATTATCTCGCCGTCCAGAGCCAGCGCCAGTTCAATTCCCAACGCGCTCTTGCCGGACGCGGTTGGGCCAACGACAGCAATCAGCGGCCCTGGTTGTTTGTCTCGGTCTGCGCTCACGCGCGAGAGGATAGCATGCGAAAGACGACGAGCATCCAGAGCAGTGCGAGCAGCAGGAGGGCGCCGATTATTTGGTTGCGGGAGAAGCGCATCGAGGCACTACAAAAGAAAATCGGCCAATTGCTTGTCGGTGGGCCGCACCAGAGCCTGGCCTTTCGCTTCGAATACCGGAACCAGGCGCTGTTTGGTCAACCGATACATGGAACGCAACGCACCGAAGTTTTGCGCTACGTCACGTTCGATGAAGATGATGCGGTTTTCAGTCAGCCAATGACGCGCGCGAGCGCACAACGGACAATCGGGAACAACGTAAAGCGTGACGAGCGTGGGTGATTTATTTGCCATCTCAACCGGCGACCCTGTTCAGCTTTCTTGTGCCCCCTCTGTGTTCTCTGTGTCTCTGTGGTGAACCCTCCTCCGGAAACAACCACCACAGAGACATCGAGGCCATACAGAGTCCTTTGGCAAAAAGCGGAAGGTTGGGAGGCGAATTTATCACAAACACGTGCGTGTCAGTATGCTGTCGTGGGAAGCGCACGTAAAATTAGGATGCAAGGGTTCTTGTGTAGGGGCACGGCATGCCGGGGGCAGTAGCCCGACCGTGAGGGAGGGCTTGTAATCTATTCGGGTCAGTCTAAGCCCTCCCTCACGGTCGGGCTACTGCCCCGGCCCCCAGTGCCTCACGAATCGAAGCGCTCGATGTTTGTGAGCCGGGGTTGTTCTGGCTTGGTTAGTACATCCGGGTGAGTTCGATGCCGGTGTAATAAGCCTTCAGGATTTGTTCGTAGGTGAAACCCTGCTTCGCCAGACCGTATGCGCCGACCTGGCACATGCCAACGCCGTGTCCCCAACCGCGGCCCAGAAAAGCAAAGCCGACCACGCGTCCGCTTTCGTCGTACTTGCGCTCGATTACAAACAGTTGTTCACGCAGACCGAGCGCCGAGCGAATGCGTCCCCCTAGAACTTGCCGCCTTCCATCTGAACCAACAACTTCCAGATCGGTAACGCGCCGGGAACGTCCGCGCGACACCACACGCAAATCCACGAGCGATCCGATGCCGCGCGCGAAGCGTCCGAGTCGTGCCTGGGTCTGACCAAGCGACAGTTCAGTCGTCCAGTTTGTAAAAGGTGAGAAACGATCGGCCGCCGCTCCGTTTGGCGCCGGCCTCACTTCGAGGTAATCAACTTCACCGGCCGCGTTGACATGAAATACGACCGGTTCGCCGCCGACGAGCGCAACTGAGCGAACCGGAAAGGTTAGTTCGCCGATTTGTCGAAAGAGAAAAGCTTCGTCGCTAACCTTGATTAGCTGATCTTTGCCTTTGGTGCTGCGAAGAATCAAATTGTCGTCAGCGGTCGGTCGGGCGGTGGCGCGCTGCAGTTGCAATAGACCTCTGGCCTCGAGCAAGCGCGAGATCGTGTGAAGGGCGCGGCCACGCGAGAGTGGCTCGCGAGGGCTGAGCGAACCGTCAGGCAGCACTGCGAGATAGCCGTCACGGATCAGCATTGCCACATCGGCTCGATTGGGCTGCGGCACGTCACCGGCGTCGCGCATGGCCAGGAAATACTCGACGTCAGCGCTGTTGAGCAGAGTCGAGCCGCGGCTTTCCCCAAACGCAGCCACGCTGAGCGCGGTTGCAAACGCAGGTGGTTTGATTACTTCTTCGGTTACCGCCGGCGCGGCCTGATGGGCCAGTCGCGCCACCGAAGCCAGCCAACTGCGAACTTCAGAAAGCTCCGCGTCATCTTTCAACCAGGAATCAGAGACCTTATCGCGCAGCAGCGCGAAATTTTGAATTGCGAGCAAGGCAACATCGCGAGCGAGCGGGACGTTCTGCGCTTCCTTCAGCTCCGCCGGATCGCGTCTGGTCCTGACAATGAAATTCGCCAGCGCGGCCCTTCCTTCAGCCGCACACTCGCGTCCCTTCAAATAAGGAACCGCGTTGTTAAAAATATTCTCCGCGTCTTCGGTCCGACCGCCGCAAGTGGAAGTGTAGAGGGCGTTGATGGGTTCGCCGTTGTAGGTGGCAATCACTCCGCGCGTTTCGTCGACCGCGCGGGTCGAAAGAGCATTTTCCGAAGACAACCCGCGATAGACCTGCGAGCGCGTGGTCGGTAAGAGGTCGTAACCCTGCGACATAAACTGCCCGCGGTTTCTGAGGGCGTAAGTTCGCGCTGCAATCGCCTGTGCTTTGTGCGCTTCGAGGGCAGGAAAGCCGCCGGAGGATAGTTCATTCGGGACCACGCCCTTCACGTAGTCTTCAAGGCCGAGGACATTAACAACGGTGAGCGCGCCGCGCGTGTTGGTGAAAACTTCAATGCGACCGCGATAAGGACGTTCCTCAAAGCGCACCGGCGTGGTTTCACTATCGGAAGCGAAAGTTACCGGCGCGCTCGAGCTGAAGAGTCGACCTGCGCCGGGCGCAGACGCCACCACCTCGCGCGTCGGCAAACTAAAACGCGCCGCGGCCCGAACCGTTCCGGCTGCTTGCGGTCTCGCAGTGGTATTGCCTTCAACTGCCGGAAAGCGCGCGACCGGTGGCGTAGCTTGTGCGGCTCGAGTGTCTTGTCGTGACGTTGCGTTTCCTGAAGGAGACTCGACCGTTGCATCCAAACCCGCGCTTTCGAGTCGTGCCCGCAATTCTTCCGCTTCGACCGCAGAACGCTTGCCGCCAATTAACAAACGCCAGGTGGTTGTTTCAGCGTCGTAGACAATTTGCGAATCTTCCCCTATCGCGTCGCGGACTTCCTTAGCTTTCTGTTGCGCGTCATCCTTCGCCGATAATCCCGCGATTTGAATTTGCACTGCGTCAACATTTTCGACGGGCGGCAACGGCGAAAGCAGATGAGGCTCGAGGCGAACGCGGGCCACGTCCAGCGGGACAAACGACGTCGCTTCTTCGTTTCCGTTCAGCAAGTGGCCGCTGGTTGAAATCGTTGCTGAGCGCACGTCGGTAGCCAGGGCGACTCGAATAGTCGGCTCCTGATGCGAGAGCGAATCAGCGGCGCGTTCGTTGGCAACGCGTTCGTCGAAAGTTGTTTGCGAGCCGCCGGTTTTCCATTCACCAGCTGAATCGTTGCTTGCAGGTTTCGGCGGCGCCGACACGGTGCGCGGACGGCCCAGATCTTTTTGGCTGAAAGTGACGGCGGGAGCGAAGACCTGGAAGGTCAGCAGGAGCGCAAACGTGGTTCGAGCCAGGGGATGACGCATTAACACAACCCTTGCGGCATAGTCTTGGGGGCTCGACCGCGATGACATACTACTACAACTTTCGGGAAACGGGGTTATTAGCCGCGGATTTACGCGGATGAACGCGGATTAGAATTAGACAGTAAAGATTTTGTTCTTTCTATTTCATATCGGCGTTCATCCGCGTAAATCCGCGGCCAGTTATCACGCAGCGAATTTCTCTTCAACGGTGAGCGTGAAGACTATTGTCCCGATCAAACCGATGACGCCCGCGGTAATGAACGGCACTTGCGGAGATATTTTCCAAAGTAGCCCGCCGATGGCGGCAGCCGGAGTGATTGAGAGGCTGCGAATCAGGTAATACAGTCCCACCGAGCGCGCCCGCAAATCTTCGCGCGCGAAGTCAACTATCATCGCCTTGCGCGAGGGCTCGCCAATCTCCCGCAAACCGCCCACGACAAAAGCCAGAATCAGGAAGGCGAAACTCGAAGCAAAGACGATGGCGACCGGGAACAGCGCAAAGCTCGCAAAGGTAATAATCACAAACGGCTTGCGTCCGATGCGGTCGGCAATTTTTCCGGCGGGTATGTAGACCAGAATTGAGACAATCATCTGAATTGCGATCAACGTGCCGTAGCGCGCGGTGCTGAAGCCCTGGACATTGGTGACGTAAAGAATCGTCAGCACGCCGGTCATCCCTTCACACATCCTGATAATGACGTCCGAGATGAGCAGGCGCTTCAGGGCTGAATGAAACGAACGCCACACGCCGCCGATGCTGGTCGGCGCCGAGGCTTTGATGGCGATGTTTACTTTCGCCACCAAAAGGACAGTAACTGCGGCAAGCGCGAGTGTGATTAGCAAACCGGCATGAATGCCCTTAACAATTCCCAGGGAAACAATCATCGCCCCGCCGATGATCGGTGCGATTACTATCGGCACTCGCTTGAGGATCGACTGCAAAGTGAAACCCATCGCACGTCGCTCGGGCGGCAGTGAATCACCGATGACGGCGAAGATTGCGGGTGAGGCCATACTTTGCCAGGCCATCGCGAATGCCAGGCCGACAAAGACGAAGGGCCATGAGCTGGCAAAGAAGTAAACGAGGTATCCGGCCGACGCAAGCCCGACAAAAATCAGAAATGCGCGACGGCGGCCAAGGTGGTCCGCCAGCCAGCCGCCGGGATATTGATAGATGGCATCGAAGAAGTCTTCGACTGTGCCGAATAGTCCGATGATTGGCGTGCTGGCGCCGAGGGCTTCGAGATACTTGGGTAAGAATTTTTTCCAGAGTTCCTCGCCGAGGCCCAACAGGAAAACAGCGGCTGAAGCGATGGCGACGTTTCGTTCGAGGCTGAGGTAATCAATTAGCCTGGCGCGCACGCCGGCAGGCTCAGGAGTTGGAGTCACGAGGAAGTTTGCCGCAGGGATTATTGTGCTGGCAAGACCGGTGGGATTGCGGACAAAGAACCGAGCGCAGAAGAGATCGCATCAGTACGCCGAAGGCGTTTCATACTTTAGCCCAGGGTAACCACCCTGGGGGAAACGACCCGCCCTACATTACAAACCCTGAAGGGGTTGAAGATTGCACCCCTTCAGGGTGAAGTCATTGATTGCGACATCTACCCAGGGTGTTACCCTGGGCTAAATTATTCAACGCCTTCGGCGTAAGAACACGCTCCGATCACGCGGCTTTTTGTTCGCTCATCACCGTGGCTGGTTCTTCGCCCGGGTTTTGCTTGTTCTTCCGATGCGCACGCCAGGTGCCGACAGCTTCTCGCGTCAAGCTGAGGATCGGGCGGCGATTGTCAAAGACAAGTTTCAACCACGCGCGTTTGTTCATCTGTGGAAAGTAGATGCCGCGGAAGAACATTCGTGAGACCAGATGGCTCAGGCGATAGCGAAACGGCGCGTGGCGAATCGAGTTGATCGCTTCAGCGTTTCGTTCCGGGCTGTAAGAGACTCGCCAGGCGTGGTCGGTTTCCTGGCGCGCTTCCTGAATCGTCATCTTCAAGGGTGTATGCGCCATCCAGAAGGGCGCGAAGTCCATCCAGTGTTTCGGCCGCGCCAGTCGTCCGGCTTTCGCGAGGCGATCGTAAAGCGGTGTCGCTGGGAATGGAGTCAGTTGACCGAACACCGGCAGTCCCGGAGGCCACGAATTTATTTCCTTCACGGTGCGATCGGCGACGCCCACGGTATCGTTGTCCATGCCAAAAATAAACGAGGTGATCGCGTAGACGTTGCGTTCGGCGAGGCGTTTCAACACTGTCCCATACTCGCTGGGCTTGCTGAAATTCTTGTTGACGTCGGCCATGTTGGCGGGGTCGATCGACTCCATGCCGATGAAGACCCATTGGCCGCCGGAGGCTGCGATCAAATCGCACAGTTCTTCGTCGCGCAGCAGGTTGGCGCTGATTTGGGCCACCCAGGGCAGTTGCGCCTCGGCGGCGATGATGTCGCGCAGCAGAGATTTAGTTCGTTTGATATTGATGGCAAGGTTGTCGTCGATAAAGAAGACTGCGATCTGGCCGCGTTCTTTGCGCGCGCGTTCCTTTAATCTTAGAAGCTCGTCGACGACGCTCTCGTTACTGCGAAAGCGAATCGAGTCGCCGAAGAATCCGGTGACGGTACAAAACTCACAACCGTAAGGACAACCACGTCCCGTCTCCATCGGCACGACATGAAAACTTCCCCAGCCCGCGCCTAGTTTGGACATGTGCGAACGAAACATTTTCGGCACCAGACTAAACTGATCCAGATCGAGGTGTTCCCAGGGAATCGACGGATAGGGTTGTAGGCTCGGTTTGCGGTCCACGCCTTTCGCATCGCGTTCCGGTTGGTAAACTTCCTTCAGCTCGCCCCGCGCCGCATCTTCAACAATCAGCGGCCAGGTTTCATCAGCCTCGCCCAGCGCGACTGCGTCCGCATAACGCGGGCCACCGTCTTTACCAATTGCTTCGTCAGGACATTCAGTGACGTGTGGTCCACCCATCACCACTTTCACCCCGGCCCCG
>Ga0207681_10000605_pt1 | contig 24253 bp, 19 predicted proteins | sample KBSS53metaG_FD_184324 | JGI IMG/M metagenome (GOLD analysis project Ga0207681, IMG submission 184324) | Switchgrass rhizosphere microbial communities from Kellogg Biological Station, Michigan, USA - KBS S5-3 metaG (SPAdes) (version 2) | ecosystem: Host-associated > Plants > Roots > Rhizosphere... | reverse complement strand
GGTATACCTCTTGCGAATCTTCTAATTCCAGGTTCAGCGCGCGGGCTCACTGTCCGCCGAGAATTGGAGTAAGCGCGATGAAAAAGAAGGCAAGAATTCTAATCGGCTACGACGGATCGCATTGCGCTGATGCTGCCCTCGACGATCTCACTCACGCAGGGCTTCCAGACAAGGCTGAGGCAAAGATAATGTCGATTGCGGAAGTCTGGCTTCCGCCACCGCCGCCATCGAGTTATGAAATCGTCAAACAGGCTGAGCAGGCGAAGTCGCCGGGAGATCTGCAACATCGGTTTGCGAAAGGATGTGACGCGGCTAAAGCTGCTCTTGGTTTGGCCGAAGCAGCGCGCGACAGGGTGCGAGCTAACTTTCCAAACTGGAAGGTGACTGCCAGGTCGTCATGTGGCTCGCCCGCCTGGGAATTAGTCGCCGAGGCAGATCAGTGGAAACCTGATCTGATCGTAGTTGGTTCACATGGACGCACCGCGCTGGGCCGCTTCGTGCTGGGCAGCGTTTCGCAGCGAGTGTTGACTGAAGCGCGCTGTTCGGTGCGCATTGCGCGCGGACGCGTTGAAGAACCGGAATCCCCCGTAAGAATCATCGTCGGCATCGATGGTTCCCCGGCGAGTTTAGAGGCGGTGAGAAACGTTGGCTCACGAGTATGGCCGGCGATGAGCGAGGTTCGAGTAATTGCGGTAAACGACTCGCTAGCTCCCACGCTGATAGGACAGCTTGTCCCGCCGGTGAAAAAAATCATCGACGAAACCAATGAAGCCGATCTCGAATGGCTCCGGAAAATATTGGCGCTCGCGACTGAGCAGTTGCGCTCTTCTGGCCTAACAGTCTCGACGCAGGCCCGTGAAGGCGATCCCAAGAAGGAACTCCCCAACGCTGCGGAAGAATGGGGCGCCGACTGCATATTCGTCGGGTCGTCGGGATTCAGCAATCGACTTGAGCGGTTTGTTCTTGGCAGTGTTTCGGCGGCCGTGGCAGCACGCGCCCATTGCTCGGTTGAAGTAGTTCGCAGCAAATCGAAGAGCAAGGAAGAGGACTGATATGATTTCGGTGTTGGACAATCAGGAGGCGAGGAAAGTCTTACAGTCTGCGCGGCTGGCGAGGCTCGGCTGCATTGTGAATGGCGAACCTTACATCGTTCCCATTAATTACAATTTTGAAGACGACTGTCTTTACAGTCACTCGCTACCGGGAACGAAGATCGACGGTCTGCGGCAGAATCCTCGAGCCTGCGTACAGGTGGACGAAATCGAAAGCGACCTGCACTGGCGGAGCGCGATCGCCTTTGGCAAATTCGAAGAGATCACCAAACAAAACGAGCGCGCGGAAGTTCTCGCTAAACTACTCAAACGCTTCCCGATGTTGACGCCAGTTGAGTCTGCTATCACAACTGACGGTGGTGCGCCGGAGGTGATAGTTTTTCGAATAAAGATTGATCGCGTTACTGGAGTTTCAGAAGGATAATGCGGATTGATTCCTCTCAGTCGTTGCCCATTCCTGCCGATCGTAAGACAATTCCAAAAAGGTTCGACAAATCAAATCTGCTTACAATATTGTCCTCGGAAACTGACAAGACTGGCGACCTGAAAACGCATCGAGACGGCGACGTTGTGTTGCGTGACGGTTCAACCGTGCGCATTCGAGTAATGAAGCCGGCTGATGAGACGGGGCTGGTCGAATTACTGCAATCCCTATCAGAAGAATCACGCTGGCTGCGATTTTACTCTCTTCAAAGTGACTCCAGCCTCGCCGCGGAAGCACGTCGGGAAGCAAATCTCGATCATACTTTCACGCTGGTTGCGTGCAGTGGGGCGGAGCAGAGAATTGTGGGCCAGGCATTCTATGTCGGCCTTGACGAGCATCGGGCTGAGGTGGCGTTCACGATTGCCAACGATTTTCAGGGCCGTGGTCTTGGCACGTTGCTACTGTGCCAACTTGCTGAAGTTGCATCTGCGAATGGAATCCAGGTCTTCGAGGCTGAAGTGGTGGGCGCGAACCAGGCGATGCTGGGTGTGTTTCGGGAATCTGGCTTCCCGCTGGACTTAAGCGCGAGCGCGGGACAAGTGCACGTGACCTTTCCTACGTCCTTTACCGCTGAAGCTATCCAACGTTTCGAACGTCGCGAATCGATAGCCGCGGTAAATGCGCTGAAGCTTTTCTTCGAGCCACGAAGCGTCGCGGTCATCGGAGCTTCGCGCCAACGTGGGACTATCGGCGGCGAAATCTTCCACAACTTACTAAGTTATGGTTTTAAGGGTTCTGTGTATCCCGTTAATCCTTCCGCGGACACAATCGAAGAAATCCCGGCCCACTCATCGATCGAAGAGATTCGCGAAGCGATCGACCTCGCCGTAATAATTGTTCCCGCTGCCAAAGTAATCGAAGTCGCGACGGCCTGTGCCCGCAAGGGTGTGAAAGCCTTAGTTGTTATCTCAGCCGGTTTTTCAGAAACAGGAAAAGAAGGACAAGCTCGACAGGCTGAACTAATCAAGATTTGTCGCAGCGCGGGCATGAGGTTGATTGGTCCAAACTGCATGGGTATTGCAAACACCAACCCGGCAGTGTTGCTTGATGCGACCTTTGCGCCGGGAGTCCCACCGCGTGGCCGCGTCGGCTTTTCATCTCAGAGTGGCGCGCTCGGATTGGCGATCATTGAATTTGCAAACTCACTCGGGTTGGGTATTTCAACTTTTGTTTCTGTGGGCAACAAAGCTGACATTTCCGGAAACGACCTGCTGCGCTACTGGGAATCGGACGACGATACCGATGTGATCTTGCTTTACCTGGAATCATTCGGAAACCCAAAGAAGTTTTCACAAATCGCGCGGCGAGTTGGACGTCAAAAGCCAATTGTAGTTGTGAAGAGCGGTCGTTCTGCTGCCGGAGCGAGGGCGACTTCTTCTCATACTGGCGCGCTTTTGGCAGCATCTGATGTCACGGTTGACGCGTTGTTTCGCCAGGCCGGAGTTATTCGCACCGATACGCTAGCCGAGCTTTTCGACGTGGCATCGTTGCTGGCGAACCAACCGCTTCCCACGGGACGCCGTGTCGGCATCATCACCAATGCCGGTGGTCCGGCAATTTTATGCGCTGATGCCTGTGAGGCTCGCGAGTTGGAGGTGCCGGTTTTGGCGGCAGAAAGCCAGGCGCAGTTGCGCACGTTTCTTCCGCCGGGAGCGAGTGTTGGCAATCCAGTAGACATGATCGCGTCGGCTCCTGCGGAGCACTACCGTCAGGCAATCGACATCGTCGCTGCAGATCCAAACGTTGACGCGATAATAGTAATTTTCACGCCGCCGCTCGTAACTCGCGCTGACGACGTTGCCAATGAAATCGCCGAAGCCGCGCAGCGCATCGACAGAAAAAAAACACTCCTGAGTGTGTTTCTTTCCGCGGAGCCGGCACCCAAACAATTGCGAACGAGCGATAGAAGTATTCCCTCCTACTCGTTTCCGGAAACAGCCGCGATTGCCATGGCTCGTGCGGCCAGATATGGCGAGTGGCGCTCGCGACCGGAAACTACGGTGGTTCAGTTTGCAGACATTAAGCGCGACGAGGCGGCTACCATCGTCGCTACGGCTCTCGTTCGACGGGAAGGTTGGTTGACGCCTGACGAGGTTGCCAGACTCTGTGCTTGTTACGGGCTTCCTTTGGTGGAGCAAAGAATAGTCACGAGCGCCGACGAAGCGGGTAAAGCTGCGGAAGAGCTCGGTGGGGACGTTGCTCTAAAAGCCATCGCCTCCGGCCTGATTCACAAGACCGAAGCAGGCGCGGTGAAACTTCGTATTCGTGGCGCAGCAAACGTCGCAGCGGTTGCGCGCGAGATGAGCGAAAGGTTGCAGTCGCATGGCGAGGCTCCAAGCGGCTTTGTAGTTCAACGCATGGCCGAACCCGGAGTCGAGATGTTGATTGGCGTAGTACACGATCCACAGTTCGGTCCGGTAGTGGCGTGCGGTGCCGGCGGCATTCAAGTCGAACTTTTGCGAGACGTGTCTATCCGCCTTACGCCGCTCGCGCAAGAAGATGCTGCTGAAATGATCCGTGAACTAAAAACTTACCCTTTGCTGACTGGGTTTCGCGGCACGCCCGCTTGCGACGTTGCGGCATTGCAGGATGGATTGCTGCGCTTGAGTGCGATGGTCGAAGATCTGCCGCAGATTGCAGAGCTGGATCTTAACCCGTTTGTGGTCCACGAACGTGGTGCTTCCATTCTTGATGCCCGAATGAAGGTGAGCACTGTCGAGCCACGTCCGCTGCCTGGAGTGAGGTAGTCACAATTCAGACTGTTGGCAAAAAACTGGCGCAATCAGAATCGAAATACAAAGGCAGGAGCGGTTTTCGGCCCCCGAGAGACCAAAGGTTTAAAGTATTCAAGATCTAACTAATTTTCGAAGCTGTGGAGGAGCCAAACATTTTGATTCCACCACATCGCGCTCTTCGCAGCCCAATAGCCCAGACGATATGCGACTCGACACGATGCCTAATAAACCATGTGTTACGGTATACTTCATCAATGGCATCACTGACACTCTCCGAACTTGATCGACTTATTCCCAAGCTCGCCAAAGATGAGAGCGAACTCGAAAGAATTAGGGAGGAAGTCGCGGGCCGCAAAACAATTCATTCAATTCTCGTAGGTGATGCTCAAGACCTTTCAGTGATTCGCAGTGAGTCAGTGCATCTTATCTTAACCTCTCCTCCGTATTGGAACCTGAAGGAATACAATCATCACGAAGAACAGCTTGGCCATGTTGACGACTACCAAAAGTTTCTTGACAAACTAGATTCGGTTTGGCGCTGCTGTTTCGACAAGCTAGTAGTAGGCGGCCGGATGATAGTTGTAGTCGGAGATGTTTTGCTTTCCCGACGTGCTCATGGAAAACACAAAGTTGTGCCGCTTCACGCGGATATTCAGGTTCGTTGCGAAAAGATCGGCTTTGACAACCTTGCCCCGCTCTTTTGGCACAAGATTTCGAACGCAACCTTCGAAGTTAAGGGCAATAGCAAGTTTCTTGGAAAGCCTTATGAGCCCAATGCGGTAATCAAACATGATGTTGAGTACATCTTGATGCTTCGTAAGGCTGGCGGTTATCGAACTCCAACTCCGGAACAACGAAGGCTCTCAGTAATATCTGAGGTCGAGTTCAACGAATGGTATCAACAGATTTGGACGCTTACTGGAGCCTCAACAACAAAGGGACATCCCGCCCCGTTTCCTGAAAAGCTCGCCAATCGCTTAATACGGATGTTCAGCTTTGTCGGCGACACGGTTCTCGATCCCTTCCTCGGTTCGGGAACTACGATGTTGGCTGCCGCGAAGATCGGTCGTAATTCGATTGGTATTGAGATTGACGAGAATTACGCGTTACAAGCCAGAGCTCGAATTGAGCAAGCGTTCGGGATGTTTGAACGCGAGACTGTATATCTTAATTTCGCGAACATATCGCATGAGCAAACTGCTACCGCCTGATTTTGAACAAAGAATTCGTCTAGCTGTCCAGCAATTTTGGACTGGAAGGCTAAGTTCGACCATAACCACTCAAGCAGGTGGTCGAGGGTCAGTGATTGGCGGCAAGAATCTCGACGGGTTCTCAGAGCTAATTCGCGACGTAGCTCTCTTTTCTGAAATCCCAAGAGAAAATATTATCGTTACTGGAAAAGCCAAGCTGACGATTCCTGGCTACTTTCGTCCGACTAAGATGTGGGATGCCCTTGTTGTGTACAAGCGACATCTTGTTGCCGCTTTCGAATTGAAGTCTCAGGTCGGTCCATCTTTCGGAAATAACTTCAACAACAGGTCAGAGGAATCGATTGGCTCCGCCGTCGACTTTTGGACCGCGCATCGGGAGAGCGCATTTCGTGCTGCAATTGGCGGCGAATTACTCGACCTTGCCGATGGGAAGCGACCCTTTCTTGGCTATCTGATGCTTTTGGAGGATTGTCCCGGTTCCACAGCTCGCGTCAGAGTTGATGAATCCCACTTTAAGATTTTTCAAGAGTTTATTGATTCTTCTTATGCGAAGCGGTATCAACTCCTGATCGAAAGACTTGTGGCCGAGAACTGGTACTCTTCGGCTAGCTTGATCCTGTCGAATCGAGATGAGGGCGGAAGGTTCGGAACATACTCATCGCCGACTGAAACGCTAGAACCCAAATCCTTATTTGCTGATTTTGCCGGCTCTTTGCTCGCCGCTATTGAGACGTACAAATAATCCTACTCGCATGCGCATGGTGGGCCATACGAACGGCCGTCATCCAGGTGGTGGGTTGACCATGGCTCTCGAGGAGAGTGGACTCCGAATTTTACAAGGCGCAGTTCCGAAATCCCGAGTCGAGACTCTGAAATTCGCGCGCTCTTTGCCAACGCGCTTCAGGCCCAATCAAACTCAGCCTGCTGTCGCCAACGAAAAGCGAATTTAGCGATTTCGACAATTCCGATCGTCAGTAGTATGCAGGCACAGATAACTGCCCAATCGACAGCCAATGGTTTGACTGTGCCGAGCAGACCAGCAAGCTGCGAAGAGTAGGCGGCAAGTAGCTGCAGGAAAATGACAATGACTGTGGCGATCCAAATGAAGGGACTTCTGAAGACTCCCTCGAGCGCCGATCGGCTGCGAGAGCGACAATTGAAGGTATGGCCCAGTTGGACGCCCACTAAAGTAAACAATGCTACCGTGCGCGAGTGATTGCCCGGGCCATACCGTTGCAGCGCCCAGATGTAAGCACCGAGACCCAGCGCTCCGAGCATTACTCCCTGCCAGGCAATTAAAAATAGGAAAGGCCTGGAAAGGATAGTTGCGCGTGAACTTCGCGGCGGCTGGTTCATTATTTCCGAAGATGCCGGTTCCACTGCCAGGGCGAGGGCTGGGAAAACATCGGTGACCAGATTCATCCAGAGAATTTGCAACGGCAAGAGCGGCAGGGACCAACCGGCGGCAATCGCTGTGAAGATCATCAGCACCTCACCGAGGTTATGTGAAAACATCATGTGTACAAACTTGATGATGTTTGCGTAGATGGTTCTCCCGCCTGCTACGGCGTTCAGAACCGTTTCAAAGTTATCGTCGGCCAACACCACGTCAGCGGCTTCTTTCGCCACCTCGGTTCCTCGCTGGCCCATGGCAATACCAATGTTCGCCCGTTTCAGCGCCGGGGCATCATTGACGCCGTCGCCTGTGACCGCGACAACCTCACCAGCGCGTTGTAATGCTTCGACAATACGTAATTTCTCTTCAGGTGAAACACGCGCGAACACGTCTGTGTTGCGCGCAAGATAAGCCAGCCGACTATGATCAACGTTCAGCAGATCGCGTGCATGAAGTGCGCGCGGCTCGCCCTCACCGAGGCCCAGCTCACGAGCGATTGCGAGACCGGTATTCAACTGATCACCGGTAAGCATCACAGTGCGGATGCCGGCCAGCCGTGCTCGTCGAATCGCATCGGCAACGCCGGGGCGAGGCGGGTCGACCATTCCCACCAGGCCCAGAAACGTGTAGCCGCTCTCGAGTGCCGCATCAGATGAGTGTTCCGCGTCATCGTCAAAGTACTTAACGGCGAGAGCCAGGACGCGTAGAGCGCGCTGGGCCATCTGTTCGTCAGCAGTCGTGAATCTAGCAATGGCTTTTGCATCCATCTCCGCTTTGTTGCCGGAAGCATCGCGGTAGTCTGAACAGGCAGCGAGCACAACAGCCGGCGCGCCTTTTAATGCAGCGATGTGTTGACCGTCAGACCTGCGGTGCAGGGTGGTCATTCTTTTTGTGGACGAATGGAAGGGCTGCTCCGCCACTTTTGGATGAATTGCGCGCTCGTGACGAATATCAAGAACCAGCGAGTCGGCAACGACAAGCAGAGCCGTTTCCGTCGGGTCGCCGATTGTGCGAGTTTCATCTGTCGCATCGGACCGAAACGACGCCTCATTGCAAAGCACTCCCACTCGGACGGCCTGCTCCAGCAGTTCATCGCCTTCGAGCGGCGTTTGCCAATTTTCTATTTCAATGCGACGGCCGTCCGAGAGGCAGTATTCACGGACCGTCATGCGATTTTCTGTGAGTGTGCCCGTCTTGTCCGCGCAGATGACGGTTGTGCTTCCGAGTGTTTCAACTGCTGGGAGCCGGCGCATGATGGCGCGCTGGCGGGCCATGCGTAACACGCCGAGAGCGAGAATCAGTGTAGTGACTGCGGGCAAACTCTCCGGTACCGCGGCCACCGCCAGACTGATTCCAACTTCTACCATGATCCATAGACCGTCACCTCGTAACCAACCGGTCACCATCACGACCGCTGCGATAATCAAAACAAGGTAGACCAACTGGCGGCCGAGCTTCGTGAGTTGCACTTGAAGTGGCGAACGCTCTTTGATCGATACCGAGACCAGCTTCCCGATCTGCCCGAGCTCGGTCGCGATGCCGGTGCTGACCACAACTGCGATAGCTCGGCCCGCCGCGACCGCAGTGCCGAGGTAGAGCATGCAACGGCGGTCTGCCAGAGTTGTCAGCGCCGGCACCGGTGCCGCTGCTTTCTCAACCGTGTTGCTCTCGCCAGTCAGCGCTGACTCTTCGGTTTCGAGCCGCACCGCTTCGAGCAGCCGGCAGTCGGCTGGCACTCGATCTCCCGAGTTCAAGACCACGATGTCGCCAGGGACAAGGTCTTCCGCGTCGACGGTTGTTTCAAACCCGTCGCGCCTTACCCGTGTAGTGGTCCGACTTTGACGACGGAGAGCGTTGAGAGCGCGACCCGCCTGCCATTCGGTAGCAAACCCTACGGCGGCGTTGATAACAAGCACGATCAGAATCGCGATCGCTTCGGCCCGGTCACCCGTCAACCAGGCGACCGCTGCGGCTACTGCCAGAAGCGCAATAACAATACTTGTGAACTGATCGATCAGGAGCTGCAGCGCGGATTGAGGTCTAACTTCCTGCATCGCATTCCGACCGTAGCGAAGCTGACGCTCCTTTACTTGAGACGCTTTTAAGCCGAATCTGGAATGCACACCGAGCGCAGTTGTTACGGTAGAAGGGTCTAAAGCGTGCCAGTTTTTCTGGCCACGCGCGGCTACCGCCAGGCCCGTCAGAGCGGCGGACTCTGTTTGAGGTTCAAGTGATAAAGCAGCAGCACGCATCACCTCCTAAAAAGCAACGTGTGTGCCTTTTCATTACGAATATGAAGTTGAGGATTTTCCGAACGGTAATGTCGGAACCATGAGTTTCTTGAGACAGATTTACGAGAATACCGGGTAAACTTGCGATCTTGCTGCGGGAAACCTCGCAGTCTTGCTAATGTAAACTCTCGAAGTGCGAGCAAGTGAGAAAAGAGAGATGGGACACGGGCACAGTCACACTTCTGCTGGCAAGAACAAGAAACGCCTCGCGATCGTGCTGGCGCTAACAACCCTCTACATGGTTGCCGAGGTTGTAGCGGGATTCCTCACTCAGAGTTTGGCGCTGCTGGCTGACGCCGGTCACATGCTGACTGACGTCGCCGGACTGGCGTTAGCTCTGTTGGCGATCCGTTTTGCTGAACGTCCTGCGACTCCGGAGCGCACTTACGGTTTCTACCGGGTCGAGATTCTTGCGGCTCTTACAAACGGCGTGGTCCTCATAGGCATCTCCTGCTACATCCTTTACGAAGCTTACGAACGTTTTCGTACTCCGCCCGAAGTGCGGAGTGGTCCAATGCTGGTGGTAGCGGCCTGTGGTCTGTTGATAAACCTGGCGGGAATTTACCTTCTCAAGGCAGCGTCAGAGGAAAGCCTGAATATGAAAGGGGCATACTTCGAGGTGCTCTCGGATATGCTCGCCTCAGTGGGCGTGATCATCGCCGCAATAGTGATGTTGACGACGGGCTGGTATTACGCTGACCCATTAATATCCGCGGCCATCGGTCTTTTTATTCTTCCGCGCACCTGGTTGCTGTTAAAAGACGCTGTGGGCGTGTTGCTCGAAGGAACGCCGTCTGACGTAAATCTGACCTCTCTGCGTGAATCGATTGCAGGTGTCGAGGGCGTAGCTTCAGTCCACGACTTGCACGTGTGGTCTCTCACTTCAGGGGTGAATGCGATGAGCGTTCATGCGGTACTCGCCGACCACGCCCTGCATGACGAAGTATTGGCGGCCGTGCAAAAACGAGTGACGCACGACTTCAAGATTGCCCATGCGACGGTACAGGTCGAGTGCCAGGGTTGCGCCGCATATGAGACGCACTTGTGAAGCAGGTTCTACCGAACGAATACGCGACGGTAAAAGAGCCTCTTGGGTAACTCGGTCGCGACGGCGTAGGCGACTGTGATCAGCCCCAGCATTAAGAGCCATGAAGCCTTCAACGGAACAAGGCCCAGTGGCCCACTCAATGGACTGTACGGCAGCGCGAGCGTGATAAGTACCACCACCAGCATCGCTATCGATAAGGTTCGGCCGGGAAGGCTCTTGTAAAAAGGTTTCCAGGTGCGCATGACAACGATAATCAATACCTCGGTCATGACCGATTCGACGAACCAGCCGGTCCGAAACTCTTCCGTTGTTGCCCGCAGCACATAAAGCAAGACCGAGAACGTCAGGAAATCAAAGAGCGAACTGATAATGCCGAACGCGATCATGAAATGGCGTATGAATTTAACGTCCCAGGCTCGCGGCTTCTGCACCAGTTCCGCGTCAACTTCATCAGTGGAGATCGCCATTGCCGGAAAGTCGGTCAGAAAATTGTTGAGCAGGATCTGTTTGGGCAGCAATGGTAGAAACGGCAGGAACAAGGCAGCTCCAGCCATGCTGAACATGTTGCCGAAGTTGGCGCTCATGGTCATGTAGATATATTTCAGAGTATTCGCAAACGTCTTTCGACCTTCACGTACACCCGCGGCCAACACACCCAAATCCTTTTCGAGCAACACCACAGCCGCCGCTTCTTTGGCGACATCGACAGCACTATTAACCGAAATACCCACGTCGGCGGAATGGAGCGCAAGCGCGTCGTTGATGCCGTCTCCGAGATAGCCAACCGTGTTGCCGGATTTTTTCAGGGCGATAATCAACCTTTCTTTTTGCCGGGGTTCGATCTCAGCAAAGACATCGGTTGTATTCACGCGCCGGCGCAGAGCCTCGTTGTTCATTTGTTCCAGGTCGCGTCCCGTCAGAACCTCAGGCTCATAACCCAGCACTGTTTTGGTGACGCTTGCAGCAACATGTGCGTTATCGCCGGAAATGATTTTGAGTTTGATGCCCAGTTTTCGAAGTTCCTCTACAGCTTCGACGACGCCGTCTTTGCACGGGTCGGAAAACACGAGCAATGCCAGAAACGTCATGCCGCTTTCCTGAGATTTCTCGATTCGAGACGCGCTCGACAAGTTTTTGTAGGCGAGGCCCAGCGTGCGAAATCCGTTAGCACCGAGAGTCTGTGTTTGTTGCTCGATGCCCTTCCGCAAGGGTTCGATGTCCCGGCAGGTTTCAGATAACTCAGCTGCGGAGCAGACTTCTAGAATATTGCTCACTGCTCCTTTCGTAATCATCAAGGCGGTGTCGTTATGGGCGATCAGAACGCTCAATCGTTTGCGTATGAAGTCGTAGGGCACTTCGTCAAGTTTCCGGTAACCGTTCAGGTCATAATTCGCGTGCGCGCGAATAGCTTCATCAATCGGATTGGTAAAGCCCGTTTCGTAAAACGAGTTCAGGTATGCGTAGAAAAGTCCCTTATCCGTAGCTTTCTCAGCTGCGTCGATCGCTTGCCGTAGTTTCACTGTGCCTTCAGTCAGCGTCCCGGTCTTATCTGTACACAGGACATTCATGCTGCCCAGGTTCTCAATCGAAGCCAATTGTTTGACGATCACTTTGCGGTGGGCCATGTGTACGGCGCCCACGGCGAGATTGATGCTGATGATGGCAGGTAACAGTTCAGGAATGATGCCCACCGCAATAGCCAGGACGAAAAGGAACGAATCAATCAGCGGACGTTGGAGATAGACCGTGATCGCGAATATCACCATTGACAGAATCAACGTCACCTTAGTAAGGACGTAACTAAACTGACGAAGACCGCGCTCGAACTCTGTTTCCGGTGGACTCAACCGCAGGTTCCTGGACAGGCGACCAAACTCAGTAGTGTTTCCCGTAAAGACAACAAGAGCGCGAGCAGTACCGCTGATAACATGCGTACTCATAAACAAGCTGTTGACGCGCTGGGTCTGCGTCACGTCTTCTGAAATGTTCCTGGCTTGCTTCTCAGCTGGAAAACTCTCTCCGGTTAGGGCCGATTCATCAACATACAAATCGCGCGACTGAAGTAACAGTGCGTCGCAGGGAATCACGTTGCCGGCGCTGAAAACACAAATGTCGCCCGGGACCAAATCTTCAGCCGGTATGTCGAACTCCATCCCGTCACGAATAACCTTCGTCTTGATTCTGACTACAGAGAGCAAAGTCTTGACGGCATCGGAGGCGCGCTTTTCCTGCCAGAATCCAAGGATGCTGCTTAAGAGAATTATCGCGACGATGATTACCGCATCGACTGATTCATTCAGGAAAAAGGAGAGGCCCACCGCGACCAGCAATATGAGAATCAAGGGACTCTTAAACTGCCGCAGGAACAAGACCAGGTTAGCGGTCTTGCGAGCTGTCTGCAGCCGGTTCGGCCCATATGTTCGGAGCCGGCGTCTAGCTTCGGTTGAGGTTAATCCCGCCGCGCTCGTCTCCAGAAGCTTCGCAAGTTCGTCTGCACTCAGACTCCAGAAACGTGTCAGCTCCGGAATTGATGCAGTAACGGCTGGAGCGATATTCATGTACAGCCTCAGAGGAACTAGCCAGTCGCCGCGGTTGCGAGTGTGAGTTGGCGGGATTCCATCTGAACGCGCAAGAGAGCAACGGCCAAGGCCACGACCCACACCAGGTAAACGCCGATGCTGAGCCGTTCCCAGATTCCTATCCAAGGAGTGGGCAAATTGGCCGCAATTCGGGGCGCATTAAGTGCCGTCAGAATGCCGAACGCGCTCATGACTATCATCGTCGCAATTGAATAGAGACGAAAACGTTTTCCAAATGCCGCCGCGCCGAACCCGATCTCGAGCATGAAGATAACTACGGTTACTATCGAGAAAACGATGTGCAGTGTATCGGTCAACGTAAACTCAGCCCCGCGCTGATGCATCGGCGGCCAGAAGATGCCGATCACGCCGTTAACGATCAGCAGACCGCCTACGATACGCAGCGGCCGGTTTCGATCCCCTGACAACCAGACGCCACAGCCGAATGCAATTGTAAGCAAGGTGTAAGAGAGAACCAGCCAGAGCCAGAGCTGCCTCGTCGGAGCGCCTATTGCCGACAGTTCGCTGACCGTTTGCGAAACTGAGCTATAGCCATCCCACATCATCGGCACCAGGATGTTGATGCCTACATAAACCAGCGACGACAATATGCCGTAAATGAGTAAGAGCTTTCGCACCATAGCTATATCTCCTTCCAGGTGAAGTCCCAAGGCCGTGACGAGGTCCTTGCGGCCGCCCTTGTTGTACGAAGCAACGACAATCAATACGCCGAGATGTCCCGCGCAAGTCAATTCGGAGACACGATCGCTACGTGTTCGGCATGTTGGCTGACCGGAACCAGGTGACCTTCCACACTGCCGGCGAATTGGAATTCCCTCAACTCAAATTGTCCGGGCGCAACCTCTAAAGTGCGCACGATGAAATGCTCGGCCATTGCTCGCAACCTTGGCGCGCAGTGGAAGTAGACAACAAGATTGTCGGCCTTCACTTCGACTCCCTTGTAGACGAATGTGCAGGCGTCCCCGCGCGCCATGGCCGCGTCGTCATGGACGAAGAGGTATTCGCCTTTGAGCGGTATGTCCATGAGAGTGACGTTGCCGTCGAACCTGACTACGGCTTTTTCCTTGGCGACGGCGGCGCTAGCCACGGGAGGCGCCGAGCTGCTACTCAACATAACGACGGACAGCAGTGCTGTGAACAGCAATAAGACTTTCATGATGCTCTCCTTTTCGGGCGCTCATTTTGCAGTGCCCATACGAGGTCAACCGGAAAGCTGCAACGCGTGTGCCCGGTAAGCCGCCTGCTTTTCTTCAGAATTTACTTTTGGTGAGCCAAAGGGGAGGCACGCAGGTGCGAAAAGTTTCGCAGAGGCGGTAGAAAGCTCGCAGTTAGTCCCTGAAAGCTGAAGTCGAATTTTCGCTGGGCTACATGAAAACGAATCCACGTATTCCGTGGTCACTCGGTTTCGAAGACCCTCAAGCACAGATAGGCTGCTATGGATATGTGAGCGCTGGAATTCGAGCATGCCTGTCTCGAACGAGGATCAACAGCGACCCGATCAATCCCGCCGCCAGCAAACCGTAGTCTTCGATCATTCCCAATGAAACCGCGGCCCAGAAGCCCATGAACGACCAGGCTAACGGTATTGCCAGGAGGTAAAGCGAAACCCTGCGGTCGGTCCAGAGCAACACGCCGAAAGTAAAGATCGTTGTCGGGCAGGGAAGACCAAAAGTTGGGGCGGCGGGTAATTGATGGCCTAACCAATATCCAAGTGCGGGATAGATTACCAGGGCGTAAACAAGGAATGCGCCGCCGAGAATTCCGAGAAGGTTGGGTCTGAAGCGAAACTTTAGTTGTTGTTTCCAAGCTCCCGCAATGAAAAAGAGCACGCCTTGCACGACAAAGAACAAAGCGAAGAGCAAAGCAGCGCTATTAATCGTACTGAAGAACCAGAAGTGATAAACGAGGCCCATCCATATCCAGAACGCTGAGAGGATAAGGCTTATGCCTCGACTGAAGTCAGCCTTCCGCCGAAGGGCCAGGCAGACGGCGATTATTGCGATCGCATAGAGAAATAACTGCGCCGGCCAAACAGCGAGGTTGTAGCGCTCAAACACTCCAAGGAATTGTTCGACGGTGAAGGGAATCATGTTTCAGGTTTGTAGGAAGTTTGTCTGCCATATTCGGATCGCCTGGAGAATCAAGTCGACATTTTGATCACGGCAAGCTTCTCTATGTTTCGGATGTCTCTAGCGCTCATGACTTTGAATCGAACCCCTCGCCCTTCGGCATACTTCCTTGCGCTGTCGATCGTTGTCAAAATGGAACTCGGCAGCTTGGCTTCGTGGGCAGCCTTAACAGCTTTCTCGCCCAAAACAAACGACGCCAGGAAATAGCCGTCACCGGGTTTCATGTAGAGAATGATTCGATCTTTGTGTTTGAGGCGCAGTCCCCAGCCGGTGGTCCTGCTGGTGAAGCCCCATTCGAAATTCACCGGCGGGAACCTGGCAGCGATCTGCTCTTTGAGCTCGTTCCAGAAAACAAACGAGCTCTTCAGCGCCCGCGCGAGGTCAGCGTCGGTTGGTTGTTGCGATTTGTCGTCAAATACAATCAGTTCCACACTCGGCTGCCTCACAACCTGGCGCTTCGTTCCGTAGCGAGAAATGTTCATAGAACTCGGCATTACAGATCAGTCAGGCGACAGATGGGTCTAAGGTCCAAACCTATTACGATACTCGCCGGAAACGAGAAACGCCTTCACCATTTCAGCGTTGACGAAGTTGCCATTGAACTGGTTGAGCTTATCCAACCAAAAGTTGTAGCCCTGAAAGTCGACGTCCGGCGAGTCGAAAGGATTTCGCCGCAAATAGCCATAATATTGCATTACAACAAAAGCCTTATTGAGTTCCTTTTGTTTGAGCGTCGGGTCTTCAGAAATTCGACGGAGCACGCGCGCACGCGCCAGGGTGTCGGCCGTGTCCGATGCACCTCCAAACTCAGCTATCGCGAAAGTTCGGTCTAAAGCTAATGGGGTTAGACCGGCGTTTGCGTATAAAGTGTCGACAAACTGCGCCGGGGTCATCGAACTCAGATAGCGGTGAGTAAAGTAATAACGAAGCACCACCTCCTCAAAGAATGCTCTCTTGTTCGTCTCCAGTTGTTGCTGCCAATTCCCCTGGCCCACCACGACTCCGTGGCTAATTTCCTGGGTGTCGGCCAGGAATTCAGCGTAGTGTGTTGGCACTGGCATGCCAGGAGGGTCATACATGACTTTTGATACTCGATAAACCAGATATCCGGTTTCCTGAAACTCGATGGAAAGGAAGAACGCGGCCGATACATTGATCCGGCGGACTTCAACGCATTGTTGGTCGCTGCCGCACGACGTAATTTGATTTGTCCAAAACGCCAGACCAGCGGCATCCGGCTCGCGATTCAGAAAATCAATGTAGTGCTGACGAACGAAGAATTTTGCGTCCGTGTTATCCAGGGGATTTGTTGTCGCATTAATCGAATCATTGTCGGTGAGCGTAAAGGTAGCGGTGTCCGGCGACCCTAAACCAACTCCACTTCCCGTGGGCACAAACAGACCGACCTTAAAGGTCTCGTTACCTTCCGCATACCCATCATCAACTAAAGGAACTGAAACAACTTTCGATGTTTCACCGGGCGCAAACATCAAAATCCCACCAGTAGTTTCGTAGTCGCAACGCTCGGACGCAACGCCCGTAACGGCGTCGCATTTATTCGCACCGGCATTGTCGCTGGTTGCGTATCTCACCGTCGCTGCACTCGCCAGGTTGCCGCTTCTGGTGACAGTAAAAGTCGCGCTGGCACTACCTTCAGATCCGCCATAAGTGGAGGCACTCAACTGAATAGTGGTGGGCGGCGGTTGAATCCGCTGCCAGGCTGGAAACCAATCAAGCGCAGCGTTGTGTGTCAGCTGTGTTTGGTTGCTGCCGTCACGATTCATGATGAAAAGCTCGACGTTCTTCTCATCGAGAATACTGCCGCGGGCGAAAATGATGCTGTTTCCATCGGGTGACCAGACCGGAAACGCGTCCATTACCGTGTTGTTAGTCAGTTGCACTCGATTTGATCCCAGTGGATCCATTACATAAATTTCAATGCCATTTGGATTCAGCGCATCGCCACTAGCGAACAGAACCTTCATGCCGTCAGGAGAGAAAGACGGCTGCCCGTCGACCACGTTGTTATTGGTTAATCTTATTCGATCAGTGCCGTCGGCATTTATCCAGTAGATTTCAAAACTATTAGGATCGTAAACACTGGCTCCGCCACTCATGAATACGATTCGCGTTCCATCCGGCGACCACGATGGCACTCCATCAATCACGGAATCATTCGTAAGACGCACCTGATTACTTCCGTCAGCGTTCATCACCCAAATCTCAAAGGTGCTGGGATTGCGAAGGTCCCCGCGAACAAAAGCGATCCTGGCTCCGTCAGGTGAATAGGCCGGAAAGCCATCGGCAGCGGGGTTGTTGGTTAATCTGATGGGCGTGCCACCAACACCGGGCATTGAATAGATTTCAAAATTGCCGTCGCGATCGCTCATGAAAGCCAACATGCTTCCGTCAGGAGACCAAACAGGCTGATCGTCGTAGGCGAGACTGGTGGTGAGTCTGGTCTCATTGCTTCCGTCTGCGTCCATCACGTAGATGTCATGGTTACCGTTGTCGCGAACGCTGGCGAAAGCGATCTTCGGCGCAACGTTGATGGCCGCGACGCCTGGGGTATTGGCAGCGCGGACGTGGCCGGCGGCGGACGCCGGCTTGACCGCGGCCGCTTGGCCTTGGCTATTCGTCGCTGCACCAATGCCAGTCAGGAACAGAACGAAAACTAAAAAGGCGATTCGAAATTGGAACGGTTTAGAGGCACGGCTCACGAAACTAACCCTCCTAAAGCTGGGGAGAAGACGCAGACTGGTCCATATGCAGCCGAAACGCCTCATCCGTCAGGATGTGCTTTTGCAACAGCTATTCCCTGGGGGAAGTGATTCCGTCTATCGGTCATTAAGATGGAGCAAAGACACAAAGATGGCGCAAAGACACAAGCGTGCGGAGCCAAAGCCTTCGCGAAATTCTATTTAATTCGCCGCTGGTCCAAAGCGCGACGGCAAAGGCTGGCCGCTGTGGTGAGATCGTCAGGCGCTGTTTGAGCGCGGTTCTTTTCGCGTGTGCTGCGGCAAATTTCGCACTCATGGTACGAAAGTAAGCGTGATAGCGTTAATCGATCATCAACACACCGGCGCCGCGGATCGAGTCATTTTTCAGTGCAAGAAGCGCTTCGTTGGCTTGAAGGAATGGGAAGTTTTGCGTGTGGGTTCGCACCGGAATGCCTGCGGCTTCGAGCAGAAATTCGCGACCATCTTCACGCGTGTTGTTAGCGACGCTGCGGACCATCCGTTCACCGTAGATAAGTGAATAGTCAAACGATGGAATTGGGCTCATGTGGATGCCGCCGAGCACGACGGTTCCGCCTTTCGCGACGGCTTTGAGAGCAACTGGAACAAGTTCACCAGCAGGCGCAAAGATGATCGCGGCGTCGAGTGTTGCAGGTGGTTCATCGAAAGCATCGCCAACCCACGCGGCGCCCAGTTCGCGAGCGAGGGCTTGATGTCGTTTGCGGTCACGAGTGCAGACGAAAACTTCGGCGCCGCGCGCACGAGCTAGTTGAATCGCAATGTGGCCGGCGGCACCGAAGCCATATAAACCTAACTTCCCACCTTTCCACTCTTTGATTTCGGTCAGCCGTAAACAGCGGTATCCGATAATGCCGGCGCAGAGAAGCGGAGCGGCCTGAGTGTCGTCGAAGCCCTGAGGTATAGGGTAGGTGAAAGCGGCTGGGGCAACTGCAAATTCCGCGTAGCCGCCATCAGTGGTCCAACCGGTGAAGCTCGCGCGATCGCAAAGATTTTCTCGACCGGTGCGACAGAACTCGCACGTGCCGCAGGTGCGATTAAGCCAGGCGACACCCACGCGATCACCGATGGAGAATTGTTCAACGCCTCCGCCCAGAGAAGCGACCCTTCCCACAATCTGATGTCCGGGAATCAGAGGGGAGCGTCGCACCGGCAGTTCGCCTTCGACAACATGGAGATCTGTCCGGCAGATACCACAAGCGCTTACCCGGATCAGGACTTCATCGTCACTGAGTACCGGCGTCGCTACGTTAGCGATTGTCAGAGGACTACTGCTAACTGGAGCTGGTTTGTTCAGAAGCCAGGCTTTCATCTGATTGTCCGGCATGGTTTAGACCGACTTTGAATGAATCAAAGCAGTTTCGGGTTATTTCGCGAGTTTTGCTTTCGTGTAGTATAGTGGTTTTCTCTGACTTTCCAAAAAAACAACTGGGCGACCACGAAAAGACACTAAACGAAACTCACGAAACAACACGAACAAAAGCCGGAGGGCACCTCGGTCCACCTTTCCTGAAACCTTGCCCCTGGGCCAGAAGTGAACGATAGGCGTCGGCGGTAGTTGCGAAACCATCGAGTACCCCGACTCCGGCGGCCCGGAGCGAGTTGTAAAGCTCGCCTAACGATGCATTCTTCCCGCCCACACGTGCGACGTCGTTCAAAGTAATCTGTCTAAAGTCGACTGTGTAGGTAAGTTGCTTTTCTGTCCTCATGATTAAGTCCTAGCGCTGGCCGGCGTAAGTAAACTCAGTACCCAAATCGTAATCAGAATCGGGCAAGGCACGTGCCCTGACAGCAAGTAATGAAGATGCCCAACAACGGCGGAGCCTTACTCGCTGTAAGGCTTTGGAAGCGCCATCGTGAAGGGAATTTCCTCGCAGCCTGTTGGGGAAGTTTCCGCAGAATATTCAACAAAAAACGCCGTTCGCTTGAGTTTCCCAACGATCAATTCGGGCACATTCGTTGCTCTGTCCAAATAGCGAAGGAAAGAAAAGGCGGGCGGCGTCGGGGGGCGCCCAGAGATCTGCCTGGAATCAGGCGTGAGGAGAAAGCGATGAAAGTCAAAGAAGTGATGACGCCCAATCCCACAGCGATTTGGTTGACGGAAAGCCTGGCTGACGCAGCGCAGTTGATGTGGGAAAACGATTGCGGTGTTTTGCCGATCATCAAAGACAGCCGAAAGGTGGTTGGTCTAATTACGGATCGCGACATCTGCATGGCAACGGCAATAAAGCAAGCTAATCCCTCGGAAATTTCTGTTGAGGAAGTGATGACCGGTCGGGTGTTCACGGCGAACCCTGACGACGAAGTTGCTCAAGCAATGCAGACGATGCAGGAACATAAGATACGGCGCTTGCCGGTCGTCAATGCAGATGGCGAGCTGGAGGGCATCTTGTCGATGAACGACATCGTGCTCAAAGCGAGCGATTCAAATGGCAAGGCTGCGCAAATCGAATACGGGGACGTCGTTAAAACGTACCAGGCCATTTGTCAGCATCCCTTGCCGACAACAGCGACAACAGTTGCCGGCTAACGTCGTCTGCTTTGATTCAATCTGAATTACCAAGGGACTGGTAGCAGGTCCAGGGAGGAAGTATGTTCGAAAAAAGAAGCGACATAGAACTCGCGCAACGAATAATGCGCGAACTGAAATGGGACTCACGCATTAACTGGGCCAGGGTTAATGTGGACGTTAAGGATGGAGTCGCAACTTTAACCGGCGCCGTGCCCACTTACCTGCAAAAACTAGAGGCACAAAACGCCGCGCATCGAGTGGTTGGCGTGCTTGATGTCGCAAATGACATCGAAGTCAAACCAGTGGATCGCTTTGCGCGGACGGACACTGAAATCGCCAGCGCCGTGCGCAATGCGCTCGAGTGGGACGCGCTGGTTCCGAATGAGTTAATCCAATCTTCGGTATCTGACGGTTGGGTGACGCTCGAAGGCGAAGTGGACTATTGGCGCGAACGTGGTGATGCGGAGGAGGCAATTCGCAGGCTGGCCGGCGTCGTTGGGGTCACGAACAAAATCACTGTTCGCAAGCAGCCAATCGATTCCGAAGACCTTCGTGAAGAGATCGAGTTGGCGTTGGAGACGCGGGCGGAGCGCGAGGCGGAAAGATTACGAGTGGAAGTGAATGACGGGGCTGTCGACCTGTTTGGCCGGGTGCATTCATGGCAGGAAAAACGCGCCGTGGTTGGATCAATTAGCCATGCGCCGGGCGTGATCCAGGTCCGGGATCATCTGCGGATCGATCCCTATTTCTAGGCGAATATTTGTCGCCGGCAATTCTTGAAGAGGAGGAATCATGAACGAGAGGAAAGATAAATTGGAGTTGGCTCGCAAGAGCCCGGAGGCGGCCAATCCGTTTGGAATGATGCGCCGCTTCACGCGAGACATGGAACGTCTATTCGAAGATTTTGAAGGATTCCGTTTCCCGAGTGTCTTCGGTTCAGAGACGTGGCCGTTTCGCACTGAGTTCAACGCGATGGAGTGGATGCCTCAGATTGAGGTGGTCCACAACAACGGACAATTCACCGTGCGGGCGGACCTGCCAGGCATGACCAAAGATGACATCAAGGTCGAATTGGCCAACGACATGCTGACGATCTCAGGGGAACGCAAAGCGGAAAAGGAAGAGAAGCGGGAAGGCTTCTATCGCAGCGAGCGCAGCTATGGAAACTTTTATCGCCAACTTCCATTGCCGGAAGGGGCGCTGACTGAAAAGGCAGAAGCAACTTTCACCAATGGCGTGCTTGAAGTGACGATGCCGGCGGCGAAGGCCGAACCGGCAACACGCAAGCTGGAAGTGAAAGAGACGCCCACGGAGAAGAAGCAGGTGAAGGCGGCCGCCGCCTAAGTTAAGAGGCGCAAGGTTGGCTGTCCGGCTTCGCAGCTCCAGAGCTGTAGCCGGACAGCCAATCGGCAAATTGTGGGTTCGAGTTACAAAGGACAAGTCATCATGATCAGCAAAAACAAATTGGGAATTGTCTTCGGCTCTCTACTTGGATTATGGCACCTGGCTTGGGCCGCGCTGGTGGCGACGGGAGTAGCGCAGTGGTTGATGGATTGGGTTTTCCGGCTGCACTTCATTCAACCGCCATACATTGTCAGCCCGTTCAAGCTTAATTACGCGATTGGCCTGATCGCCGTCACCTCCGCACTCGGATACATATCCGGTTGGGTTGGGGGCGCACTTTGGAACTGGGTGTACGAACCATCTGCCCGATATAGACGGCCGGTTGCAGCAGCATTCCAATCCTGAAGATTCCCGACTCCTAGGTGTCGAGTCTACTAATAAGCCTGATTATTAGCGCTGAAAGAGCCATGCAGTAGTTTCATAAAATTCTCTCGACTCTCGCAGACCTTCTACCACCTGCTATCAGTGTATTATCCCCCAGGGCTTTGAACGATGGGTTCAGTCACATTCGTTTTGGATTTGGCTCCGCTTTGCGCTGCGGATTTATTTGGCCTTGTGTATTCTGTGTTCCCGTTGAATCCGCTTGGTGATTACGGCGCTCCAATCAGGTATGGAAGCAAGTGCCAAAACAGGATCGTTTTGTCAGCGAGTCGTCGCGGCGGCAAGCATTCGTCCTGACAAAGCGGCAATGACTGTGATCGAGGCTGATGCTCAGGAAACTGTTAGCTTCGGCTCAATGCTGGCCCAGTTGCGCAGCATTGCATACCGGCTTGCTCAGGAGGGAATCGCTTTCGGCGACCGAGTAGCACTGATTGGCGAGAACCATCCTAACTGGGCCATCGCCTACCTCGGCATCATTTATCGCGGGGCGGTGGTTACACCGATGGATCCGGCGGCGACCACGCAAACCCTCGCTGCCTTTCTCAAGGGTTCTGAAGCCAAACTTGCTTTTGTCTCACCGGCTTCAATCGATAAATTTCGGGCCGCCTGTGAGGAGATCGGTAGCAACATCCGCGCGGTTGCCCTCCATCCACTCACTCAACCAAACGGCTTTGGTTCTTTTGAAGAATGGGCCCTCACTCCGACGCCTCAGGAATTCAATGACGCCCCACCACCAGCGGGGCCGGAAGACCTGGCGGTTCTGATTTACACCTCAGGCACAACCGGAACCCCAAAGGCTGTGCCTCTGACTCACGGAAATATCAACGCCCAAAGCACGAAAGTTCAGGAGGTGATGCGGCTCAGCGACCGCGAGGTGATCCTCAGCCTGTTGCCGCTGTTTCATGCCTATTCGCAGATCGTAAATCTCTGGCTCGCGACCATAATTGGCGCGCGCGTCGTTTACCTAACCGAGTTAAGCAGCGCCGGAATTGAACGAGGACTGAGAGAAGGTGGTGCTACGGCATTAATCGGAGTCCCACGCTTATGGTACCTGTTTCATAAGAAAATATTTGACGCAGTGAAAGGCAAAGCTGCGCCAGTCAGGCTGCTGTTTCGAATTATGCTCGTCCTCAACGGCGTGTTGCGTGATTGGCTGGGAGTGAACGCCGGTCGGATTTTCTTCCGTCCTATTCATCGGTCGTTTGGGGGAAAACTCCGGCTGGCAGTTTCCGCAGGCGCCAGCTTTGATGAAAACGTCGCGCAGGATTTTCACCGCCTGGGCTTCACGATCCTGCAGGGTTATGGGCTGACCGAGACCAGCGGCGCAGCGACGGTTACTCGTTTCGAAGATAACAAGATTGGTTCAGTAGGCACTCCGCTGAATGGTGTCGAGGTGAAGATCGATGACGCGAATGATGAAGGTATTGGAGAAGTTTTGATTCGCGGTCCGATAGTGATGTCGGGTTACTACCAGGATCCGGAAGCCAACCGCGAAACTTTTACCGACGGGTGGTTTCGATCCGGAGACATGGGCAAGTTTGATAAAGACGGACACCTTTACATCGTTGGCCGCAGGAAAGACGTGATCAAATTGCCGTCCGGCAAAAACGTCTTCCCCGAAGATGTCGAGGCCCACTATGAACACTCGCCGTTTGTGAGCGAAGTCTGTGTTCTCGGAACTAAGGACCGGTCAAGCCAATTTAGAGGGGCCGAAAAGCTGTCTGCAGTGGTGGTGCCTAACTTCGATTATCTCAAAGCCCAACGAATCGCTAATGCACGCGAATGGGTTGTTTGGGAGCTGGAAAATCTTGGTCGTGAGTTACCGGAATATCAGCGCGTCCATGATTTTGTACTCCGCGCTGAGCCTTTACCGCGAACCTCAACGCGCAAAATTCGGCGCTTTGAACTAAAAACCCAACTTGATGAATTGAAAGGACTCGAAGGGCGAGAAACGGCAGCGATCGTGCTCAGCGAGGCAGATCGGGTGCTGATGGATTCTCAGGCGGGGCGGGCTCTCGTCGCTGCGATACAACACCACGCTCGCGATGCCCACGTCATCAGCCCGCAGATGAATCTTGAAATCGACTTGCACCTCGATTCACTGGCGCGCGCCGAATGCGTCGTTGCCCTTGAACAGAAACTCGGCATTGAGCTGAAGCCCGAAGAAGTAGCGACTGCGCAAACCGTGGGTGAACTGGTCCGGTTGGGCAACGCCAGAACAACGGAAGCCACTCCGGTTGGGGACGCTGGAGAG
>Ga0207681_10000602_pt1 | contig 24333 bp, 37 predicted proteins | sample KBSS53metaG_FD_184324 | JGI IMG/M metagenome (GOLD analysis project Ga0207681, IMG submission 184324) | Switchgrass rhizosphere microbial communities from Kellogg Biological Station, Michigan, USA - KBS S5-3 metaG (SPAdes) (version 2) | ecosystem: Host-associated > Plants > Roots > Rhizosphere... | reverse complement strand
GACCGCAGCAGGACTGAACGCACATGTTGCTCCTCGAACCGGCCTGACGGCTTTCTCCAAGACTGAACCTCCGGATCCGGCATATGTTCATTACATATGTGGCAAAGCGTCAGCGGCTGAGGCAGCCTTTATTCCCGTAACGACAGGGTCCAGCGTCGTGTGGGCGCATAGCAAGCGGCCTCGCCTTCCTTATGATGATTTCTGGAAGGCCATTCGCTATCCGCGCTCTCCCAATGGGCGTGATAGCACGCAGCAATACTCGCACTACCTACGCGGACAGGGCCTGAAGGGCATCATCCACTCGGTCGGATTGCCGGAGACGGTGGAGTTCGATCACCCATTATATCGGGGACATTAGAATTTCTGCTAATAACTCGAATGTAAATAGCAATAAAGCCCATGTATATCTTTAGGTAACACCGCTGTTATTCTATTAATATTGAGGATCGCGCTTGTATAGTATTGGGGGAAGAGTATTAAGGGATTACCGCGACATTACCACGAGTCGCGCTCTCAGATATATTATAACCTGCCAGAAAATGGATATGGCTAATTCATTTGGGAGAAGATCCATGAAATGCGCACTATCTATAATGCTGAGCGGGGCTGCCCTGCTGGCTACGTCATCCTTCGCATCGCCACCCACAGGCCAACCTGCGACTCCTGAGGCGGGTACGCTTGCGGCATGGTCGACGCGGGTCTCGGCAGAGCTCGACCAGAAGCTCCCCCAACCACAGATGTTCCCCGGGCAGCCGTCGCCATCCGGAGTGGTCGTCGTGAAATTCGGTTGCAGCGAAACAGGCGCCCCCAGCGACGTGGCAATCGTAAAGAGTTCAGGCTCTCGCAGTCTCGACTGGGCAGCCATGCAAGGCATTAAGCGCGTCGGGCTCCACCCGCTGCCCGATGGCATGACGCATGGTCAACGGTTTCAAGCCGCGATACTGTTCGCAAATAGTCCCGAGGAAGCCCGCACATTGCTGATGGGGATGCGAAAAGAAGCCGAACGGCAAAATTCCTGGTTTGCCACGAGGCCTCAACAGACCGCCGCCATAGCAATCATGCCCGTTTCAGCAAATCCATGACAATCGGATAAAAATGCTGCCAGTTGATGGCGGCCTCCGGCTCATGCCCCATGGGGCATGAGCCGGACGGTCGTCGTCATACCGCAAGGCGCGGGATACCCGACGGCGCCAGCGGTTTGGACCAGACGAACAGCCCGTAGCCCATGGCGCCGGTTCGCATCGCGACGATCAACCGCGGCAGGCTGAACATGAAACTCCGGCTTCCTTTGGCTCCGCCAAGCGCCAGGGAACGGACATCAGGATCCGTCGTAAGGCCGGTCAGTAGCCGCTGAAGGCAAAGCCGCCAAGTCTTGCGGACATTGCGCGTGAGGTCCTCGAAGCTTTCGAACGCCAGGCCGGATCGTGCTGCCAGGCTCTGGTAGTCTGCGCGGCTTGCCAACGATGGCAACCGGGCTTCCGAGCAGATCGGTTTCAGCAGATGCCGCACTTGCCACGGGCGCACGCGATCTCCTTCGAGCCACGCACAAATAACCAGGCGGCCGCCCGGTCGCAGCACGCGGGAAGCCTCATTAAAAAATGCCGCCTTGTCCGCGAAGTGCTCGGAACTTTCGATCGCGTAGGCGCCATCGAAGCAGGCATCAGGTAGGGCATTGTCGAGCCAGTCCCGGACCAGGATGGCCACCCCGGTCGCGGGCCGTTCACCCGCGACCCGCTGTTGGGCAGCGGACAATGTGAAACCGGTTACTGTGACGCTGTGTCCAGCTGCGAACCTGGCAGCGGTCGCGCCGTAGCCGCACCCGATGTCGCACAGGGCGTGGCCGCGACGGATCATCAGTCGTTCGGCCACCAGGTCGGACAGGGCATCGGTAGCTGCAGCCGCCGTCTCGCGACCGGTTTGCCAGTAGCCGTGATGAATATGCGTGCCCCATATCCGGCGGTAGGCGAGGTCAAGCTGGTCGTAATGCAAGGCCACACTGGCAGTTGTGGGCTGGACGTCCGGTTCGATCATCTCATCTACTCCGCGTCGCGGCTGCCAAGTCATGACAATACAACGTCACTCGAGTCGCCTACAGCCTACTTCGTGCCCTCGAAGGCGGACCAGCTTTTAATGCCGGCGGCTGAACGAAGGAGGATCGCAACCGCTACCGCATTTCGCAGGCGTTCAAGCAGGTGATCGAAGAAAAGCGCCTCCATGACGAGTGGAAGCGCAACAAGCGACAGTGTACGATCACGAATTAGGCCGCTCGGGCGCATCATCTGATCGGCGTGGTCAGAGCCGAGATATTGGAGTGAAACTATGATCCGTACCGTCACTCTCAATACAGGGACGCCCTTCCCGCTCGTTGGGCTGGGCGTGATGTATATTCCTGACGCAGAAACGCCGACCGCGATGCGCGCGGCCGTCGGGTTGGGTTATCGCGCCTTCGACACCGCGCCCGTCTATCGCAACGAAGCGGCGGTGGGGCGCGGCGTACGCGAATGCGGCTTGCCGCGCAACGAGGTCTTGGTCACTACCAAGCTGTGGAACGGAAACCAGGGTTATGACGCTGCGCTCGCAGCCTGTGAAGCCAGCCTCGATCGGCTCGGACTGGATCAAATCGACCTGTATCTGATCCATTGGCCGGTGCCCGAGCGAAATCTTTACTGTGATACCTGGCGGGCCTTGGTGAGGCTACGCGACGAGGGGCGGGTCAAGGAGATCGGCGTCTCTAATTTCCTCGAACCCCACTTGGAACGCATCATCGACGCGACCGGCGTGGTGCCCGCCGTCAATCAGATCGAACTGCACCCGAAATTTCAGCAGCGTGCGCTCCGTGCTGCGCATGCGCGGCTCGGTATCGTCACCGAGGCATGGAGTCCGCTCGGCCATGGCGCCACGCTTTCCGATCCTCGCGTAAAGGCTGTTGCGGATCGCCTTGGCGTTTCTCCAGCGCGGGTCATACTGGCGTGGATGACAAGCAGGGAGATCGTGGCGATCCCCAAAGCCTCGTCCGTCGATCACATGCGCGACAATCTCGCCAGTCTCGACCTCGTTTTGGACCAGGAGGCTCTCGCCGTGCTGGATTCGCTGGATGATCCCGATGGCCGGGGCGGCCCGGACCCTGCCAGCTTCGGCCTGTTGGACCTGGAGCACGCCTGATCCTACCTTTTCTGTTCGGGGGAGTGCGCAAATGCGCGGCTGGTCGCCTTGGAAACTGCCAATTGCTTGATCGACGCGGGAGGCCTCGAAGCGACCTCCCGGCCCGATGGCTGACGGATTCGCTGTCGTTCTACTGTGCAGCTTTCCGGTTGCGCTGAGGTCGCGCCTGGAACGACCTTAGGCGCGACGGTTTGAATAATTGCGTCGAAAGAATGTTTTCCGACGCGCCAAGGCTGGCTCGCAACATCTCATACCGAGATGCGAGCCCGTTTTTGGCAGACCCCGCCTCTTCCCGGACAAATCTGGCTGAGGCGACCAGCGTAGGAAAGATAAGAATGAAACGCTTTCAAACTGTGCTCGGACTGAGCTCAATTCTCGCCGCTGCAACCGCAGCTTCCATGGCCCCCTCGATCGCCAGTGCTGCAACGGTCGAAAAGACCTATGTCGCCTGCAATCAATATGGCGATTGCTGGCGCGTGCATCGGCTCTATGCCTACGGCAAGGACGTGCCGATCAGATACTATAATGGCGATTGGTATACGGCCCACCAAAGTGACGCCAAGATTCGCTGGCTGCCCGACCCCGCCGATGATCGGGGATATTATGTCGAGGATCGAACCTGGCATTCGGATCCCGCCGCTCGGGCCGTGAAGACCGGTGCGGCCGGTGCCGGCCTCGGCGCTGCGATCGGGTGTCTCGTAACGCTCCCTGTCGGCTGCGCGCCCGGCGCCGCGGCTGGCGCGGCCATCGGTGGCGGAACTGGCGCTGTCGCCGGAGCGGCAACGACGCCCCCGAACTAAGCAGGGCGGGACAGATAAGGTGGGCCCTAGCTAGGCCCACCTTGCCGACAGAGCATCACTCGGTATTCGTGAGATGCTTGGCCTCGATAGGCGAACCCCACGGGGACCTTCCGCGTGCCGCCGCCATTTGCCCGAACGGTGCAATGGGTGGGTCGTGTTCGGGAACATCGTGTGGATCCATCCATTAGAAAGCGATGGACGACACCCACGAAATGGCTCGGCAGGCGCTGGAGCGTTGCACCCAATTTGAAGCGTTCGGGACGATGCTTTCATTTTGGGCCTGGCCAATTGCAGCAATCGAGCTATGGACTTCGATGATCGGTGCCACACTGCTGAGTTCTGAACCGCAAATCGATCGTGGCGACCACACGGCACAGCTTCCCATCCCGAACCCGCTTCAGAAGGCGAAGGACAGCGATCTATTCGCCTGAGACTTATGGAGCGCAGCAAGCGACAATGCACTTTGCGGGGATAGGAAGCCAGACCATCGCAGATCACTGGCTCGACTCGTCGCTCCATCGCAGCCATGAAAGCACCTTCCATATCATGGCACAGACGATGCATGATCAGTCACGTCATGATCGGCGCCTGTGCATTCACTTTGACAGCGCTATTAAGTTTGTAGCGAACGATCCTCAGATGAGCGCCGTAGCGATCGCCCACGCGATCAGTACCAGACCAACGCATTGGCGAACCCATTGACCCAGCGGCATTACCTTTTCCACAAATACTATGGAGCTTAGCGCTGCGATCCACACCAAGTTCATAGCGCCCCCTACGAATAGGAGTGCCATCAGTACCCAACAGCACCCGACGCAATAGGCTCCATGCAGGACGCCCAAGCGCAGCGCCCCTGAGGATTTCGGGCGCCAGTGCCTCGACAAGAACTCAGCCGGCGAACGGCAATGGACCAGACAAGCGTTCTTGAGAGGCATGAACTGGTAGAGTCCCGCCGCCAGGAGAATGGCGGCCGAAAGCCAACGGCTGCGGGAACCCGTCTCTGAGATAATACCGACCGACCCCAAGGCCCAATGCAGTGTCGCTGCGGCGATGGAGAATCCGAGCCAAACCAGCAGGTAGCCGGCAGCAAACGCACCAGTGGGCGCAAGCTTGTCATGAGTTTGCTTTTGGCCAACCGAATGGCGGTGCACCCGTGCGTACAGCAGCATCGTCGGAGCGGCGCTGGGAGCCATCATTGCAATCATCATTACCCACCACATAAGCGTCGGCAGGACCCAACCGGTAATCAGTGCGGAACTGGCCGATTTCATCGGCGGCCCGCCCATGCCGGCACCGGCCATTTGAGCCATCTCGGTGGATTGTTGATGCGGGAATAAGGTCAGGGAGGTCAATTCACTGGCGCTCATGCCAAGCCCAGCGCCCATGAGAATGTAAAGCCAGGCGAGCGCCCATAGGACGGATAAGCCGGCAAGCGTCAGCGTGCGATCCCTAGCCAGTAATCGCTCCAAGGGCCGTGCGTCGCCCATGTCCCGCCGTCAGCTACGCACGATACCGTGATTGTTGAGATGCAAATTGGCGAATTGGCCGTAGGTGTTCTGCATGGCCACGCTGACCGGACCCTTGGTCGTGCTCGAAGCGCTGCCGATCTCGGCCACCGCATATTCAAAGCCCTCGGGCTGCACGATTTGTGCCCGAGACGGTGAGCCGGTAACCGGGTTTCGGATTGGCTCACCCACGGTTTCAACATAATCTTCGATGTGCAGGCGGCCAACGCGTCCGTCCACGTCGACCTCGAAATCGATGGTTGTGAAGACTGGGTCATTCATCTTCGTGACGGTGGACGCATAGACGGAAAACATGGTCGCGAACGGATCGGTGTCCTGCCCGGTCATGATTTTCAACAATGCCTCACGCTGCTGGGGATCGGCCCCCTGATCGACAAACGCGATGGCTTCCCCATTCCCTTCGTGGATTGGTCCCGGCCACTTGAAAATCGCGGCAATCCGCAAGCCGTCGAGTCTCGTGCCGCCGTAGTGACCTTTTTCGATGGCGATACCCGCCACGGCGTGGCAATGCCCCTTATCGGGCAGCCCGTTGAACTGGCAATTGCATCCATAGGTGCAGGTGCAATTGACCAGCGATTTTCCGGTGAACTCCCATGGCGTCATCGAACCCTCCGGTGCTGGTGCGAGCCTCCGTTATACTCCTGATGCCGTACAGCGACTAGAGCGCAGGCGAGTTGGACCGCCCACTTGGTGATGCGCATTGGACGCGCTGCTTCCTGCGCCTTTCGGACGCTGCTGATCTTCCCGTCTTGGGTCGCGGGTGCCGTGCCTAGGTTCGGCCCCCTTTTTTCTCGCTTATTGGAGGTGGTGCCGCGACGGAGCTGATCGAGCCGCCTAGCGATCGCTCTCCACGTGGCAATGCCCTCTTCGTCCTTGGCGACAGCTAACGCACCGATGCGCTCGGCAACGAAGCGCGGCGCATCCTTCCCGTGCTGGCGTTCAACCTGAAGGGCGCAGGCCCAAAGCTCGCGATCATCCGGGAGCATGAAAGGTCAACACCACGGCTCGCAGTATCCAATCCATTGTCCGCGCAAGTTCCTCGCTGACAACGGAGGTTGAAAGAGCCATGCAGAGGTTCGCCAAGATTATTTCTGTATCGCCTCCCCCAGCGGGAACGACCGCTAAAACTCTCGGTTGTCGGTGAAAGAGGAGAGGTTAGATGGAAAAGTCATCACAACCGAACGAAACATCATCCGACGCTTGGTCGCAGGGCATCACGCAAATGAACGAAGCGATACGTCAGCATGTCACGGCATCCAGATTGATGTTTGCCGGCGCGTTGGCTCTCAGCGCGGGAGCAGCGGCATATTTATGGGACACGCGGAGGCGCAACGATTTTTTGGACGCTATGCGCAAGTTTCCGGAAGATCTGATGGCAAGCTGGCGGGGCTCGGGCGATTCGCAGAAAAACACCTAATGGAGGCCAGCGACTAGTGTTGGGAGCGGCGAACAGCAGCTCCCGCAGTTGCCCACGCCTCGGCGGTCACTCCGTTGCAGGCGACCGGCCCGGGTAAATCAGAGCTTGAGCTTGGCTTTCAGCTCGTCGATCATTTTTGAGGCTTCCGCTTTTGTCAGGCTGGCGGCGGGCGGCTGGACATGGGCTTCTTCACACAACGTCGTGAGGTACGACGCTTGCGCCCCTGTCATCGGATCATCGCCCGACACCCAGTCGTCAGGCTGTTTCTCCGTGTTCGAGCCGGGATGATCAACAAGCTTGGGATTAGATAGCTGTTCAGTCATAGGAACTCGCGTGAAGTGTTCTCAATATGTTCTCAACGACTGTTCTCGCTCGTTGGTTCCGCCGCAGATGTCTGGCCCTCATCGCGGATAGCTCTGGTGCCATCGAGAAAGCAGTATGACCAAGGGTCAACGCAGGGCCAACAAGGATCCGCAACCCCAAAAGTCATCTGGGGCGAACACAGAGCCAGTCGCGCTACCGCCTCAAGAGGCGGTTAAAGTACCAATCAAAAATGGCTGATCATATCATTTCCGATTACAGCACTTAGCAAGCAGACTATGGTCGACTGACGACTGTGGTAGTTGAGTTTGTTGCTTTAATTGCCTCAGCAACTTCCCGACAGGCTGCTTTGCTTTGATAACCAGCCCCGCTGACGACCACCGCGCCTTCGTCATCGATAAGTTCCCAGCGCCAGTCACCGCCGGCGTTCCTGAGTGAGGTGAGGCGCGTAACACCTTCCTGATGGATCTCGAAGCGCAGGACGTCCTCCTCAGTCGTCGTTGATCTGCTTTCGCCCGCTCGAATGCGATAATCCTTGTGCATTTGTGAATGCGCCATGGCAAATCGAGCACGGATCGTGCAAGCATCATGCAGTCGTCAGCAGACTCCGGAAAAATGGGTCTTCAAGCGCGCTACCCGCTCCGAGCGCCACACATGTTAGCGGATTTTCGGCGATTGCGACAGGGAGGCCGGTGGATTGCCGAAGGAGATCGTCCAGACCAGTGAGCAGCGCTCCGCCCCCCGTGAGCATAATGCCTCGATCGACAAGGTCCGCCGCGAGCTCTGGCTGAATATTTTCCAGTGCACTGCGGACGGCGTCGACTATCCGGCTTACGGGTTCGCCGATCGCCTCGGCAATTTCCTTTCCACTGATCGTGATCCCGGTTGGAACGCCATTGACCAGATCGCGGCCCTTGATGTCCAGTGTCCTGCCAAGTCCTTCCACAGGCCGGACTGCGGATCCTATTTCCTGCTTGATACGCTCGGCGGTGGCTTCCCCGATCAGCAGATTATGGTTGCGCCGGACATAGGACGAAATGGCTTCATCCATCTTATCGCCGCCGACGCGGACGGAATTGCTGTACGCAAGCCCGCCGAGCGAGAGCACGGCAACTTCGGTCGTGCCGCCACCGATATCGACGACCATCGCGCCAACGGGTTCGGTCACGGGCATGCCCGCCCCGATCGCTGCCGCCATTGGCTCTTCGATGAGATAGACCCGCGATGCGCCAGCGTTGGACGCCGCGTCCCGTATGGCCCGCCGCTCAACCATCGTGGACCGGGAGGGCACGCAAATTACAATTTCCGGCCAGCGCGGAATGCGGTTGGAGCCGCCATGGGCCTTGTGGATGAAATGCTTTATCATCTGCTCAGCGACATCGATATCGGTAATCACACCGTCTCGTAGCGGCCGGACGGTCTCGATATTGTGCGGAGTCTTGCCCATCATCAGCTTGGCGTCATTGCCGATCGCCTTGACACGCTTAACGCCGTTGTGAGTCTCCAGCGCGACGACAGACGGTTCATTGAGGACAATGCCGCTGCCGCGCAGATAAACGAGGGTGTTGGCCGTGCCCAGATCGATCGCCAGATCGTTCGCGAGGAATTTAAAAAAACGATTCCAGAACATCAGGTGGCGGCTTTCCGGATCAGCTGGGCAGTCAGTATCGACAGTAGAGCAACAGCCTCATGTGGTCGCGATGTCGGCGGCGACTGCAGCATATTCTGACCGGATGTAGTTCTTCGCTGCCGTCGCGGTGGTAAAAATCTCCTCAATGAGGATCGACGTCACAAGAGGATAGTTTTGCGAATTGAGGCGGGTCGTGCGAACTGTAACGCGAAAGCGTCCGTCAGAATCTTTTGAGACAAGATACGGCCGAACGGGGATCTTAGACATTATATTCTCCTGTTCCGCCATTGCCGAAGGGCATTACCTGTGCTCGGACATTGATCAGTAAAAAAAGGGGCGAGTTTTGCAGCTCGCCCCCATTCAATCTCAAGGGGCAAGATGGTCAGAAATCCATGCCGCCCATTCCTCCCATCCCGCCGCCCATGGCCGGCATGGCGGCCTTGTCTTCAGGCGTATCGGCAACTGCGGCCTCGGTGGTGATCAGTAAACCGGCAACGGACGCCGCATCCTGCAAAGCTGAACGGACCACCTTGGTGGGATCGATCACGCCTGCCGTGACAAGGTTTTCGTAAACCTCAGTCTGAGCATTGAAACCCAGATTTTGGTCATTGCCATCGATCAGCTTACCCGCGACGACCGCACCATCATGACCGGCATTTTGCGCGATCTGGCGCAGCGGCGCCTGCAGAGCCTTGCGAACGATATCGATACCACGGGTCTGGTCGTCATTCGCACCGGTCAGGGCGTCGAGCGCTTTGGACGCATACAACAACGCGGTGCCACCGCCGGGAACAATGCCTTCCTCGACGGCCGCGCGGGTCGCGTGAAGCGCGTCATCGACGCGATCCTTGCGTTCCTTGACCTCGATTTCGGATGCGCCGCCTACCTTTATGATGGCCACGCCACCGGCGAGCTTGGCGAGACGCTCCTGGAGCTTCTCCTTGTCGTAATCGCTGGTGGTGTTTTCGATCTGGGCACGGATCGCTTCGACACGACTCTTAATTGCGTCCACATTGCCGGCGCCGTCGACGATCGTCGTATCGTCCTTATCGATCATGACGCGCTTGGCAGTGCCGAGCATGTCGAGCGTGACATTCTCGAGCTTGATGCCGAGTTCCTCAGATACCGTCTGACCATTCGTCAGGATCGCGATGTCCTCAAGCATCGCCTTGCGACGATCGCCGAAGCCTGGGGCCTTGACGGCCGCGACCTTCAAGCCGCCGCGCAGCTTGTTGACGACGAGCGTGGCAAGCGCCTCGCCTTCGATGTCTTCCGCGATGATCAACAACGGACGGCTCGACTGGACGACCGCTTCCAGGATGGGAAGCAGCGCCTGCAGGTTTGAAAGCTTCTTCTCATGGATCAGGATATACGGATCTTGAAGCTCCACCGTCATCTTCTCGGTGTTGGTGATGAAGTAGGGCGAAAGGTAGCCACGATCGAACTGCATGCCCTCGACCACGTCGAGTTCGAACTCGATGCCGGTTGCTTCCTCGACGGTGATCACGCCTTCCTTGCCAACCTTCTCCATTGCTTCGGCTATCTTGCGGCCAACCACTTCATCACCGTTGGCAGAGACAATGCCGACCTGGGCGATCTCGTTGTTATCCGCGACGGGCTTTGAACGCGCCTTGAGATCGTCCACCACGCGGGTAACGGCGAGATCGATGCCGCGCTTGAGGTCCATCGGGTTTACCCCTGCCGAGACGGATTTCATGCCTTCGCGCACGATCGCCTGGGCGAGAACGGTCGCGGTCGTAGTGCCGTCACCGGCATGATCGTGGGTTTTTGATGCAACGGCGCGTAACATCTGCGCGCCCATATTCTCGAACTTGTCCTTGAGCTCGATCTCCTTGGCGACGGTCACGCCGTCCTTGGTGATGCGGGGAGCGCCAAACGACTTGTCGATGACGACGTTGCGGCCCTTGGGTCCGAGCGTCACGCGCACGGCGTTGGCAAGAATATCGACGCCGCGGCTAATGCCCTCGCGCGCGTCGCGTGAAAATTTGACGTCTTTGGCTGACATGGTGGGTTCCTTCGAATGAGTTTGCGTCGGTTCAGACCGAGCGCGGATGACGATGGGGGGCTGGATTCAGCCCACAATTCCCAGGACGTCGCTTTCCTTCATGATGATGAGGTCTTCGCCGCCGAGTTTAACCTCGGTGCCGGACCATTTGCCAAACAGGATCTTGTCGCCGGCCTTGACGTCGAGCGGGGTGACCGTGCCGTCCTCGGCCCGAATGCCCGTTCCGGCAGCAACCACTTCGCCTTCCTGCGGTTTTTCCTTGGCTGTATCGGGGATGATGATGCCACCGGCACTCTTCTCAGCGGCTTCGATGCGGCGGACCAGCACGCGATCGTGCAAGGGTCGGAATGTCATAAATCAGCTTTCCTCACGCTGGGCCGCGACGAAATCGTCGCTTTCACAAGCGGTAGCCAGCGCTGCCAATTTGCGATTTGGCACTCTCTATAATCAAGTGCCAACAAATCTGCTGTGGGCGCATTGCAGGTTGCGGTCAAGCAAATGTGAGCGACGGGCAAGGGAGTATGTTTGGATGCTCAGTTTGACCCAAGCGCGACAATCACTTCGGGGCCGGAAATGTATGTTTGAGCGCATTGATCACCAGCCCGGTAACAATCAGCCCGAAGCTGACGGCCTTCGCCGACGGGATCAGGTCCTTGTGGGCGAGTACCGTGATCGAGACCGCCTGGATGTCTCCAACCATCGACCCGGACAGGCCGGAGCATAATTTCTTGAGATATGCGGAAACCTCGATCTCGTCGATGCCGTCAGTCGCATGCAGTGTTGCTGGACAGCCGCCACCGATTACGAGCGGGTCGGATTATAGGCAAAGCCACGCACGAGCGGCCCTCTCTTTTCGCTGGAAACAAAGCCATTGCCGTTTGCCAGGGGTCAGTTCTCCCGCGCTTGGTTCTCCTGCGAGATCCCGACAGCCCTGCTTTTCGCGGCTTCGGTTTCCGCGGTGGCATCGGCGGCTGCACGAGCAATATCGCTTTGCGTCTGCTCTTCCTCCATCTTGTCCATTGCGCGGGCCATGCGCGCCTGTTCAGTCCTATTGGGAGGAAGGTCCCGACACGCACTTATTGGCATTGCCCCTATCAAAAGAATAAATGCCAACGGCATCTTCACGCTGAAGACCCCATCCTGGCTTCCATAGCTGAACGACTGCGGCAAAGTTCCACGAGATGTTTGCGCGTCGCTCGGCCGCTGAGATGCGCATCTACCGAACTATAATGTTCGCGATTAAGCTGTTTTCTGATTTCCTCGACATTCACGCAAGGGCCAAGCCTTGCCAGTTCGTAGGCGCGTTCGACCGTACCTGGGGGGCGCATTGATTTTGCTCCATAAGCGTCCATTCGGAGCAGAGGCACCGCGGAATTGAAATGGGATCATTTCGCTTACGATCGAGCCTGTAGCACGTCCGGATCATTTTCTCGCATCAATTTCCGCATTCAGCCACGGCGACGGTTACGGTCATCTCCTCAAAGGCGTCTGAAGCCCCGCTAAAGCTGCCCGCCACGGGCATCGCCTGCCGAATATCCCGCGCTACCGTTACCGGGATCAGATTAAAGCCGCCCACGCCGCTGTTGGTTGGATCGAAGGTGATCCAGCCCGCGCCAGGAATATAGACCTCCGCCCAGGCATGAGTGGCGCCAGCATCCGGGCTTCCCACCAAATTTTGCTCTGGATTATGCATATAGCCCGAGATGATCCGCGCTCCGAACCCCAAGGTGCGGGCTGCTTCAACGAATAATACCGCCATATCCCGGCACGAACCCCACCCCCGATCGAGCGTTTCGATAGGCGACTGCGTGCCCTGATCATCCCGAGCCTGATAACATATGCTTGCGGGAACCCCGGCGGATAAATCCTTGAGCAGAGAAAGCGTGTCTGTCGGATTACCGCCGACGAAAGCTTGGGCCCAATCGCGTAGTTGTGTTGCCGGATCAGGATAAAGCGGAGCGGTGAGCGCACCAAGGTCAGTCCATTCCTCATCGCCATAGCGGAATGGGTAGGAAATGGCGGAAGCGGCAATGTCGAACACGGGCCAAGCGACGGCCTCGAGTATCAGCTCCGCGGTACTTTCGATGACCAATGTATCGGCCATTTCCGCGAATATTGCCGTTGCGATGGCGTTACCGAAGACGTCGTTTTGCCAGCTAACGGTTGCGCTGGGAGAAAGGTGAAGTTCAAACGAAAACAGTTTCACGTCGCAACTCTCGCGCGGCCGAAGCATCAACCGGTGTGCTCCGAGTTGAACCGCCTTCTGGTAACGAAAGCTGGTCCGATGTCGGACAGTGAGCTTTGTCACTGCTATTCAATCGCTCGGAAACGCTCGATCCGGGTTCTCACTGCAGAATCGGTCGAGTTCTTGGGGGGAATGCAGCATGTTTCCGGCGATCGTGTCGGTGAACATGTGCACGCGAATTTGCGGTTCCTCACGACCCTCCGCTGTGAGCGCCTCCTTTTCCCATGCCATAGCGGCGGCGCCAGCAATCATGCGAGCATCGGGAAGGTCGGCATTTGCCGCCCGGTCGCGTTGATAGCTTTGCTGAGCAGGACATAGGCCGGAGGAAAGGCGCATTAGGGCATCCTCTTGAAAACAGGTGGAAGTTAAGGAGAAATGATCGGACTTCGTAGCCGGCAAAATCGCCGATAATTAGCGAGCCTGATCGCGCATTGCCTGCGCAACGGCGTCTCGCAATGATGAGTAGCGGAAGGATTTGTAGCGAAATTCATCTGCCGGAATCAGGGTAATCCCGTATTTCGTCATAAGTTCGGTTGCTTCGGTATCGCTCAAGATATCTGCCATGTTATCAAGCCAGTGCCAGAACATATGTTTTGGCGCTCAGTTGCCGCAAAACCCCTTAACGATGCTCGAAGCTGTTGAATCGTCTTCCGACCTGGCCATTTGCAAAATCCGCGTAGAAGGCGTCAGCCATGCGGCGGACTTCCGCATAGGCCGGACTGTCAGGAAAGGAATTCACATCAGTCTCCCGTTTGAGCGGGAGCACAAACATCTCTCAGCCGCACCAAGCTCAGGGGCATTGAAGTGCGATAGCGTGGATATGGGGAGGGGACCGCCAATTTACCACCAAATTCGCCTAAGCCTAAAAATTAAGATGCCGTTCCTGATGTTTGAGGCGAGCCATATGGTATTTTGTCCCGCGTCCTTCAGATTCGCGGCATCCTGATTTGACAATATCAAACCCTCCAATTGGGCTACGAATGCAGCGTCGACGTCGACGTCCAGGCGTCTGAGGGTGTATTCAATCTAGCCGTGGCCACGCAGGATCATGCATTGATGCCGCCGCATTTTCTTATCCTCGTTACGCGCACTGAACGCATCCGAGAAATCTCCAGCCCACACGCGTGTCGGACGGGCAAGCGCATTCGCATCGGAAATATCCGCAGCTTTCGCCCGAGCAAGCGATGGGCCGCTATCGATAAGAACGATTTCGCCAAACAGCGCTCGCAGCATCAGCGCACTGGCGGCGGTACTTCCGACTGTCCCGTGCCCACTATGGCGATCCCGATTTTCCATCATGCGCCTTAGCGCACTCTCCGTCAGGCCGATATGCCTCGTTACAATCTTTTCGTAAGCAAACGCTTCTCCCAAAACCTATCCTACCGCGGCAAAACAAGGAATTGGCATTCCTAGGAAGATCCAGCCGGACCGACTTAGTTTCCGGGTCTCAGCGCTGCTCCAACGTTCGCAAGGATTAGGTTTGTTGATCCAACTCTGATATGGAGCACCATCACCCGATTTCTTCCAGGCATCTCGTGACCGAGAGACGATTGCGCTCTCGCCTGCCGACGGAGATCGAACAATGTTCTTTCATAACTTACTGGGCGCCCATGTTGCCGATCCACAAGCAAATCATTGGGACAATGGCCGCTTCGTAAGCGCGTGCCAGATTTGCGTCCGGCCGATGATCAAGCCACCCGGCGCGGAGTGGAAAATCGCGCGGGAAGGATCCGTACGATGATGTATGGCAATGACATCGCGCCGATCGCCACCATGGAACCCTTCGAAACGTGGCCGCTGACCCAGTTCACATGTGACAGGTGGATCGGCGATTTGTCCAAGGCTGCAAAGGCGGACCACAAATTTCCAAGGGATGGCGATCCCAACATAGTCCGCAAACATCTGAGCGGTAATCAAGCTGAAAGCGCTATGCTCGAAGTCGTCGACGACGCGGATAACATCTGGCTTTGCCTGTGATCCGTCCCCTCCGTCATATTGAAGACGCGAACATCCTCGCCCAGGCGATCGTAAACACGATCCCCGAGCCTTTCCTGGTACTGGACGCCCGGTTTCGGGTGATGACGGCCAACCGGCCCTTCTATGAAACGTTCAAGGTCACTCCCGAACAGACCGAAGGTCGCATGCTCTATTCTCTCGGCGACGGGCAATGGGATATTTCCGCGCTGCGTGTGCTCCTTGAAACAATCATTCCGGACAAGGTAGCGATGGACAGCTTCGAAGTGGAGTATGACTTCCCCGCGATCGGGCACCGGATCATGTTGCTGAACGCCCGCAAGGTCATCTACGAAGACAGCGACGACATCACGATCCTGCTCGCATTTCAGGATGTCACTGAGCGGCGTATGATCGAGCAGGCAAAAGAAGCGATCCAGCTTCGGTCGGACGATCTCATCAAGCAAAAGCAGGTCCTCCTTGAGGAAATGCGGCATCGCGTCGCCAACAGCCTGCAGATCATCGCCAGCATTCTGCTGCTGAAGGCCGGCGCAGTCTCGTCCGAAGAAACCCGTCGCCATCTCCAGGACGCGCATCAGCGGGTGATGTCGGTGGCTGCGGTCCAACAGCATTTGCACGCGATCGAGGGTGTGGATGAGATCGAGGTTGGCTCCTATCTCAAAAAACTATGCGTGGGACTTTCGGAATCGATGATCAGCGAGGGCCAGCCCGTTTCGATCAACGTGTTGTCTCACGAGGGCATGATCCCCTCGGCCAAAGCCGTCTGCCTGGGGCTTATCGTCACCGAGCTGGTAATCAATGCGCTCAAATACGCGTTTCCGAACCGGAAGGCCGATGCGCTGATCCTTGTCACCTATGAAATTGATGCGTTGGACTGGAAGCTTACCGTCTCCGACAATGGCGTGGGTAGGGAAACGGGGAGCGCACCAGCTTCGGATGCCGGTCTTGGAACGACCATCGTCAAGGCGTTGTCGAAGCAGCTCGGAGCTCGGATGGATCTAGTCAGCAGCCCGATGGGGCTGACAGTATCCATCACGCGCGCGACATTTACGTCACGCATGCCGCAGGCGGCCTGATTACGAATATTCGTAATATCCGGTTGTAGAATCTATGTCGGACAAGATATTAACGTTATTAAGTATTTAAATTTGATGTAGAAAATCTTGCTTCTGTATTTATTTATTTCGATATAGGAACATTATTCTATTTAGCTCGTTTGGGTGGTCTGGCTCCTATCGGAATGCCAACGGAGATATCTTCATGCGTAAGTTTATCCTCGCGGCGACGCTGATGTCGCTCGCCGTACCGCTCGCGAGCGTGCAAGCGGACCCGCCACCCTGGGCGCAAAACGATCACAAGGATCGCGCTTCCAATCGCGACAACCGTGATGATCAAAAGCGCAATTGGCGCCACAGGCGTGATCATCAGCGCGACTATAGCCGTTATGACTATAATCGGCCGGATCCGCGTTACGGCAATTACCAGGCTGACCGCTATTATGCGCGAAACGAGAGCTATCGTCCGCGTCGGCTCGCGGCGAACGATCGCATCTATCGAGGCAGCGACAATCGCTATTACTGCCGCCGCGACGACGGGACGACGGGCCTGATTATCGGTGGCCTTGTCGGCGGCGCGCTGGGCAACACCATCGCTCCTGGTGGATCCAAGACACTTGGCACGTTGCTGGGCGTCGGCGGCGGCGCATTGCTGGGCCGTTCGATCGACAAGGGTGGGAACGTCACCTGCCGTTGAGCAGGCACCGCGTCAGTTCCAATCAACAGAGGATATTCCATGACCCACACCAATATATTCCAGCGCCACCTGCTAGCAGGGCTTGCGATCGCCTCGCTGACGCTTTCGTCGGCCGCGTTCGCTGACAATGCGGACCGGGCACAGGTGGCGATTGCCGCCGCCAAGGCCAAGATCGAAACCGGAGACCGGCTTGGCACCACCGAGCAGGCAGCAGACGCCCAGCAACGCGCCCGCGTTGCGCTGGGCACCGCCGAGAGTGAGCTCAAGCGCCATCACGAGGCCAGCGCTTACTATGGCGCCAAGCAAGCTGATGCCCTTGCCGGCCTCGCCATGGCAACAGCTGAACTCACCAAGCTGACCACACAGCGCGATCAACTTCTTGCGCGCTGAGCGCGACAACATCGGAGATAATCATGAAATATAACAACATTACGTGCCTTCTCGGCGCCACCGCGTTGATATCGATCACTGCCCCCGCCATGGCCGACAAGAGCGACAAGCTTGCAGTCAGCAAGCTTCACGACAGGATTGTCGCAGTTCGCGCCGAACCAGGTGTCGCTGAGAATGGATCAGCGGACCTCGATCGTGCGGAGGCGACGCTGAAGCCGCTGCTCGAAAACCTTAAGGACAATGACATCAAGCAGGTTGAGAGCATCACCGGCGAAGTCGATGCCCTGATCGAGACCGCGCGCACCCGTGCCAAATCGGCCGCGATCAGGAGCGAAATTGCGGGGTTGGAAGCGGCCCGCGTCAATCGGATCAACACCGCTGAAGTCGCCACGGCACAGGCGCAGAGCGAAACCAACACGTTGCGCGCCGAGATTGCGTCGAAAGACGCCACCCGCATAGAAACCGCCAAGGCAACCGCCCTGGAAACGAGCCAGCTACGCTCACAGCTGAACAACTATAAGATGAAGCAGACCGATCTTGGCGCGACGTTGGTGCTGAGCGATGTGGTCTTCGCCAGCGGCGGTTCGGATCTCAAGCCCGGCTCCATCGAACGGCTGCGCCCGCTCTCTGGTTACCTCAAGGCGAATAGTGCGGTCCGCGTTCAGATCGACGGCCATACCGACGGGCAAGGAACAGCTGCAGCAAACCAAGCCTTGTCGGAACGACGAGCCAAGGCAGTCGGCGCCATGCTTGCCAGCACGGGGATCGATGCTGCACGGATCGAAACGATCGGCCATGGTGAGTCCGAGCCGGTTGCCGACAACGGGACAGCTGCAGGACGCCAACAGAACCGCCGCGTCGAGCTCACGCTGGTCGGCCAGAAGCTGAGCAGCTTACAAGCCAATTGATTATCCCGGCTCCGTGAGTACGCTCTGCCTGCTTCTGGCGGTTTCCACGTGCCCGCTCCGTAAAGTGCGCCCCAATCGACCGTGCTCACGCTAGCCTTTCACCCTCAATCCCAGCTCAGCCACCCTCCAGATCCGCCGGTTGATCGCCGAGCACACTTAGTGCCGCGCGAACCTTACCGGCACCATCGTCGTATTTTTCTGCATCTTCCCAGGTAGACGTTGAATCGCGAACAGCCCTCTCGATGTCCGCGGTCCAGTCGATACGGCGCTCAATTGCTTCCGCATCCATTTCTGGCGAGCGATACTTCAAGATGACTCGGTGGGCCCTCGCGCAATATCTCGTCACGCTCCACGCTTATTGCCCCTTCAATCCAATTTCCATCAACCTCCGCACGGCCTCGGGCCGCGATAGCGCGTCGGGCTGATGCTTGATCCAGGCGTCGAGAGAGGCGAGCTGGGCGGGCTGAACCCGAACCATGATCGGTGTGCCGGGTTTTTCAGCGCGCTTACGTTTCGTGGTATCACGAGCTGCATTCGACATTTCGTCGTGGTATCACGAAAGCGAGCCGAATGGAAGCTACCAACGACCGCCCGGCTCTAACCACAACCGTTTCTGAGAAACGATCATGGCTATGAACCCACTACAGCCGGGCGCTGCCCCGGCCAATACTGGCCGCGAACGCACCGCTTGAAACTACGCGGCGCCGCGTAGTTGTGCCCCGCTGGCTTCGGCTGGCGGGGCAGTGCTCTACCAATAAGGCCCGACGTAGCCGTAGGGACTATAATAGCCGAAAATCAGCTCACCATGATTGCGGTGGTCGGCGCCGCCGAGATCCCTCAGTTCCGTCCGGTCATAATGGGGCGCACCTTTTAGCGCGGCCCTATCCAGCGGGACGACATAGCCGCCTTTCTCGATGTTGTAGTCGAGCAGGGACCAGGGAATGGGATGGAACCTATCGCCGATGCCGAGAAATCCGCCAAAGGACATGATCGCATATTTGACCTTGCCGCTGATTTTCTCGATCGAAAGATCATCGATGTGGCCAAGCCGTTCTTCTGCCTGATTGTAAACAGGAGTGCCGTTGACCCGGCTGGCCAGAATGAGTTCGTGCTCGTGCTCGTGCTCGTTCACTGTTTCAGACATTGTCTGTTCCATGGCGTTCGCCTCCTCGCGGCCTCTACCCGGCCGCAGCTACCGGTCTTCCATAGATACCAGATCAATTCATACACCGCACCAGCGTTCCGCGGCGCTCCCGGCCCTGATGGGGCAGGTTTTAGTTAGCCGAAAAGTTAGCCCAGCCGCAGAAAGGAGACGAGCCCGCCCGCCGAACTCAGTAAGTTATTGATTAACCAGGTAAAATGGTGCCAAGGGGCGGAATCGAACCACACGCCTGCCACGGTGCATTACGTGATCGCGCCCGACGGGCGGCTGCTGGCGGAGCATGACGGAGCGACGGGCCAAGGCAGTCGGCGCCATGCTTGCCGACACGGGGATCGATGCTGCACGGATCGAAACGATCGGCCATGGTGAATCCGAGCCGGTTGCCGACAACGGAACAGCTGCAGGCCGCCAACAGAACCGCCGCGTCGAGCTCACGTTGATCGGCCAGAAGTTGAGCAGCTTGCAAGCCAATTGATTATCATGCCTCTCTTTGTGCGAAAGGGAGGCAGAACGATCTACAGCATTAGGCGAGAGCGCCGAACCATGGTATGATGCGCCATCACCCGATTGATCGCGCAGACAACTCGTGACCGAGAGACATTAGCGCTCCCGTCTGCTTCTGGGGAGGTATATGTCGATGAGCATTCCCTATTTCGAACGACGACTGAGTGCGGCCTTGAGAATGAGGGTAGTCATCTGCGATACGGGTGCCCGTCTGGCTCATTCCGGTCTGGCCAGAGGATATGGCGGGTTCATTGTAGATTTGATCATCGCGAGCGGTGCGATGGTCACAAAGCCAAACGCCGGCACATTATCACCGGTGACAATTCGATGACCCGCATAATCTGTATTGATGCTGGGCGCGCTGAAATCATCGCGAAATGCAGCGCACACAACATCCCCATAAGCATGATTGAAACGCTTCAATCAGGCGGCACGCGGGTGGTGCTGCACAATGCTCCCGATGCGGCTCTTCTAGGCGTGGCCTATGGCGATAAGGTGATGACGGGACCGGTGACGCGCACGGCAGTTCGCTTCAGGCATCCGGATACGCGCGAACAATCGCCAAGGAAGGCATGAGTATGACGACTGATTTTAGCCGGTCGCTCGATGAGACCGAACCGTTCGGGACGTGGCTGTTGACGCAGGGGAACCGTGATTGCTGGATCGGTGACCTTGCAACCGCTGCCAAGGCGGATCGCACTTTTCCGCGCGCGGGTGATCCTGAAGAGGTACGCAGACATCTGAGCGATAAGCACGCTGAAAGCGACATGCTGGAGGCCGTAGATGATGCAGAAAATCTTTGGCTCAAAAGATGATCACCCGAGTTTCCGGTTGATCGTGCACGGCAGTGCCTCTGACATTCTAGGTGCCAAACAACAGGAAGAAAAATGGAAGACACCCAAATATTACCGGAAGACGCCGCCGCTTTGGAGCTGCTCGTCTGCCCGTTTTGCGGAACGGCTGAGCCTTCCAGCGAAATAGTACGAGCCTATGGCAAATCTGATTGGCGTTCCAAGATGCATTGCACGGCATGCGGGGCATCAAGCGGTTGGAGCGATCCTATGGGTCATGACGAAAGCGCAAATGCGGCCATTGAGATTTGGAATATGCGTATCGGTTCTGCGTCAGCGCCTTTGAAATCGAAAGAGAGCGGCAAGGGTCCGAGATTAGTTTGCAACGTTGTAGCGAATTAACACCTGAACTTTGGCAGCTATGTTATACTGATGCCATTGTCTAAACGATCTGACCAACCTGAGCTGAGAGACATAGCGGTCTTGCAACCCATGGGAGTAACGTCATGGACATCAATTTTCTTCTTAAGCGCGAGCAGATCGCCCTTATGCTCGGCAAAGCCGCCAAAACTCTCGAAGCTCGCAATGATCATGAGCGTCTTGCGCGCTTCTATGGGGAACGATTGAGGGAGATCGCCTTTCCGAAGTGGCGATCAATGGTCCCCCCGCGAGCTTAATTGAGTGCCTCTCAGCAATATGCGTCAACCGCGATGGGTTCCCACAGCTCGCGGCGCATTCCGAGGGTTTATGCGTCGGGGTATTCTATTCGCCGATCGGCCTCCGGAACTCTTCACGATTCCGGAACGGCGGCTCTCAACTGAATTAGATGAAAGCCGACTTCCTCGTTAGCGCGGCGTGCAACGGCAGCTAACCACCCGTAGGTCGGAGATAAGCTTTTGTTATCATATGCCAGGCCGTTCAGCGGCATTGATTCGTCATTCAGGTCGGTTCGTGGTATAGTGAGCGATCACCCGGTTTTGCCCGCAAGCATCCCGTGACAGAGAGACATCGCGCTCCCGCTTGCAGAACGGGAGTCCCACCATGGACCTCACATATTTCGAAAGTCGGCTAAAGGCATCGATTGCGATGCTGAATGCCGCCAAGGACCCCTGTGCGCGTTTTGCGCACAAACGACTGATCGACGGCTATCGCAAGCTGGTGCTTTCAGCCCAGATGAGATTACAACGCAAGGGCGACGCGCCCCTCTCCAGCCCTAGCGCGGGTAACGCTCTTCTCAGATGGGCTGATGACGGTGGGGCATCGAGGAGCACGAAGTGATGGCTGTGCGTACTATAAAATCGTCCATCACGATTGATACGCCCTTCAGGCTCAAGGGGCAGGATGAAGCGTTGCAGGCAGGGTCCTATGACATCGAAACCCAAGAAGAAATCATCGAAGGCAACGAACGGACGGTCTACAAGCGGGTCGCCACGATCCTTTATATTCGCGGCAACGGTATGTTGCGAGCTGTAACAGTCGATCCGAAGGAGTTGGAAACACTACGTTCCAGATGTCTTGCGCCCTTGGCAATCGGGACGTCTTAGCCCGGCGATCAAAATTCAAGCAAGATGGATACGGTGACAGGCGTGAGGCGGGAAGATCACCACCTCCATGAACGCTTCGGTGCCATTACCCGCATTGGTTAGAGACTTGTCGATACAAAAGTGCGATACAGTGCATATCGTCCACTCCGCCTGACTCTATCGGCGACCGAGGCTAGCTGGAGAGTTCCCACCTTAGGCCGGAGCGTAGCATGCAGCCAATGGATGAACAATTCACCTGAGCGTGCGCTCGGGAAGCGGGACCGCGCCGCTGCCAGCTAAGATCCTGTGGCTCGGTCGACCCATATCGAATTGTCCGAGCAGCACACACGCCGCGCGAGCCATGCCCAGTTCCGTGAAGAATGCTCATCTAAAAGGTAGAATCATTCAAGTCAATATCACGGTCAAATAACTTGTCCGATAATTAATTACAATAGGAAGTTGGCTAATCTGTGGGGAGGTTCATGTTGTCTCCTTAGCGTCTCCTGAGGATGGGTAGAGTCGCATATATGCGTCAATGATCATGCAAATTAAATTATTTGACGATCTATCTTGATTCTACGAGACAATTATGATGTTTGTTCGTTAACACGATATCTCCGCCTAAATTGGGTCGGGCGTGGCAACGACAGCGGGTATCTGGAATGCTCCCGTCCTCGTTAGTGGGATTTGACTGATGTATGTTGGTCAAATGAGCGGAAGGCATCGAAAATGGTCAAGATACTCATCGTCGAAGATGACCTGATGATCGCCGATATGGCGGAAGAAGTCCTTGTGGACGCAAAATACGAAGTATGCGGTATCGCAAGGACCGTCGAGGAAGGAGTGGCGCTTGCTCGATATCACAAACCGGATCTTGCGCTTATCGATCTGCGGCTTGCCGATGGCGGGCTGGGCACCGCCGTCGCAGCGCAATTGGTCCCTTTTGGGGAGCTCGGCATCCTGTACGCCACCGGCAATATGGCGCAAGTCATCCTCACGGCTACTGATGGTCACGCCTGTCTAGCCAAACCTTATCGCTCCCTCGATCTCCTGCACGGACTGAAGCTGGTTAGTGAGATCGTCACCACTGGCAGAGCGGCATTACCGTTTCCGCATGGCTTTCATGTTCTGCCCCCCGCTGCATCCATATCGGAAGGAATGGGCACATGACCAGTGTCGAAGACCAGGTTCGCAAGCTGCTCCGCCAGCAATCGGCCATCGCAAGCTTTGGCAGTTTCGCGCTCCGCCAGAGCGATCTCATCAAAGTGCTGACTGAAGCGGCGCGGGTTTGTGCCGAGGGACTCAGCGTGCCATTCTGCAAAATATGCCGCTATCGTCCGGATGAAAATGACCTGCTGATCGAGGCTGGCTTCGGATGGCATAAAGGGGTGGTCGGGCATGTGATCTCACGTGCTGACGAAAGCTCTCCGCAAGGACGCGCGTTCATCACCGGCAAGCCTTCGATCTGCAATGATCTACGCGATGACAGCGAATTCATTTTACCACCCTTCTACGCTGAGCACGGCATTATCTCGACCATCGACGTTCTCATCAAGGGCGGCAGCGACCGCCCCTATGGCGTATTGGAAATCGATAATAACCAGCAGCACGATTACGATGAGCAAGATGTCGATTTTCTAACTGGATTCGCCAATGTCCTAGCGGAGGCCGTCGACACATCCGAACGCACGAATGTGTTGGAGGAGACCATCGGTCGGATGAAAGATCTCGTCGAGGAAAAGGATCGGCTGCTCGACCAGAAGCAGATTCTGGCTGAGGAATTGCAACACCGCGTGCGCAACAATCTTCAGCTTGTCCATGCGATGCTCACCAGAAAGCTCGACGAGGCGGCCGATCCCGATGGACAAAAGACTCTGCGCGCAATAGCGCGTCGCGTATCCACGCTCGCCCAAGTGTATGATCAATTGCTCGGCGCTGAAATGACCCGGACGCTGAATTTTGGAAATTACGTTAAAGCGTTGTGCGATAATCTTTCGGAGGTCCAAGCATTACCAGACGGAAAGGTCACGCTGACGTGTGACAGCGAACTCGTCTACCTTGACCTAGATGCGGCGACGGCATTGGGCATCGTCGTGGCGGAGCTTGTCACCAACAGCTACGACCATGCCTTTCCTGGCGGCAAAGGGTCGATCAGAGTTGCTATACGCGCGTCCGTCGATGATGAGCGAATGGCCATAATGA
>Ga0207681_10000600_pt1 | contig 24430 bp, 22 predicted proteins | sample KBSS53metaG_FD_184324 | JGI IMG/M metagenome (GOLD analysis project Ga0207681, IMG submission 184324) | Switchgrass rhizosphere microbial communities from Kellogg Biological Station, Michigan, USA - KBS S5-3 metaG (SPAdes) (version 2) | ecosystem: Host-associated > Plants > Roots > Rhizosphere... | reverse complement strand
GCCGCCGCCCTGAGCATCTGCACCGAGGCCAGCCCCGAGGGCTTCGACGTGGTGCAGTACAACTCGCTGACCACCACCAACGCCTCGGCGGACGTGCTGATGAACCGTCTGGTGGATTTTGACACCGCCAGCGGCAAGGTCGTCCCGAGCCTGGCCGACAGCTGGGAAGTCAGTACCGATGGCCTGAGCTATGTCTTCAAACTGCACCCGCAGGTGAAGTTCCACACCACCGACTACTTCAAGCCGACCCGCGAACTGACCGCCGAAGACGTCAAATTCAGTTTCGACCGCATGCTCGACCCGGCCAACCCGTGGCACAAGGTCGCCCAGAGCGGTTTCCCGCACGCCCAGTCGATGCAGTTGCCGAGCCTGATCAAGAAGATCGACGCACTGGATCCGCTGACCGTGCGCTTCACCCTCGATCACCCGGACTCGACGTTCCTCGCGACCCTGAGCATGGGCTTCGCCTCGATTTATTCTGCTGAATACGCCGACAAGCTGTTGAAGGCCGGCGCCACCGACAAGCTCAACAGCCAGCCGGTCGGCACCGGCCCGTTCGTCTTCACCCGGTTCCAGAAAGACGCCTCGATCCGCTACAAGGCCAACCCGGATTACTTCCGCGGCAAACCTGCGGTGGACCCGCTGATCTTCGCCATCACTCCGGACGCCAACGTGCGGCTGCAAAAGCTGCGGCGTAACGAGTGCCAGATTGCCCTGTCGCCAAAACCGCTGGACGTACAGGCTGCCAGGCAAGAGCCGACGCTGAAAGTCGAAAAGACTGACGCGTTCATGACCGCCTTCGTCGGCATCAACAGCCAGCACCCGCCGCTGGACAAACCGGAAGTGCGCCAGGCGATCAACCTCGCCTTCGACAAGGCCAACTACCTCAAGGCTGTATTCGAAGACACCGCCGAAGCCGCCAATGGCCCGTACCCGCCGAACACCTGGAGCTACGCGAAGAACCTGCCGGGTTACGCCCACGACGTGAACAAGGCCAAGGCCCTGCTGGCCAAGGCCGGATTGAAGGACGGTTTCCAGACCACCATCTGGACGCGCCCGTCCGGCAGCCTGCTCAACCCGAACCCGAGCCTCGGCGCGCAGCTCCTGCAATCGGATCTGGCAGAAATCGGCATTCAAGCGGAAATCCGCGTGATCGAATGGGGCGAACTGATCCGTCGCGCCAAGGCTGGCGAACATGACTTGCTGTTCATGGGCTGGGCCGGCGACAACGGATACCCGTACAACGTCCTCACGCCGCAGTTTTCCTGCGCGGCGGTCAAATCCGGCACCAACTTCGCCCGCTACTGCAATGCCGACCTGGACAAGCTGATCAGCGCCGGCAAGACCACCAGCGAACAAGGCGTACGCACCAAGCTCTACGAACAGGCGCAGGCGCAGATCCAGCAGCAGGCACTGTGGCTGCCGCTGGCGCATCCGACGGCGTACGCCCTGACACGTAAAGACGTGCAGGGTTACTCGGTGAGCCCGTTCGGGCGGCAGGATTACTCCAAGGTCACCCTGAAGTAACCCGCCACAACACAAAACCTGTGGGAGCTGGCTTGCCAGCGATAGCGGACTGACAGACAACATTGTGCTGAATGTGCCGCCGTCATCGCTGGCAAGCCAGCTCCCACAGGGTTTTGCATTCTCCCTTCGGAGCTACATCCAGCCACACTCCGCCATCGACAACGGTTCCCCATCGCCAACGATGAAGTGATCGAGTACCCGCACGTCGATCAACTCCAAAGCCTTCTGCAAACGCTTGGTCAATAATCGATCAGCCTGACTGGGATCGGAGTTTCCCGACGGATGGTTATGGCACAGGATCACCGCTGCCGCGTTGTTGGCCAGGGAACGCTTCACGACTTCCCGGGGATGCACGGCCGTGTTGTCGATCGAGCCGCGAAACAGCGTCTCGAAAGTCAGCACCTGATGTTTGGAGTCGAGAAACAGGCAACCGAACACCTCGTGCGGCTCGTGGCGCAGCATGGCCTTGAGGTAATCACGCACGACCTGCGGATTTTCCAGCGCCGTTTTCTGGCGCATGCGCTCGGCCAAGTGTCGCCGCCCCATTTCCAGCACGGCCTGCAACTGGGCGAACTTCGCCGGGCCCAGGCCCAGTTGTTCACTGAACGTTGCGAGATCGGCCTCAAGCAAAGCACGCAAGCTGCCGAACTGACTCAACAGATGCCTTGCTACATCCACCGCACTTTTGCCGGATACGCCGGTACGTAGAAAAATCGCCAGCAATTCGGCATCGGAAAGACTTCCCGAGCCCTGTTCCAACAGCTTCTCCCGCGGCCTTTCCGCCGCCGGCCAATCGCGAATACTCATACACCTTCCTTGTCTGTGGGCGCCGCTGTTCCGTAGCGGTCGCTGTGATATCGTAGCCCATCTTTTTTGCGGGCGAATTCACCCTGGGGAGGGGGTTTCGCCACGTATGTCACCAACGAAATGAAAGGCAGACCTATGCAGCGGCTGTATCGGAAACGCATCGTTCTGGGCGTCGGCGGCGGCATTGCTGCCTACAAGAGCGCCGACCTTGTGCGCCGCCTGATCGATCAGGGCGCCGAAGTGCGCGTGGTCATGACCCGTGGCGGCAGCGAATTCATCACCCCGCTGACCATGCAGGCGTTGTCCGGTCACCCGGTTCACCTGGACTTGCTCGACCCGGCCGCCGAAGCGGCGATGGGCCACATCGAACTGGCCAAATGGGCCGATCTGGTGCTGATCGCCCCGGCCACCGCCGACCTGCTCGCCCGTCTGGCCCAAGGCATTGCCAACGATTTGCTGACCACCCTGGTGCTGGCCACCGACGCGGTCGTAGCGGTCGCCCCGGCCATGAACCAGGCCATGTGGCGCGACCCGGCGACCCAGGCCAACCTGCAACTTCTTGAAAGCCGTGGCCTGAAGACCTTCGGCCCGGCCTCGGGCAGCCAGGCCTGCGGCGACGTCGGCATGGGCCGCATGATGGAAGCCACCGACCTGGCCCAGCTCGCGGCGGACTGCTTCCAGCGTCAGGCACTGACCGGCAAGCACGTGGTGATCACCGCCGGCCCGACCCAGGAAAACATCGACCCGGTGCGCTACATCACCAACCACAGCTCCGGCAAAATGGGCTTCGCCCTGGCTGAAGCGGCGGTGGAAGCCGGCGCCCGAGTCACGCTGATCAGCGGCCCGGTGCACCTGCCGACGCCGGATCGCGTCACCCGGATCGACGTGGTCAGCGCCCGGGACATGCTCGCCGCGTGCGAAGCCGCGATCCCTTGCGACATCTTTATCGCCTCGGCGGCGGTTGCGGACTACCGTCCGGAAGTCGTCGCCCCGCAAAAATTGAAGAAAGACCCTACGAGCGGCGACGGCTTCGTCCTGCAAATGGTGCGTAACCCGGACATTCTGGCCACCATCGCGACCCGTCCCGACCGTCCGTTCAGTGTCGGCTTCGCCGCCGAGACCGAACACCTGCTCGACTACGCTGCACGCAAGCTGAAGGACAAGAATCTCGATCTGATCGTCGCCAACGACGTCGCCAACCCGAGCATCGGTTTCAACAGCGAAGAAAACGCCTGCAGCGTCATCGACCGTGCGCTGCACGCCACGCTTTTCGCCCAGACCAGCAAGAGCAAGATCGCTCGCCAACTGGTCACTTTTATCGCCGAACGTCTGAACCAGGTTTAATTTACATGCACGCTTTGCAAGCCAAGATCCTCGACCCACGCATCGGTACCGAATTCCCGCTGCCGCAATACGCCACACCGGGCTCCGCCGGCCTCGACCTGCGCGCCATGCTGCAAGAGGACATCGTGATCAAGCCGGGTGAAACGGTGCTGATCCCCACCGGTCTGTCGGTCTACATCGGCGACCCGAACCTCGCCGCGCTGATCCTGCCGCGCTCGGGCATGGGCCATAAGCACGGCATCGTGCTGGGCAACCTCGTCGGCCTGATCGACTCCGACTACCAGGGCCCGCTGATGGTCTCCTGCTGGAACCGTGGCCAGACCGAATTCACCATGCCGGTTGGCGAGCGCCTGGCGCAGCTGGTGCTGGTGCCGGTGGTCCAGGCGCACTTCGAAATGGTTGAAGAGTTCGTCGAAACCGAACGCGGCGCTGGCGGTTTCGGCCATTCCGGCACCAAGTGATTGGTTTTGTGGCGAGGGAGCCTGCTCTCTCGCCATAAAAATACGCAGATTCATCTGCAAGCTTTACCGCTGAAAATCAAGGCATTGACAGGCCAAAGCCACGCCGTACAAGGCGTCATGGCCCTTTCACACCACGAACTCTCTGTGAAAACCGCCGTCATACCCTTCAGTTTGAGCTTGCCGTCGAATAGTCGTCGGTGTGTCCAGCCACTTTCGAGATGGAGCATTTTCGCAGATGAGCACCCCCGCCCAAGTCGCCCCGAAGCTTCCCGACAGCATCTTCCGCGCCTACGACATTCGCGGCACCGTGCCGGAATTCCTCAATGGCGAAACCGCCTACTGGATCGGTCGCGCCATCGGCTCCCAGAGCCTGGCCCAAGGCGAACCGAACGTGTCCGTCGGTCGTGACGGCCGTCTGTCCGGCCCGGAACTGGTCGCAGAGCTGATTCGCGGCATCGCCGAAAGCGGCTGCCATGTCAGCGACGTCGGCCTGGTGCCGACCCCGGCGCTGTACTACGCCGCCAATGTGCTGGCCGGCAAATCCGGCGTGATGCTCACCGGCAGTCACAACCCGTCGAACTACAACGGCTTCAAGATCGTGATCGCCGGCGACACCCTCGCCAATGAACAGATTCAGGTTTTGCATGAGCGTATCAAGACCGGCAACCTGAGCAGCGGCACGGGCAGCGTGACCCAGGTCGAAATCCTCGACCGCTACACCACCGAAATCGTCCAGGACATCAAACTGGCCCGCCGCCTGAAAGTCGTGGTCGACTGCGGCAACGGCGCGGCCGGCGTGATCGCCCCGCAGCTGATCGAAGCGCTGAACTGCGAAGTCATCCCGCTGTTCTGCGAAGTCGACGGCAACTTCCCGAACCACCACCCGGACCCGGGCAAGCCTGAAAACCTCGTCGACCTGATCGCCAAGGTCAAGGAAACCAACGCCGACATCGGCCTGGCCTTCGACGGCGACGGCGACCGCGTCGGCGTGGTGACCAACACCGGCACCATTGTGTTCCCGGACCGTCTGCTGATGCTGTTCGCCCGTGACGTGGTAGCGCGCAACCCGGACGCGGAGATCATCTTCGACGTCAAATGCACCCGTCGCCTGATCCCGTTGATCAAGGAATATGGCGGTCGGCCGCTAATGTGGAAGACCGGTCACTCGTTGATCAAAAAGAAAATGAAACAGTCCGGCGCACTGCTGGCCGGCGAAATGAGCGGGCACATTTTCTTCAAGGAACGCTGGTTCGGTTTCGACGACGGCATTTACAGCGCCGCACGGCTGCTGGAAATCCTCAGCAAGGAAAAATCTTCGGCGGAGGAGCTGTTCGCGACCTTCCCGAACGATATTTCCACGCCGGAAATCAATATCCATGTGACCGAAGAGAGCAAATTCAGCATCATTGATGCACTGCACGATGCGCAGTGGGGCCCAGGCGCCGACCTGACCACCATTGACGGCGTGCGGGTCGACTACGCCAAAGGCTGGGGCCTGGTGCGCGCGTCCAACACCACACCGGTGCTGGTGCTGCGCTTCGAGGCCGATGACGAGGCTGAATTGCAGCGCATCAAGGCTGTGTTCCATGCCCAACTGAAACGCGTTGCACCTGATCTCCAACTACCGTTCTGATTGCTGATTCACCCGGAGCCCTGAATGACCCTCGAACGCGATGCCGCCGCCAACACTGCCAAGGTCCTGTCCGAAGCGCTGCCTTACATCCGCCGATACGTCGGCAAGACCCTGGTGATCAAATACGGCGGCAACGCGATGGAAAGCGAGGAGCTGAAAACCGGCTTCGCCCGCGACATCGTGCTGATGAAGGCCGTGGGCATCAACCCGGTGGTCGTGCACGGCGGTGGCCCGCAGATCGGTGATCTGCTCAAGCGCCTGTCGATCGAAAGCCACTTCGTCGACGGCATGCGCGTCACCGACGCCGCGACCATGGACGTAGTGGAGATGGTCCTGGGCGGTCAGGTCAACAAAAGCATCGTCAACCTGATCAACCGTCACGGCGGCAGCGCCATCGGCCTGACCGGTAAAGACGCCGGGCTGATTCGTGCGAAGAAGCTCACCGTCACCCGCCAGACCCCGGAGATGACCCAGCCGGAAATCATCGACATCGGCCATGTGGGCGAGGTGGTCGGGATCAACACCGAACTGCTGAACCTGCTGGTCAAAGGCAACTTCATCCCGGTGATCGCGCCGATCGGCGTGGGTGAGAACGGCGAGTCGTACAACATCAACGCTGACCTGGTGGCCGGCAAGGTTGCCGAAGCACTGAAAGCCGAGAAGCTGATGCTGCTGACCAACATCGCCGGCCTGATGGACAAGTCGGGCACCGTACTGACCGGCCTGAGCACCCAGCAGGTCGACGACCTGATCGCCGACGGCACCATCTACGGCGGCATGCTGCCGAAGATCCGCTGTGCACTGGAAGCGGTTCAGGGCGGCGTGGGCAGCTCGCTGATCATCGACGGCCGTGTACCGAACGCGATCCTGCTGGAAATCTTCACCGATACCGGTGTGGGTACGCTGATCAGCAATCGCAAGCGTCCGTAAGCGCTCGCGCAAACAAAAAGACCCCGCTCAGCCTGGCTGAGCGGGGTCTTTTTTTGCCTGAAGCTGCGATCAGACGCCGAACTGGGCGCGATAGGCTTCAACGGCTGGCAGGTGCTGCTTGAGCTGCGGATCGTCAGCCAGGAATTCCAGCACCTGGTTCAGCGACACGATGCTGATGACCGGGATGCCGAAATCACGCTCGACTTCCTGGATTGCCGACAGCTCGCCGTTACCGCGCTCCTGACGGTTCAGAGCGATCAGCACGCCGGCGGCCTTGGCGCCGTCCTGGGAAGCGATGATTTGCATCACTTCACGGATCGCGGTGCCCGCGGTGATCACGTCGTCAATGATCAGCACTTCACCGGTCAACGGTGCGCCGACCAGACTGCCACCTTCGCCGTGGGCCTTGGCTTCCTTGCGGTTGAAGCACCAAGGCAGGTCACGGTTGTGGTGCTCGGCGAGCGCCACGGCAGTGGTTGCCGCCAACGGGATGCCTTTGTAGGCCGGGCCGAACAGCACGTCGAACGGAATGCCGCTCTCGGCGATGGCTGCGGCATAGAAACGACCGAGCTGCGCCAGGGCCGAACCCGAGTTGAACAGGCCGGCATTGAAGAAGTAAGGACTGGTGCGCCCGGACTTCAGGGTGAACTCACCGAAGCGCAAAACGCCGCGATCGATGGCAAAACGAATGAAATCGCGCTGATACGCTTGCATGAAAAAAACCCCAAATACCACGGATTTAGCTAATTAGCTTGACGCCGTGTATCATACACGCACGCGATTTTTGGGGCCATTTATGCGGATCATCAGTGTGAACGTCAATGGTATTCAGGCTGCAGTCGAGCGCGGTTTGCTCAGTTGGCTGCAAGCACAGAATGCCGACGTCATCTGCCTGCAGGACACCCGTGCCTCCGCCTTTGAACTGGATGACCCAGCCTTCCAACTGGACGGCTACTTCCTTTATGCCTGCGATGCTGAAGTCCCTGCCCAAGGCGGCGTGGCTTTGTATTCGCGGTTGCAACCGAAGGCTGTCATCAGCGGTCTCGGTTTCGAGACGGCCGACCGCTACGGGCGCTACCTGCAAGCAGATTTCGACAAAGTCAGTATTGCCACCTTGCTGCTTCCTTCGGGGATGAACGGCGATGAGGACTTGAACCAGAAGTTCAAGCTCATGGACGATTTCGGCAAGTACCTGGACAAACAGCGGCGTAAACGTCGCGAGTACATTTATTGTGGCTCGCTGTACGTCGCGCAGCAGAAGCTCGACATCAAGAACTGGCGCGACAGCCAGCAATCCCCGGGTTTCCTGGCGCCGGAACGCGCCTGGATGGACGAGATTGTCGGCAACATGGGCTACGTAGATGCCCTGCGCGAAGTCAGCCGCGAAGGTGACCAGTACAGCTGGTGGCCGGACAACGAACAGGCCGAGATGTTGAATCTGGGCTGGCGCTTCGACTACCAGATCCTGACTCCAGGGCTGCGGCGCTTCGTGCGCAGCGCACGCCTGCCACGTCAGCCACGGTTCTCGCAGCATGCGCCGCTGATCGTCGACTACGACTGGACGCTGACCATCTAAGCGCAGTTTCGTAGTTGAAAAAATGCCCGTATCACAAGATACGGGCATTTTTTTGTCTGCGTTCGAAGTGAAATCGAACTCAGATGACGGCGAAGAAAGGCAGCATCAGATACAGCTTGATCACGATGACATTAATAATGTCGATGAAGAACGCCCCCACCATCGGTACGACCAGAAACGCGATCTGCGAAGGCCCATAGCGTTGCGTAACCACTTGCATGTTAGCGATGGCAGTCGGCGTGGCACCGAGACCAAAACCGCAGTGCCCCGCCGCCAGTACGGCAGCATCGTAGTTACTGCCCATCATCCGGAACGTCACAAAGATCGCGAACAGCGCCATGACCAGCGCCTGTACAGCCAGAATGATGAAGATCGGCAACGCCAACGCCGCCAGATCCCACAATTTGAGCGACATCAGGGCGATCGCCAGAAACAGCGAAAGGCTGACATTCCCCAACACCGAGACTTCACGTTCAAACACCTGATACAACCCCAGCGCTGAAAGACCGTTGCGCAGCACCACGCCCACGAACAGCACGCAAACGAACGTCGGCAATTCGAATGCCGTGCCGTGAAGCAGGCCATTAAGAAGATTACCCGCCAGCAAGCTGACCGCGATCAGAGCCAGGGTTTCGATAAAGGAAAATGGCGTGATCGAGCGCTCTTTGTTCGGCTGCTCGAAGCCCCGTGGCAGGCTTTGCGGCGCCTGGGCGTTGCAGCCAGGCACTTCCACACGCTTGATGAGTAAACGAGCAACCGGACCGCCTATCAGACCACCCAGTACAAGACCGAACGTCGCAGAGGCGATCGCCAGTTCCGAGGCGGAGGCCAGGCCGTATTTTTCATTGAATACCGCACCCCATGCAGCGCCGGTACCGTGACCGCCCGCCAGGGTAATCGACCCCGTCAGCAGCCCCATCAGCGGATCAAGGCCAAGCACTTTTGCGAGTCCGATACCCATGGCGTTTTGCAGAATCAGAAGGCCGATGACCGCTAACAAGAACATTCCGACTACGCGACCGCCCTTCTTGAGACTGGCGAAATCGGCACTCAGACCGATAGTGGCAAAAAACGCCAGCATGAGCGGTGTCTGCAATGAGGTATCGAAACGAACTTCTATATCAAGCGCTCGCAATACCAGAAGAACCAGCGCAACCAGCAAACCACCCGCAACGGGTTCGGGAATATTGAAATTGCGCAGTACACCAACACGGGCAACAAGGCCACGCCCCAGCAGAAGTACGAGTGAAGCGGCCACGAGCGTGCCGTAGAAATCGAGCTGAATCATCTGGATTATTCTTGGCTATATATTCAGAGGCGAACTTTCCCTGGATACGCCTCATGAACCGGCGAACTTTTCAACACCGGAAACACTGGAATTCAAAAGCCTTCGATGGCTTGAACATATCGAAATATTTCTGAAGGAATATAACGTGCGACAACCATACCAAGCATAAAGTCATGCTGCCAATGTTCTTCGACAACATAAAGGCATCGTACTTGTGACTAAAAATGTAAGGCTGATGAATAGATTAAATATCCTCTACCACTCATCGCAGAAAGATTATTCCTACAAGCATTACAGGTTTATTGAGTTGCAAAAAAGCCCTGACAAGTCAGGGCTTTTAAATATGCGGATTGATTATTCCAACATGCACCTTTCGGCCGGATGCTATTTGATCAACCGCCAAGTGAACGGATAGCGATACGGGAAACCTTCGTTGGCTTTCACTCCACCGATAATTGTCAGCACCAGCGCCGCAATGGCCAGCAGGCCGAACAGCACGAATCCGATAATCAGCAGCATCAGCACGAAGCAGATCATCGAAGCGATCGCCACGGTGACCTGGAAATTCAGCGCTTCCTTGCCCTGGGCGTCGATGAACGGATCGGTCTCGCGCTTCATCTGCCACAGGATCAACGGCCCGATCAGCGTGCCGAACGGAATCCAGATCCCCAGCAAGGCGGACAAGTGACAAAACATGGCCCATTGGCGAACCTCCTGGCTCGGCTTGGGCAGCAACTCTTGCTCACCACTCATTGCGTCCTCCTTGCGGGTTACGAACCTGCTCAGTCGGCCAGTGCAGCCTTTTGCAGTTCGAAGATCTCGTTCATGCCTTTCTTCGCCAGCTCCAGCATCGCGTTCAGCTCTTCAGGCTGGAACGGCGCGCCTTCGGCGGTGCCCTGCACCTCAATGAAGCCACCGGTGCTGGTCATCACCACATTGAGGTCGGTCTCGGCGGCAGAGTCTTCAAGATAGTCCAGATCCAGCACCGGCTCGCCCTGGTACATGCCCACGGAAACAGCACCGATCATTTGCTTGAGCGGGTCGCCGCCTTTCAGGCCGCCGCGCTTCTTGATCACTTTCAGTGCATCGACCAGCGCAACCATGGCGCCGGTGATCGACGCAGTGCGGGTACCGCCGTCGGCCTGGATCACGTCGCAGTCGACGTACAGGGTGACGTCGCCCAGCTTGGACATGTCCAGCGCGGCGCGCAGGGAGCGGCCGATCAGGCGCTGGATTTCCAGGGTACGACCGCCCTGCTTGCCACGGCTGGCTTCACGCTGGTTACGCTCGCCGGTGGCGCGCGGCAGCATGCCGTACTCGGCGGTCAGCCAACCCTGGCCCTGGCCTTTGAGGAAACGCGGCACGCCGTTTTCGACGCTGACGGTGCAGATGACCTTGGTATCACCGAATTCGACCAGTACCGATCCCTCGGCGTGTTTGGTGTAGTTGCGGGTAATGCGGATCGAGCGGAGCTGATCGGCAGCGCGACCACTTGGACGTTTCATAGGAGATACCTGTACTGGGGACGGAAAACTGCGGAGCATTATAGAGCCGCGCACCGCGCCTGGGCACTCGTTAAAAAATCCGGCCGACGACCGAAGGCCCTGAAACGCGCTTCGCCGACGGCCTGCAGCCCTTTGTCACACCGTGTGTTTGGGCGCATCTGCCGCACTGCGCTACAATCCTGCGCCTTTGCTGCCAGTCGGCTTAAATTCATTGATATCGAGCTGCGGAGCTTCAATTCGCGCCGATCTGTATCGCGAGGTCACCCCATGGTGCACAGCATGACCGCCTTCGCCCGCGTCGAAAAAGCCGGCGTCCAGGGCACCCTGAGCTGGGAACTGCGCTCGGTCAACAGCCGCTACCTGGAACCCCACCTGCGCCTGCCGGAGTCGTTTCGCGACCTCGAAGGCGCTGTCCGCGAAGCCCTGCGCCAGGGCCTGTCGCGCGGCAAACTGGAATGCACCCTGCGTTTCACCGAGGAAAGCACCGGCAAGCCGCTGCAGGTGGATCGCGAGCGCGCCGCGCAACTGGTCGCTGCTGCCGAAACCGTTGCTGGCCTGATCAAGAACCCGGCCGCGCTGAACCCGCTGGAAGTGCTGGCCTGGCCAGGCGTACTGGTCGCCGACGCCACCGACCCGCAGGCGCTGAACGCCGAGGCGCTGGCCCTGTTCAATCAAGGCCTGAAAGACCTCAAGGCCGGCCGCGAGCGCGAAGGCGCGGAGTTGGCCCGCCTGATCAACGATCGCCTGACCTCCATCGAGGAAGATGTGGTGACCCTGCGCGAACTGGTTCCGCAGATGCTCGCCACCCAGCGCCAGAAAGTCCTCGACCGTTTCGCCGACATGAAGGCCGAACTGGACCCGCAGCGCCTGGAACAGGAAATGGTCATCCTCGCGCAAAAGAGCGACGTGGCCGAAGAACTGGATCGCCTGAGCACCCACATCATCGAAGTTCGCCGGGTGCTCAAGTCCGGCGGTGCCGCCGGCCGGCGCCTGGACTTCCTGATGCAGGAGCTCAACCGCGAAGCCAACACACTGGGCTCCAAGGCCTTCGACCCGCGCAGCACCCAGGCGGCGGTCAACCTCAAGGTGTTGATCGAGCAGATGCGCGAACAAGTGCAGAATATTGAGTAAGGCTACCCCCGACATGACCCACAGCACCGGCACCCTGTACATCATTTCCGCCCCCTCGGGCGCGGGCAAGAGCAGTCTGGTCAAGGCCCTGACCGACGCCGATCCGGAAATCCGCGTCTCGATTTCCCACACCACCCGCGCCATGCGCCCGGGCGAAGTGGACGGCGTGAACTATCACTTCGTGACCCGCGAAGAGTTCGTGAAGATGGGTGAGCACGGCGACTTCCTGGAACGCGCCGAAGTCTTCGGCAACTTCTACGGCACCTCGCAAAGCCGCCTGCAGCAGACCCTGGACGAAGGCCACGACCTGATTCTGGAAATCGACTGGCAAGGCGCCGAGCAAGTGCGCAAGCTGATGCCGCAGGCCCGTTCGATCTTCATTCTGCCGCCATCGCTGCAGGCCCTGCACCAGCGCCTGACCAACCGTGGCCAGGACAGCGACGACATCATCGACGGCCGGATGCGTGAAGCGGTCAGCGAGATGAGCCACTATGTCGAGTACGACTACCTGATCATCAACGACGATTTCGCCCACGCGCTGGACGATCTGAAGGCGATTTTCCGCGCCAATCAGCTGCAACAGAAACGTCAGCAAGTGCGTTTCGGCAAATTGCTGGCTGAATTGCTCGGCTGAAACAGCACTTCCCAAAACCGCTGCAAGGGCTTTACATTGGCACTTGCAGCGCGTTGAAGAGTCTGGTCAAAAAATCAGCGCTTCCCTAATCGCTGGTGATTTTTTAAACTGTTGAGTCCGCTCGCCCAACCGGGCAGCGCGCATATTGCATTCGCTCCGAGGAATACCATGGCCCGCGTAACCGTTGAAGACTGCCTAGAACACGTGGAAAACCGCTTTGAGCTGGTCATGCTCTCTACCAAGCGTGCCCGTCAACTGGCCACCGGCGGCAAAGAGCCCCTGGTTCAGTGGGAAAACGACAAACCGACCGTAGTTGCGCTGCGTGAAATCGCTGAAGGCCTGATGAGCTACGAGTTCATCGCCGAGCAGGAAATCGTCCACGAAGACCCGGTCTTCGCTGCATTCGAGGACGAGTCCAACGAGGCCGTCTAAGCCTATGCCTGGTCGACGTAGCACGGCGCGGGATCACAGCTTACGGCAGGAGACATCATGCCGAGCATAGACGCCCTCGCCGATCGCTTATCGACCTACCTCGGCAACGACCAGGTCAACCTGGTCCGCCGAGCGTATTTCTACGCCGAACAAGCCCACGACGGCCAACGCCGCCGCAGCGGCGAGGCGTATGTCACGCATCCTCTTGCCGTGGCGAATATTCTTGCCGACATGCACATGGACCATCAGAGCCTGATGGCTGCGATGCTGCATGACGTGATCGAAGACACCGGTATCGCCAAAGAAGCGCTGCAAGCGCAGTTCGGTGAAACCGTGGCCGAACTGGTCGACGGGGTCAGCAAACTGACCCAGATGAACTTCGAAACCAAGGCTGAAGCCCAGGCGGAAAACTTCCAGAAGATGGCCATGGCCATGGCACGCGACATTCGCGTGATCCTGGTCAAGCTCGCCGACCGTCTGCACAACATGCGTACGCTGGAAGTGCTGTCCGGCGAAAAACGCCGACGCATCGCCAAGGAAACCCTCGAGATCTACGCACCCATCGCCAACCGGCTGGGCATGCACGCGATCCGCATCGAGTTCGAAGACCTCGGCTTCAAGGCCATGCATCCGATGCGTTCCGCGCGGATCTACCAGGCGGTCAAACGCGCCCGGGGCAACCGCAAGGAAATCGTCAACAAGATCGAAGAATCCCTTGGCCACTGCCTCGCCATCGACGGCATCCAGGGTGAAGTCAGCGGTCGCCAGAAACACCTTTACGGCATCTACAAGAAAATGCGCGGCAAGCGTCGGGCCTTCAACGAGATCATGGACGTCTACGCGTTCCGGATCATCGTCGACAAGGTCGATACCTGCTACCGCGTGCTGGGTGCCGTACATAATTTGTACAAACCGTTGCCGGGGCGCTTCAAGGATTACATCGCGATCCCCAAGGCCAACGGCTATCAGTCCCTGCACACCACGCTGTTCGGCATGCACGGCGTACCGATCGAGATCCAGATCCGCACCCGCGAAATGGAAGAGATGGCCAACAACGGCATCGCCGCCCATTGGCTGTACAAATCCAGCGGTGACGAGCAGCCGAAAGGCACCCATGCCCGCGCCCGTCAGTGGGTCAAAGGCGTGCTGGAAATGCAGCAACGTGCCGGCAACTCGCTGGAATTCATCGAGAGCGTGAAGATCGACCTGTTCCCGGACGAGGTCTACGTATTCACGCCCAAAGGCCGGATCATGGAGCTGCCCAAAGGCTCCACGGCGGTCGACTTTGCCTACGCGGTACACACCGACGTCGGCAACAGCTGCATCGCTTGCCGGATCAACCGTCGTCTCGCGCCGCTGTCCGAACCGCTGCAAAGCGGCTCCACGGTCGAGATCGTCAGCGCTCCCGGCGCACGGCCGAACCCGGCGTGGCTCAACTTCGTGGTCACCGGCAAGGCGCGAACCCATATCCGCCACGCGCTGAAACTGCAACGCCGCTCCGAATCCATCAGCCTCGGCGAACGCCTGCTGAACAAGGTGCTCAACGGTTTCGACAGCGCACTGGAACAGATCCCGGCCGAACGCGTGAAGGCGATGCTCACCGAGTACCGCCTCGAACTGATCGAAGACCTGCTCGAAGACATCGGCCTCGGCAACCGCATGGCCTACGTCGTGGCGCGCCGCCTGCTCGGCGAAGGCGAACAACTGCCAAGTCCGGAAGGCCCGCTGGCGATTCGCGGCACCGAAGGTCTGGTCCTCAGCTACGCCAAATGTTGTACGCCGATCCCGGGCGACCCGATTGTCGGTCACCTGTCGGCGGGCAAAGGCATGGTCGTGCACCTGGACAACTGCCGCAACATCAGCGAAATCAGGCACAACCCGGAAAAATGCATCCAGCTCTCATGGGCCAAGGATGTCACCGGCGAATTCAACGTCGAACTGCGCGTCGAGCTGGAACATCAGCGCGGCCTGATCGCGCTGCTGGCCAGCAGCGTCAACGCAGCCGACGGCAATATCGAGAAAATCAGCATGGACGAACGCGATGGCCGCATCAGCGTTGTCCAGTTGGTGGTCAGCGTCCACGACCGTGTGCACCTGGCCCGCGTGATCAAGAAACTGCGCGCCCTGACCGGGGTGATCCGCATCACCCGCATGCGTGCATAACTCAAACATTACAAGGAGTCATACATGACCAAGACTGTTATCACCAGCGACAAGGCCCCGGCCGCCATCGGTACTTACTCCCAAGCGATCAAGGCCGGTAACACCGTTTACATGTCGGGTCAGATTCCCCTCGATCCAAAAACCATGGAACTGGTCGAAGGCTTCGAAGCCCAGACCGTCCAGGTGTTCGAGAACCTGAAAGCCGTTGCCGAAGCCGCCGGTGGTTCGTTCAAGGACATCGTCAAGCTGAACATCTTCCTCACCGACCTGAGCCACTTCGCCAAGGTCAACGAGATCATGGGCAAGTACTTCGACCAGCCGTACCCGGCGCGCGCCGCCATCGGCGTGGCAGCCCTGCCAAAGGGTTCGCAGGTTGAAATGGATGCCATTCTGGTCATCGAGTAATGCGCACGGCGCGGCCTCACGCCGCGCCGACTGCTCTGCGGTAAAGAAAAGGTTTTGAAAGGATTCCACCATGCGCAAAGCGCTTGCTCTCTCGCTGCTCGCCATTTTCCTCGGCGGTTGCGCCAGCAACCCTGCCGACCGTGACATCAGCGGCACCTGGATCAATCAGGTCGCCATCGATGCCGCTGCCAAGGGCGGCCCCCTGCGCGAAGCGCTTCAGGCTTACGGCCCGAACCTGGAGTGGGACGTCAACACCAAGGCCGGTCAGGCCCGCTACACCAACGGTTTCGAAAACGTCGAAGGTCGCTTGCTCGGCGAACAGTCCGGTGCCTGGAAAGTCGACTTCTATGGCAGCTCCGCCAGCGAGCTGAAACGTGACGGTGGTCAACTGCAACAAGCCGCCAACGAAAACGAACCGGAACAGGTCTTCGACCGCGCGCAGATCCCGGTGCCGGAAGGCGCACCGATTGGCGCCAGCTTCGAACGCGCGCTGTATTCCGCCTATCTGGGCGGCAACTGGACGATCACCAGCGGCCAGGGCGAAGGCGCCACCGTGCAGTTCCAGGCTGACGGCCAAGTCTCCGGCCTGCCGGGTGCCGACCGCTATGCACTGTGCCTCGCAGGCGATTGCGCGTCGATGAGCAGCGGCAACGACAGCATGTGGTTGCAGCAGAACGGTCAGGGCAACAACTGGATCTTTGTGCGCAAGGGCAAAGAGCTGGAAATCCTGCAGGCCGTGAACACGGCACTGGCGGATGAACAACCGCAGTTCACCCCGGGTGAGCGCAAGTGGTTGCTCGAGAAGCAATAACCCACCTTTGAAAACACAGTAAATCGAATGTGGAAGCGGGCTTGCTCGCGAATGCGGTCTGTCAGGCAATCAAGATGCCGCCTGACGCGACGCCTTCGCGAGCAAGCCCGCTCCCACATTTACTGTGCAATGCCGGAAGTCAGCAGCGCCCCTCAAGAATCGCGGCATACCCCTCGCGATAACTCGGATACTTCGGCACCCAACCCAGCGCCTTCGCCCGGGCATTGCTGCAACGTTTGCTGCCGGTGCGACGCACGCTCTCGTCTTCCGACCATTCGGTGACCCCCAGATACTCACGCAACCAGGCCACCACCTCGGCCAGCGGCGCAGGCGCATCGTCCACGCCGATATAGATGTCATCCAGCGCCCCGCCTTTGCGAGCTGCTTCCAGCAGAAAAGCCATCAATCCCGCCGCGTCATCGGCATGGATGCGATTGCCATACAGCGGCGGATCGATCGCCACCCGATAACCACGCCGCACCTGGGTCAGCAACCACTCACGGCCGGGGCCGTAAATGCCGGTCAGGCGCACGATGCTCGCGGGAATGCCGCTGTTGAGCGCAACCTGCTCGGCCTCCAGCATCACCCGACCGGAATAACCCGCAGCGACGGTTTCGGATTTTTCATCGACCCATTCGCCGTTCTGCTGCCCGTAAACACTGCTGCTGGAAACGAACAGCAGCCGCTCAGGCTCCTGACCGTAATCGTTCAGCCAACCCAGCACATGCTGCAAACCCTGCACATACGCCGCGCGATAACCGGCTTCATCGTGATCGGTGGCCGCCGCGCTATACACCAGGTAATCGATAGCGCCCACCGGCCAGGTCTCGGGGCAATCCTCATTGAACAAGTCACCGGCCACACCGATAACGCCGTCCGGCAAACGTGAAATATCACGGCGCAGGCCGTAGACCTGGAAGCCGGCAGCCAGCAATTGCGTGGCCAGACGACTGCCGACATCACCACAACCGGCGATCAAAACAGAAGGCGCGGACATCAAAAATCTCCCATCGGAAAGCGACAGACTAGCCTCGGCAAGGGACGAGCGGCTAGCAATCAAGGAAAAAAAGCAACTCTATTACTTTTGTTAACAAGAATTACTTGCAATAATGCATGCCACTTTTGTTCTCGGCCTCACGAGGCCTGGAAGAGCATCACCGTTTTTCTATCTCAGGTCCGGCCAGCATGACACGCATTCAAAACTCCGCTTCGCCAACCAACCGACCTCGCGCCTGGAGCGCCGTGGCTGCCCTGCTGGTCAGCCTGATGCTGGCGCCGGTCGCCGCATTCGCTGACGCACAAGCCCCGGCCGCGCCAGCTGCCACCGAGCAAAGCGCTCCGGCCGCCGCACCTGCCGCGACCGACCCGGTGCAGGCCGTAGACGCCAGCGCCGCCGACGCGCCGGAAGTCCTTGAAGCCGACAACACCCTGGGCATGGCCCACGACCTGTCGCCATGGGGCATGTACCAGAACGCCGACGTGATCGTTAAAGCCGTGATGATCGGCCTGGCCATCGCCTCGATCATCACCTGGACCATCTGGATCGCCAAGGGCTTCGAGCTGATGGGCGCCAAGCGTCGTCTGCGCGGCGAGATTGCCGCCCTGAAAAAAGCCGCCACGCTCAAAGAGGCCAGCGCCACCGCCGCGAAGGAAGGCACCCTCGCCAACCTGCTGGTACACGACGCGCTGGAAGAAATGCGCCTGTCGACCAACGCCCGCGAAAAAGAAGGCATCAAGGAGCGCGTAAGCTTCCGCCTCGAGCGCCTGGTCGCAGCCTGTGGCCGCAACATGAGCAGCGGCACCGGCGTCCTCGCCACCATCGGTTCCACCGCACCGTTCGTCGGTCTGTTCGGTACCGTGTGGGGCATCATGAACAGCTTCATCGGCATCGCCAAAACCCAGACCACCAATCTTGCCGTCGTAGCACCGGGTATCGCTGAAGCGCTGCTGGCTACCGCACTGGGTCTGGTTGCCGCGATTCCTGCCGTGGTCATCTACAACGTCTTTGCCCGCTCCATCGCCGGTTACAAGGCTCAGGTGTCCGATGCGTCGGCGCAGGTGCTGCTGCTGGTCAGCCGCGACCTCGACCACCAGCCTGAGCGCAACAGCTCGCAACCGCACATGGTGAAAGTGGGGTAATCGGCCATGGGCCTGCATTTGAAAGAAGGCGCAGACGACGATCTGGCCGAGAACCACGAAATCAACGTCACGCCGTTCATCGACGTGATGCTGGTGCTGTTGATCATCTTCATGGTGGCCGCGCCGCTGGCCACCGTGGACATCAAGGTTGACCTGCCTGCCTCGACCGCCAAACCGGCGCCGCGGCCGGAGAAACCGGTGTTCCTCAGCGTGAAGGCTGACCAGCGCCTGTTCATTGGCGATGACGAAGTGAAAGCCGAAACCCTCGGCGCCGTCCTCGACGCCAAGACCCAGGGCAAGAAAGACACGACGATCTTCTTCCAGGCTGACAAAGGCGTGGATTACGGCGACCTGATGAGCGTGATGGATAACCTGCGCGCCGCCGGTTACCTGAAGGTCGGTCTGGTCGGGCTCGAGAGCGCAGTCAAGAAATGATCACCACGCGCCATAAGCTGACGCGTTACAGCGGTAGCCTGGCCGTGGTGCTGGGTGTTCACGCGCTGGCCATCGCGCTGGCGCTGAACTGGAACGTCCGCCCGCCCATCGAATTGCCGCCGCAGGCAATGATGGTCGAGCTGGCACCGGTTCCGGCCCCGCCACCGCCTGCACCGCCGAAAGTCGTCACGCCACCGCAGCCACCGGCTCCGGTTGAGGAACTGCCGATCCCGAAACTGGCCGAAGCGCCCAAAGCCGAGATCGCGGTACCGAAACCGAAGCCCAAGCCGAAACCCAAACCGCCGAAGCCGATCGAGAAGAAACTGCCCGATCCGCCGAAGGAGAAACCGTCCGAAGAGAAGCCGGCCGATACCCAGCCGACTCAGGCCCCGACGGAGAAATCCGCCCAGCCTGCACCGGGCCCGTCGCCTGCACAATTGGCCGCCAAGGCCAGCTGGCAAGGCACCCTGCTCGCGCATCTGGCCAAGTACAAGAAGTACCCGGCCAGTGCTCAGGCACGGGGCAAGGAAGGCTTGAACCGGTTGCGTTTCGTGGTCGATGGCGAAGGCAACGTGCTGTCGTTCGAACTGGTGGGCCGCTCCGGCAACGCCGATCTCGACCGGGCCACCCTGGAAATGATCCGCCGCGCCCAGCCGCTGCCCAAGCCACCGGCCGACATGCTGACCAATGGCGCGATCGAAATTGTTGCGCCGTTTGTGTACTCGCTGGAACGTCGCCGCTGATCAAGTGTGGGAGCAAGCCCGCTCCCACAGGGTTAAGTGCTCAGCCGAGAGAACCAGGCAAAAAAGGCACCGCAAGGTGCCTTTTGCTTATCCATCCACGGCAAACCGGCATTGCCCGGTGTCGCATTCATCACTCAGTCTGATAACGTGCGTCTATCGATTGCAGCCGGTATGCTTGGCCCGCATCTTCATGGACGCTTGCTATGACTCTCACAGAATTACGCTACATCGTTACCCTCGCCCAAGAGCAGCATTTCGGCCACGCGGCCGAGCGTTGCCACGTCAGCCAGCCGACCCTGTCGGTGGGCGTGAAAAAGCTTGAAGACGAACTCGGTGTGCTGATTTTCGAGCGCAGCAAAAGCGCCGTGCGCCTGACCCCGGTCGGCGAAGGCATCGTCGCCCAGGCGCAGAAAGTGCTGGAGCAGGCCCAAGGCATTCGCGAACTGGCCCAGGCCGGCAAGAACCAGCTGACCGCCCCGCTGAAAGTCGGCGCAATCTACACCGTCGGCCCGTACCTGTTCCCGCACCTGATTCCGCAACTGCACCGGGTCGCCCCGCAGATGCCGTTGTACATCGAAGAAAACTTCACCCACGTGCTGCGCGACAAACTGCGCAACGGCGAGCTGGACGCGATCATCATCGCCCTGCCGTTCAACGAAGCCGACGTGCTGACCCTGCAACTCTACGACGAGCCGTTCTACGTCCTGATGCCGGCCCAGCACCCGTGGATCCAGAAAGAATCCATCGACGCCGCGCTGCTCAACGACAAGAGCCTGCTGCTGCTCGGCGAAGGTCACTGCTTCCGCGATCAGGTGCTGGAAGCCTGCCCGACCCTGACCAAGGGCAACGACGGCGCCAAGCACACCACGGTCGAATCCAGCTCGCTGGAAACCATCCGCCACATGGTCGCGTCCGGTCTGGGCATCTCGATCCTGCCGCTGTCGGCGGTGGACAGCCACCACTACGCTCCGGGCGTAATCGAAGTGCGCCCGCTGTCGGCACCAGTGCCGTTCCGCACCGTGGCCATCGCCTGGCGCGCCAGCTTCCCACGGCCGAAAGCCATCGAGATCCTCGCCGACTCCATTCGCCTGTGCTCGGTCGCCAAGCCTGCCGCGCCGGTCACGGCCGGTTAAGCCAGCGTCATGACGGAGCTGTCGCAGGTCTCGGTCACCGCACTCAAGGGTGTCGGTGAAGCCATGGCCGAGAAACTGGCCAAGGTTGGTCTGGAAAACCTCCAGGACGTGCTGTTCCACCTGCCGCTGCGTTATCAGGATCGCACCCGAGTGGTGCCGATCGGCGCGTTGCGGCCGGGGCAGGACGCCGTGGTCGAAGGCACCGTCAGCGGCGCCGACGTGGTCATGGGCCGGCGCCGCAGCCTCGTCGTGCGCTTGCAGGACGGCACCGGCGGCTTGAGCCTGCGCTTCTACCACTTCAGCAACGCGCAGAAAGAAGGCCTCAAGCGCGGCACGCGGATTCGCTGCTACGGCGAAGCCCGGCCCGGCGCCTCGGGGCTGGAGATCTACCACCCGGAATACCGCGCCATCAACGGCGACGAACCGCCGCCGGTGGATGAAACCCTGACCCCGGTCTACCCACTGACCGAAGGCCTGACCCAGGCGCGTCTGCGCCAGTTGTGCATGCAGACGTTAACCCTGCTCAAGCCATCCACCCTGCCCGACTGGTTGCCGACCGAACTGGCCCGCGACTACCAACTGGCGCCGCTGGCCGATGCGATCCGCTACCTGCACAACCCGCCCGCCGATGCCGATGTCGACGAACTCGCCCTCGGCCATCACTGGGCCCAGCATCGTCTGGCTTTCGAAGAACTGCTGACTCACCAGCTATCGCAACAACGCCTGCGCGAAAGCATGCGCTCCCTGCGCGCGCCGGCGATGCCGAAAGCCACCAAACTGCCGGCAAAATACCTGGCCAACCTCGGCTTCAACCCGACCGGCGCGCAACAGCGGGTCGGCAACGAAATCGCCTACGACCTCAGCCAGCACGAACCGATGCTGCGATTGATTCAGGGCGACGTCGGCGCGGGTAAAACCGTGGTCGCCGCCCTCGCCGCGCTGCAAGCGCTGGAGGCGGGTTATCAGGTCGCACTGATGGCGCCGACCGAGATCCTCGCCGAGCAGCACTTCATCACCTTCAAGCGCTGGCTCGAACCGCTGGGCATCGACGTGGCGTGGCTGGCCGGCAAGCTCAAGGGCAAGAACCGCGTCGCCGCGCTGGAACAGATCGCCAGCGGCACGCCGATGGTGGTCGGCACCCACGCGCTGTTCCAGGACGAAGTGCAGTTCAAGAACCTCGCGCTGGTGATCATCGACGAACAACACCGCTTCGGCGTGCAGCAACGTCTGGCGCTGCGGCAGAAAGGCGTCGGCGGGCGCATGTGCCCGCATCAACTGATCATGACCGCTACGCCGATTCCCCGGACGCTGGCCATGAGCGCCTACGCCGACCTCGACACCTCGATCCTCGACGAACTGCCGCCCGGCCGAACCCCGGTCAACACCGTGCTGGTCACCGACACCCGCCGCGTCGAAGTCATCGAACGGGTGCGCAGCGCCTGCGCCGAAGGTCGTCAGGCCTATTGGGTGTGCACGCTGATCGAAGAATCCGAAGAGCTGACCTGTCAGGCCGCCGAAACCACTTTTGAAGACCTGACCGCCGCCCTCAGCGAGCTGAAGGTCGGGCTGATCCACGGCCGCATGAAACCCGCCGAGAAAGCCGCCGTCATGGCCGAATTCAAGGCCGGCAACCTGCAACTGCTGGTCGCCACCACCGTGATCGAAGTCGGCGTGGACGTACCCAACGCCAGCCTGATGATCATCGAAAACCCCGAGCGCCTGGGCCTTGCGCAACTGCACCAGTTGCGCGGTCGGGTCGGCCGGGGCAGCGCCGTCAGCCATTGCGTGCTGCTCTACCATCCGCCGCTGTCGCAGATCGGCCGCCAGCGCCTGGGCATCATGCGCGAGACCAACGACGGTTTCGTCATCGCCGAAAAAGACCTTGAACTGCGCGGCCCCGGCGAAATGCTCGGCACCCGCCAGACCGGTCTGCTGCAATTCAAGGTCGCCGACCTGATGCGCGACGCCGATCTGCTGCCCGCCGTGCGCGATGCCGCCCAGGCCTTGCTCGAACGCTGGCCTACCCACGTCAGCCCGTTGCTCGACCGCTGGCTGCGACACGGGCAGCAATACGGCCAAGTGTGAGCACCGTCGCAGTTTCTGACAGCTCGTTCCAACCAAGCTGGTTATACTCCTGCAATTGTTTCAAAAACGGATACAGACCATGACCGAAGCTGCTCTCGCCCCCGAATCACCGCACGCTCCGTCTGTTATTCGGCTGCTGCTCAACAAGCTGGGCGTCGCCTACGAAGAAGTGCTCGACCACCACGGCCTCAATGCCTCGCGCAAAGTGCAGGCGGTGTTGCTGGACGACGCGGTCGGTGCGCTGATGGTGCTGTTTCCACAGAGTCAGTTGCTGGATCTCAACCGCCTCGCCGAGCTGACGGGCCGTCGCCTGACCGCCGTGTCCACCGAGCGCCTGGAAAAGATGCTCGGCAAACACAGCCTGAGCCTGCTGCCGGGCCTGCCGGCGCTGACCAGCTCGCCGTGCCTCTACGAAGAAGGCCTGCTGCGCGAGCCGAAGTTGCTGATCAACTCCGGCGAGCCGGGCCTGCTGCTGGAAATCGCCAGCGAAGACTTCAAGACCATGCTGACCAAGGCCAGCGCCGCCAACTTCGGCGAAGCCCTGAGCAGCATCCGTCCGAACCTCGACCGCCCGGACGATGACCGCGAGGAAATCACCCAGGCCGTGCAGGCGTTCACCGCGCGGCGCATCCAGCAGCGTCTGGAAGCGACCATCGAGATTCCGCCGCTGGCGGAAACCGCACAAAAAATCATCAAGCTGCGCGTCGACCCCAACGCCACCATCGACGACATCACCGGCGTGGTCGAAACCGACCCGGCACTGGCCGCGCAAGTGGTGAGCTGGGCGGCGTCGCCGTACTACGCCTCGCCGGGCAAGATCCGTTCGGTGGAAGACGCGATCGTCCGCGTGCTGGGCTTCGATCTGGTGATCAACCTGGCGCTGGGCCTGGCCCTCGGCAAGACCCTGAGCCTGCCGAAAGACCACCCGCAACACACCACGCCGTACTGGCAGCAGTCGATCTACACCGCCGCCGTCATCGAAGGCCTGACCCGCGCCATGCCGCGCGCCCAGCGCCCGGAAGCCGGCCTGACCTACCTCGCCGGCCTGCTGCACAACTTCGGCTACCTGCTGCTGGCCCACGTGTTCCCGCCGCACTTCTCGCTGATCTGCCGCCACCTGGAGGTCAACCCGCACCTGTGCCACAGCTATGTCGAGCAACACCTGCTGGGCATCAGCCGCGAACAGATCGGCTCCTGGCTGATGCGCTACTGGGACATGCCGGACGAACTGGCCACCGCCCTGCGCTT
>Ga0207681_10000597_pt1 | contig 24549 bp, 14 predicted proteins | sample KBSS53metaG_FD_184324 | JGI IMG/M metagenome (GOLD analysis project Ga0207681, IMG submission 184324) | Switchgrass rhizosphere microbial communities from Kellogg Biological Station, Michigan, USA - KBS S5-3 metaG (SPAdes) (version 2) | ecosystem: Host-associated > Plants > Roots > Rhizosphere... | reverse complement strand
ACCGCCAGGAATGACTGGCTCCGATGCCAATGACCCGCGCTGGAAGCTAGCGCCGGGAATGTACGACGCAGCCGAAACATCGATGGGCATCAAGCATCTCATGCTGCTCAAAAAGCCTGACGCCTTTCAACTCGGCACCGACAATCCGGACGATCCGAAGGTTCTGAAGACGATCGGTCAACTCGGCATTGGTAATTCCATGAAAATGACGAAGCCGGTGCAGCTGGTTATCGCCCAACTCGCTTTTGCAAACTCCGACTTTGCGTTTCAGGGCAATCACCTGTTTCAGGGAAATTTTTACGGCTTCAATATCTACGACATCTCAAATCCGGCAAAGACCAGCTTGCTAACTTCCGTTGTGTGTCCCGGCGGGCAGGGTGATTTGTCGGTTTACAAAAACCTGCTCTTCATGTCAGTCGAGATGCCCAACGGTCGCCTCGATTGCGGCACGCAGGGATTTCCGCCCGCGCCCCCGGCCCCTGAACCCGCGCCCGGAGAAGAGAAAAAGCAAATCCCACCGCCGGCGCAAAAGGATCGTTTCCGGGGCGTGAGGATTTTCGATATCACAGACGTCAAGAATCCGAAGCAGGTGGCGGCGGTGCAAACTTGTCGCGGTTCGCACACGCACACCCTCGTCGTCGATCCGAATGACAAGGACAACGTGTACATCTACGTCTCCGGAACGTCGTTCGTCCGCCAAAGTGAGGAGTTGGCGGGTTGCTCAGGTGAAACTCCGGAGAAGGATCCGAACACGGCGCTGTTTCGTATCGACGTGATCAAGGTTCCGGTAGCGAAGCCGCAGGACGCGCAGGTCGTATCCAGTCCGCGAGTATTCATGGATCCGCGAACCGGAGCAATCGATGCTCTAACCAACGGCGGCACCCATGGCAAGGAGGGCTCTGAGAAGCCGGCGGCCTCCAATCAGTGCCACGACATCACCGTGTACTCAGCGATCGGGTTGGCTGCCGGCGCGTGCTCCGGCAATGGAATTCTGTTGGACATCAAAGATCCGGTCCATCCAAAACGTCTGGACGCAGTAAACGATCCCAACTATTCGTATTGGCATTCGGCTTCGTTTTCCAACGACGGAAAAAAAGTACTGTTCACTGATGAGTGGGGCGGCGGATTAGGCGCGCGCTGCCGGCCAAACGATCCGAATAAGTGGGGCGCCGATTCGATTTTCAGCTTGCAGGATAACAAGCTGAAGTTTGCGAGCTACTACAAGTTGCCGGCCGCTCAGGGCGACAGCGAAAACTGTGTCGCGCACAACGGCTCGCTCGTTCCGGTTCCCGGTCGTGACCTGGAAGTGCAGGCCTGGTATCAGGGCGGCATCTCGCTTATGGACTTCACCGACGCGGCGCATCCGGTGGAGATTGCTTACTTCGATCGCGGACCGATTGATCCGAAGATGCTCGTGCTCGGCGGCGACTGGTCGGCCTATTGGTACAACGGCCACATTTACGCTTCGGAGATCGCGCGGGGCCTCGACATTTTTGAGTTGACGCCCACGAAGTTTCTTACGCAGAACGAGATTGACGCCGCGGAAGCCGTGCACGTGGCCGAACTCAACGTGCAGAACCAGCAACGAATCGAGTGGCCGCGCGCGTTGGTGGTGGCGAAGGCATACGTGGACCAGTTGGAGAGATCGCAAGCACTGCCCGCCGATCGTATCACCGCCCTGCGAGAGGCAATTGGTAACGCCGAGAGCTCACACCTGAATAAGAGCTCACTCGCCAAACTCAAGAGCCTTGGAACGACTTTGGACAAGACCGCCGCTACGACGCAGAGTGCGGCAGACACGGGCCGATTGCAGGCCCTGGCAGATATCCTGAAGCAACCGGCGCGCTAATCTTTGAACGATTTTTTGCCGATTCGCTCGGGTGAATCGAATGCCCTGGTAGATATCATTCGTCTAACTCAAATGAACCTTCAATTTAGGAAACAGTGCGGATTGGGTTCCGCGGTTCGGCAGATGGAAGGTTTTTGCTGCCTGCACGCTGGCTTTATGAATTACCGTAGGCTGTCTTTGTAGGTAAGTAATAGCTGCTTGTAGGGCCAGGAGTCCGTTGCGAACCACCTCATCCCTGGTGACCGCGCTCTCTAACTCAAGGGTAATCGTTGGAATATCTCTTTCCTTGCCTGCGTAGGATCCAAGCGATCCAGGGGTCTCATAGCCTATGTCCGACTTTAATGGAAGGCCACTAGCTTGGGACATCGCACGTGCAACATCACTCGCCTGACCGTCCCAATTGATGCAGTTTAAAGGAGCATGAATACTAATTAGAAGCATAGGATTGAGATCATCGAGGAGGGTCAGTATTGCTTTGGTTTCAAGTTCCGACCCCGGCTCTTTCCCCGGTGCGTAACGGCTACCGCGAGACTTTGCACGCCATGAGCTCGACGGGAAGTTACGATTAATATCAACGTCACTACTGTTTGATCTAGTTCGTAAGGCTATTCCATCGGGATTAGCCGCCGGTACAACTACGATCGTCATATCGCTCGGAACGGGCCAATGGTTTAGCGAGGAGACAAATGCTTCTGCTACATCCCGAGATGACGGCTCATCGCCGTGGATGCCGCCGAGTACGATGACGTGTCGCGACCCATTCCCAAAGATAAACGCAGTAATCGGCGTTTTTAGTCGGGTGAACCCTAATCGCGAAACATCGCGTTTAGTTTGCGGTGAACCCTCATCCAGAGTTTTTTGTCGGGTATTTGGGGTTGACGTACGCGTAGGAGCGGAATTACCCCGTCGTTGGATGCCGTGCTCCAACCCACAATTGGTCGCGATGGAAATTAAGACGCAACCGACCGCAATGCGGATAACGAATATCAGAGTCTGTCTCAAAGGTTACCTGTGTCTGGAACAAAATCTTCTCGTACTATCTTGATTTGACCATTAGAACCTCGCCGCAAGTACAGAGTCTTTCGTCCATTGTCGTAATACTTATCTGAGCGAAACGTTTGGTCGAAAGAAACCGAAACCTCATTGCCTTCATCCTTAATTGTTCTCTGACCGATTCCAACTGAGAGCGATCTGGCGTTACGAAATTTTCGTTCCTTATCGTTGATCCATTGAGCCCGGGTCATTGAGGTAAAGCCAGTTCGAGCTGAGAAGTTCCGTCCCACGAAGTCTTCGTCGTAACAGTTTGAGTAGTTATACAGATCCTTCGACTCCCAAGCCTCCCGCCATCCTTCAACGAAGCGATCTGCCTCTGGCTCTTCGATGACGGAGGCGCTCCGTTGATTTTCGCCTTGTCGAGTTGCGTTGAGGTTTAGGTTTCTCGTCTTGTCCTCACCTGTCGTCTTTGTGCCCATCCAGATGGCTAGACTGATAACGCTGGTGACGACGATAGCTCCGAACATTACCTGCATCAATTTCTTTCTGGGTAAGTCATCTGACGTGGGAATTCCGGGCGATTCCACGCTACCGGAGCGAGATGTCGGTAGAACCACTGTTGGGGTTCCTTCTGAATCCTCTGTGGAAGAAGCCGGGAATCGGTTGTTGGCCCAGCGCGGAGATGATGAGGAAGTAACACGGGTAAGTTCTTCCGCCAGTTCGCCCGCTGTTTGCTGACGATTCTCACGCTTCTTCGCCAGAGCGTGCATTACCACTCGTTCGACGTTCGCTGAGATGCTCAAATTGGTTGCACGCAAGGATGGCGGCGGTTGGTTCACATGCTGAACAACCACCGCAGTTGAGATTGGCGAGTTGAAAGGCACCACTCCCGCCAGCATTTCATACAACACAATTCCCAGACTGTAGATATCCGACCGACTGTCGAGTTCTTCTCCCAGACATTGTTCGGGCGACATGTAATGCGGCGTGCCGAGCACGCTGCCCGTCTGCGTCAAGTTACCCGCCGTATCGTCGCGCAGCTTCGCAATTCCAAAGTCGAGCACTTTCACGCGCAGCCGGTTGGCTGAAACGTCGACGATAATATTGTCAGGCTTGATGTCGCGGTGGATGATTTGGCGGCGATGCGCTTCATCCAGCGCCGCGCACACTTGACTAACGATCTCGGCCGCGGCGGTGGGCGTGAGTGGCCCCTGCTGTTTGATTATTCGTCGTAGACTTTCTCCCTCGACCAACTCCATCACCAGATATTGCAGACCGTCATCGGTAACCCCAAAGTCATAAATATTAACGGCGTTTGGATGTTTGAGTCGGGCTGCTGCCTGGGCCTCGCGGCGAAAGCGCTCTCCCGCGCGCGGCTCATTTTGCTCGGAGTGAAGAATCTTAATCGCCACTTCGTCGCCAATGACCAGGCGCGTCGCGCGATAAACCGCTCCCATGCCGCCGGCGCCAAGCTTTGCCTCAATCCGATACTTTCCTTCGATCGTTCGCCCGGTGAGCGGATCCTTTAGAGTGTCGTTGTGATTGGAGACTCCGGCAGAACTCGAACCCGGTCCCTTCGGAAAAGGCTCACGCACACGCGTCACTTCGTCATCGGTGACGTCGATATTCGTCTCGTGCCCCGCGGGCAAACCTGAAGAAACGGCGAGCGCCGCACCGCAGCTCTGGCAAAACCGAGCCTGTTCATTATTCGTTGACTGGCAAGTTTGGCAGATCATCTTGACTTAGGAACGGTGAGTTTGGGCTTAGTTACCACAGCCTATACAGACACTCCATCTACGGTTTTCATAAGAGAAGCTCGCGAACGATTGCACTCGTTGGACCTTACCGAAGAATTGCATGGTCACATCTGTTGGAACCAGATCGTATTCAATCGGCACGCGCTTTGAATCGACGATTGTAGTGGCTGTAATGATCGGGTTTCGGAAGTTTGCAAAGCGAAATCCCGCCCCACCAAGTCCGCCTTCATCGTTTCCCCAGGCTTCGAAGTATTTGCTGCGTTTTGCTTTGGCCGTAAAGACCTCCTGTCCTCCAGCGCTCCGGCGAATGTAGCCACTTCTTGCAAGCAATTCATTTAGATTGGGATATTCGCTGACAACCACGAACTCCTCGTTCTCTTCTTTGTCGTCGGGACTGTAACAAGCACGACAGGTCAACATTGTGTTATCCACTGACGCATTATTGATGTCCCGCAACAAAATCCGTTTGGCAACAGCCATCGTGAGAGTAGAATTTTTCACTTTACACGGCTTACCCCCGCACGGGCCTTGCGCCCAAAGGTCTCCGCTGAGGCCAATGAGTAAAGCGGCTATGCTAACGATTTTCAATTTCGAAGACGGGGCTTTCATATGCATTCCAATTCTTTCGCCAGAGCTCCGCGGCCGGCTGCTTAACCGAGCCACTCAGTTTTTACCCGCGAGGAGATCCAGCAGTCCGCCGCCCGCGACGCAAGCACTGCCGAGCAGGGATGCGTGCGCGCCGAACGAATAGCTGAACATTCTCTGAGTAATCATTCCCAATACGTCCTGGTTAAGTTGCTGATTGAGAGTCAAGTATTGGTAAAGAATGATGAGAGTGCTTAGTCCGCCGGCGGCGATCAATAATGGGCCCGCAGCTCTGCCTGGTTGTTGGCCAGAACCGGCGTAACACGCAGCCAGCAGGAAGAGCACTCCTATCATGCTCAGCGGCACGAGGAGCAAAGTTGGTATGCCGGGAAAGCTCACACCGGCTGGACCGCTTCCGGTGGCGAGTTGAAAGCCCGACAAGTTCGCGCTCGCGAGAATAAGATTCAGTTCAATCCAGGGAAAGAAAAAGCAGACAATTACGAGCATAGCTGTTACCAAACCGACCCGGTGGCCAGTGGTTAGCTGAGATCTCGTGTCCATGGGGGACCTCCTAAGGTGAGTTAGTGGGAACGCAAGAGGCGTTGGACCATCTCGAGGTAAGGTTTTCCTAACGCCGATAGTTCTCTGTCGAAGCTATAAAAATTGTAGTCACGTCTTTTACCGTTCACATTGACCTTGGTATTGAGATAGGCAGCAGTCGAGTTCTTCATCTGAATGCTTCCCACCTGAACCTGGTCATAAGAAACCTTGAAATCCTCCGTCGGGCTTCGAATGCCTCTAAACTCCAGTTCGTTCTTGCCGAGGTTCAGCTGGGCTTCACACAATTCATGGCCCTTGTTTAGTTCAAACTTCTCCGCAGTATGCCGCCGAATACGCAGAGCCACAGTTTCGTTACCGGCCAGTGCTTTTTCCAGATGCGCTTGCGCGTTGGCGAAATCACCACGTTCGACCTGGACCAGTCCTACCAGCCGGTGCGCCGCGGGGCTCGCGGCATCGGCTTCAAACATGAATTGCGTTAACTTCAAGACGTCGTCATACGCCCGGTTGAGAAACAGCGACGCCGCCTGCGTTTGCAAAGCAGCGAGCGGCAAGCGCTCCAAATTGATTTGTTTCGCAACCGTCTCTTCCGGTCCAACCGAAAGCTCAAATGTCGTCGGCGCATACCCTAGTGCTTCCACATTAATGTGATGTTGACCCGGACTGAGAAGGATCCTGTCAGATACCGATTTCGCGGGTGCTTGCTGGTCTATATTGACGCGCGCGTTCTGGACGTTTGAAGTCAGCTGCAAGGTAGCGCTGATGGGTGACAAAGAGAGTACGACTTCACGCGAAGCCCATTCGGGCGCAAGGAGTACTGTCCTTGTGTCGCTTAGGTAACCCTTCTTTCGCGCTTCGATCAGCAGTGTGGGTTTGTCCAAAAAAAAGGTAAACAATCCGCTACTGTCACTTTTACCGACCGCTTGTTTCTGGCCTTCAAAGTAGATATCGCATTCGACCGGTTGCGTGCGAATGCGAAGCGTAACGCCCTTCGCTCGCAGCGAGGCCTTCAGTTCCTGCTGATCGTCGCAGTCCACTTTTCTGATCTCTGGCCCAAAGAGTTCATAACCCGGCTTGGTCACTGTAACCTTGTAAAACTGGTTACCTATGACCTGGAAGGTGTACCCACCCAGGTCATCTGTCACCATTTTGCTAAGTTGACGAAACTTGCCGCGCTTCGATTCACTACCCTCCAAAGAAATCTCACAGTCTCGCATTCCGCAAACCACTACGAGGTCGGAGTCTTCGCAAACAGGTGCGGGCGTGACAGCCGAGGGGGTACTGTCTCGCGGTGCGCGTGGTCCGCGAGGAATGTTTCTAATCTTGCGGACACCAGGAACGTGAACCACAGGACAGGGCTTACCGCCGCAGGGACCTTGCGCGAACGTTGAAGCGCCACTCGCGAAGAGAAATATCAGCGGGAGCAGTAATGTAAGTTTTCGAGCTATCACGATCGTATGCATCGATCAGCGGATAACGCCGTCCGTATTCAATTCGGGGTCAAACGCGATTAGATAGTCTTTGGCCTGTTGGACCTCACTCGTGCGTTTGTCTCCCGTGAGAAAAACAAATCGCAGATAGTCTTCGACGGCCTGTTGCTTATTCGCGGCACTCTGAGCGCGACGGTAATAACTGAGCGGCAACTCACGGAGTTGAGTAATCGCTAGCAAGTGAGCATCACTCTTAATCTTGCTTACGATCCTGCTAAAAAACTCGCGGCCATCAGGCGTGGGGCAATAGTTGTCGCGCGCGCGATAATCCTGTTGATTAACTCCGGTACGTTCAACACATTCCCATTGATCGGCGGCTTGGAGTGTGTCGCCGGCACGGGCGCCACGCGCGATGCTGTCGCTCGCTCGCAACGACATCCTTACCGCCCCGGCCAGGCGTTTCGGGTTCTCCCGGAAGTAATACTGTTCCGTGACATTGCGCGGAAACTGATCGCGGTAAGCTCTAAGCTGCGCCACTTGTGACTGAAGCTGCCCGCAGCCCGCCTCGCCGTATTGCTTCTTACAATTCTTGTACTGCTCATTAACTGCGTCGTGTTGACGATCGGCCTCCTTCCAACGCGGGTTCTCATAGCTGTAGGAAGACTGAACATTGTGAGGGTTCTCAGTGAAATCGACCCCGGCTGAAAGTACACTGCCGGCGAAAATCACCACCGGCGTATTAGCCCTTCCGGCCTGGATTGCCTGCCACGCCCCTGCCGCCTCGCGCGCATCGAGAATTGCTGGTTGGGCCAGGCCCGAGGACGTGGCGGCAGAATGAATGGCATCGGTTACTTCATTAGCGACGAATGCGGCTTCATCGCTTCTCGACTCGTTTTGAAAGACAGCGCCAATGCTGACGCGAGTTCGTTGCTGAAAACGTTCACGAGCATTCGCCAGCATGCCGCCAAGTTCAGCATCGTCTGACACGTACGACTGTGCAGTCGTTAAATAGACATATGCTGTACCGTCGTCATTGCGCGCCAGCGCCTTGCGGGCTTCGCCTTTGCAAAAATCGGACAGGCTACGGTTGGCAGCCGCCAGCAGAACCCTAATTGGATCATCAGTGCAAAGTTCGTTGGCGAGGATCAGTTTTTCTCTGGCCTCGCGAAAATCCTTTTTGTTAACCATCGAAATGGGCTTAGGGTTAACAGCGCCGGCCGTAGTCACCACTGCTCTGCGCCGCCCGGGACGGGCCGTGGCCGTGGCGCCAATGCCGAGCAACTGACGCGCCTGGCTATAGAGTTGTTGCGCATACTCGCACTTGGCAGTTTTGAGCTCGACCGCCAACCGCGGGTCTGCCGTGCAGTCACTATCAGCAATCTGTTTCTCCAATAACTCCTTGGCTTCCTTAGGTCGGCTTATCTGCCGATTCTTTTTGGAGTCGCGGACGGCAATTTCATTCCTTGCCCTGCAAACGCAGGCGCGCGCACGCTCTGAATTCGGCAGACGCTTCCAGGCGATTGCGCAGTCACCGAGTGAGGCCTCCAACTGTTCCGCCAGCCAGGCCTTGTCAGCCGCGTTAATGTGTAACTCATGACTCTGTTCCAGCGAATGCTGGTACATTTGCTTTAGTTCAGGCCAGGTGCTCAGGTATTTCGTAATCGGTTCCGCTGCAGCGATCGCCTCATCCCACTTTTCCGACTTGATAAGTTGCTCAGTCTTGTTGCGCGCATTTTCAACGTCTTGCTGAGACCGGGCAATTTCGGCGGCAAGCTGTTGGGTTGTTTCGTCGTCACGTATGCCTCGGGTGCGGCCAATGCGATCTTTCGCTTTTGCTAAAGAGGCGTAGTCGCCGTCAATAAACCGGCGGAGGTCTCCGCGGGCGCATTGAATCAATGCTTCATGCATCTTCGCGTTGGCTTCGCTGCTCCGATAATTGTTGGTTTTCTTGAGGTACGCTTCCCAGATAGCAACACTTCCCTCGTCCGCAGCGTGAGCAAAAAGGGCATCATTCAGTGCCGCGCCCTCGGGAACAAAATAGACCTTCCAAACTGATCGCAACGGCAAATCAACCTTGCGTTTTTGTTTGCCCTCTCGTGCTTCGCCGGTGAGCATCACGCCATAAAACGACGACAGGGGTGGGTCGGCATTCTTCTGCGGTTTCATGTCGTCGGGAATTGTTCCCAGAGACGACTGGCCCACAACTGAAACGGCGGTGAGCACACCAGTATTTTCCCACCTCAGTGAATAGAGTTCGCGCAGCTTGCGTTTGATGGAATCTTCATAGGCTTTCCGCGACACGGTTGTGTTCGGGCTCGACACTGGAGAGTTGAGGAGGCGTACTTCGTCTTTGTTGTTGAGCTTGGCATCAAAAATTATTTGATAATTCAAATCTGCTGCGCCTTCGCAGCCATTACTCCCCTCGCCTGACCGCAACACGACAATCGCTTGTTTACCCTGGGCCTTGACTGATCCTGCAACCGTGAGCAGCAAGCAGACAACTAGAAGGAACTGGGAGAATTGTTTTCCCGTCGGCAGCATGTGAGCCCTCCTTTGAGCTGATAAGGCAGAGATTAAAATAACTACGGCATATCCATCGCGCATCTAAAACCTGTTTTGTCGCCGACTCCTTTGTAACCAGATCGATATGTCGCGCTCGCGTAATTCGGTGCGCTCTCCCAGGAACCGCCACGAATCACCTTTTCACCGCCGGAGCTGGGATTGGCCAATCTACCGCCGGGATATGGGCTCCAGTCGCTGGCGGTCCACTCCCAGGCGTTCCCGATCAAGTCCTGCACGCCGAACGGCGACTCGCAGTTATAACTTCCGACGTTAGTAAGCCCATTGCGCGCTCTACCTTCGTCAGCCGCGTTGGCACAACCGCGTTTCCAGGTCGTCCCCCAGGGATAAGGAAGACCGGCCGGGCCCCGAGCGGCAAACTCCCACTCCTGCTCGGTCGGCAGACGCTTGCCAATCGATCGGGCGTAAGCCGTTGCTTGTTCCCAGGTAATTCCAGTCACCGGTTGGTTGCCAGTGCCTGGAGGATAAGTTCCGTTGGTCCAGTTGGCGGGCATGGCGCTGCGATCCTTGTCAACAAATCGCTTGTAGGCTTCGCAAGTCACTTCATGAGCATCAAGGTAGAATGGCTTGACCGTGACGAGATGAGCAGGCCTTGAATCCGGATCGCCAACGTTGCTACCCATTAGATAATCCCCGCCAACGACAGCAACCATTCCGGCCGGCGCCCCCTGGTCCACCGCTGCTTTAGGTTGAGCCGGCGACGACACCGGCGGATTTGAAGCGGTCTCCTGCGCTGGTTGAGTATTCCTGGAGGCCACGCTTTCGGTCGTTTTCTTTTCCTTATCTGCTCGCGGCCAGAGTGCAAACACTAGTACCAGGGCGACAATCGCTAAGGCAGCGAGACCGGCGCCGACATACTTCGTCGGAATTGATTGCTTCAGGCTGGCGGTGGTGGCCGCGCCGTTTTCCGCAGTCAAACGGGAGACGCCGCCTAACGATGGACTCCCGCCGCGCGGACTGGGCAGATAAACTGTTTTCGATAAATCCGGTTGCGAGGGTGAAACTGCTTTGCGTCGTTCTATGGTTTCTTCATCGCTGACTACGTTCGGAGGAAACGATAGCGGCGCTTGAAACCCGGCCACTGAATGGGCGGGCGCATCTTCACCACGCAGGGCCGCTCTCAATTCCTGGGCCAACTCGCCCGCGGTGGGCGGTCTGGCATTACGGGCTTTTTCGATGGCGTGCAAAACAACGGCCTCGAGGGCTCGAGGCACAGCCGGGTTGATTTCGCGGAGCGAGGGCGGCGGCTGGCTTACATGTTGCACTACTACTGCGGTCGAGATCGGTGAGTTGAAAGGAACTCTTCCGCATAACATTTCATATAGCACGATCCCCACGCTGTAGATGTCGGCCCGCGAATCCAATTCTTCACCCAGGCATTGCTCGGGTGACATGTAATGAGGCGTCCCCATGACACTGCCTGTTTGAGTAATGTGGCTGGCGGTGTCGTCTCGCAATTTGGCAATGCCGAAATCGAGGACCTTTACGCGAAGCCCACCGGGTGTTGAGTCGATGATGATGTTGTCGGGCTTAATGTCCCGGTGAATAATGTGACGGCGGTGCGCCTCGTCAAGCGCCGCACACACCTGCGAGATAATCTCGACGACAGCGGCAAAACCAAGTGGGCCCTGCTTAGTTGCCTCGCGCAAACTCTCGCCTTCGACAAACTCCATTACGAGGTACTGAAGGCCGTCAGCGGAAACGCCAAAATCATAAATGCTGACGGCATTCGGATGTTTCAAACGGGCGGCGGCCTGGGCCTCGCGACGAAATCGTTCGGAGGAATTGGCGTCAGTCTGATCCGGGTGCAGAATCTTTATTGCGACTTCGTCCCCGATCAAAAGCCGGGTTGCACGATAAACCGTGCCCATTCCCCCGACGCCGACCAAACCGTCGATCCGATAACGACCGTCAATGGACTTTCCCAGCCTTGGGTCTCTCTGTTTCTGTTCGAGGACCGCTCCATCGCCGAGGATGGCGCCGGCTGCTTTGTCGGATTGAGCCTGCAGCGTCGCACCGCAACCGTTACAGAAGCGAGCATTTTCAGCGTTCTGATTTCCGCAACTCGAGCAAATCACCAGTAATGAATCTCACCTTCCGCTAACTTAATCCGTCCCACTCAGCGCCGGACTGGCGGGAGGTCCTCTTCACGCAGGACCATCTTTATTGCCAACAATGAACGGGTCCGCGTGACCGACATGTTCCTCAACATCTCCTGGTCAGATTGGGGCATCCGGTTTGACAACATGTTTAGGTTGATCGACTGCGCCAGATTAAAGGTTCCCGAAACAAGTGCGGCCGCCGACTCGTCTTTCATCTTTGCGATCAATTCTGCCGGAAAGGTATTGCCGCTCCGCGTAATTGCAAATCCAATCGCGCTCGGAAATCCGATTTTGTCTATAACAAAACCTAACGGCCCTAAACCGGAAAGACTGAACACGGCGGCTACGACTTTCACTCCCACCTCGGCAATCATCTGGTGCTCCAGCGGTAAGGCCATCGCAAACGAAATCGGCTGTTTGCCTCTTACAAAACGTCCCAGCAGCGAATTGAACGGCGGCCGGGAGGTTAGACTCTCGCGCGGGTTTAAGCTGACGTCGATCAGGCCTTCGATCGCCTTTTGCGATCCAATGATCAGCATGCCGGGCCGCAGCAGGGTGGCGCAGGATCTGTCTGGCTGGTTGAAGTAGACCGTGTGTCCCTTGTACTTCAGTTCGGAGGAGCTTTGGGACTTTAGCGCAGCATCAACCGCCGCCAAGTTAAATGTTCCGCGAAAGATTCCCGCCAGAACTCCGGAAGGCGAGCTATTGATGCCGCTGAAAACTACAATCTCAGTTACCTCGCTCCCGCTTATCTTCAACGATGCAAGTCCGCGGTCGAGTTGATCCGCATTCAGCATCGCCCGAAACCGAGGGTCGCGGTCCACCACGCTCCAGTTGATCTTCGCTACGGCGACCGCTGTGGGCGGTACCAGCGCGATGGGATCCATCGGCCGTTGGGCCACAGCATTGCTAAGACCAGGAAGCAGCCCAAAACCGACAATGCATACCGACAGCAGTCGCCTCAGTGCTACGTGATAAGTTGAAGGAGTCTGACAGTTTGGCATAAACAGTCGTCTCCGAAATGCCTGCCTTCGCGCAGCCATTCGATTGTTTCGTTGCGCGCCAGAGGCAAGTTAAGCCGCTTGTTGAGCCTTGGGCCGTAAAGCCATCAAGCCTATGACGAATCCGGCTGCCGCCCCGATTAGAGCGCCCACCATCATGTAGTTGAACGAAGTTTCGGCGGTGGAAATCAACAATCTGTCCAGGCCGCTCAGGTTTGCTCCGCGCGTGATGACCGTTTCCAGGGGCAACTGACCAACCAGAAAAGCCGAAGGTCGAAGTAGAAATCCAATGCAACCGCCGACGAAAAACCCGATGATGCTCAAACCTAGTTTCTTCATCACAACTCCTTAGCTGATCTTGTGCAGCCGTTAGAGAACGTCTTTCCTCTTTAAGGCCCACATCGTTAGTCCCAAAAACAGGACATTAAATAACGCCAGCACGCCGCTATCGAGCGCAACTCGCGCGCGATACGCCGACGCAATTTCGTCTTCGCTCTTGCCCTCAAAGACGCGCTCGTATTCAGCCACACTCAGGCTTGCGGCGAGTTTGTCACGCGCCTCCTTGTCGTTGATGCTGACGTCATGGGCCAATGCTTCAATGGTCCAGCGGGCAACCATTAACGCTGCCGCATAACCGGCCATGCCTAAACCGTCGCGCTTGCCCACCGCTTCAAGCTGTTGCGGCACCGCCTGTTGATTCGCTGGCCCAGATGACCCTTTCTTGGCTTTTTCAAATCGCTGGAACTGTTCCTCGTTGGCTGGTTTTTGCGACTGCGCAAAAACGTAGACATCGTTAAGTGGTTTCAGATACCCGCTCAGTAGTAACTGCGGAATCAGAATTAACGGCAGGATGCTCATCGCTTTCTCAGTGGAATTAACCAGGGCAGAGAAAAAGAGTCCGGTCGCGATGCCTGCAAGCGACGTCAAATAGAGAATTACCGTAAGCGATAAGAAATCTCCGGTTTGCAGTCTGCCCATGCCCACCAGGATTCCTACGAAGAGCAGGCACTGAAACAGCGCGATACCACTAAGGACCGCAAACTTGGAAAACACATAAGAAGGGATTTTCAAATTGACCAGACGCTCGCGCGAATAGATTGCCGCCTCCGACACGATCTCGCGCACTGCATTGTTTGCGCCAAACCAAATTGAGACGATGGCCGCAATGAAAAGAGTTTGTGACCCACTAACTGAGTCGCCCACAATAATCGCCAGCAGAATCGCGACAATCGGAGCCTGGGCCAGCAGCAAGAAAGTGTTACGGCGGTCTTTGAGTTTCACCTCGAGGTAGCGACGAGTCAGCGTGAGCCATTGACTCAGGCCCAGCCTTCGTTCCGGACCTTCCTGTCTGCCAGGTGATTGAAGTTGTAGCGCTCCGGCCGTTCGCGCCAGTTGGTCAGTTTCAGCAATACGGGCGCGCACGTACTTGTCGTACTGTTTGGACTGAAGGAACTGGTCGTTGAGTTCTTTAGGTTCATGTGCGCCTATGTAACGATAAATATCGCCGGGTTCGTGGCAGTTAAAATAAGCAAGCGCCTCGGTTGGTGGGCCATAGTAAGCAAGGTGGCCACCGCGCGTGAGCATGGCGATCTGGTGCATCTCGCGAAACTTTTCAAACTTGTGAGTCACCATCACGACGATGCGTCCCTCATCGGCGAGTTGCCGAAAGAGCATCATCATGTTTTCCGTGGTTTCCGGATCGAGCGGTGAAGTCGGTTCATCAAGAAACAGGAAATTGGGTTTGGTGATTAGCTCGAGCGCCAGGCTGAGCCTTTTTTGCTGACCGCCGCTCAATTGCCGAAAAGTGGTCTGCCGGTGCTCGACGAGACCGACCGTTTGGATCGTTTCGTTAACGATGTTCTGCATGGTCGCCGCGGATGTTCCCGAGGGCAGGCGCAACTTAGCGGCGTAGAACAAGGTGCGCTCAACGGTCAATGCATCGTGCAGGATATCGCGCTGCGGAACGTAACCAATTGAGCGACGTAAGGCGTTGAAGTTTTGATAAAGATCAAGATCGTTGACAAAGACCTGTCCGCCAGTCGCGGGCCGGAGGCCGTTGAGCGCATCCATCAAAGTTGATTTGCCGCAACCCGAAGGTCCCATCAGGCCAATAAACTCCCGCGGATGTATGGCCAGGGATATGTCTTTCAGAATGGTCTTGCCGTCAATAGCTTTGGTTATGTTGCGAGCAGTTATCGAACTGGCGCTCAGGTCGTGTTGCTTGATCGTCCGGCCATCGATGTGCAGCAGGAACCCGCCGAGGAAAACGAGATCTTCCGGAGAAAGCTGTCGCGGCTGCGTCAGCGGCTCACCATTCACAAACGTTCCATTAGTACTTCCCAGATCGCTAATGATTGGTTGCGCACCGTTCTCATAACTTAGCAATGCGTGATGCCGGGAAACACTGGGAGCGTCGAAAACAAAATTATTATCAGGCGCACGTCCCAAACGTATTACCGGGATCTGGGCCGCGCGCAGGACCGTTGTTCCACCGGCGCCCCTTGAAGCACCGTCCCCGACCACTGCTGCGCTTGGTTTGCTTTCGGCATGCCGGTATAAAGGCGACTCTTGCGGCGGTGCGGGCTCGGTGGATATCACCATCCTCGATACGGCGGCCTCGCCGGTGGCGGAGTGCACCTTCCTATATTCGAGTCCTGGAAGCGCAGCGTGATACCTAAAAGCAACTACGCCACCTATTCCCAGGCCGATGCGGTCTCCGTCGTTTAAGACTTGCCGAGTAATCGGTTGGCCATTAACGAATGTGGTCTTCTTTGCACTCAGGTCGATTATTGTTACGAGCTGTAGTTCATCCACCTCAAATGCCGCTTGGACCTTCGAGACTACACTTTGGTTAAGAACGATTTGACACTGGGAAGCCTCGCGTCCAATCAAGACACGTCGGTCGTCTATTGAGAACCGGCTACCGGTCATTTGCCCTACGAGGCCTTCCAGAAATGGCCTGGGGCCGAAATCCGTTTCATTTGGCATGGTCTACCAGGGAGCGAGGTATTAGTGCGCTTCTGGGAATTCCTGCATTCGCGACACTCGGCTGACGCGTAAATGAGAACAGCAAGAACAAATTCGCAAGGGACGGTACGACACCAGCCGTCCAAGCGCGCAGAGCTAGATCAGGATTATGTAGGAGGTCAGAAGATCCTCATTCGATGAGAGCTTGAAAGAGGCGGTGCGACCTCGGAGTAACGTCCAACTGCGAGCGGTGACTTTAGCGTTTCGCCAAAGATATTGTCAAGTTTTTCACGGTTCTTCGCGGTCCGGCTTCTCGTTCGCATTTGCTCCAAAACCCGAACAGATAATGAAATCTTGCTGGGAGCCGCTGCTGGCGGAGTCTACGTCAGGCCCAGCTTTCAGAGGGCTGGGAACACGGGCGCAGCGAAGTGTTGCTTACTGAAACCGATATGTGAGCCACAAACTAGTATCGGTAAACTGTTGAAGATTCTAAGGAAGGTTGGTAGCGGGGGGCGGGATCGAACCGCCGACCTTGGGGTTATGAATCCCAGCGAAGCATTCGCACCAGTTCTATCCCACGCAAAAAACCAATAAAACAATGGGTCGCGGTCGGAAAAGATGCGTTTATGTGCCTCATGGGAGATAGGTTCCCGGATGAATCTCGGCAAAATCTCGGCAAAGTTCCTGATGGGATGCAATCACTGAGAATCCAACTCGCTATTAATTCGATACTGGACCGAAAGTTGGCGGTACAAACTCGTCGATTCTGAACCCACTTTGGCCACTATGAAAGACGCGGCGCGTCGAACTCGCACCGCAGACGCAATTTGTGTAGTTCGTTTTGGTCAATTCGGTCTGCGCACAGGAATAGAATCGCCAGTTGGACGAGTTGATCGGCGAAGGCGCCGACACGGCATAGTTTTTCTCAAATATCTTCAGTGTCGCACCACCGCTACGGATGCTAGCGGCAACTGTTGCCAGGCTGGTTGCGTTAAATGCTTTGACGCCGTAAGCCGCCGAGAACTGATACTCTTTCGCCCAAAGTGGCGGCGTCTGAGAGGAAAGTGCAATGAAGAACGTCGTGAAATCAGAAACAGCGGCAGTTTTTAAGTCATAAGACAAAACAGAAAATCCCGGGTTGTTATCGAACAGCGGACTAACGGCGGGCGTGATCCGCAGAGGTAGCGATGGCGTGTCGCTGACTGATACCCGGAAATCATCCATATGAGTATGACCTGCGAAAGCCAATTGCACGACATCGGCGTAGGTGTACATCAAATCCGAAAACCGCTGGGAATATTGGTCCTGCCAGAAAGGCACAGCATTCTCGCAACTTTGGCCTTGCGAGCTGAACGGGTTAATTCCCGGAGGAATATGCATGACCAGGGTCACGCCTCGCCGCAGAATTTTGGCTGTATAGAGTTTCCAGCTTAGCCAGTCGAGCTCTGTCGCGCCTGGATCGCCGGAATTCGCGACGCAGCTTGAATACGAGGTCGACCAAAACACAGAATTCAGAACGATGATGTCCTGGTTGGCGACCGTCGGATGAGGGATCGAAAAGAAGCCCCCAATCCGGAATGCAGCTTTGGCCTCAGGCGACTTCGCCAGCACAGTTAGTTGATCGGCGACCGCTGCGAGAAACGGGCCATGGGGAGGGATTTGGTAATCTCCGCAACTCGAATCGTTATTTCCGATTGCGGCAAGGACCGGAACTCGGAACTTGCGCTGTAGCTCGTCGATAACAAACACTTCGGCCTTGGTCGCAAACGCGGGGAACTGACTGGCAGTGCCACCCGCCGCGATAAATGCGGATGAAAAGTCGTGACGGAGCGCGTCGCCAGTAAACACGACATAATCGAACGGTCCCTGCGCGGCGGCTGCGGTCAGCGCCGACGAAACCAGCGGATAATTTGCGTCGGATCCATATGTCGAAAGCGACTGCTTCGATGAGCGAAAGATCCAAGTCCACTGGGTGACCGGCGCAGCGATGAGCCGCTTGACGATCGACGGATCGGCGAGCGGATCAAGGTGGATGTCGGAAATCAACAGGGCGCGGCCAACCGGCAGTGAGTGAGGCTGCGCACTAGCCTGAAGGCCCAACAACGCAATCCATATGAGAGCGGCGATTTTGATCCGGTTTCTCATTCACGTCCCTCACGCGCGGCCAGCAATTGACGGAGCCGGTTGAAGCAGCGCTGCCAATAGCCGCTGGCAACCAGCTCGTTTAAGTGATCGGGCGACATGCGGTCGATGCGGATGTGCGCCGTCATAATCTTCCGCAGCAGATCAAGATCCGCCGTGTCGATTACCGCCGGATCGTTGAGCAGATTCTCGCGACCCTGAAACTCCTCCTGCCAATCGAAGAAAGTCGTGAACCCCGTGGCTTGCATCGCCGCCAGAGAAACTACCAGCGTGGATTGCGCGCCGTCCGCGAAATCTGCCAGAGCTTCGGGGCCTGAGAGAGGCTCGGTACGCAATACCTCACGAATTTCATAGTTGCCGAGATCGGGTATGTCCACCGTAATTCACCTTGCTTCCTGGCTCCCGGGTCCGCCTCTTAACGTGCGCGGCTCGGTTGGCGCCTGCAGTCTAATCCGTGCATGTGATTGAAGTAGTCTTCGGCCTTTTCATCATCCCGCTAGGATCCGCACCAGTTGGGGACGACCTGCTTGGAACTGAATAAATGCTGGTAGTTGCCGAATTGGCCGGCAACAGCGGTCACTGAGTCGGTCATATCATAGTCGTACAAAACTTCGTCCTCTGTCGGAAAAAACGAGATCGCCGAAACGTCCTTCCCCTCGACGCTCATGATCTTTAGCAGCGTGTTTCCCGGGAACGGGTGATCGCGCGACGAACTGGTGAACTCAAAGTGATTGATGGTGGCGCCCACCACATATTGATTGATGACCGACTGCGGCAGACTAGTCCCGCGAAGCGTCGGATTCGGGCTCGTGTAGTTGGGCAGCTCCAGTAAACCGGAACTGATCGCTTCGATGGTCGGCAGCCAATAAATATAATCACTCGCGCTGTAGTCGTGTTTACGCATCGCGACATTTACCCCCTGGTAGATATTGCCGGTGTAGGCTCGAATGCAATTGTACTGGCGCTGGGTCATTTTGGCAGGCAGGTCGGCACCCACAGAATCCGCCACGATCTTGCTGGCCAGTGCGGGATAGGCCGGCGGGTTAAGCGGCGGATTCAGATATCCCGCCTTCATGGCGGTGAACTGACTCTGCGCCAGCGCGACCTGGCTCTGCGAAAATACGACCAGCTTGATCGTGCTGAACGGCCAGGCTGCGAACGATGCCCAGTGTGCGCCCATGAAAAAAAGCTGTCGGAGAATCGTGGCAAAGTCCGCGCCGCCCGACCCCGTGCAAACGATGGGAAGCGCAATCGACGTCGCCGCGCCTCCCGTGAAGCACAGCAGCGCGCGGAAAATCATGAAAACATCGAAAGCCGCGAGGGCGGCGGGATTTGCCGGTTCAAATAGAATGAACCGGTTGAAATTAAGACCGGCGGAAGTTACGTCCTGCGATACCCAGCAGGGCATGGTGGGTTCGTAGTTGGTGGCCTTGTTCTGCGATTGCTGCTGCACGGAAACGCCGGCCTGCGCCAGAGCGCCGATCAGCGACCCGGACGACGGCGTGTAATCGCCGGGGAGTGCCGATACGGCGATAAAATTCACTGCATCCTGCGACGACATCTGAGCCAGGTCTCCCTGACACAACATCAAGGTGCGCGCGCCGGCGCCGCCGGAGTCAATCGCTACATTGTCCAATACGGTCAATGCCATAACTGATTCCCCTACTGATGAGACTGCTTCAATTGCTCGAACAGAGCAGTTAATTGTTGCTCCCAACTCGTTGGGAATATGTCGACGCGGAAGCACGTTATGTTATAGCCAGCACCTGCCGTCATCAAGCCCCAGCAGCCGTTGAAAAGCGCGGTAAGGACGGCGGAAGGATTGCCCCCCGCGCCTCCGGTCGACACTAGCGCCGAGACGATCGTCGGTCCCGTATTTGGAATGGGCGGCGGCGCCGGGATATAGCTCTTAATCGCAGAGAAGATCCCGGGAATGTTTGACGGCGCGGCGGCGCCGGTCGATTCAAAACAGATCAGTTGTTGATACGGCACCTTTTTAGTTGTGTAGGTGGAAAGATTTTGCGAAATCCAGCAATGATACGTCGCGCGATAATCGGCCGCTGGATTTTGGGCGAGGGTGGCCACCTGAATGCCGTAGGCATTATTGACAGCCGCTATCAGCGACTGGCTGCTGGGCGAATAATCGCCCGGCAAGCAGGAGATGATCAGAAACCGCGCGGCCTCAGCCGGTCTGATAGCCGTGAGGTCACCCTGCGATAGCCCGATCATCTTGAGTTCGCCGTTCGGCGCACCGCCGTATTGGGTGGGTACGTGAGCCCCGTCGAGATACTTCAAGCTCATTGACGCGGCGGTGGCAGTTGCACTTTGCGCCGCAGTGTATGCCGCGTTGCCATTCGCTTGCAGGCAAGAAGCGAGCGCGGCAGTCAGATTCGCCAGGGACAGCTCGCACGCCCACACCCGGACCAAGGCGGCCGCCATATCGCTCGCCGACGTGGTGGGGAAAAGTAGATAAAGTTCCGGCGCACAGGCGAGCGCGGTTAGGTTGGCGGCTCGGCACCCTTCGGCGATCGCGAGTAGATTCGTATCGGTGGTAGCGTTGCGCGCAATGCGGGCGACAATCGCTGCGGTACTCATTATAGTTCTCCTTAACTTATGAAAATACTGATGAACTGCTGCCAATTCTGAGCGTTCCAATCGGGCGCGTACTGCGCTTGCATGGCGGCGGAAGCCTCGTTGACGGTGTAGACTTTCTCTCCTCCGGCGACAACGGACTTGAGCGCATTGGCCATCGGCGCAATCGCGGCTGCGGTTTGGTTGAGGTCGTAAGTTCCCGCGAGCACCTGCACCATCAGCGCCGCATTCGGAGCGTTGGCGGCATAGACGGCTGGAGCAGCTACCGTGATCGCGGAACCGGCGGTGCGCTGGGCAATTCCCGTGGACCATGCCGGTTGCGAATACACGCTCCCGACCACGGCGAAGCCCCGCGCGTTCCATTGCAAACCAAAATAGGCAGCGAGCGCGGCGCTACTGGAATTCAGCGTGAATCCGGATGCCATCAGAGCGATAGCAAATACGCCGACATCATTCGGGTTGCGCGTCAGGTTGAAATTCTGGCCGAGCGGCCTTGCCACCACATCCGCCTGATTGGATGTCAGCCCAAGGGCCTGTTGGAGAGCGATCGCGGTGACCCGCGCATCTACTAAGGTGGTGGTGCCCGAGAAACCGGCAACCAACGAAGGCACGATGGTCGCCGCCGTGGCCGCGGTATTGAACGCATTGACGAGCGCCGCGGCGACCGCGTTCGGTGTAGCTGCAGACCCCATGGCCTGCACGAGCATCGTTGCGAAGTTTGGCTGCGAAAGTGGCGATCCGATGAATTGGAACGCATTCGCCACCGCTATTGCCGCTGCCGAGACAGATAGCGTCTTTCCCGCGGATTGAAACGCCGTCGTGAGCGTCGTGACCAGGGTGCTCGCCGGCGTGGCCGGGAAGCTGGTAAGCAAGCCTTGCGCGATGCTCGATGCGTCGGGTTGCGCAAAAGAGCCCGGCAGAGCGCCAGCGAGCGTTTGCAGGTCGAGATTCGGGGGAGTGAATACGCCATCAAGCGCGCTCACCAGGACCGCTCCGGTGACACCGGCCACTGCTTGTACTACCTTCGGAGCCGCGACGACCACCGAATCGCCGGCGGTCTTACGCGCCTTCGCCGCGGCGAGCGCCGGTAGCATCGTCGTCTCGGCCATGGCGAGAAGGATCGCCGCCATGAGTCCAGCGCTGGTGGCGGGTTGTCCAGCTTGTACGCCCTGCGCCGTTTCCGCCGCGCCATAAGTCGCGGCCATGAGGGCCGACCCGAGCTGTGTCGCCGACGGAGGCGCACTGATCATCGCATTGACCAGGTCAAGCCCCATGTCGTGACCCGTGGGCGTAAACACCGGCTTCACCGCAGGCGCCATTTCGTAGGCGTTGAACTGAATAGCCGACAGGGCCCTCAGCATGTCCGTTAGCCCAATCGGTGGTTGCGTGTAGGCGTTCTTAAGTAGCGTAACAAGCTGCGAAGGCGTGCTCGCACTTGCGCCGAAATTCGTCTTGAGCACCGATGCTGTTTGACTCGCGGGATACGGCGACCGCGCCAAGGCTGTGGCCATCGTCTGCGCGTCGAGCGCGGGCTGGTAAGCCCCCACGAGCAGGCCGTACATCGCACTGGCAGTCGACGTGTCCGCTGGATAGTGCACCTTCAAGACGGGCGCGACGTCGGCCGCCGCATAGGGCGATGCCGCGAGTGAGGCAGCCATCACCTGGACCGTGGCATTCGAATATGCGCCTCTGAGCACGGTGTACATCGGCTCCGGCGCCGGCAGTTCGGAGGCATAACTAGTTTTCAGAACCGGCGCCGCGACCGGCGCGTCGAATGGTGTCGGTGCGAACACGCTCGCCAGGTTGGCAGCGTGTTGTGTCTCGGCTGAATAGAATTCCTGGAGCGCCGGTCCGATGTTGGCGCAACTGTATGGCGCCAGCTTCAGCAACTGCGACATGTTGAGGGCATGCTGGGTATCTGAAGGATATAGAGCGAGAAGAGCCTTCGCCGTTCCGCTATTGGTAGCTGCAGAATAAGGGGACGCTGCTAGAGCCTGCGACATGGTCGCCGCATTGATCGCGAGAGGCCCTGTGTAAGCAGCGGCGAGCAGCGTCGCCATGGCAGTGGCCGTTTGCGTGTCGGTCGGATAAGCGGACTTCACTGCGGGCGCGGATTGGACCGCCGTGAACGGCGCCTGAGCCAGCGCCGCCATCATGTTCGCAGCGCTGATGGTTGCTGGCACGAAGCCCTGCTGCAGAAAGCCGAGGACCGCGGTTGCAGTCCCACACTCAGTCGGAAACAGCGCCTTCAAAATCGGTGCAACCTGTACGACCGTGTAGCTGGCTGCAGCCAGCACGCGCGTCATTCCAAGCGGCGTTCCCGCAGTGGCCGGGTAGTAAAACTTGAGCGCTGCCGCGACGTCCTGCTTCGGATAACCGCCGGCCACGAGCGCCGCCGCCATCTGGCCAACGTCGATCGCCGGAGACGCACCCTTGAGCAGGCCGGCCATTTTCATCGCCGTATCAGTATCGGTGGGATAGAGCTGCTGAAGAGCGGCCACTAAAGTTGACGGAGTAGTGAAGACCGTAAAGAGCGCTGCCGCCATTTTGGGCGCCGTCAGCGGAGTCGGCGTGGTGGCATAGGCATTCTTGAGGACAGTGCCAAGTTTAGGCGCGGTGTCGGTGGCTGACGGGAAGTCGGCGCGCAGCACCGGTGCGACGCCGATCGCGTTATAGAGCGGTGCGAGCGAGGCGCCAAGGCCGGGCGCGTCGAGCGGAGCTGCCGCGCTCACATACGCTGTGACCAGGTAGACAGCCATTGCCGACGCAGTTTGCGTGTCGTTCGGATAATGATTTCGCAGCACCAGCGCAACCTGCGGAGCGGGGTAGAGCGGCGCAAGTGCGTTAGCCATTGCTTGCGGACCGAGCGCCGCCGCGCCCTGATAGACTTGCGCAAGAACGGTGTACATTTGCGCGGCGCTCCCCGTCGAACTGCTGTACTGGCTTCGCAAGGCCGCAGCCACCTGGACTGGCTGAAACGAAGTCAATTGCGAATTTGCCAGCAGACGGCCGGCATCGATGGGGCGATTCTGATAATCGGTGAAGGCGACGCAAAGCGCGTCAGCGACTTGCGGAGCGCTATATCTGGCCGCTGCCTGATCGCGCACCAAATCCTGTGGCTGATAAGGATGGCCGCCAGCGTCCGACGCCTGCTTGACCGCCGAACCGGTATCTTCGCTACTGTAACCCGCATCTTTCATGGCTTTGGTATTTGACTCCGAATTGTGGCTGTTGAAGATATTCCACAGCGCCTTCGCCACTGTATCAGCGCCGTTGCCTAATTGCTTGAGAAAGTCTGCCGCGACTTCAATTCCGGTTTGGAAAACATCTGCGAACACCTTCGCAACTTTCAGCGCGTCCTCCAGGATCAGGAGACCAAGTTTCAAGAGCTGAAAGTAGCAGGCGGCGCTTTGAATCAGAGCGCCGAAGATCTGTCCGGTGTTGGTCATCAACTGCGTGACCACCGCGCCGGGAATCTGGCTCATCGAATCCTTGGTCACATCCAGCGCAAAACGGAGTTGCAGTTCAAAATTGCAACCGGAACCAAGATTGATTCCGAACGAGCCGGCCACCGCCATCGAATAAACGGGGGCGACGGGATTCGTGCCGTCGAGCAGGATATGCAGACTTGCCACCAACGTGACCCCGAGTCCGGCGTTGCACTTAGACAAGTCGATTCTTTCCGCGACTTCGGTGCCGTTCTTGCTAAAGCCCGGGATGTTGTTGGTAGTCAATGCCAGATTGAACGTGCCGTCCACCGACAAGTAGTTGTGCTCCCGATAGAGCAGCTTCAAATGGAGATTGGCGAGCGATCCGACGTGGCCCTGAAACTCAAAGTAGAACCGCGAATTGGCCGGATTCTGCTCATTGAGCTGAACTTCCACGGCGCCGCCAAAGTCGATGAAGTTGTTGAAGAAGACGCAATAGAAATGTCCGCCGATCTGCGGCTGTCCCGGATCCGGTTTGCTGTCGATGCTGACGTCCGGCCCGTGC
>Ga0207681_10000593_pt1 | contig 24630 bp, 21 predicted proteins | sample KBSS53metaG_FD_184324 | JGI IMG/M metagenome (GOLD analysis project Ga0207681, IMG submission 184324) | Switchgrass rhizosphere microbial communities from Kellogg Biological Station, Michigan, USA - KBS S5-3 metaG (SPAdes) (version 2) | ecosystem: Host-associated > Plants > Roots > Rhizosphere... | reverse complement strand
CGCGCCCTGCAGGGCATGTCGGCCGGCGCCGGAATCGTCGTCTCGCGTGCCGTCATCCGCGACATGTTCCCGCCCGCCGACGCGCAGCGGGTGATGTCGCAGGTGACGATCTACTTCGGCGTCGCGCCGGCGGTGGCGCCGATGATCGGCGGCTTCCTCTTCGTCCACGCCGGCTGGCATTCGATCTTCTGGCTGCTCACCGGCGTCGGCGTCGTCCTGTTCGCGCTCAACTGGAGGCTGCTGCCGGAGACGCTGCACGCGTCGCACAAGCAGCCGTTCAACGCGGGCAACCTCTTTCGCGGCTACTGGAGCCTCGCCAGCAACCCGCGCTTCCTGATGCTGGCGCTGGCGAGCGGGATCCCGTTCAACGGCATGTTCCTCTACGTGCTCTCGACGCCGGTCTTCCTCGGCGAGATCCTCGGTCTCGGGCCGGCCGAGTTCTTCTGGTTCTTCGTCCTCACCATCGCCGGCATCATGGCCGGCGCGTTCCTCTCCGGGCGCATGGCCGGCCGCGTCAAGGCGACGCGGCAGATCCGCTACGGCTTCATCGTCATGGCCAGCGTCGGCGTCCTCAACCTCGTGCTCAACCTGCTGTTCGCACCGAGCGCGTGGTGGGCGCTCGTGCCGATCGCGCTCTACGCCTTCGGCTGGGCGATGATGGTGCCGGTGGTGACCTTGCTGGTCCTCGACCTCGTCCCCGAGCGGCGAGGCATGGCGTCGTCGCTGCAGGCCTTCGTCGGCAGCACGGCGAACGGCCTGGTCGCCGGGCTGGTCGCGCCCCTCGTCATGCATTCGGCCATCGCCCTGGCGGCGACGTCGCTCGCGATGATGAGCATCGGCGTCGTCGCCTGGCTCGTCGTCAAGCCGCACATGCGTCAGGCCATGACGCTTCCCCTGGCGCAGCCGAACGGGTAGGGCCGGCCAGCCGGGGGGCGGACCGGGCGTTCCGCGCCACAATCGCCCATGCTCGTGCTCGTCGTCGGCCTCATGATCTTCCTGGGCGTCCACAGCGTCTCGATCGTCGCCCCGGGATGGCGTGCGGCGACGTTGGCACGGCTCGGCGAGCGGCCGTGGAAGGGGCTCTACTCGCTCGCTTCCGCCGTGGGCCTCGCGCTGATCGTCGTCGGCTACGGCATGGCGAGGCGCGATCCTGTCGTCCTCTACACGCCCCCGGCGGCGCTGCGCCACCTCGCGCTCGTCGTCATGCTGCCGGTCTTTCCGCTTCTGTTCGCCGCCTACCTGCCCGGCCGGATCCGCGCGGCCGCGAAGCACCCGTTCCTGGTCGCCGTCAAGCTGTGGGCGGTCGCGCACCTGCTCGCCAACGGCACGCTCGCCGACGTGCTGCTCTTCGGCGCTTTCCTCGCTTGGGCCGTCGCCGACCGCATTTCGGTGAAGCGCCGTCCGGCCGACGAGTCGCACGAGGTGCCGGCGGCACCGCCGCGCACCGCCAACGACGCGATCGCGCTGATCGGCGGCCTGATCGTCTACGTCGTGTTCATCCTCTGGGCGCACCGCTGGATCATCGGCGTCTCGCCGCTCGGCTGATCGAGCGCCAGCGCCTCGAATCCCGTGTCGTCGCCGTTCGCGCTGTGGGCCGGACCTCGGATCGAGGTGGCGCCGTTTCGCTTGAGCGGCACGGTGTACGCGACGCTGCTCAACCATCGCCGCTCGCTGGAGGCGCTCGGCGATGCGGTGGCGGCTGCGCCTTACAAGGGTGCGCCGAAGAGCGTCGTCCTCGCCGTCAAGCCGTGCCAGGCGCTCGTCGCTCCCGGCGGCGACATGCAGATCGACGGCGGCGCGGAAGCGCTCGAGGTCGCTGCCGCGCTCGGCGTCGTCATCGGCACGACCGCCTGCGCCGTCGCCGAGGCTGACGCGCTCGGCCACGTCGCGGGCTTTCTCGTCGTCTGCGACTGCACGCTGCCGCGCGCGGGCCACTTCCGGCCGCAAATTCGCGCCATGGCGCGCGACGCGTCGTGCGTGCTCGGCGCCGCGATGATGGCGCGCGCCGAGGTCGGCGACGCCGACACGCTGGCGATGCGCGTCTTCGTCGACGGTGCGCTCGCACAGTCGTCGAACACTGCCGAGCACGTCCGCACGGCGGCGCGGCTGATCGCCGACGTCAGCGATTTCATGACGCTGATGCCGGGCGATCTCCTCCTGACCGGAAGCGCGCCCGCCGGCCCGCGTGTTCGCGCGGGTGCCGAGATCGCGATCGAGATCGACCGCGTCGGCCGACTCGAGACGCGAGTCGTCGCCGGCGCCGCGAGGTTGCGCGCATGAAGCGAGCGCGCGTCGCGTACTCGGGCGCGCTGCACGAAGCGACCCCGGCCGGGGCCGATTCGATTCGCCTCGCCGATGGCCGCGTCGTCGCCGAGACCGACGTCGTCTGGCTGCCGCCGTTCGACGTCGGCACGGTGATCGCGCTCGGCCTCAACTACGCCGACCACGCCAAGGAGCTCGCCTTCAAGCCGCAGGACGAGCCGCTCGTCTTCCTGAAAGGCCCGGGAGCGCTGATCGGCCACCGCGGCGCGACGCGCCGCCCGGCCGACGCGACCTTCATGCACTACGAGTGCGAGCTCGCGGTCGTCATCGGCAAGCCGGCGCGCCGGGTCGGCCGCGCCGAGGCGATGGCGCACGTCGCCGGCTACACGATCGCCAACGACTACGCGATCCGCGACTACCTCGAGAACTGGTACCGGCCTAACCTGCGCGTCAAGAGCCGCGACGGCGCGACCGTGCTCGGCCCCTGGCTCGTCGACGCCGCCGACGTCGAGGCGCCGCCGCAGCGCGCCCTGCGCACGCTCGTCAACGGCCGACAGACGCAGAGCGGCCATACCCGCGATCTCGTCTTCGACATCGCCTTTCTGATCGAATACCTGAGCGCGTTCATGAGCCTCGCGCCCGGCGACGTGATCCTGACCGGAACGCCCGAAGGCGTCGTCAACGTCGACGTCGGCGACGAGGTCGTGTGCGAGATCGAGGGCTTCGGCCGCCTCGTCAACCGGATCGCCGGCGACGCCGAGTTCGGTCGCGGCGGCACCGTGTCGTCGCAAGGAGCGAAGAGAGAATCCGCATGAGAGTCGACCATCTGATCGACGGACGGCCGGTCGCCGGGCGCAGCTACTTCGAGACGATCGACCCGGCGACGCAGGACGTCCTCGCCGAAGTCGCTCGCGGCGGCCCAGCCGAGATCGACGCCGCGGTGACGGCGGCGCAGCGCGCATTCCCTGGCTGGGCAAAGACACCGCCCGCCGAGCGTGCGCGCTTGATGAGGCGGCTCGGCGACCTGATCGCGGCGCACGTGCCGGCGCTGTCCGAGACCGAAACGCGCGACACCGGCCAGGTGATCGCGCAGACGAGGAAGCAGCTCGTTCCGCGCGCGGCCGACAACTTCCATTACTTCGCCGAGGTCTGCACGCGCGTCGACGGCCACACCTATCCGACGCCGACGCACCTCAACTACACGCTCTATCAGCCGGTCGGCGTGTGCGCGCTGATCTCGCCCTGGAACGTCCCGTTCATGACGGCGACCTGGAAGGTCGCGCCGTGCCTGGCGCTTGGCAATACCGCGGTGCTGAAGATGAGCGAGCTGTCGCCGCTCACCGCCGCGCGCCTCGGCGAGCTCGCGCTCGAGGCCGGGATTCCGGCCGGCGTTCTCAACGTCGTCCACGGCTACGGCGGCGAGGCCGGCGAGGCGCTGGTCGCGCACCGCGACGTTCGCGCGATCTCGTTCACCGGATCGACGCGAACCGGCAACCGCATCGTCCAGACCGCGGGCCTGAAGAAGTTCTCGATGGAGCTCGGCGGCAAGAGCCCGTTCGTCGTCTTCGCCGACGCGGACTTCGAGCGCGCGCTCGACGCCGCGGTGTTCATGATCTTCTCGAACAACGGCGAGCGCTGCACGGCCGGCTCTCGGATTCTGGTCGAACGGCCGATCTACGCCGAGTTCGCGGCTCGATTCGCTGAGCGCGCCCGGCGCCTCGTCGTCGGCGACCCGCTCGACGAGAAGACGATCGTCGGCCCGATGATCAGCCGCGCCCATCTCGAGAAGGTGCGCGGCTACATCGGCCTCGGCAGCGAGGAGGGTGCGACGCTCCTCTGCGGTGGCCTCGATCCGCCGGAGCTGCCGGCGTCGCTGCGCGTCGGCAACTTCGTCCAGCCGACCGTCTTCGCCGACGTCGACAACCGGATGCGGATCGCGCAGGAGGAGATCTTCGGACCGGTCGCGTGCCTGATCGCCTTCGACGGCGAAGCCGAGGGAGTCGCCATAGCCAACGACATCGCCTACGGCCTGTCGAGCTACGTCTGGACCCGAGACATCGGCCGCGCCCACCGCGTCGCCGCCGCGGTCGAGGCGGGGATGTGCTTCGTCAACAGCCAGAACGTTCGCGACCTGCGCCAGCCGTTCGGCGGCACCAAGGCATCGGGCACCGGCCGCGAAGGCGGCAGCTGGAGCTTCGAGGTGTTCTGCGAGCCGAAGAACGTGTGCGTCTCGATCACCGACCACCACATCCCGAAGTGGGGAGCGACGTGAGTCTGTACGGGACGCAGAAGCTGCTCTTTCACCTCAACCGCGACCCCGCGGTGCAGAAGCGCTATCGCGACGACCTGCCGGCGCTGCTCGACGACTACGACCTCGTCGCCGAGGAGCGCGAGGCGATCCTCGCCGGCGACGTCGGCAAGCTCTACGTACTCGGCGCGAACGGCCAGCTGCTGATGCACTTCGCGGCGCTGCTCGGCATGCCGTGGGCCGACTACATCGAGGCGATGCGCGAAGGGGTGCGCCGGCACGGTCCGGTGCGCGCGGGCATCTACGCGATGACGACGTCGACCGACGAGAAGGTCGCCGGGGTCTGAGATGGCAGCGAACCGTCGCCAGGCGATGTGCATCGGTGCGACGGCGCTGATGGCGCCGCTGACCGCGCTGGCGCAGCCTCGCAAGATCAGGATCGGATTTCTCGGCGGCATCTCTCCCGACGCTCCCGCGCAACGCACGTCGATCGAACCGTTCCGGCGAGCACTGCGCGACCTCGGCTATGTCGAAGGGCAGAACCTCGAGATTCTTTTCCGCTGGGCCGAGGGCCAGCCCGACCGACTGCCCGGCCTCGCCGCGGAGCTGGTGCGCCTCCAGCCCGACGTCATCGTCACGATGGGCCCCGGCCCGGCGTTCGCCGCCAAGCGCGCGACGACGACCATTCCGCTGGTCGCCGCGGTCGTCGACAGCCCGGTCGAGAACGGCCTCGTGGCCGACTTCGTGCGTCCCGGGGGCAACTTGACCGGAATCAGCTCGATGGGCGGCGAGGTCTACGCCAAGCGGCTGCAACTCCTCAAGGAGCTCGTGCCGTCGCTGCGTCGCGTCGCCATCCTCATGAATCCCGCGAGTGGTTCTCGCACGCTCCTCGACAAAGGGCTGCGCGACGACGAACGACGTCTCGGCGTGCCGATCCATGTGTTCGAGGCAGGCGCGCCCGACCAATTCGACGCTGCCTTCGAAGCCATGAAGCGCGCAGGGTGCGACGGCGTCCTCATCTTCGCGGACGCGACCTTCTGGACGCATCGCGCACGGCTCCACCAATTGCTCGCCAAGCACCGACTGCCCGCGATCCTCGGCGGTCGCGACTGGCTGGAAGGCGGCGGCCTGGCGTCCTACCAGGTCGACTTTCCCGTGATCTTCAGGCGCGCGGCGGCCATGGCCGATGCCATCGTCAAGGGCGCCAAGCCGGCGGTCACCCCATTCGAGCAAGCGACCAAGCTCGAGCTCGTCATCAACCTGAAGTGGGCGAAGGCACTCGGCGTCACGGTGCCCCAGACCGTGCTCGTGTCCGCCGACCACGTCATCGAATGACTCCGTCGGAGCCGTCGCAGTGAGCCTCGTCTTCGCCGCCGCCTGCAGCCACGCACCGGGAATCACCGGCCGCGCCCATCTCGCCGACGCGGCGCTCAAGGACGCACTGCACGCGCAGTTGAGAGGCCTCGGCGAGTCGATGCGCGAAACCAAGCCGGACGCCCTGATCGTCATCGCCGCCGAGCACTTCGCGAACTTCTTCATGGACAACATGCCGGCGTATGCGATCGGCATGGCCGACCAGTACGACGGACCGATCGAGGACCCGGGCTGGCTCGGCATCGAGCGAACCCGCGTTCCGGGCAACGCCGATCTCTCGCGCCGCCTCATCGCCGAGGCGATGAACGACGTCGACGTCGCCTTCGCGGAGGAGTGGAAGTTCGACCACGGCATCATGGTCCCGCTCCATTTCCTGACGCCGCGCTTCGACCTGCCCGTCATTCCCGTCAACATCAACTGCCAGGGCCCGCCGCTGACGCCGCTGAAGCGCGCCTGGGCGTTCGGCGCGGCGCTCAGGCGCGCCTGCGACGCGGTGCCCGAGCGGATCGCGCTCGTCGGCACGGGCGGCATCTCGCATTGGCCCGCGACCCCGGATTCGGGAAAGATCAACGAAGCGTGGGATCGCGACTTCCTCGACCGCTGGGCGCGCAACGATCGCGAGGCGCTGCTCGACTACACCGACTCGGCAACCTACCGCGACGCGGGGCAGGGCGGCTTCGAGATCCGCACCTTCATCGCCGTCGCCGCCGCGGCGCGGGGTCGCGGCGACATTCGCCACTACGCGCCGATCCCGATCTTCTCGGTCGGCTGCACCGTGGCGACGATGGCGATCGAATAGGAGAGAAGCGATGCCCCACGTCGTCGTCCAGTACACCGCCAACCTCGACCCCGACGCGAAGATTGGCGCGCTCTGCAAGACGCTCGCCGAGATCATCGTCGCCCAGCGCGACGGCGCCGGCGCGCGCGTCTTTCCGATCGGCGGCACGCGCGTGCTCGCCTATCCGACGCCGCATTTCGCCGTCGCCGACGGCGCGGCGGATCGCGCTTTCGTCTATCTCAACGTGCGCATCGCGGCCGGCCGCGAGCGCGCGCTCGTCGTCGCCGCCGGCGAAGCGATGATCGCGGCGGTGCGCTCGCATTTCGCGGCGATCTTCGCGAGCCGCCCGGTCGGCATCACGTTGCAGATCGACGAAGGACAGCCGGTATTCGACGCCAAGCACAGCAACCTGCATCCGCTCTTCGAAGGACGCTGAGCATGCTCGACGAAGCGACGATCGCCGCGCTCGCCGCGGAGCTGCATGACGCGCAACGGCGCCGGGTGCAGGTCCGCCATTTCTCGCTGCGCCATCCGGGAATGACGATCGATGACGGCTACGCGATCCAGCGCGCATGGCTGAAGACGCGCCTCGCCGAAGGGCGCATCGTCAAGGGCCGCAAGATCGGCCTCACCTCGCGCGCGATGCAGCAGGCGTCGCAGATCGACGAGCCGGATTTCGCGCCGCTCCTCGACGACATGTTCTTCGCCCCCGGCGCGATCCCGTTCGACCGCTTCATCGCCCCGCGCGTCGAGGTCGAGCTCGCGTTCGTCCTTTCCCGCGCGCTGCGCGGACCGGGCGTCACGCTCGCCGACGTTCTCGCCGCGACCGACCACGTGACGCCGGCAGTCGAGATCATCGATGCGCGCATCGAGCAGTTCGACCGCGACTCCAAGGCGCCGCGCAAGGTGTTCGACACGATCGCCGACTTCGCCGCCAACGCCGGCATCGTCACCGGCGGCCGACCGGTGCGCGCCGACGAGGTCGACCTGCGCTGGGTCGGCGCGATCCTCTCCAAGAACGGCGTCGTCGAGGAAACGGGCCTCGCCGCGGGGGTGCTCGATCACCCCGGCAACGGTGTCGTCTGGCTCGCCAACAAGATCGCCGCGTACGACGAGCAGCTGAACGCCGGCGACGTCGTCCTCGGCGGCTCGTTCACGCGGCCGACGACCGCCGTCCGCGGCGATGTCTTTCGGGTCGACTACGGGAGGCTCGGCGCGATCGAGTTCAGCTTCGTCTGAACGTGTTCGGCGGCAGCGTGACGTAGTGCCGCACGGCGCTCGGGCTGCGGTCGGGGCTGCCACTGCACGCGAAAGAGGCGGACTCTTCACCGCTGTCTTTCAGAATGCGCCGCAAGTCCTTATTTTTGAACGCGTTTTCTAATCGATCGGAGGTCCTGAAGAGTCGCAACTAAGTTGTTGATTCCATTGATTTTTGTTTCGCCGATGAATTGACCCTCCCAGGGCCTTCCGCTACAGTGGCGCAAAGTGCACTTTCGTGGGGTTTTGTGGCGAACGTCGTGTTTCAAGGCCCTGCGGCGCTCACGCTGGACGGCAAGGGCCGGATTGCAATGCCGGCGCGCCATCGCGAACTCCTTGCCGCGATGGGGGTGAACCAGCTCACCGTGACCAAGCATCCCGAAGGCTCGCTCCTGATCTTTCCGCGTCCGGCGTGGGAACATTTCCGCGACCGGGTCGCCGCCTTGCCGATGGATTCGAGCGGCTGGAAGCGGGTCTTCCTCGGCAATGCCATGGACGTCGACATCGACGCGTCGTCACGAGTCCTCATCGCCCCCGAGCTGCGCGCCGCCGCCGGGCTGGTGCGCGACGTGATGCTGCTCGGCATGGGCAGCCACTTCGAGCTCTGGGATGCGCAGCGTCATGCCGCGCACGAGGCCGAGGTGATGCAGTCGCCGATGCCGGAATCGCTCAAGAGCTTCAGCTTCTGACCTCGCGTCGGGCCTCGCCTTGCAGCACCTGAGCGTTCTCCTGCCGGAAGCGGTCGACGCGCTCGTCACCGATGCCGACGGCACCTACGTCGACGGAACGTTCGGGCGCGGCGGCCACTCGCGCGCGATCCTCGCGCGGCTGTCGCCGCAGGGCCGCCTGATCGCCTTCGATCGCGATCCGGCAGCGGTCGCGAGCGCCGCCGCCGATGCCGCCTTCGCCGCCGACCCGCGCTTCACGATCGAGCACACCGCCTTCTCGGCGATGACGGCGACCCTCGCAGCGCGCGGCGTCGCGCAGGTGAGCGGCGTCCTCCTCGACCTCGGCGTCTCGTCGCCGCAGATCGATGACCCCGAGCGCGGCTTCTCGTTCCGCTTCGACGGCCCGCTCGACATGCGGATGGACACCACGCGCGGTGAGAGCGCAGCCGAATTCCTGGCCCGCGCCGAAGAGCGCCACATTGCGGAGGTGATACGCGACTATGGGGAAGAACGGTTTGCTCTACAGGTTGCAAAGGCGCTTGTTGCTCGGCGCGAAAGCGGGCGCCCTGTTCGAACCACAGGCGAGCTTGCCGACCTCGTGGCTGGTGCGGTCCGGACCCGAGAAGCGGGCCAGAACCCTGCAACGCGCACGTTTCAGGCTCTTCGGATTTTCGTCAACGCCGAGCTTGAGGAGCTCGAGCAGGCCCTGAACGCGGCGCTCGCACTGCTCGCGCCCGGCGGCAGGCTCGTCGTCATCAGCTTCCACTCGCTCGAGGACAGGATCGTCAAGACCTTCATCGCCCGGGAGAGCAAGAGCGAGTTCGACCGGCGCGCGCCGTTCGCCGCGCCGCGGCCGCACCGGTTGCGCGCCCTCGGCCGCGTCAAGCCGGGGCCCACCGAGGCGGCGACCAACCCGCGCGCGCGCTCGGCGGTGATGCGCGTCGCCGAACGCACCGACGTGCCGCTCGGCTCAGGAGCCGCGGCGTGACCCGGCTCAACGTCTTCCTCCTGCTGATCCTGCTCGTGAGCAGTCTCTACCTGGTGCGCGTCTCGTACGAATCGCGACGCCTCTTCGCCGAGCTCGACAAGGCGCAGAACGAGGAGCGCGCGCTCGACACCGACAGCGAGCGGCTGAAGACCGAGCTGCGCTCGCAGGCGACGCCGCTGCGCGTCGAACGGACTGCGCGCGAGCGGCTGGCGATGCGGGCGGCGACGCCGGCGGTGACGCAGTACGTGGCGTTGCCGATGGCGGCGTCGGCGCCGGCGCCGGGAGCGAACCGATGAGCATGAACGGCAAGAAGAGCGCCGCCAAGGGGCGCGCGAACGCCAGCGCGAGGAGCGTCAACTACTCGACCAGCCCGCTGCTCGCGACGCCGACGCCGCCGTGGCGCTCGAAGCTGCTGGTCGCGCTCGTCGGCCTCGGCTTCGCGGTCCTGCTCGGCCGCGCGATCTACGTCCAGATCGTCGCTGCGCCGTTCTTCCTCAAGCAGGGCGAGATCCGCTACGGCCACACCATCGAGTTGCCGGCGAGCCGCGGCCGCATCGTCGACCGCAACGGCCTGATCCTCGCCGCGAGCGTGCCGGCGCCGTCGATCTGGGCGATCCCGAAGGATCTGGAGGGAGACGCCCGCTCGCGCGCCCGGCTCGCGACCCTGCTCGACATGACGAGCGCCGCCCTCGAGGCGCGCCTCGCCGACAACCCGAACTTCGTGTGGCTGCGCCGCCAGGTCGACGAGAACGTCGCCAAGGCGGTGAAGAACCTCAACGTCAAGGGCATTCACGAAGTGCGCGAGTACAAGCGCAAGTACCCCGAGGGCGAGGCGGCGGCGCACGTCGTCGGCTTCACCAACGTCGAGGACCGCGGCCAGGAAGGCGTCGAGCTCGCCTTCCAGAAAGAGCTCGCCGGCCGCGACGGGACGCGCCGCGTCATCAAGGACCGGCTCGGCCGCGTCATCGAGGACGTCGGCGACAGCGTGGCGCCGGTCGAGGGCCAGGACATCGGCCTCGCAGTCGACTCGAAAGTGCAGTTCTTCGCCTACCAGCGGATCCGCGACGCCGTCGCGGCCAACAAGGCAAAGGCGGGCAGCGTCGTCGTCCTCGACGCGCAGAGCGGCGAGGTGCTGGCGCTGGCGAACTTTCCGAGCTATTCGCCGTCCGACCGCAAGAACCTGACCGGCGCGCAGCTGAGAAACCGCGCCCTCACCGACACCTTCGAGCCCGGCTCGACCATGAAGCCGTTCGTTGCCGCCTGGGCCCTCGAGACGGGTCGCGTCACGCCGACGACGGTGATCCAGACGGCGCCCGGCAGGATGACGCTGACCGGATCGACGATCACCGACTCGCACCCGCACGGCAACCTCACGGTGACCGAGGTGATCCAGAAGTCGAGCAACGTCGGCGCGGTGCGGATGGCGATGACCTTCACGCCGCGCGAGATGTGGGAACTCTACAGCTCGGTCGGCTTCGGCCAGAAGCCGCAGCTCGGCTTTCCCGGCGCCGTCACCGGCCGCTTGCGTCCGTACAAGAGCTGGCGGCCGATCGAGCAGGCGACGATGAGCTACGGCTATGGCTTGTCGGCATCGCTGTTCCAGATCGCCCACGCCTACTCCGTGTTCGCGCACGACGGCGAGCTCATCCCGGTGACGCTGACGCGGCCGATCGGCAGCGGCCCGGCGCCGCTTGCCTCCGGAATCCGCGTCCTCTCGCCGAAGACGGCGGCGGCGGTGCGCGACATGCTTCATCTCGTCACGCTGCCGGGCGGCACGGCGCCGAAGGCCCAGGTGATCGGTTACTCGGTCGGCGGCAAGAGCGGCACCGCGTACAAGCAGGAAGGGGCGAGCTACGCGACCAAGAAGTACCGCGCCTGGTTCGTCGGCATGGCGCCGATCCAGCACCCGCGCATCATCGTGGCGGTCATGGTCGACGAGCCGTCGGCCGGGAAGTACTTCGGCGGCGACGTCGCCGCGCCGGTCTTCAGCGAGGTGGTCCAGCAGACGCTGCGAATGATGGGCGTCCAGCCCGACCTCGACGTCAAGGCGCAGATCATCTCGCGCGACATCCCGGCCGAAGAGGAAAGCTTCTAGGTGGCGAAGGCGAAACCCGACGCCGGCATGGCACGCCTCGAGACGCGCGAGGCGGCGCATGCGTGGCTGCTGCAGAAGAAGGCGCGCGCGCTCGCCGCCGACAGCCGGCGCGTCGGCCACGGCGACGCCTTCGTCGCCTGGCCGGGTTACGCCAGCGACGGTCGCCAGTACGTCGCTGCGGCGCTTGGCGCCGGCGCGAGCGCCTGCCTGGTCGAGGCCGATGGCGTCGAGGCGTTCGGCTTCGCTGCCGATTCGCGCGTCGGCGCCTTGCGCGGGTTGAAGGCTGCCGCCGGCGACGTCGCCAGCCGCTTCCTCGCCACGCCGAGCAGCAAGCTCGACGTCGTCGCCGTCACCGGCACCAACGGCAAGACCTCGACCGCGTGGTGGGTCGCGCAGGCGCTGACGACGCTGGGCCGGCGCTGCGGCGTCGTCGGCACGCTCGGGATCGGCGAACCGTCGCGTGGCGTTGCGGGGGCAGGCGAGCCGCCGCACGGCGATGCGGCCGGCGCGCCGGCACCCCCGCTCGCGGCGATGCGCTCGACCGGCCTGACCACGCCCGACCCGATAACGCTGCAGAACGCGCTCGCCGATTTCGTCGAGCGCGGCTTCGCGGCGTGCGCGCTCGAGGCGTCGTCGATCGGCATCGCCGAGCATCGGCTCGCCGGCACCCAGGTCGAAGTCGCGGTGTTCACGAACTTCACCCAGGACCACCTCGACTACCACGGCGACATGCGTGCGTACTGGCAGGCGAAGGCGCAGCTGTTCGCCTGGCCGGGGCTGCGCTCGGCGGTCGTCAACGTCGACGATGCGCAAGGGCTCGAGCTCGCCGACTTGCTGGCCGGCTCGGCCGTCGACTGCTGGACCGTCTCGATGCACGGCGAGTCGGCGCGCCTCGGCGCCGAAGCGCTGCGCCACGACCGCGACGGCCTCGCCTTCGACGTCGTCGAGGGCGACATGCGGGTCGCGATCGCGACGCCGCTGATCGGCGACTACAACGCCGCCAACCTGCTGTGCGTCATCGGCGTGCTGCGCGCCCTCGGCGTTCCGCTCGCCGACGCGGCGCGCGCGTGCGCGGCGCTGACGCCGGTGCCTGGCCGCATGGAGCGCGTCGGCGCGGCCATCGCTGCGAGCGCGGCGGCCGCTCCGAATGCTGCGTCCCGGGTCGCGAAGGGCGCCGGGCCCGAGGTGGTGATCGACTACGCCCACACGCCGGATGCGCTCGAGAAGGCGCTCGCCGCGTTGGCGCCGCTCGCCAAGGCGCGCGGCGGGAGGCTCTGGTGCGTGTTCGGCTGCGGCGGCAACCGCGACGCCGCCAAGCGGCCGCTGATGGGGGCGATCGCGTGCCGCCTCGCCGGCCGCGTCGTCGTCACCAGCGACAACCCCCGCCTCGAGTCGCCCGACCTGATCCTCGCCCAGATCCTCGCCGGCGCGATCGGCCACGACGAGATCGACGTGATCGAGAAGCGCGCCGAGGCGATCGCCCACGCGGTCGGCGGCGCCGCCGACGAAGACGTCGTCCTCATCGCCGGCAAGGGCCACGAGGACTACCAGGACATCGGCGGCGCCAAGTTCCCGTTCTCGGATGCGGCGCATGCCGCCAAGGCGCTCGCCGCGCGCTCGTCCGCCGCATCGAAGACCACGACGAGCACAGCGAGCACATCGACTACGGCGACCGGCACGACGATGATGACGCTCGACGACGCGGCGCGAATGCTGCCCGACGCGCGCGTCGTCGGCAGCGTGACGACGGCGATCACGCGCGTTCACAGCGACACCCGCAGCGTCGCGCCGGGGGACTTCTTCGTCGCCCTGCGCGGCGAGCGCTTCGACGCGCACGCCTATCTGGCCGATGCCAAAGCCGCCGGCGCCGTCGCCGCGCTCGCCGAGCGTGGCCTGGAAGAGGCGGCGCTGCCCGGGCTCGTCGTCGCCGACAGCCGGCGCGCGCTGGGCGAGCTCGCGGCCGCGTGGCGGCGCCGCTTCGCGATGCCGCTCGTCGCGGTCACGGGCAGCAACGGCAAGACGACGGTGACGCAGATGATCGCGTCGATCTTCCGCGCGTGGGTCGGCGATGCGGCGTTCGCCACCGAAGGCAACTTCAACAACGACATCGGCCTGCCGCTGACGCTGCTGCGCCTGCGCGAAGGCTGCCGGGCGGCGGTCGTCGAGCTGGGCATGAACCACGCGGGCGAGATCGCCCGCCTTGCGCAAATCGCCGCGCCGACGATCGCGCTCGTCAACAACGCGCAGCGCGAGCACCTCGAGTTCATGGCGACCGTCGACGCGGTCGCGCGCGAGAACGGCAGCGCGATCGCCGCCCTCGGCGACGACGGCGTCGCCGTCTTTCCGGCCGATGATGCCCATGCCGCCATCTGGCGCGAGATCGCCGGCGCGCGCCGGACGACCAACTTCGCGCTCCACGTGCCGGCCGACGTCTCGGGCAGCGCCGTCTGGCACGGCGACCACTGGGTCGTGTCGATGCAGACGCCGGCGGGCGCGGCGAGCTTCTCGTTGCGCCTGGGCGGCACGCACAACGTCCGCAACGCGCTGGCGGCGAGCGCGGCCGCGCTCGCGGCGGGCAGCTCGCTCGAAGCGATCGTGCGCGGCCTGGAAAGCTTCGTCGCGGTGCGCGGGCGCTCGCAGGCCAAGCGCTACGCGCGCGCCGGCAGCGACGTCATGCTGATCGACGACAGCTACAACGCCAATCCCGACTCGGTGCGCGCCGCGATCGACGTCCTCGCCGCGTTGCCGGCGCCGCGCTGGCTCGTCCTCGGCGACATGGGCGAAGTCGGCGATCAGGGCCCGGCGTTCCATCGCGAGGTGGGTGCCTACGCCAGCGAGAAAGGCATCGAGTCGCTGTGGGCGGCGGGCGCGGAAAGCGCGAACACGACCGCGCCGTTCGTCGGCGCGCGCGCGTTCGCCGACGTCGACGCGCTGATCGGCGCGCTCGGCGAGGCGCCGGCGGCCGCGTCGGTGCTCGTCAAGGGCTCGCGCTTCATGCGCATGGAGCGCGTCGTCGCCGCGCTCACCGGTGAGTCGGCGGAGGCCGCGCATGCTGCTTAGCCTGTCGAGAAATCGGAGGCGACATGCTGCTTAGCCTGTCGCAGTGGCTCCAGGCGTACTCGCCCGAGTTCGGCTTCATGCGCGTGTTCCAGTACATCACCTTCCGCGCGGTCATGGCGGCGATGACCTCGCTCATCATCGGCCTGGTGTTCGGGCCGTGGGTGATCCGCCGCCTCGCGGCGCTCAAGATCGGCCAGCCGATCCGCTCGTACGGCATGGAGTCGCATCATTCGAAGAGCGGCACGCCGACCATGGGCGGGGTGCTCATCCTGCTCGGCATCGGCGTCTCGACGCTGCTCTGGTTCGACTGGTCGAACCGGTTCGTGTGGATCGTCATGGTGGTGACGGTCGGCTTCGGCGCGATCGGCTGGGTCGACGACTGGAGGAAGGTCGTGCAGAAGAACCCCGAAGGCATGTCCTCGGGAGAGAAGTACTTCTGGCAGTCGGTGATCGGCATCGTCGCCGCGATCTACCTCGCGTTCTCGGTCAGCGAGACCTCGAACCTGCGTGTCCTCGAGCTCTTCCTGCGCTGGGTCCAGAGCGGCTTCTCGAACGACCTGCCGCCCAAGGCGGACCTGATCGTTCCGTTCTTCAAGACCGTGAGCTATCCGCTCGGCGTGTTCGGCTTCATGGCGCTGACGTACTTCGTCATCGTCGGCGCGAGCAACGCCGTCAACCTCACCGACGGCCTCGACGGCTTGGCGATCATGCCGGTGGTGATGGTCGGCTCGGCCCTCGGCGTCTTCGCGTACATCACCGGCAGCTCGGTCTACTCGCGCTACCTGCTCTTTCCGTACATCCCGGGCGCCGGCGAGCTGCTCATCTTCTGCGCGGCGATGGCGGGCGCGGGGCTGGCGTTCCTCTGGTTCAACACCCATCCGGCGCAGGTCTTCATGGGCGACGTCGGCGCGCTCGCGCTCGGCGGCGCGCTCGGCACGATCGCCGTCATCACGCGCCAGGAGATCGTCCTCGGGATCATGGGCGGCGTCTTCGTCGCCGAGGCGCTGTCGGTGATGGCGCAGGTCGCGTGGTTCAAGTACACGCGCAAGAAGTACGGGGAGGGCAGAAGGTTCTTCAGGATGGCGCCGCTGCACCACCACTTCGAGAAGACCGGCTGGAAGGAGACGCAGGTCGTCGTCCGCTTCTGGATCATCACCATGCTGCTCTGCCTGATCGGGCTCGCCAGCCTGAAGCTGAGATGAGCGAACGCAAGACAGCGCTCGTTCTGGGACTCGGCGAGTCCGGCCTGGCGATGGCGCGCTGGCTCGCGCGCGACGGCGCTGCCGTTCGCGTCTGGGATTCGCGCGTCGAGCCGCCGCAGGGCCCGGGCCTGCGCCAGCACGTGCCGCAGGCCGAGCTGATCGGCGGTCCGCTCGACGCCGACGCGCTCGCCGGCGTCGATCGCGTCTTCAAGAGCCCCGGCCTGGCGCCCGGCGACGAGCGCATCGCGGCCGTGCTGGCCGCCGCGCGCGCCGCCAAGCTGCCCGTGCAGGGCGAGCTCGAGCTGTTCGCGGCCGCGCTCGAAATGCTCCGCACTTCGGCCGACTATTCGCCCAAGGTGATCGCCGTCACCGGCACCAACGGCAAGACGACGACCACGGCGCTCACCGCGCTCCTTGTCGAGCGCAGCGGCAAGCGCGTCGCCGCGGCCGGCAACATCGGCCCGACGATGCTGCAGACGCTCGCCGACGCGATCGACGCCGGCCCGCCCACGTCGTTGCGCGATCGCCTGCCGGAGGTCTGGGTGCTCGAGCTGTCGAGCTTCCAGCTCGCCGGCAGCGACGCCAGCGGCTTCGAGCCCGACGCAGCGGCGCTGCTCAACGTCAGCGAAGACCACCTCGACTGGCACGGCTCGATGGCCGAGTACGCGGCGGCCAAGGCGCGTGTCTTCGGCACGCGTGCGACGATCGTCGTCAACCGCGACGACGACGCCGTGATGCGCCTCGTGCCGGCGCCGAAGACCTTGCCGGCGAGGAAGGGCCGCGTCGCCAAGGTCGTCGCGCGCCGCGTCGTCACCTTCGGTGCCGGTGTGCCGACGCGCGCCGACGACTGGGGCCTGGCGATCGAGAACGACATGGCGTGGCTGGTCCGCGCCCAGGGCGACGAGGCGGCCAACGTGGGCGGCGAGATCGTCGTCCAGCACCTGATGCCGGTCGACGCGCTGCGCATCCGCGGCCGCCACAACGCCATGAACGCGCTCGCCGCGCTGGCGCTGGCGAGCGCGATCGGCTGCCCGCTCGCGCCGATGCTGCACGCGCTGCGCGAGTACCGCGGCGAGCCGCATCGCGTCGAGCATGTCGCTTCGGTGGACGGCGTCGACGCCTTCGACGACAGCAAGGGCACCAACGTCGGCGCGACCGAGGCGGCGCTGGTGGGTCTCGGCAGCGAACGCGCGCCGGCCAAGCTGGTCGTCATCCTCGGCGGCGACGGCAAGGGCCAGGACTTCGCGCCGCTCGCCACGCCGCTGACGCGTTTCGCGCGCGCCGCCGTGACGATCGGCCGCGATGCGGCGGCGATCGAGCGCATCGTCGAGCAGGCCGGGGTTCCGTTCGAGCGTTGCGCGACGCTGGAGGCCGCGGTGCGCGCCGCGTTCGCGCGCGCTCAGCGCGGCGATGCGGTGCTGCTCAGCCCGGCGTGCGCCAGCCTCGACATGTTCCGCAACTACGCGCACCGCGCCGAGGTGTTCGTGAAGACGGTCGGCGAGCTGGCCGACGCAGCCCTGGAAGGGAGCTCCGCATGAGCCGCATCGCAGCCGATGTCGCGCTCGGCGCGGGAAGCCGGGAGGCGGTTCGATGAGCGCCGTCCTCGCCGACGTCTGGCAGTCGTGGCGCGAGCGCATCCGCGCGCCCTCCACCGGCAAGCCGACGAAAGTCGCCGGCCGGGGCGGCCGCGTCGTCGCCGAAGCGATTCCCGTGCGCGAATGGATCAGCGTCGAGCACGGCCAGCCGGCGCGCCTGCTCGGCTTCGACCGCGCGCTGGTCTGCGTCGTCGTCGCCTTGCTCGCGCTCGGCCTCGTCATGGTCTACAGCGCCTCGGTCGCGCTGCCCGACAACCCGAAGTTCGCGCGCTACACCCCGGGCTACTTCCTGTCGCGCCACATCATGTTCATGGCGATCGCCGTCGTCGCCGCGCTGGTCGCGGTGCAGGTGCCGGTCGCGATCTGGGAGAAGCTCTCGCCCTGGATCTTCGTCGTCGCGCTGCTGCTGCTGGTCGTCGTCCTCGTTCCCTTCATCGGCAAGGGCGTCAACGGCGCGCGCCGCTGGATCCCGCTCGGCATCATGAGCTTCCAGCCTTCCGAGCTGACCAAGCTGGCGATCGCCATGTACGCCGCGGGCTACATGGTGCGGCGCATGGACGTGAAGGAGAACTTCGTCCGCGCCGTCGTGCCGATGGCGATCTCGATCGCCGTCGTCGGCCTGCTGCTGCTCGCCGAGCCCGACATGGGCGCCTTCCTCGTCATCGCGACGATCGCGATGGGAATCCTCTTCCTCGGCGGCGTCAACGGCAGGATGTTCCTGCTCATCACGGCGATCCTGATCGGCGCCTTCGTGCTGATGATCACCTTCAGCGAGTGGCGGCGCGAGCGGATCTTCGCGTACCTCAATCCGTGGGACGAGCGGTACACGCTCGGCAAGGCGTATCAGCTCTCGCACTCGCTGATCGCCTTCGGCCGCGGCGAGATCTTCGGGCAGGGCCTCGGCTCGAGCGTCGAGAAGCTCCACTACCTGCCCGAGGCGCACACCGACTTCCTGCTCGCGGTGATCGGCGAGGAGCTCGGCTTCGTCGGCGTCGCCTGCGTCATCGTCGCGTTCTTCTGGCTGGCGCGGCGCCTGTTCCATATCGGCCGCCAGGCGATCGCGCTCGACCGCGTCTTCGCCGGTCTGTTCGCGCAGGGCATCGGCATCTGGGTCGGCGGCCAGGCGTTCATCAACATGGGCGTCAACCTCGGCGTCCTGCCGACCAAGGGCCTGACGCTGCCGCTGATGAGCTACGGCGGGTCGGCGATCGTGATGAACCTGGTCGCCCTCGCCATCGTGCTGCGCGTCGACATCGAAAACAGGCAACTCATGCGCGGGGGACGCGCATGAGCCGCGGCGTGGCGAAGCCACGTCCCGCCGCGAGCGCGGCAGCGCTCGCAAAGCCTGTTTGGGCCAGGCTCATGTCGCAAGGCGACGTGAAGCGCACGGAGTGCGCGTGCCGAGACCAGAACCGGCAGCTCATGCGCGGAGGCCGCGCATGAGGCACCTGCTCGTCATGGCGGCGGGTACCGGCGGGCACGTCATCCCGGGCCTCGCCGTCGCGACCGAGATGCAGCGGCGCGGCTGGCAGGTGAGCTGGCTCGGCACCCAGACGGGCATGGAGAACCGGCTCGTTCCGCAGGCCGGGATCGCGCTCGACCGGGTCGCCTTCAACGGCATGCGCGGCAAGGGCCTGCTCGGCAACGTGCGCGGCGCGCTGCGCTTGCTCGGCGCCTTCTTCGCATCGTCCGGCCTGATGTCGAGGCGCCGACCCGATGCGGTCCTCGGCATGGGCGGCTACGTGTGCTTTCCCGGCGGCTGGATGGCGTGGCTGCACCGCAAGCCGCTCCTCCTCGTCAACGCCGACGCGACCTTGCTGCTCAGCAACCGGGCGTTGCGATGGGCGGCGCGGCGCATCGCCTTCGGCTTCGCCGGCCGATCGGCGCAGGACCTGGGCAGCAAGGCGATCGTCACCGGCAACCCGGTGCGCGAGCAGATCGAGGCGCTGCCCGAGCCGGGCGTGCGCTTCGCCGGTCGCGCCGGCGCGCTGCGCCTGCTCGTCGTCGGCGGCAGCCTCGGCGCGCGCGTCCTCAACGAGTGCGTGCCGCAGGCGATCGCGCTCATGACCTCTGCGCAGCGTCCGCGTGTCACGCATCAGACCGGCGAAGCGAGCCACCAAGCCGTCCGCGCGGCCTACGCCGCGGCCGGCGCCGACGCCGAAGTGCTGCCGTTCATCGACGACATGGCGAATCGGCTCGGCGAGTGCGACGTGATCGTCTGCCGCGCGGGTGCGATCACGGTGAGCGAGCTGTGCGCGGCCGGCGTCGCCGCCGTTCTGGTGCCCTTCGTGGCGAGCACGACCTCGCACCAGCGCGACAACGCCGCCTGGATGGCGGCGCGCGAGGCGGCCGTCCACCTGCCGCAGGGCGAGCTGTCGCCCGGTCGCCTCGCCGACCTGCTGAGCGGCCTGACGCGGGACGCGCTGCAGGCGATGGCGACCAAGGCGCGCGCGCTCGCCCGGCCGCATGCGGCGGCGCGGGTCGCCGACGAGATCGAAGCGATGGTGGCCGCATGAACGGTGCCGGTCCGCTTCCAAGCCGTTCCCGCCCCCACGGGGGGCCGGCGCGCAGCGCCGTGGGGGCGTCATGAAGCACGCCGTCGAGAACATCCACTTCGTCGGCACGCCTCCGGCGCAGCCGGTGGCGTTCGTCATGTCAGCGGCCTGGGCCGCCGATGCCGACGAAGGCGCTCGGTCATGAAGCACGCCGTTAAGAACATCCACTTCGTCGGCATCGGTGGTGCGGGCATGAGCGGCATCGCCGAGATCCTGCACAACCTCGGCTACGCGATCTCGGGATCCGACCAGAGCGAGAGCGCGACCACCAAGGCGCTCGCCGCGCGCGGTGTCCGCGTCTCGATCGGCCACGCGGCCGAACACATCGCCGGCGCCGATGCGGTCGTCACGTCGAGCGCGGTGCGCTCGGACAACCCCGAGGTCACCGCCGCCCGCGCGCGCCGGGTCCCGGTCGTTCCGCGCGCGGTCATGCTCGCCGAGCTGATGCGCCTGAAGCAGGGCATCGCGATCGCCGGGACGCACGGCAAGACGACGACGACGAGCCTCGTCACCAGCGTCCTCGCCGAGGCCGGGCTCGACCCGACCTTCGTCATCGGCGGCCGCCTCAACGCGGCGGGCGCCAACTCGCGCCTCGGCGCGGGCGACTACATCGTCGTCGAGGCCGACGAGTCGGACGCGTCGTTCCTCAACCTGTTCCCGGTGATGGCCGTCGTCACGAACATCGACGCCGACCACATGGACACCTACGGGCACGACTTCGCCCGGCTGAAGCAGGCGTTCGTCGAGTTCATCCACAAGATGCCGTTCTACGGTGCGGCGATCCTGTGCGTCGACGATCCCGGCGTTCGCTCGATCATGGCGATGATCTCGCGCCCGGTCGTGACCTACGGCTTCGGCCCCGACGCGATGGTGCGCGCCGTCAACATCGAGGCGCACGCGGGAACGATGCGCTTCACGGTGCAGCGCAGGAACGGCACCCGCATGCCCGACCTGCAGGTGACGCTCAACCTCCCTGGCGATCACAACGTGCTCAACGCGATGGCGGCGATCGCCGTCGCGACAGAGCTCGAGCTCGCCGACGCGGCCGTCGTCAAGGGCCTCGCCGAGTTCAACGGCGTCGGCCGCCGCTTCCAGCACTACGGCGACCAGCCGGCGGCGGCGGGCGGCGGCACCTTCACGCTGATCGACGACTACGGCCACCACCCGGTCGAGATGGCGGCGACGCTGGCGGCAGCGCGCGGCGCATACCCGGGCCGGCGCATCCTGCTCGCCTTTCAGCCTCATCGCTACACGCGAACGCGCGACTGCTTCGAGGATTTCGTCAAGGTGATGGGCAGCGCCGACGCGGTGCTGCTCGCCGAGGTCTACGCCGCCGGCGAGGCGCCGATCGTCGCCGCCGACGGCCGGTCGCTGGCGCGGGCGCTGCGCGTCGCCGGCCACGTCGATCCGGTCTTCGTCGACGAGATCGGCGCGATGGCGCAGGCGATCGTCGAGCACGCGCAGCCGGGCGATGTGGTCATCTCGATGGGCGCCGGGCCGATCGGCAACGTCCCGGCGCAGGTCGTGGAGCTGCTGGGGAGACCCGCATGAACACTAGATCCTCGACGGCAGCGCTGGGCAAGGTCGCGGTCCTGATGGGCGGCACGTCGGCCGAGCGCGAGATCTCGATCCTCTCGGGGACGGGTGTGCTCGCCGCCCTCAAGTCGCAAGGCGTCGACGCGCACTCGTTCGACCCTGCCGAGCGCGATCTCGGCGATCTCAGGAGGGAAGGCTTCGGGCGCTGCTTCGTCGCCCTGCACGGCCGCCACGGCGAGGACGGCAGCGTCCAGGGCGCGCTCGAGCTGCTCGGCATTCCGTACACCGGCTCGGGCGTGATGGCGTCGGCGATCGCGATCGACAAGGTGATGACCAAGCGCATCTGGCTCGCCGAGGGCCTGCCGACGCCGAAGTTCGTTCGCCTCGCCGCCGACCAGCAGCAGCGCGAGAACGTGCGCGCCGTGCCCGACGTCCTCGGCCTCCCGCTCGTCGTCAAGCCGCCGCGCGAAGGCTCTTCGATCGGCATCACCAAGGTGGCCGGCTACTCGCAGATGCAGGACGCGGTCGCGCTGGCGGCAAGGTACGACGCCGACGTGCTGTGCGAGGAGTTCATCGACGGCGACGAGGTGACCTGCCCCGTGCTCGGCGAGGGCGAGAGTGCGAGCGCGCTGCCGGTCGTTCGGATCGTCGCGCCCGAGGGCGAGTACGACTACCAGAACAAGTACTTCACCGACGTCGTCCGCTACGAGTGCCCGAGCGGACTGCCGCCGGCAGAGGAAGCGGAGATCCAGCGCATCGTCCTCGCCGCCTACCGCCTGCTCGGCTGCCGCGGCTGGGGCCGCGCCGACCTGATGCTGCGCCGCGCCGACCGCAAGCCCTTCCTGCTCGAGATGAACACCTCGCCGGGGATGACCTCGCATTCGCTCGTGCCGATGTCGGCGCGCGCCGCCGGCATCAGCTACGAGGCGCTCTGCGTGCGCTTGCTCGCCAGCGCAACGCTCGATTCGGCGCGCGCGCCGCAGCCGGGAGCCTGAGCGATGGCCGCCGCGACCCTGGCCGGAACGACGATGGCACCGCTGCCGACCGACGTTCGCCTGATGAACGCGACCACCATCGCGCTCGCCGCCATCGCCGCGATCCTGGTCGCGGCGATGGCGGTGATGTGGCTCGCGCGCCAGCCGTTCTTCGCGATCCGCTCGATCAGTGTCGACGGCGACGTCACGCGCAACAGCGTCTCGACGATCCGCGCCAACGCCGCTCCCAAGCTCGTCGGCAACTTCATCACCATGGACTTGCGCTCGGTGCGGCGCGCCTTCGAGTCGGTGCCGTGGGTGCGCCTGGCGGTCGTGCGACGCGTCTGGCCGAATCGCCTGCGCGTCCAGCTCGAGGAGCACCGGCCGGTCGCGATCTGGGGCAGCGAGAGCGGCGACGAGAAGCTGGTCAACAGCTTCGGCGAGGTCTTCGAGGCCAACGTCGGCGACGTCGAGGACGACGTCTTGCCGACGCTCGCCGGCCCCGAAGGCAGCTCGGCGCACGTGCTCGCGATGCTCGGCCGCGTCGAGGCCGGGCTGGCGCCGCTCGGCGCTCGCGTCGAGGCGCTCGCCCTCTCGGGCCGCGGCTCGTGGCAGGCGACGCTCGACACCGGCGCCGTCGTCGAGCTCGGCCGCGGCAGCGACGACGACGTCCTCGCCCGCGCGGGGCGTTTCGTCGCCACCGTCGGCCAGGTCACGTCGCGCTACCACCGGCCACTCGAGTACGCCGACCTGCGCCACAGCGACGGCTACGCGGTGCGCCTCAAGGGCGTGTCGACCACGACCGACGCAACGTCGGACAAGAGCACCAAGAAGAAGAAAGGGGGCTAGATGGCAAAGGAAATCAAGGACCTGGTCGTCGGCCTCGACATCGGCACCGCCAAGGTGATGGCGGTCGTCGCCGAGGTCATGCCCGACGGCGAGCTGCGCATCGCCGGTCTCGGCAGCGCGCCCGCGCATGGCTTGAAGCGCGGCGTCGTCGTCAACATCGACGCGACGGTGCAGTCGATCCAGCAGGCGCTCAAAGAGGCCGAGATGATGGCCGACTGCAAGATCACGCGCGTCTACACCGGCATCACCGGCAGCCACATCCGCGGGCAAAACAGCACCGGGATGGTGATCGTTCGCGACAAGGAGGTGACGCCGGTCGACGTCACGCGCGTCGTCGAGACCGCCAAGGCGATCAACATCCCGAACGACCAGCGCCTGCTCCTGGTCGAGCCGCAGGAGTTCGTGATCGACGGCCACGAGGTCAAGGAGCCGATCGGCATGAGCGGCGGCAGGCTCGAGGTGCGCGTGCACATCGTCACCGGCGCGCAGAGCGCGGCCGAGAACATCGTCAAGTGCGTGCGGCGCTGCGGCCTCGAGGTCGAGCAACTGGTGCTGAACCCGAGCGCGTCGAGCCACGCGGTGCTGACCGACGACGAGAAGGACCTCGGCGTCGCCCTCGTCGACATCGGCGCCGGCACGACCGACGTCGCCATCTTCACCGACGGTTCGATTCGCCACACCGCGGTGATCCCGATCGCCGGCGACCTGATCACGAGCGACATCGCGATGGCGCTGCGCACGCCGACCAAGGACGCCGAGGAGATCAAGGTCGAGTACGGCGTCGCCAAGCAGCTGCTCGCCGACCCGAACGAGCAGCTCGAGGTGCCCGGCCTCGGCGACCGGCCGCCGCGCATGCTCTCGCGCCAGGCGCTCGCCGGCGTGATCGAGCCGCGCATCGAGGAGATCTATTCGCTCGTCCACCAGGTGATCCGCGAGAGCGGCTTCGAGGAGCTGCTGTCTTCGGGGATCGTCATCACCGGCGGTGCGGCGGTGATGCCCGGAATGATCGAGCTCGGCGAGGACATCTTTCTCAAGCCCGTGCGGAAGGGCACGCCGACCTACCGGGGCGCGCTCCACGACATGGTCGCCAATCCGCGCTCGGCGACGGTGATGGGGCTGCTCGAGGAAGCGCGCATGGCACGGACGCGCGGACAACGCGCGGCGCAGCAGGCGGGGGCGGTCAAGACCT
>Ga0207681_10000591_pt1 | contig 24668 bp, 23 predicted proteins | sample KBSS53metaG_FD_184324 | JGI IMG/M metagenome (GOLD analysis project Ga0207681, IMG submission 184324) | Switchgrass rhizosphere microbial communities from Kellogg Biological Station, Michigan, USA - KBS S5-3 metaG (SPAdes) (version 2) | ecosystem: Host-associated > Plants > Roots > Rhizosphere... | reverse complement strand
GCTCAGCGGCGACGAGGCGGACCAGCTCGCCCGCTTGATCGAGAAGGCCAAACGCGAGGGAAAGTGAGCATGCTTCCTGACGATCTCGTCACTCCGGAACGAGTTGCCGGTCTTACGGCGCTCCTGGGCTCCGCCGTGGTGAAAGCGACCGCTGTGTTGCTCTTGGGTTCCGTGTGTGTCCTGCTCGCCCGTTCCGCGTCGGCTGCCACGCGGCATCTGATCTGGGTGCTGACACTCGGCGGCGCGCTCGTCGTCCCGGTGGCAGCGGAGCTGGTCCCCAAGTGGCACGTCCCGCTCCTGCGCTGGCCCGTGGCGCAGGGCTGGGATGCGCCCGCCGCTGCGACCTCGGTTCCGCTCGTCGCGTCCGGGGCATCCTCCAACGCGGTACTGGCGCTCGCGCCGCGAGCGGTGGCCGTGCCTGGTCAGGAGCCGCAGGTCGTCGTTAGGCATGTGGCACCAGCGTCAGCAGTCGGGCAGGCCGCGCCGGTAATCCAGGCTGTCCCGGTGATGCCGGCAGTGCTCGCGCCGCCGGCGTCTGTTCCGTCGACGGCCGGCACTCCGCAAGCCGTTGCCGGTGGGGCCGCCGTCGCTGCCGCGCCACCCATGGCCCGAAACCCTGCGGCACTCGTGCCGGCGCTCGCACGGTTGTGGGCTCTGACGGCACGCTGGGCCGTCGCTGCATGGATCGTCGGTGCGATCATCGCCTTCGCGCCGACGCTCATCGGCCTCGTTCGGCTCGCGTTGCTGGGGCGGCGCGCGCGCCCCATGCGCGGTGGGCGGTGGGCGCTGCTCGTGCCGTCGGCGATGCGCGAGATCGATGTTCGTCGGCGCGTGCGATTCATCGAGCTGGATGAACCGGTGATGCCGATGACGTGGGGAATTCTGCGCCCAGTCGTGTTGCTCCCATCCGGCGATTTCGACTCGAGCATTGCGCAGCGACTCGACGTGCTTCGGCACGAGCTCGCGCACATCCGGCGCTACGACTGCCTGACGCAGCTCGTCGGGCAGATCGCATGTGCGGTCCACTGGTTCAATCCGCTGGCGTGGATTGCCGCGAAACAGCTTCGTGTGGAGCGCGAGCGTGCCTGCGATGACGAAGTGCTGCGGGCCGGTGCGAAGGCATCGGACTACGCCGACTATCTGCTGCGTGTTGCGCGGTCCATGCATGCGCCGGCTGCCGCGGCGTTCGGAGGTCTCGCCATGGCTCGTCCGTCTCAGCTCGCGGGCCGGCTCCTCGCAGTGCTTGACGACCGGCGCCAGCGCGAGCGGCTATCGGTCCGCGCAGCCGCGCGCGCATCGGGTGTCACGGCGCTGGCCGTCGCCGTCGTGGCGTCGGCATCACCCATGCCGGTCGCGGCCGCAGCCGGTTCGGCCAGCGCGCCTGTCGCCAGCGCGGCACCCACGCAAACGATCACGACGACGGTAGCGACTGGACTGCGCGTAACGCCGCTTGCCGTTGACGCCGAGGGCGCGCGTCCCCGCGCAACGGAGAACGTCCTTCCGCCTGACGTCTCGTGGACGACGACGTCGTCCGTGGCGTCGCCGACGCCGGTCGTCGTGGGAAATCTCACCGCGTCGCTGCCGGTCACGGTGGTGCGTGGCGCGCCCTGTGACCGCACCACCCGGTCGGGCAAAGGGAGCTCGCACACCAACTGGACCAGCAGCGAGAACGGATCAAAGCGTTGGCGCGTGCTCTGGTCCGAGGGTGACTGCTCGTACGAGATCGAAGCCCGCGGTGAGATCAAGTACAACCGTGATGTCACCGATGTGGAATCGATCTCGACCGGAGGATCATTCACGATCGAGCAGCACATTGGCGACAACACGAGGCGACTCGCGATCCGTCCGCGGTCCGACAGCGGGCTCGATCGGTCGTACTCCGTTAATGGTGCGCGTCGCGAGTACGACGCAGATGCTCAGGCGTGGTTCGCCGAGGCGCTCGTGGCCCTCGACCGGCAGACGGCGTTCGCCGTGGACCAGCGCGTGCCGAGCATCCTCGAGCGGAGCGGCGTGGATGGCGTCCTGCAGGAGATCTCGCTGCTCGGCAGCGATTACGCCCGCCGCCGCTACTACACCAAGCTTCTGTCCATGCGGCAGCTCGATCGGACCCAGGTGCGTCGCGTGGTCGAGCAGGCTGGGTCCGAGATGTCGTCGGACTACGAGTTGGCGGAGCTGCTCGTGGCGCTCGCGAAGCTGGATGCGTTCGGCGACGATTCGCACACGGCCTTCGTGGCCGCAGTGAAGAAGATCGATTCCGACTATGAAGCCCGGCGCGCGCTGAACGCACTGCTGCGACGCGAGCAGCTGGCACCTGCGACGGTGCAGGCGCTGCTCGACGTATCCACCACGATTGGCTCCGATTACGAGCTGGCGGAGCTGTTGATCGATGTCTCGAAGCGGTACGCCATCAACGATCAGACGCGCCCCATGTACATCAAGGCCGTGGGCTCGATCCAGTCCGACTACGAGCACCGCCGCGTGCTCGCGGCGATCGTGGCCGGAGGCGGCCTGACGCCGGCGGCGACGCGGGCGCTCCTCGAGGACGCCGGCCGGATCGCCTCCGACTACGAGCTGGCCGAGTTCCTCATTCAGGTCGCCGGAAAGGGAGGCCTGGACGCGACGACGCGCGATGCGTATTTCGCGGCAACGGCCAAGATCGACTCGGACTACGAGCATCATCGCGCGCTGACTCCGCTGCTCAAGCGCGACCTCCTCACGAAGGACATCGCGAAGGGGATTCTGGAGTCCGCGACGAAGATCGATTCGGATTACGAGTGCGCGTCGCTGCTCGTGGAAGTCGCGAACGCGATCACCATCGATGCCGAGCTTCGTCCGGCGTTCGATCGTGCCGCCGACACCATCCAGGGCGAGTACGAGTATGGTCGCGCGATGTCGGCGGTCCGGCGGCGCGCGACACGTTAGGCGGCCCTGAATGGCACGACGGGGCGGCGCGCTAGGCGCACCGCCCCGTCGTCGTGTGCAACGCGTGCCGTCAGATGTCGAGGTTGCTCACGAACTTCGCGTTCTGCTCGATGAAGACGCGGCGCGGCTCGACCTCGTCGCCCATGAGCGTCTGGAAGATCTGATCGGCCATGACCGCATCCTCCAGGTTCACACGGAGGATCGTTCGCGTTTCCGGATCCATCGTCGTCTTCCACAGCTGATCCGGATTCATCTCGCCGAGACCCTTGTACCGCTGCACGTTCACCGAGCCCCGCCCATCGCCGTTGCCGAGGCGCGTGGCGATGTCATCGCGCTCACTGATGTCATACGCGTAATACTCCTCCTTGCCTTTCGCGACGCGGAAGAGCGGCGGCTGCGCGATATAGATGTACCCCGCCTCGATGAGCTCGGGCATCTGCCGGAAGAAGAACGTGAGCAGCAGCGTGCGGATGTGCGCCCCGTCGACGTCGGCGTCGGTCATGAGAATGACCTTGTGGTACCGCGCGTTGTCGATCGAGAAGTCTTCCTTGATGCCGGTCCCGATCGCGGTGATGATCGTGCGGATCTCCTCGTTCGAGAGCACCTTGTCGATGCGTGCCTTCTCGACGTTGATGATCTTGCCGCGCAGGGGCAGGATGGCCTGGTAGTTACGGTCACGGCCCTGCTTGGCCGACCCGCCGGCGGAGTCGCCCTCGACCAGGTACAGCTCACAGAGCGCGGGATCGCTGAGCGAGCAATCCGCGAGCTTGCCGGGCAGGTTGCCGACGTCGAGCGCCGACTTCTTGCGCGTGAGGTCCCGCGCCTTGCGAGCGGCTTCGCGCGCCCGCGCGGCGGAGACGGCCTTGTCGACGACGATGTTCGCGGTGCGCGGATGCTCGTCGAGGTATGCGGCGAGCCACTCGTTGACGACGGTCTTGATCGCGCCCTCGACCTCCGAGTTTCCGAGCTTGGTCTTCGTTTGCCCTTCGAACTGCGGCTCACGGACTTTCACGGACAGCACGCCGGTGAGACCCTCGCGCACGTCGTCGCCGGACAGCTTGAAGTCCGCCTTCTTGTCCGCCTTGTTCAGGAAGTTGCCCTTCTCGGCGTAGGCGTTGATCGTGCGCGTCAGCGCGGCCTTGAGACCGGTGAGATGCGTCCCGCCTTCGTGCGTGTTGATGTTGTTCACGAAGGAGAACACGTTCTCGTTGTAGCCGTCGTTGTATTGCAGCGCGAGCTCGATGCCGATGCCATCACGCTCGGTCTCGACGTACATCACCTCGCTGTGGAGCGGCTTCCGGCTCGAGTTGAGGAACTGCACCATCTCCTTGAGGCCGCCCTTCGCGTGGAACGTCTCCTTCTTCTCCTTGCCCTCGCGCTCGTCGGTGAGCGTGATGGTGACGCCCTTGTTGAGGAAAGACAGCTCCCGGAGACGCGCCGCGAGCGTCGCGTAATCGTATTGCAACTCGGTGAAGATCGTGTCGTCCGGCTTGAACCAGACCTTCGTGCCGCGTTCGCGCGCGCCGGCCTTACCGAGGACCTTGAGCTTGGTCGTCGTGCTGCCGCGCGCGAAGTCCATGTAATGCTCTTTGCCATCGCGCTTGACCCACACCTTCAGCTTCTCGGAGAGCGCGTTCACGACCGAGACACCAACGCCGTGAAGTCCGCCGGACACCTTGTAGCTATCCTTGTCGAACTTTCCGCCGGCGTGAAGCACGGTCATCGCGAGCTCGACCCCAGGGATTTTCTCGGTCGGGTGAGCGTCGACCGGAATACCTCGGCCGTTGTCGTCGACGGTGATCGAGTCGTCCGCGTGGATCGTCACGTCGACGCGATCTGCGTACCCGGCCAGCGCCTCATCGATGGAGTTGTCGACCACCTCGTACACGAGATGGTGCAGCCCACGCGACGACGTGGAGCCGATGTACATGCCGGGGCGCTTCCGTACGGCCTCGAGCCCCTTCAGTACCTGGAGGTTGCCAGCGTCGTAGGACTCTGGCTTCTCGCCATTCTTCGCCATGTTCACCCTGAAAATCGCTCGTACAGCCTGCCCGAACACACGCCGAAAGTGAACGGGGCCGGAAACTACGAAACGTACACGAAAGGCGCGCCGAAAGCAATATTCAGACCTTCGGCTAAGTCGGTTCCAATCAACAAATTACGCGAGGTCTCAGCGCATGAGCTGCCAGCGGATCTTCCGCACAGCCTGCCGGTCGCCGCGACGGTTCAACGACGCCAGCAGCTCGGGCTCCAGGAGCGATAGCTCGGACATCCACGCATGCGTCCGCACCGCGACGAACAACACGCCATCCGCCGTGACCGACAGCGGCTCCGTCACCGCAGCGATCTGACTCCCCACCAGCGTCGGCCACTCGGGAACGACGGACGCTTGCTCGACTCGATCCCGAATGCCTGCATCGTCGAGAAACTTCGAGATCGCCGCGGAGATGGGTTGCGGCCTCTTGTCGCGCGAGTTGCTCGTCACGGATGCTGCGGCTCCCGGTCGCGTTCGACCCCGTGGCGTCCGCGTGGATCCACGGGCGCTTCCCGCGACAGCGCTTCGTAGGGAGACACGACGCCGTCGACGATGCGATATCGCGGCAGCGACGTCATCTCCAATGGAATATCTGCGGGTCGGGGCACGGCGAGGATAGTCTGATGCGCGACACCGCTCGTGCCGAGCAACTCGAGGATGCGCGCGGCGCGATGCGCATCGAGCTCGGCGAACGGGTCATCGAGCAGGACGAGCGGAGCACTCCCGGCGGCACGAAGCGTAGCGGCCTCGAGTAGACGCAGCGCGATCGACGACGTCCGCTGCTGGCCAGCCGACCCGAATCCGCGCAACGGGTGACCGTCGAGCGTCAGGTCGAGGTCGTCGCGATGCGGACCTGCGTGGGTGAGCCCTCGCCGCAGGTCGGCCGCTCGGTGTGACGCGAGCGCCTCCGAAAGTATGGCCGCGAAGTCGGGGATCGAGGCAGCGGTACGGCCGGCAGCCGTCGTGGCAGCGGTGGCGGCGTAACGCATTCGCGCCTCACCGCGCTCGCCGATGGCTGCACAGAGCTTCGTGAATTTCTCCGCAAAGCGCTCCACCCACGCGACGCGTGCGCTCCAGAGCAGGGCGCCGTGTTCGGCCAGCGCGGGTTCCCAAACCACGGCGCGCGCCAGTCCGGACGACTCGCCACGGCGGGCGGCATCGCGCAACGCCGCGTTCCGCCGAACCAGGGCAGCGCGGTAGTGCTGTAACGCTGTCAGGTATCGGCGGGATGTAAGCGCCAGCGCCACGTCCAGAAACCGCCGCCGCTCGCTCGGTGCTCCGGCCACGAGCTCCACGTCACGCGGCGAAAACATCACCGCTGGCAATGAGCCGAGCGCGTCGCTGAGCCGCGGCGGCTCGATCCCGTCGACGGTGACCTTCTTCTTCTTACCGGCACGCTGAAACGCGGCCGTGAGCATCCGACGTCGCCCGACGGTCGCCTCCGCGGCGATGTGGAAGCCTTCGGCGCCGAAGTGCACGACGTCCTGATCGCGCGCGCCCCGCGCCGAGCGGAGCAACTGCAGGTAGTAGACGGCTTCGAGCAGATTCGTCTTGCCGTGCCCGTTGTCGCCGACGATGGCCATGCCCTCGGCTGGCACCTCGAGACGCACGCGCGCGAGATTCCGAAAGTCACGCAGCGACAGCGCGTGCAGCGTGACGGGTACGGCGGCGCCGCCGCGTGCGTCGTCCAGCGACTCGCTCACCGCGCGGCTGGCGCGCACACGTTAGGCGTTGGCGGCGTCATCGCCCCGCGAACACCGGGGGCCGTTTTTCCAGGAACGCGCGCGCTCCCTCGGCCATGTCCTGCGACCCCGCCAGCAGCGCGAAGTGATTCGCTTCGAGATTCAGCGCATCGTCGAGCGGAATCTCGGTGCCGCGCACCACCGTCTCGATGCACGACGCAAGCGCGAGCGGCGCGTTCGCCAGCATCTGCCGGACCAACGCGTCCGCGGACGCGAGCAGATCCGTGCCCGGCACCACGCGATTCACGAGCCCGATGCGGTACGCCTCGGCCGCGTCGATGATCTCGCCCGTCATGAGGAGCTGCAGTGCGCGCCCCATGCCGACCAGGCGCGGCAGGCGTTGTGTCCCACCGTAGCCCGGGCAGATGCCGAGCTTCACCTCCGGCTGTCCGAACTTCGCCGCGTCGCTGGCGATGCGGACGTGGCACGACATCGCGAGCTCGCACCCGCCACCCAGCGCGAAGCCGTTCACTGCGGCGACGACGGGCTTGGGCGACGTCTCGAACTGTCGAAAGACGCGCTGCCCTCGGAGCGCCCGCTGCTTCGCCTGCATGGGCGTCTGTGCGGCGAGCTCGCTGATGTCGGCACCGGCAACGAACGCCCGGCCCGCGCCCGTCAGAATCGCTCCAGCGATGTCGTCTCGCGTTCGTATCTCGTCGATGGCATTGCCGAGCTCACCAATGGTCGCGGCGTTGAGCGCGTTCAGCTTGTCGGGGCGGTTGATCGTCAGCGTGGCGACGCGGTCGACGACGGACAGCTCGAGCAGGGAGTAGGGCATCGAGGGCGATGGGCGTCGAGAACGATGGGGAGGCCGAGCACGATGCGCTCGGCGCGGCATTTTCAAATGTAAGGAGCTGGACCTGAACTTGCTTTGGGCGGGCGCGTATGGCCGACAAGTGGATCACGCGGCGAGGCACGCCGACGAAAGGATTCACCTACGTCAGCGAATCGGGGCGCGTCATTCGCGACCGTGCGACGCGCGAGCGCATCAGCCGGTTGCGCATTCCGCCGGCGTGGCGTGACGTCCGCATCGCCGCAGCTCGGAGTGCATCGGTACAGGCGTGGGGATTCGACGCGCGTGGTCGTCGTCAGTATCGATATCACGAGCGGGCCGTGGAACGCGGCCAGCTGCGGAAGTACCATCGCGTTCGTCGCATGGGTCATGACCTTCCGACGATTCGCCGGCGCGTCCTGCGCGACATCGGCGCAGGCGACCTCACACGCACCGCCGTCGCGGCGGCAGCCGTGCGTCTCATCGGGGAGGCGTTCTTCCGGGTAGGCGGTGAGCGGTACGAGCGTGAGAACGGAACGTTCGGGCTCACGACGCTGCGAAAAACGCACGTGACGCTTCGCGAGGAGCGCCTGCAATTCGAGTATCGTGGGAAGGGCTCGATTCGGCAGCGCCAGGTCGTGTTCGACCGCCGGCTGGCGGCGGTGGTGCGACGGCTGATGGAGACCCCGGGTCCACGTCTGTTCCGTTATCGAGCAGGCCGTCGCTGGGTGGACCTCACCGCGCAGGACGTGAACGAGTACCTGCGTTCGCTCGGCAGTGCACGCTACACGGCCAAGGATTTTCGCACGTGGGGTGGGACGCTGCGGATGGCGATCGTGCTCGATGAGCTCGGGCCGGCAGCGAACGCGCGTGAGCGTGCACGGAACGTCGCGCTCGCGGCGCGGCTCGTTGCCGCCGAGCTCGGGAACACGCCGGCGATCTGCCGCGCGTCGTACGTGCATCCGTTGGTGATCGCGCGGTACGTCGATGCCTGTGTGACTATCGAAGCCGACGCCAGGGGGACACAAGCGACCGCCAAGTATCGTCGTCGGGCCGGAGCTGGACACTCGAAGGAAGAGCAGGCGCTCCTCGCGTTCCTCGACCGGTACTTCCCCGACCGGCGACACCGACGGGTGCGTCCGCCGCGCGAGCGGCGCGAAGACCTGATGGCGGCCTGATGAGCGCTTCCGGCTGCCCGCGCCGCGCGGCTACCTTCCGCGCGTGCAAATCATCCGTGCGGTAGACTGGAATCCGGATGGCGATGCCGTCCGGATCATCGATCAGCGTCGTCTGCCGGCGGCGCTCATCGAGCGCGACCTCCACACGCTCGACGACGTGTGCGACGCCATCCGGACGCTGGCGGTTCGCGGCGCACCGGCGATCGGCGTCGCCGCCGCCATGGGCATCGTCGTCGCGTTGCGCTCGCTCACGCATCAGGCCGACGATGCATTCCGCGCGACGCTGCGAGGCATTGCCGGCGAGATCCGCGCGACGCGTCCGACTGCAGTCAATCTCCCGTGGGCGATCGACCGGATGCTCGCTCGGTCGGCGACGGTGAGGGGCTCGCCGGCCGATATCCTCGAAGCGCTTCGTGAGGAGGCGACGGCGATTCGTGACGAAGACCGCGCGATGTGCGAGCGCATCGGCACGCACGGGTTGCCGCTCATACCCGATGGTGCACGCGTGCTCACGCATTGCAATGCGGGCGCGCTTGCGACCGCGGGTATCGGCACGGCGCTCGCGCCGATCTACCTCGCGGCCGCGGCCGGGCGCCGCGTCGAAGTCCTCGTCGATGAGACCCGCCCGTTGCTGCAGGGAAGCCGGCTGACGTCCTGGGAGCTGACGCGCGCCGGCATTCCGGCGACGGTCATCGCGGATAACATGGCGGCGTCGCTCATGCGGGCTGGCCGAATCGATCTTTGCATCGTCGGAGCCGATCGCATCGCGCGCAACGGCGACGTCGCGAACAAAGTCGGCACGTACGGCGTTGCGGTCGCGGCGCATCATCATGGCATTCCCATGTACGTGGCTGCGCCGACGTCGACGTTCGATCCCGCGACGCCTAACGGCGATGCGATCGAGATCGAGCAGCGCTCGGCGGACGAGGTCCGACGCGGTTTCGGTACGTTGACGGCGGCCGAGGGGGCGGCGGTGCACAACCCGGCGTTCGACGTGACGCCGGCGGCGCTCATCACGGCCATCATCAGCGATCGCGGCGTCCATCGTCCGCCGTACGACTTTGCGCCGATGGCTCCCGAGACCGCGGCGGTGCCAGCATGACCCACGTGCTGACCATCGATCAGGGAACGACGGGCACGACGTGCCTCGTGGGGGCTGCCGACGGACGTATCGCCGGTCGTGCCTATCGCGAGATCACCCAACATTATCCGCGGCCTGGATGGGTCGAGCACGATGCCACCGAGATTCTCGACCGAACCGTTGTGCCGGCGCTCGTCGCACTCGGCGCGCCGGACTGGGAGCCGAACGCGCGTGGTACCATCGTCGGGCTGACCCGGGGCGCGACCCCCGCACATCTTGCCCGCGCGGGGGGGGGGGGGAGATGACGTACGCGACACGTGACGTGCTCGACGTCATTCGCCGCAACGCGGGAACGGAGCTCGACGGCTGGCGCGACGCTCCGCTTCGGGTCGACGGCGGAGCGACCGCGAACGACGGACTCATGCAGTATCAGGCCGACGTGCTGAACGCCCCGGTCGAACGGCCTCAGAACGTGGAGACGACGGCGCTGGGTGCGGCTGGTCTCGCGGGGCTCGCCGCCGGCGTGTGGCATTCCCCGGATGACTTTCTGCAGTCACGCAGCTTTACGCGATTCGAACCATCAGATGCGGAGCGCACGAATGGCTGTCACGCGGGGTGGAGACGAGCTGTGCGAGCCGCACTGGCCTGGGCACGCGACGACGACTGATGGCGCGGCGCAGTTCCTCGACACGAGCCCGCGAGCTGCACGTGCTTCTCGATGAGCACGCGCGACATCTGTCTGCGTGCCGGCGGTGCACGTTCGATGACGCGGCAGTGCGGCCGGTGATTTCGTCAGCCCGCGAACCGCTCGCGATGCTCGTCGGTCAGGCGCCGGGCAAGACCGAGGTCGTCGATCGGCGGCCCTTCGCGGGTCGCGCCGGCCGAACGCTGTTTCGCTGGTTAGCGGATGTCGGCATCAGCGAGGAAGCCGCGAGACGCCGCATCTACATCGCCGCCATCACGCGCTGCTTTCCAGGGCCGAGCCCGAGCGGCCGCGGCGATCGCGTGCCGTCGCCGGTCCAGATCGCGAACTGCTCATCGTGGCTGAATGCGGAGATCGAGCTCATCGCGCCCAGGGTGATCATTCTCGTCGGGCGCCTCGCTATCGAACGATTCCTCGGAGCGCAACCGCTCCACGAGCAGGTTGGCCGCGAGTTCCGCGTCAGTGAATTGCCAGGCTCTCCGGTCGCGATCCCATTGCCGCATCCGTCCGGTGCCAGCAGCTGGATTCATGCGCCTGGTCATGCGGAACTCGTGCGTTCGGCGCTGCGGCGGATCGCGACTCGACTTCCGGAGCTCGTTCGAGAAAGTGACCGTGCCCGGAGTGTCGCATGATAGTTCCGCTCGCTCTCGCGCTGCAGCTGACCAAGCCACCGGACCACTGGTTCGGTGCCGACAAGCTGAAACACTTTTTCGTCGCGGCATTCACGCAGAGTGTCGCGTACAGTACCCTGCAGGCTGCGAAGGCCGATCATGGTGGTGCGATGGCGGGGGCCTGGGCCGTGACCGCCGCCGTCTCGGTTGCGAAGGAGCTGCACGACCGGCGGACGACGGGACTCTTCAGCGTCCGCGACCTCGTCTGGGATGCCGCGGGTGCCGGGGCGGCGACTCTGTTGCTCGAGCATTCGGTGCGACGGTCGAGCGACGGCGATGCCAACCGCCCCCCACTGGCCGAATCGCTCTTAACTCAGCTCGCGCCCGGTTCTATATTGCACCGGGTAGCAACGCCCACTTTTGTCCCCGTCCGGTGAGTCACGCCCGGCAACGCGCGACCGATCCCCCACTCCTCGCATGAGCCAACCTGCCGCAAAGCCCGATCCGGAACGTCGCCGCAACGCCGCGTTACGCGAGCTCATCGATGAGCTGCTGTTCCGCGTGCGCGACGCCAATCAGCACATGGATTTCTGGACGCCGGAAGAGCGCGCACAGGCTGAGCAGGAGCTGAGCACGATCATGTCACGCGTGCGGGGTGCAGCGCTGCACAAGACGACGTGAACGCGAATCCGACGCAGTCGGCCAAGAGGTAATCGTGGTACGAGCACGCACGAAGTTCATCATCGGAGGGGTCCTGGTCCTCGGCACCGCCGGGTACTTGATGGCGAGCTCCATCGGCCAGACCGCGATGTACTACCTGACGCCCGGCGAGCTGGCGGCCAAGGTGAAGGACGATTCCACGTTTTTCGACACCGGCGTGAAAATGGGGGCGCGCGTCGTTCCCGGAACGATCACACGAGAGCCCGGTGGCCGAGCGGTCTCGTTCTCGGTGACGGATGGCAGCCAGACCATCCCGGTGACGTATCGTGGCGTCATTCCCGACACGTTCACGGATAGTGTCGACGTCGTCGTCGAAGGCCGCTACAACAAGAACGGGCAGTTCGTCGCCACGACGCTCCTTGCGAAGTGTGCGTCTCGCTACGAGAACGCGCCTGACAAATATCAGTCGACGCCCGGGTACAAGGCTTCGAAGGGACCGGCAGCGTGATTCTGCTGGGAGAGCTGTCGCTCTGGGTTGCGCTGCTCATGGCCGCCTGGAGCGCGACGACGTCGTTTGCCGGTGGGCGCATTGCGCGGACCGACCTCATCGCAAGCGGTGAGCGCGCGATGTACGCGACGTTCGCATTCGTCGTTCTGGCGTCGGTCGGACTGTGGACGGCGCTGCTGACGAGCGATTTCTCGCTGCGGTTCGTCGCATCCTATACGAGCGCGAACCTGCCCGCCGTTTACAAGTTCGCGGCGTTCTGGGGCGGACAGGCCGGATCGATGCTGTTCTGGTGTCTCATCCTCGCGCTCTACTCGGCCATCACGCTCTTCGCGAACCGCCGCCGCAATCGCGAGCTGATGCCGTACGTGACGGGTACCCTCGCGCTCGTCCTCGTCTTCTTCCTCGCGACGACGGTGTTCAGGGCGAACCCGTACGCGCGCCTCGACTGGGTTCCGCCCGACGGTACCGGGTTGAATCCGCAGCTGCAGAACCCGGGGATGGCGATCCACCCGCCGAACCTGTATCTGGGCTACGTCGCGACCTCCGTCCCGTTCGCCTTCGCGATCGCGGCGCTGGTCACGCGTCGCCTCGACGCCGAGTGGCTCGGCGCCGTTAGGCGCTGGTCGCTCGTGTCGTGGCTGTTCCTCACGATCGGCATCACGCTCGGCATGTGGTGGGCGTACGTCGAGCTCGGATGGGGAGGCTACTGGGCCTGGGATCCCGTCGAGAACGCGTCGCTGCTGCCCTGGCTCACCGGAACCGCGTTTCTCCATTCGATCATGATTCAGGAGAAGCGCGGCATGCTGCGCAAGTGGAACGTCACGCTCGTGGTCGCGACGTTCCTGCTGTCCATCCTCGGGACGTTCATCACGCGCAGCGGCGTCATCGAGAGCGTGCATTCCTTCGCCCAGTCGCCGATCGGCAACTGGTTCGCCGCATTCCTCGTCCTCTCGATCGTCACGACCGCGTTCCTCGTCGCCACCCGCCTCAAGGATCTCGAGGCCCGCGCGGAGCTCGAGAGCATGGTGAGCCGCGAGGCGGCGTTCCTGTACAACAACGTCGTGCTCGTCGGCATCGCGTTCTCCGTCCTGTGGGGCACGCTCTTCCCGATCATCAGCGAGGCGGTCCGTGGCTCGAAGATCACGGTCGGTCCTCCGTTCTTCAACACGGTGAACATTCCGCTGGGCCTGCTCCTGTTGGGGCTGACGGGCGTCGGTCCGCTCATCGCGTGGCGGCGCGCCTCTGTGCCGAACCTGAAGCGGCAGTTTGCCGCCCCGGTGTCGGGCGGGCTCATTCTTGGCGCCGCGCTCTTCGCGTTAGGGATGCGGGATGGCTACGCACTGGTGTCGTACACACTTGCCGGGTTCGTGGCCACGACCATCGGACAGGAGTTCGTGAAGGGCGTAGGTGCGCGGCGCCGGATGCACGGCGAAGCGGTGCCCATCGCGCTCTTGCGGCTCATCGCACGCAACCGCCGGCGGTACGGCGGCTACATCGTGCACTTCGGCGTGGTCGTACTGTTCGCGGCGTTCGCGGGCCTCGCGTTCAAGAAAGAGTATGACCTGTCGCTGGCGCCCGGCGAATCGTTCTCGGCGGTGGACCCGTACAATCGGACCTGGACGTTCACGAGTCAGGGGGTTTCGCGATACGAGGAGCTGAACCGGCAGGTCGTCGCGGTGGCGCTGGACGCAAAGCGAGCCGGTGCGGCACCAACGCTCATCAAGAGTGAAAAGCGCCAGCACGTGGACAGTCGCGGCAACCCCTCGTTCGAGCCGTCGACGGAGGTCGGTATCCTCGAGTCGCTGCGGCAGGACGTGTACCTCGTGCTGCACGGCGTCACCGGGGAGGGGACCGCCGAGATCCGCATCACATTCAACCCGCTTGTCTGGTGGGTGTGGTACGGCGGGATCATCATGGCGCTCGGCGGCCTGATCGTCATGTGGCCACAGGCCACGCGCGCCGGCGCGAACCGGCGTGCGGAAGGTGGCTACGTGGTGGTGATGCAACCGACGGAGCGACCGCACGTCGACGCTGCCGTCTGATGCCCAACCGACGTGAGTTCGTCTTTACGTTAGGCGGAGCGCTGGTCGCACTGACGGCGCGGCGCGGCATGGCGCAGCAGGGCGCCGAAGCTCCCGGCGCGACGATGGAGGGTGATGGGTACGTGCCTGTGCGTCGGCCTCCGCGTCCTGCATCAGCGACCCGGCTCGAGCCGCTCGAACGAGATGCCGTCGAGCGCATGATCAGCTGCCCCTGTCCGTGTACGCTCGACGTGTTCACGTGCCGGACCTCCATGCCGTGCGGATTCTCGCCGCGAATCCACATGGACGTCGTCGCGCTCGTTAATGGTGGCTATTCGGCGGACGAGATTCTCGCCGCGTTCGAGCAGTCGTATGGCGAGCGGATTCTCATGGCGCCGCACAAGCAGGGGTTCAACTGGGTTGGCTGGATCGCTCCGTTCGCAGCCGTGGGCACCGGCGCGGTCGTAGTCGGCGCGCTGATTCGGCGGTGGGGAAGACGCGCCGCTGAGGTACGCACGGCGTCTCCAATGCGGATCGACGCGAGCGACGATGAGATGGCACGGCTGGAGGCCGCCGTGCGCGGCGACGAGCAATGACTGCGCTGGTGATCGGCGCCGCGCTGGCGGTCGCGGCCCTCGTCTACGTCTTGTTTCCGCTCTTCGACGTTGGCGCACCGAGTCGCTCGCGTAGCGGGAGCGGGCCCGCGCTGGCTCCCGAGAGTGCGATCGATGCGCTGCGAGAGATCGAGTTCGATCGCGCCACGGGCAAGCTGTCCGACGACGACTACGCTGCGCTCAAGACGGAGTACACGAGAACGGCCTTGGTCGAGCTTCGCGCTCGTGAATCGGCTGATCCAGCCCGCCGTGCGCTCGTCACGTCCGCCGTGACCGGCGCCGGTGCCGTGGCGCCTGACGTGCCCGTCGGTGTGGACGCCGCCGATCCCGTCGAGGCGGCCGTGTTGCGCTACCGGTCGATGCGCCGAGTCTGCGAGACGTGCGGACCGCGCCCGGAGCCTGATCCCGCCTTCTGCTCGTCGTGCGGCAAGTACCTCAGAGGCGCCTGCGTGCACTGCGACGCGCCGATCGACCAGCCGGCATCCAGGTTCTGCGCGAACTGCGGCAACTCGCTGGCGGCGTAGCCCGGGTGGCGGTGGCCTAGCGTTCGAGCGCCTCCAGTCGCCGAATGGCGATTCGGATCGGCCAGAAGGTCGCCGTTAGGCATACGACCGCGGCGAGCCCGAATCCAAGCACGAGCTCCATCGTCGGCGGTGGTTCGCCGCCGCGGAACGAGATGGCGGATACGTAGCTGTACACCGGGCGCGCCTCGAGCACGATCACCGCGCCGATGACGCCAACGGCGCTCATCATGTACAGGAGTCCGCCGAACGACGTGGGGATCTGTGCCGCGTTCTCCGTCTCGAACCGAGGGAACATCGTTCCGAAGCCAATCGCCAGTCCCGCGAGCGCGAACGTCATGAGGGTGATCGTGAACACCGACACCGCGAACATGAACACGCTCACGTGCAGCAGGCTGTTGGTGACGCCGACGATCGCAAGCGCGAGCACCAGCAGCGGGACCATGCCTACCCAGAACTTCGACCAGAGCAGCTCCCGAACCGGCAATGGGCTCGCGCGGAGCAGCCACCACGTCCGCCCTTCGAGACTCACGCCGGGGAAGATGAACCGCGCCGCGACGGACGCGAGCACGAACCCGGCGAGCGCGAGGTTCAGAAACGGAACGAGGTTCACAATGAAGAACGTGATGCCTTCGCCCGTCAACGGGAGAAACTTGATGTTGAAGACGTACACGACGACGAGCACCGCGAGCAGGATCAGCTGCGACCACTGCGTCGTGTCACGGAAGAAAACGCGGATCTCCTTCATCACGAGCTCACGACGGACGATGCCCAGCGGCGACAGCGCGGAGTGCGCGAATCGGCCGAGCCATCCCTCGCGCGCCCAGCGTTCGCCGCTCTCCTGTGCCTTGGTGAATCCGCGCGCATAGAGACCGCGGTGGAGCAGGGCGCCGAGCACGACTGCTGCCGCGGCGGTGGACCAGAGGAGGTAGATCGGAAGCAGGTCGAGCGAGCCGGTCAGCCATCCCATGACGCTGCGGCCGGCCCATTCGCTCGGAAGGAACGGTGACGTTGGCGTGCGGAGAATCGCGATGAAGTCCACGAGCGAGCGGAAGCCCTCGGGCCGCGCGAGCTTCTCCGGACGAACGAGGCGGAACAGCACGACGATCCCGGCCGCGGCGAGGACGGCGATGACGCTCAGGATGTCACGCGTGCGTCGGGCCGGGAACGCATTCACGAGCACCAGTGTCAGCGCGCTTCCGATCGCGGCGGGAATGATGAGGAACGGCACGAGGATCGCGATCGCGAGTCCGATGAACGCGCCGCCTCCGTCGTAGACCGTGCCGTACGCCGTGAGCATCGGCACCGCCATGAGCACGACCATCCAGCTCGAGTTCACACCTGTCTCGAGCAGCTTCGCTGAGTAGAGCGAGAGCCAATCGACCGGCGCCGATGCGAGGAGATCCAGATCGCGCGCGAGGAAGAAGCTCGAGAGCGCCGCGATGATGTTCGACAGCAGCAGAATCGAGAAGAACGAAACGAGGATCAGGCCGAGGAGCTTTCCGGCGAGGAGAGGACCGATCTCGGGCACGCCGCGGAAGTAGGCGAGCAGCCGGTGGAGCACGCCGAACGCGAATGCCCAGAACACCGCGCCGACCGACACGAGAATCGCGGTCCGCGCGCCGCGGCCGCGCTCCTTCTGCCGCGCGCGCGCTCGGGTCGTCTGCAGCTTGGGTGCGAGCAGCGTGCGCAGCTCGTCAAGCATCCAGAACCTCGATCAGCTCGCGCGCGAGCCCTTCGCCCGTGAGGCGCAGGAAGATTTCCTCGAGCCCGGACACACCCGACTCGGCCGAGGCGCGAAGGTCGTCCATCGTTCCGCATGCCCGAATGACGCCGCGCTGAATGATGGCGATGCGGTCGCACATGCTCTGCGCGACCTCGAGCGTGTGCGTCGACATCATGATGGTATTGCCGCGACGCGTGTACTCGCGAAACAGATCCTTGAGCGTTCTCGCCGCCTTCGGATCCAGTCCTACCATCGGCTCGTCGACGACGATGACCTCCGGCTTGTGCACGAACGCGCTCGAGATGATGAGCTTCTGGCGCATGCCGTGGCTGTAGCTCTCCACGAGCTCATCCCGCCACTCTTCGAGGTCGAACAGGGCGAGCAGTTCGCGTCCTCGACGTTCGACGTCCTCGCCGCTCTGCCCGTAGAGCCCCGCGACGAACCTCAGAAACTCGACACCAGTGAGCTTCTCGTAGATGAATGGCCGGTCCGGGATGAAGCCGAGTTTCTGCTTTGCCTCGGTAGGCTGTTTCGCGAGATCGACCCCGGCGATTCGCACGGTGCCCGAGGACGGACGAAGGATGCCGGCGATCATGCGGAGCGTCGTGGTCTTCCCGGCGCCATTGGGCCCGAGGAAGCCGAAGAGCTCACCGCGTGGCACGTCGAGGTCGACGCTGTTGACTGCCGTGAACGATCCGTAGCGTTTCGTCAGCGAGCGCAGCTCGATCATGGGCGCAGCGAGGGGAAGGGGACCGGTCCAAGGACGACGGGGTCGTCCTGTATGTCATTCCGAACGCGACGGCAACTACTGTGACGCGAGCACGTCGATCCTGAGCGTCCCCATGAGCCTGAGCAGCTCCGCCTGACGAGCCAGCCCTCCGTACACGAAGCGCAGGTGCGCCGCGTCGGCGGGGAACTGGCCGAACGTCGGATCGACTGCGACCCATTTCCCGACGAAGACCTCCGGCCACGCGTGGTAGTAGAACTTCCCACCCACGTGGGTGAGCCCGGCCACCGCACGAGCCGGGACCCCCGCCGCGCGCGCCAGCGCGACGAACAGCTGCGTGTGCTCATTGCAGTCGCCAGAACGCGACTCGAGGACCTGAATCGCGCTCGGAATCGTCACCGCGACCGACTTTCGCAGAGAGTCGTGCACCCAGGCGTAGATGCGACGTGCCGCGACCGTCGGGTCCCGCGTATCGCCGCGCAGGCGACGCGCCAGTGCCACGATGCGCGCGTCGCCGGTCTGCACGAGCGGCTCCGGCGAAAGCTCATGTCGGAACGACATGCGCATCGCGAGCGGCATCGGCATGGTGTACGGCGCGCCACCGGCCGTACTGTCCTCGCGCTGGATCACCAGCGTATCGCCGCGCAGTGTCTGGCGGCCTCCGTCCAGCGCGAAGCCGTCGAGCGTGGCGCCGCGGAGCCTAACGCGAAGCCATCCCGGCCGCCGCCGATCGATCGGCGCCGACGCCGCGATCGCGGTCGTCTCCAGGATGTCGCGATTCATGGACACGGCCCGGGTTCGCGTGCCGCCATCCAGCCGCCAGTTCTCGAACGCGATCTCGTACGCCGTGCGGTGAAGCGAGAAGCCGAGCGCGTGGTGCATCTCCACGATGCGTCCCTGCTCGTCGATCCAGGCGCGGATGGCGCTCGGGCCATCGGTCGTGATGCGCCAGGCATGCACCGAATCACGGCGTGCGGTCATCCACCGGTGGCGTCCTTCGTCGAACCGCGCGCTGTCCGGGACCGTGAACGACGATTCCGCTTCGACGCGAATCGTCAACGGCGTGGGTCTGAGCGAGATCGGATCGAAGCTCGACATCGTGTACACGCGTCCGACCTTCGGGTTCTCGCCTAACGCCAGCGCCAGGGGGACGATCGTGGGCAATACCACCGGGGCCGACAGTGCCACGCGCTGCGTGTCTGCCGCGGATTCGTCATGTGCGATCACGACCTGAAGCGCCGAGTCGCCTATGGATCGGCCGCTGATGGCGATCGGCGCACCGTCGGATTCGAACGACAGCCGGAAGTCCGAGAGCCCGAGGCTGCGCGACAGCCGGACATCGGATGTGGCGGTCGCCCGGTGCTCCTGGCCGCCAACTGGAAGGTCCGCCGCGAGGTAGTCGGTGATCATCAGGCCACCGCGCGTCGTATCGATGGTCGACGAGGCGAACCCGATCTGTCGCCCGTCTTTCTCGACGCGATAGTACGAGGCGCCAGGAGCCACGCGCAGCGCCGCTTCGGCGAGCCGCTGGGCGGGCGCGTTGCGCATCTCGCGTCGGACGAAGAGCGCCAGCCCGATCGCCCACGCCGACAGCACCGTCACGGCAACTGCCCCGCGACGCTTCACGTGCCGACGCCGGCGAGGAGGCGCTCGAACACCTCTTGCTCGAACGTCGTCTCGACCACGACGGTGATCGTCGCGGGTCGCTGCGCCGTCTGCCGATGGCGCCGGACGGCGTCGGCGATGATCTCGGCGCTCTCCTCGATGTCCAGGTTCCCGGCACCGAGCCCGAACGGTGTGAGGGCCAGATGCTCGATGCCCCAGTCCGCCGCACGCTGGAGTGCGCTGCTCACCGCCTGCCTTACGCTCGTGCGCGACACCGGCTCGGTGTCACTCGATACGACGCCGTGAATGAGGAGCTCTACGCCGAGCTCGCCGGCAGGTGTCACGACGGCGGAGCCGACCGCGAGCGGCTCGTTCACGCGCAGATGACGCGCGAGCGTTTCGCCGCCCGCGACCTCGAGCCGGCGCATGAGCGGCGTCGTCGCGTGGAGCTCGGCGTCAACCGGCCGCGCGATGGCATCGGCCGCGATGAACGCCAGGTCGTCGGTGCGGACCTCGATCACGGCCTCAGGAGATCGCGAGCGAGGTTTCGCTGTTGATCCAGCTCAGGTACTTGTCGAGGCCGGCGTGCACGGGCAGCGCCAACAGCTCGGGAACCTTGTACGGGTGCAGCTGGCCGAATGCCACGCGCAGTGAATCCAGCGCCGCCGAGCGCGTCTTGAGCAGAATGACGACCTCCTGCTCGTCCGCAATTTTGTCCTCCCATCGATAGAACGAGCGCGCGCCAGGCAGCAAGGTCCCGCACGCGATGACGCGTCGTTCGAGCAGGCTGCGAACGAGCGCGATCCCTTCGGTCTCGTTGGCGACGGTAGTGAGGACGACCATTGCGTCGGTATGCGGCATATGCGGGTTCATGGAGGCAAGTAACCATCGGCGCGCGACGCTCCCGGCGACGGCAAGCCGTAACTGGACAGGCTGAGGCTGTCAGGCGTCACAAATGTTCAATGCGAACACTACTCGGCGGCGCGCGATGGGGCTGTCTTGTCACGACCGAACACACGCCGCAGGTTTCACCGGCTATGACCGACGAAGCGCTCATCATTCGCGGCGCGCGCGAGCACAACCTCAAGAACGTCGATGTCACGATCCCGCGCGACCGCCTGACCGTCATTACCGGTCTCTCGGGCTCCGGAAAGTCATCGCTCGCGTTCGACACGATCTACGCCGAAGGACAGCGCCGGTACGTCGAGTCGCTCTCCGCATACGCGAGGCAATTCCTCGGGCTGATGGAGAAGCCCGACGTCGATTCCATCGAAGGGCTCTCGCCCGCGATCTCGATCGAGCAGAAGAGCGCCGGGCATAATCCGCGGTCCACCGTCGGCACGGTCACGGAAATCTACGATTACCTCCGACTGCTGTACGCGCGCGCCGGGACACCGCACTGTCCGAACTGCGGGCGACCCGTTCAGCGGCAGAGTGCGGGCCAGATCACCGATGCCGTGCTGGCGTGGCCGTCGGGGACGCGCATCGAGATACTCGCCCCACTCGTGCGCGGGCGAAAGGGTGAATTCCGTGAGCTCTTCGAGTCCGCGCGCAAGCAGGGGTTCATTCGCGCGATCGTCGATGGCGCAATCGTGGAGCTCGCGAATCCGCCGAAGCTCAACAAGCGGCAGAACCACGACGTGTCGATCGTCGTCGACCGGCTGGTCGTGCGCAGCGAAGACCGCGGGCGACTCAACGATTCGCTCGAAACGGCGCTGAAGCTCGCCGACGGACTCGTCGAGATCGTTAGGCACGATGGTTCCAAGGCAGCGCCAACGTTGTTCTCGGAGCGCTACGGGTGCGCGACGTGCGGCATCTCGATGCCGGAGCTCGAGCCGCGACACTTCTCATTCAACTCTCCGTTCGGCGCGTGTCCCGCGTGCGGAGGCCTCGGCACGCGGAACGAGGTGAGTGAAGAGCTCATCCTCGGCGACCCGAGCCTGTCGATTCTCGAAGGCGTCATCCTGCCGTGGGGAGCACCGGACGGGTATCTGCGACGCGTCATCCTGCCGGGGCTCGCCAAGCAGCTCAAGTTCGATCTCAATGCGGCGTGGGACGATTTGCCGCAGCGGGTGCGGGACTGTCTCCTGTACGGCGTCGACCGGAAAGCCGGCGGCGAGTCGGCCCCGAAGAGCGGCCGGCGCAAGGCCGATGCCGCGGACGCGCCGACCGCGACGTGGGAAGGCATCGTCGCGAACATCCAGCGCCGCTGGAGCGAGACGGAGTCCGACACCGTCCGGATGGAGCTCGCCGAGTACATGGTGGCAAGGGCGTGCAACGCGTGCGGCGGGCGGCGCCTCAAGCCCGAGTCCCTCGCGGTGACGGTTCACGAGCGGAACATCGGCGAGCTCGTGGAGATGTCGATCGAGGAAAGCCTGAGATTCTTCGAGGTGCTTCCGGTTCGCGAGAACGGTTGCCCGGGCCTCGACCCGGAGGTCGCGGGGCCCATTCTCAAGGAAGTGCGCGAGCGGCTGCGCTTTCTCGTGAATGTCGGCCTTGACTATCTGACGTTAGGCAGGTCGGCCGAGTCGCTGTCCGGCGGCGAGGCACAGCGCATCCGGCTGGCGACGCAGATCGGATCGCGTCTCGTCGGCGTGCTGTACATTCTCGACGAGCCGTCCATCGGCCTGCACCAGCGCGACAACGCTCGGCTGCTCGATACCCTGGGCCAGCTGCGCGACCTCGGCAACACGGTCATCGTCGTGGAGCACGATGATGAGACCATGCGCGCCGCCGACTTTCTCCTCGACCTCGGTCCTGGCGCCGGGAAGCATGGCGGCATCGTCGTCGCCAGTGGAACGGTGGATGAGGTTGCGCGGAACCCATCCTCGCTGACGGGGCGCTATCTCAGCGGCGATCTCAAGATCCCCATTCCCACGACGCGTCGCGTCGCCGACCCGCGTCGTTCGATCAGCGTGATTGGTGCGCGCGAGCACAACCTGCGCAATCTCGACGTGGATATCCCGCTCGGCCTGTTCGTGGCCGTCACCGGCGTTTCCGGATCCGGGAAGTCGACGTTGATCGAGGACATTCTCCACCGGTCGCTCGCGCGGCACTTCTATCGTGCCCGCGTCATCCCCGGTGCCCACAAATCCATCGCCGGGCTCGAGCACATCGACAAGGTCATCGACATCGATCAGAGCCCCATCGGTCGCACGCCTCGTTCGAACCCCGCGACGTACACCGGACTCTTCACGCCCATTCGCGAGCTGTTCGCCGAGCTGCCCGAGGCGAAGATTCGTGGGTACGGGCCGGGACGATTCTCGTTCAACGTGAAAGGCGGCCGCTGCGAGTCGTGTCAGGGCGACGGCCTCGTGAAGATCGAGATGCATTTCCTGCCCGACGTGTACGTGCCGTGCGAGGTCTGCAAAGGCAAGCGGTACAATCGCGAGACGCTCGAGGTCCGTTTCCGCGGCATGAGCATCTCCGATGTGCTGGAGATGACCGTCGAAGATGCGACGGCATTCTTCGAGAACCAGCCGCGCATCCATCAGAAGCTGCAGACACTCATGGACGTCGGGCTCGGGTACATCCATCTGGGTCAAAGCGCGACGACGCTGTCCGGCGGGGAGGCACAGCGGGTGAAGCTCGCCACCGAGCTGTCAAAGCGGGACACGGGGCGGACGTTCTACATCCTCGATGAGCCCACGACCGGACTACACTTCGAGGATGTCCGACTCCTGCTCGAAGTGCTCCATCGGCTGGTCGACCGCGGCAACACCGTGCTCGTGATCGAGCACAACCTCGACGTCATCAAGACGGCCGACTGGATCGTCGACCTCGGGCCTGAGGGCGGTGATCGCGGCGGCACCGTCGTTGCCGCCGGAACGCCCGAGCAGGTCGCCCAGGTGGAGGCGTCGTACACCGGCCAGTACCTCCGGGCGCTGCTAGCACGTCCCGTCCGCCGCAAGGCAGGGTAGTCCTTCTATGGTATCGCTGCTCGACATCATCGGGCCGGTCATGGTCGGCCCGAGCTCGAGTCACACCGCTGGCGCCTGCCGGCTCGGACTGCTCGCCCGGTGCCTCGTGGGAGGCACGCCCGAGCGCGCGCGCGTCGAGCTGCACGGCTCGTTCGCCCGGACCGGTGAGGGTCACGGCACGGACAAGGCGATCGTCGGCGGCCTGATGGGCTTTCGCCCGGACGATGAACGAATCCGCGACGCGTTAGGTATCGCCGAGCGCGAAGCACTGGACTACCGGTTCGAGAAGACCACGCTCGGCGAGGAGAACGAGGTTCACCCGAACACGGTTCGCATCACGGTGGAGCGCGGCGACCGAAGCGCGGTGATGGTCGGCTCCTCACTCGGCGCAGGGCGTGTGCTCGTCACCGAGATCGATGGATATCCCGTCGAGGTCACGGGGAGCTATCACACCATCGTGCTCGTCGCCGAGGACATTCCCGGATCGGTGGCGCGGATCGCGACGATCCTCTCGGAGGACGGCATCAACATCGCGACGCTGCGCCTGACGAGAAAGGGACGTGGCGGCGATGCGTTCATGGTGATCGAGGTCGACGAACAGCCCGACGAGAAGGTGCGCGCCGACATCCGGACGCTCCCCTGGGTCCGGTGGGCGTTCCGTCTCGACAAGGTGAGCGCCTGACGTGTACCACGCCCTTGCCGATGCCATCCGTGACGCCGAGGCGTCCGGCAAAACGCTCGCGCAGGTTGCGCTCGAGGCTGAGTCGCGCGATCAGGGCCGGCCCGTCGCCGAGATCCGCGACGCGTTAGGCCGGGCGCTCGTGATCATGCGGGGTGCCGTCTCGCGTGGTCTCACGGGCGACCTCTACTCGGCCTCGGGGCTCGTCGGCGGAGACGCCGCGAAGCTTCGTACGGGACCGGCAGGTCCGATGTCGGGCACGCCCTTTCGGGACGTGCTCGCACGCGCCCTCGCGGTGCAGGAGGTGAACGCGGCGATGGGCGTCATCGTGGCGGCGCCGACGGCCGGCGGAGCAGGGGTGCTTCCCGCGGTACTGACCGGGCTGGCCGATGCGCGCGGCCTGGGCGACGACGCCGTCATCGATGCGCTCGCCACGGCTGGCCTCATCGGCGCGGTCGTCGCCCAGCGCGCGTCGCTGTCCGGGGCCGAGGGCGGATGTCAGGCGGAAACGGGAGCCGCCGCCGGAATGGCCGCCGGGGCCGGCACCGAAATGCTGGGCGGTTCGCCCTCACAGGCGGGACACGCCGTCGCCCTCGCGCAACAGGGCACCCTTGGCCTCGTGTGCGACCCGTTAGGTGGTCTC
>Ga0207681_10000586_pt1 | contig 24802 bp, 22 predicted proteins | sample KBSS53metaG_FD_184324 | JGI IMG/M metagenome (GOLD analysis project Ga0207681, IMG submission 184324) | Switchgrass rhizosphere microbial communities from Kellogg Biological Station, Michigan, USA - KBS S5-3 metaG (SPAdes) (version 2) | ecosystem: Host-associated > Plants > Roots > Rhizosphere... | reverse complement strand
AGTGCGCGGGGCCGGGGACAGCTTCTGCACCGGAGGCGCCCTGGGCGATTTCGGGCGGGTCGGCAGCGGGGCTGCCGGTCACATGGTTCGCACCGAGCGCCTGCCCGCGCGGATGCTCGCCGTGGCGGGCCACAAGTTTCACTTCCACCTTCAGGGCGCCTGCGTCGGCGCCGGAGTGGAGATGGCGGCCTTCGGCGCGCGGGTCACCGCTTCGCCCGATGCGTTCCTGCGCCTGCCCGAGGTCTCCATGGGCCTGATCCCCGGCGCCGGCGGCACCGTCAGCGTCACCCGCCGCGTCGGCCGGCAGGCCGCCGCCTGGCTGATGCTGACCGGCCAGCGGATCAGCGCCCGCGCGGCCCTGCGCCTGGGTCTGGTTGACGAGATCGTGCGCTGAACCCAATGCCAGCCGAGCCCGAGGAATTTCCAGCCAATGACCGATGAGCCCCACTTGCTGCCGCTTGCTCCCGATTTCGTGCCCCGACAGGTGGTGCGATCGGACTTGGGCAAGGAGGTCGGCGTCATCGACCTGTTCACCCTGGAGCGGCTGGACGATCAGCTGTTTCGCAGCCAGGTCAACCAGACCAACGTCAACGGTACCCTGTTTGGCGGTCAGGTGCTGGCGCAGTCGCTCGCGGCCGCCTGTGCAACGGTCCAGGATAACCGGCCGCCCAATTCCCTGCATGGTTATTTCTTGCGAGCCGGCGACGCGACGAAACCCGTGGTTTACCAGGTCGAACGCACACTCGATGGCGGAAGCTTTTCCATGCGGCGGGTAATCGCAATGCAACGGGGATTGCCGATCCTCCATATGGAATGCTCGTTCCATCGGCCCGAACACAACTTCGACAGCCAGATGCCCGCGCCCGACGTGCCGCCGCCTGAGGCTTTCGCGCCGCTGTCCGAAATCCTGCGGGCCAATGCGGACCGCATTCCCCAACTGTACATGGACCGGTTCGGCGACATCGCTCCGTTCGAACTCAGGCCGGTAGACCCGCTTCAGGACCTGATCCCTTCAGCGAACGGCCTGCGGGCCATCTGGATCAGGATGCCCGGCATGGCCGTCACCGACTGCCCGCTGCTCCACCAGATTGCTCTGACCTATCTGTCGGATTTCTGGCTACCCGTCACGGCGGCTGCGCCGCACGTGCCGATGGTCGAGATCGGGTCGTCCTTGCGCATCACCAGCCTCAACCATGCCATGTGGTTCCACCGTCCGCTCCGTGCTGACGAATGGCTGCTTTATGACGCCGACAGTCCCTCGATCGTCAACGGTACCGGCATCAGCCGCGGCCTGCTCTATGACCGTTCGGGAACGCTGGTCGCCTCGGTCACGCAGGAAACGCTGTTTCGCCCTCTCCAGCCGGCGGGTTAATCTCCTTCAAGCTGGCTCAGTTCGCTGCCGCGCCGCGCGCCGGCTGGCATGCCAGGTAATGAACAGTGTCGTGCCGACGATCACGGCCACGCCTGTCCAGGTAGCCGCTGACGGAATCTCGCCGAAGAAGATGGCGCCGAAAGCTGCGCTCAGGACAATCCGGGAATAGTCCACGGGAGCCACCACGCTGGAATCGCCCAAGGTCAATCCCCTGATGTAGCAGAACTGGGTCGCCGTACTCGCCGCTCCCATCACCATCAGCAACAGCGCGTCGCGAGGGCCCGGCGTCACCCAGCCGGTCAGCAAGGCCATCGGCAGGGTGAACAGCGTTCCCAGCACCGCGGCCCAGGCCAGCAGGCTGAGCTGCCCGTGATCGCGAGTCAGGGACTTAACCCCCGTCAGCGAAAAAGCGAGCAAGAAAGCCGCGAACAACCCCGCTGCGGCGGGCCACAACGGCAGTTGCTCGCCGCCGCCGGGACTGAGGACGATCAGCACCCCGGCAAATCCTCCGAGGGTCGCCACCAGCCGGGCGGTCGGCACCCGCTCGCCGAGGACGAATATAGCCAGCGGGACCATCCACAGTACGCGCGAGAAGGATAACGCATTGGCCTCGGCCAGAGGCAGCCGCTGGTAGGAGTAGTAGGCGAGGACCATCGAGGTGCTCGTCGCCATACTGCGGCTGAACAGCAGCCCGGGACGTCGGGTCCGGAACGTGCCGACCGGATTGCGCAAGATCCACGGCAGCAGCACAATTAGCGCAATGACCTGCCGGATGAACACCTGCATTGCCGGCGGTACGTCCCTACCAAGGTACTTCACCAGGGAGACCGACACGACGAAGCAGCACGCCGAGGCAAAGATCCAAAGTGCGCCGCCGACGTTGTCGGAGTGGCCGCCAAGGTGCGAACCACCGCTGCGCATCGTCATGATCGATCCTTGGTCATAACGCTATCGGGCAGCAGCCCCCCGGGACGCGCCCTTTGGGATCATCACGGTGCACGCGAAGCTCAGCAGCGACATGAAAGCGATCATTGCGAAGGTCAGTACATAGGCATCCGTGTCGGGGAAATGCGTTCCTTGCGCGTTGCTCACCGCAGACGAAGCGAGCGTAATCGCCGCCAGTTGCGCGCCAATTGCCTGGGCCAGCGATCGCAGCACCGAACTCAGCCCGGTGACCTCGCTGGTTCGCTCGGGCGGTGAGGCCTGGATAATCAGCCCCGGTGCGCAGGCGAACAGGATGGTTACCGCCGGAGACACCAGCAGCACACAGACCACCACCACGAAGGCCAGCGAATTGTGCACCAAGGCCAAGGCTGCAAAGGCGATGAAGTTTGCCAAGGCTGCGCAAACGATGGCCGGACGAAGAGAAAACCGGCGCGCAAAGAGGCCTGTGCCGATCCCGGCGATTCCTGATGAAAGATTCGTCGGCAGCTTGAGCACAGCGGCGAAGGTTGCGCTGATCCCCATCCCGATACCCGTCCAGGTCGGCTGCTGGAGCAGGGGCATGATCACCTGCGGGTAAGCCAACGGCCCGACCGCCATGAAAAAGATCGCCGCGTTGACGATCGCGATGGTCGGGTTTCGAAGCAGCCGCAAATCCACCAGAGGTTCGTCATGAGCCAGTTCGTAGATCGCCCAGGCGAAGAGCGTGACCACGCCGAAGACCAACAGCGCGATTGTTGGCATGGACAGCCAACCGTGCGTCTTGGCCACGTTGAAGGTAAGGAGCAGGGCGCACACGGGTAAGATGAACAGCGCCCCGACGAAATCCAGCCTCCCTGCCCCCGGTTTCCGATCGCCATCGGGCAGAAATCTGAGGACGAGTATCAGGGAAAGTAGTGCAGCAATGGCCGCAACCGTGAAGATGTGCTGCCAGCCGAGATGATCGATCACCACGCCCGAGATCAGAAAAGCGATACCCGTGCTGAACGCATAGATGCCGCCGAGGATACCTACACCGAAATTCAGCTCTCGCGCATCACTCGCATATTCGCGCAGCAGCCCAAAACCGAGCGGCAGAATCGCCATCGACAGGCCTTGTATCGCCCGCCCGAAGATGATGACGTCGAGATTTGTGGCCGAGGCACTGATCAGCGAACCGACGATGAGCGCCACCAGCATGAGCTTCAACATCCGCGCGCGACCGTACAGGTCCCCGAGGCGGCTGATCAGGACCGCGCTGCCTGCCGATGACAGCGCGTAGATCGTTATCAGCCAGCTGACCCGCGCCGGATCGCCATAGATCGCGTAAAGCTTGGCCAACGCGTTATAGATCGTGCTCGCATTCATCGCGCTGGCGAATTCCGCCGCGACCAGCACGGCCAGCAGCGTGGGGAAACTCAGCGCCGCGCACTTCCGCGGCCCGGCTATCGTCTGCGTGTCGGCCATGGGCGGATGGTAGACAAGTGTCGCACGATCTCAACCCGCTTGCCTCACGTTGAATGGACGCAACCGCACTACCGCTGCACAGCCGGCGGCAATCAGAGCGCGGACCGCTGTGCGTCAACCAAAACAGCCCATTTGTGATGGCGCACCGGCAACCGGCTACGGCGGATGCATCAACTGGAAAGTCGCGCCACAACTGCCGGGCCAGCAATCCGTCGTTGCGGATTCGATGGTGGACCAGCCGCTGTTTGCGGATTAGCGAAACCGTAAGGCACCCCGCGCGGGCGCCGGATACCTTGCGAGGAACCGTCCTTGGACAACCGCTCTGCCCTTCAGGATGACCTGGCCGCCTGGGCGGACGACCTTTCATCCTCTCTGCCCCAATTGCTCGCCCGCGCCGCTACCCTGCGCGACGCAGGTCATGGGCGCATCCAGACCTGGTCTGGCAAGGTTTTCATCCCGCTTACCCAACTGTGCCGGAACCTGTGCCACTACTGCACCTTCTCGCAGCCGCCGAAAAAGGGCGAGCGGGCCTATCTCTCGCGCGAGGAAGTCCTTGCCATTGCCCGCGCCGGCAAGGCCGCCGGGTGCACCGAGGCGCTGTTCACCCTGGGTGACAAGCCCGAACTGCGCTTCGTCCAGGCCCGTGACGAGCTGGCCCAGCTCGGCCACGATACAACCGTCTCCTACCTGCGCGAGATGTGCGCGGCGGTTCTCGCCGAAACCGGCCTGCTCCCCCACGTCAACGCCGGGGTGATGACCCGCGAGGAACTGGCCAGCCTGCGTCCGGTGTCCGCCTCGATGGGGCTCATGCTCGAAAGCGTGTCCGAGCGGCTGTGCGAAAAAGGCGGCGCGCACTATCGCTCGCCCGACAAGACGCCTGCCGCCCGGCTCGAAACCCTGCGCCTCGCTGGCGAGCAGGCCATTCCCTTCACCACCGGCATTCTGATCGGCATCGGCGAAACCCGGGCCGAGCGGATCGAGGCCCTGCTCGCCATCCGTGATCTGCACGCGGCCTATGGCCACATACAGGAAGTCATCATCCAGAACTTCCGCGCCAAGGAGCGCACGCCCATGGCCGGCGCGCCCGAGCCGGGCATGGACGACCTCTTGTGGACAATCGCCGCCGCCCGCCTGATCCTGGGCCCGGCCATGAACATCCAGGCCCCGCCTAACCTCTCAGCCGGAGATTTCGGCCGCCTGATCGAGGCCGGGATCAATGACTGGGGCGGCGTATCCCCGGTCACGCCCGACCATGTGAACCCCGAGGCTCCCTGGCCCGAAATCGCCCGCCTGCGCGAGGTCACCGAGGCGCAAGGCCGCGATCTTGTCCAGCGCCTGCCGGTCTATCCCGGCTGGACCGGACCCGGGTGGATCGACCCTGCCGTGCGGCCGGTCCTGCTCGCCGCCGCCGATGCCGATTACTACGCGCGCGCGGACAGCTGGTCGCCGGGCATTGCCCTCCCCCCACGCGATCGCCTCAAGCCGCGCCGTCCGGCAAGTCCCCCCATCGCCGCCCTGATCGAACGGGCCATGGCCGGACAGCCGCTCAGTGAGGGCGAGATTGTCACCCTGTTCGCCGCGCGCGGCGACGATGTCGAACATGTCTGCGCCGCGGCCGACGAACTGCGCCGCAGGGTCAATGGCGACACCATCACCTACGTCGTCAACCGCAACATCAACTACACCAACATCTGCACCTTCCGTTGCGGGTTCTGCGCCTTTTCCAAGGGCGACATGGCCGAGGAACTGCGCGGCCGCCCTTACGATCTCGATCGGGAGGAAGTGATCCGCCGGGTGCGCGAGGCTTGGGACCGGGGCGGCACCGAGGTTTGCCTTCAGGGCGGCATCCACCCCCACTATACCGGGCAGACCTACATCGACCTCGCCCGCGCGGTGATCGAGGCCGTGCCCGAGATGCACATCCATGCCTTCTCGCCGCTCGAAGTGCGCCAGGGCGCGGCTACGCTCGGCCTCGATCTCGTCACCTTTCTCACCCGGCTCAAGGAAGCCGGTCTCGGCACGCTTCCCGGCACCGCCGCCGAGATCCTCGACGACGAAGTCCGCGCGATCATCTGCCCGGACAAGCTCACGACCGCCGAATGGCTGGAAGTGGTCGGCACGGCCCATTCGGTTGGTCTCAAGACCACCTCGACGATCATGTTCGGCCACGTCGACACGCCGCGCCACTGGGCTCGCCACCTGATCCGCCTGCGCGATCTGCAACAGCGGACCGGCGGGATCACCGAATTCGTGCCCCTGCCCTTCGTCCCGATGGAATCGCCAATGGCCCTCAAGGGCATGACCCGGATGGGGCCCACCTTCCGCGAAGTTCGGCTGATGCATGCCGTCGCCCGCCTCGCGCTCCATCCCCACATCACATCGATCCAGACCTCATGGGTCAAGCTCGGCGCCGATGGGGTGCGGGCGATCCTCGATGGCGGGGCTAACGACCTGGGCGGCACCCTGATGAACGAAAGCATCTCCCGCGCCGCCGGAGCGCAGCACGGGCAGGAAATGCCGCCCGAGGAAATGGAGCGCCTGATCCGCTCCATCGGCCGAATTCCGCGCCAGCGTTCCACCCTCTACGGCGAAGTGAGCGAACCAGTCCGTGCCCGCGGCTTTGCGGCGCCCGAACTCGCCCCACTGGTCCAGACCCCGCCGCGCAGGCGGGAAAAAACACAACCGAAGGATGCCCTTGCCGATGTCTGATACGCCACTCGCCACGATCGCCGTTCTTGGGGGAACCGGCAAGGAGGGTGGCGGACTTGCCCTGCGCTGGGCCCACAAGGGCCACAAGGTTATCATCGGCAGCCGCTCGGCCGAACGCGCCCAGGCTGCCGCCGACGAGATGAATGCCACCCTTGGCAGCGTCAACGCCAGCGGCGCCACCAACCCCGATGCCGCCGCCGCCGCCGATATCGTGGTGCTTTCCGTGCCCTTCGCTGGCCAGCTCGCGGCGGTCGAGGAAGTGGCCGAACACCTCGCGGGCAAGATCCTGATCGACGTCACGGTCCCGCTGGTCCCGCCCAAGGTCAGCGTGGTCCAGCTGCCCAACGGCGGCTCCGCCGTGGCCGCGGTGCAGGAGAAGCTGGGCGAAGGCGTGCGCGTCGTCTCGGCATTCCAGAACATCTCGGCTCACCACCTCGCCCATCTTGACGAAGAGATGGACTGCGACGTGCTGGTCTGCGCCAACGATCCCGCCGCCGCCGATGCCGTGGTTGAACTCGCCCGCGAGATCGGCCTGCGCGCCTGGAATGCCGGACCGCTCGCCAACTCGGTCGTGGCCGAGGGGCTGACTTCGATCCTGATCGCGCTCAACCGGCGCTACAAGGTCCCGGGCTCGGGCATTCGTATCACCGGCATCTGATTGTCCGCCAAGCGCTTGCCCCGGCTCCTCGGGGCGCGCTAGGCTTCGCGTGATGACTGCTCCCGCCCCTGTCATGCTGCAGCCCGTTCCGGGCATCCCCCTGATCTCCTCGGGCGACGATCTGGGCGCGGTCCTGTGCGGCGCACTGGACGAAGCTGGGCTGGCGCTCGCCGATGGCGACGTGCTGGTTCTGGCCCAGAAGATCGTATCCAAGGCCGAAGGGCGGCAGGTCTCTCTGGCGAACGTCAGACCATCGCCGCGGGCTATCGAGGTGGCAGCGGAGTGCGACAAGGACCCGCGCCTCGTCGAACTGATCCTGTCCGAGGCTGATGAGATCATGCGCCTGCGCAAGGGCGTCATCATCGTGCGCCACCGCCTTGGCCTCGTTCTGGCCAATGCCGGGATCGACCAGTCCAACGTGGATCATGCCGGCGGCCCTGCCGCCCTGCTCCTGCCGCTCGACCCGGATGCTACTTGCCAGCGCCTGCGCGCGGCCATTTCACACCGCACCGGAAAGGCCATCGGCGTGGTCATCATCGACAGCCTCGGCCGCGCCTGGCGCAGCGGCACGGCGGGGACCGCGATCGGCGTTGCCGGTCTGCCCGCCCTGCTTGACTTGCGTGGCCGCTCCGATCTCTATGGCCGCACACTCGAAACCAGCGAACTCGGCCTTGCCGACGAGATCGCCGCCGCCGCCTCGCTGGTCATGGGCCAGGCCGCCGAGGGCACGCCTGCCGTCCTCGTCCGCGGCCTTTCTCTGCCCGCCGGTCCCGGTTCCGCCGCCGATCTGATCCGTCCCCGCGCGCTGGACCTGTTTCCATGATCGTCGTCCTCGCCGGTGGGGTCGGCGGCGCCCGCTTCGCCAACGGGTTGGCCGCCCTCCTCCCGACCGGCCAGCTCACCGTGGTCGTCAACGTGGGCGACGATTTCGACCATCTCGGCCTGCGCATCTGCCCCGACCTCGACACGGTCACCTACACCCTCGCCAATCTCAACAACCGCGAACTCGGCTGGGGCCAGCTCGGCGAGACGTGGAACTTCATGGACGCCCTGCGCAAGCTTGACGGGCCAGACTGGTTCAACCTCGGCGACCGCGATCTTGCCACGCACATCCTACGCACCCATCGCCTCAATGCAGGTGAGCCGCTCTCCGCCATCGTCGCCGATATCGCCCGCGCCCGGGGCATCACCCAGACCATCCTCCCCGCAACCGACGACCCGCTGCGGACCAAGGTCCTCACCGACAAGGGCGAACTCGATTTCCAGGACTATTTCGTCCGCCGCCGCTGCGAGCCGGTGTTCCGCTCCATCCGCTTCGCCGGGGCCGAACAGGCCCGCGCCCACCCGCAGGTGCTTGCCGCCCTGGCCGACCCCGCGCTCGAGGCGATCCTGATCGCCCCGTCCAACCCGCTGCTCAGCCTCGCGCCGATCCTCGCCGTTAGCCAGATCGCCGATGCGCTGGCCGCCCGCACCGTGCCCTGCGTCGCCGTCTCCCCATTCATCGCCGGACAGGCGGTCAAGGGCCCCGCCGCGAAGATCCTGCGCGAACTCGGCCTTAAGCCCGGCCCCGCCGCTATTGCCGCCCACTACGGCGCCCTGCTGGATGGCCTCGTCATAGACCAAGGTGACGAGCCCGATCTCGCCGCCCCGGCACTCCTGCGCACCGATATCCTGATGCAGGACGATGCCGGCCAGCAGCGCCTCGCGCGCGAAGTGCTCGACTTCGCTCGCGATCTCGAGAGCGGCGGCTAGGGTGCCGGCGCGCATCGTCATCCCCGCTCGCGCGCCCGAGTTCGGCAAGAGCCGGCTGGCCGCAGCGCTCGCTCCGGCCGAGCGCACCGCCCTCGCCCTGCGCCTGTTCGACCATGTCGTGGGGACGGCGCTCTCCGCCGATCCAAGTGCAACCGTTTACGTTATCAGCAACAGTCCAGATCTGCTGGCCCGCGCGCAGAGGCATGGGGCGCATGCGCTGGTCGAGCGAGGCGAAGGCCTCAACCGCGCCCTCGAACAGGCGGCTGGCGACCTCGGCGGCAGCGATCCGCTCCTCACCCTAAGCATCGATCTGCCGCTGCTCACCGCCGCCGATGTCGTCGCCATGCTGGCACAAGCTGCCGACGTGGCCTGCGCCACTGATGACGCAGGCGAAGGCACCAACGCGCTTCTCATGCGCCGCCCCGGCCTGACCCCCTATTGCTACGGCCCCGGCAGCCTCGCCGCCCACCGCGCGGCCGCGGCTGCCCGCGGGCTGTCCTTCGCCGCAATCCACCGACCGGGTCTCGCGCGGGACCTCGACCTGCCGGCCGATCTCGCCCTGCTCGATCCCGCCTGGGCCGCCATTTGAAGGCCAGCCGCAAAAGCGGGGCGCGGCGATCCGCTCGCCGCGCCCCGTTTTTGCCTTTCCCGGTCAGAGCCCCGCCGGGAGTGCGATCGACTTCTCTTGAAGGAACTCGTCGACCCAGCGCGGGCCATATTCGCGGCCCACGCCCGAACGCTTGTAGCCGCCAAACGGCGCGTAGCTGGCCATGGCTCCGCCGAAGCCGCCGTTGATTGAAACACCGCCCGCCCGGATCTGAAGGGCCATGCGATAGGCCTGGGCCGGATCGGCGCTCATGACCGCGCCGTTGAGGCCGTAGTCCGAATCGTTGGCGATCTTGATCGCCTCTTCGTCGGTATCGAAGCCGATCACGGCGCCGACGGGACCGAACACTTCCTCCTGGGCCAGCTTGGAACTGTTGTCGACGTTGTCGAACAGCGTCGGCGTGTAATAGAAGCCCTTGGGCAGGTCATCGGGGCGCTTGCCACCGGTGACAAGCGTGGCGCCGCCATCATGCCCCGCCTGGACATACCGCTCCACCGTATCTCGCTGGCTGGCGCGGATCAGCGGCCCCATCGTGGTCGCCTCGTCGATCGGATTTCCGACCTTGTTTGCCTCCAGCGCCCCCTTCATGATCTCCACGAACTGGGGCCGGACCGAATTGTGCACGAGATAGCGCGTCAGCAGCGCGCAGCCCTGGCCACAGTTGGAAACAAGGCCGCCGGCCGCCGAATAGGCAGCCTTGACCAGGTCGGCATCGGCGCGAACGATCATGGCCGATTTGCCGCCAAGCTCGGTATGCACCTTCTTCAGCGTGGGCGCGGCCTGCGCCGCGATCAGCGCGCCGACCTTGTCCGAACCGGTGAAGGTGACCATGTCGATCGCCTTGTGCTCCGTCAGCAGCTTGGCACATTCGAGACCACCGTTGACTACGTTGAGCACGCCCTTGGGCAGGCCCACCTCGTCGGCAATCTGGCCGAACAGCAGTGCCGAGAATGGTGTGAACGGCGAAGGCTTGAGCACCATGGTGCAGCCGGCCAGCAGCGCGGGGACAACCTTGGCCATGTTGAGCAGGAACGGGAAGTTGTAGCCGGTAATGCCCGCCACGACCCCCCACGGTTCCTTGACCACCGTCACCAGGCCGAGCGAATCGCGCATCCCCGGAACCCACGGCGGACTGATGATCAGTTCGCCGCCCTCCGGCTTGATCGTATCGGCATATTCGATGCCATACATCATGTGCTGAAGCGGCATGACGGTCTGGATCGAGTGCGCCAGACCAATGGTCGTGCCCACTTCCGCGATCGTCAGCGCCTGGATCTCGGGCAGGCGGCGGGTCAGCACGGCATGCATCCTGCGCATCACTGCCGCACGCTCGCGGAACGACATCCGCGGCCATGGGCCATTGTCGAAGGCCTCGCGCGCCGCGAGAATAGCCGCTTCGGTTTCCGCCAGGCCCGCCAGCGGGGCGAAACCGATGGTATCCTCGGTAGCCGGGTTGAGCACGGCTTCCCGGTCACCCGATTCGGGCTTCACCCATTCATTGTTGATGTAGAGCTTGTCGAGGTTCGTGAACGGAACGGTCATGCGGGATCACTCGCAGAAAGCAGGTGCGATGCCGGTGCATCGCGGCCGCAGGTAACTTCGATAGAGAAATGCCATTCAGGCTTTCGCCGGAGGCCAGTCCTTGCCGGAAGGATCGCCGATGGTCTGGATGATCCGCTCGGGGCAGGCCTTGGCGCCGTTGCGGGCCGCTGCTTCCATGCCAGGCGGCACGTCGAACCCGTCGCTGTCGATGTAGCCCAGGTCATCCAGGGGATAGAGCTCGGGGGCAACGGCCTGGCACCGGGCATGGCCAACGCACTTGGCGCGGTCAATTACGACTTTCATGGTCTCTCCTCCATCTTTTCCGGACGCGCTTGAATTCTCGATTCTGCGCGACTGAACTATCCAGTTCAGTATGTGGTCGCACGCGCCGCGTCAATCGCCGCACTGCACGCCCGCGAACCGACGCCCCGCCCTCCAGGTTAACGCATTCCTGCCGCGCTTCCCCGGGGATGCACTGCCGGGCCCGTAAAGGCAGACTTCAGCTATCTGATTATAAATGCGCCGATTACAGTTCATTCTGGCGGTGACCCCATGGCAGCAGACGACATTACGGCAATCGGCAGGTTCTTCGAGACCGACCGCGACGATGCCAAGTCCCGACAGCACGTCGCCGATCTGGTGGCCGCCCGTGGTCGTGCCGCGCTTGACGCACTGTACGAGCGCATCGCCTCCAATCCCCACACCCGCGGCTTCTTCCCTGACGACGCCGTCACCGACCGCGCCAAGAACGCCCAGCTGCGCCACTGGCTGGCCCTGTTCCGCGACGGAATCTCACCCGATTACCAGGCCTCGGCCGAACGGATCGGACAGACTCACGCCCGCATAGGGCTCGATCCGGCATGGTACATCGGCGGCTATTCGCTGGTGGTCGACCGGCTCGTCGCCAACCTGCTGCGCAAGCCCCTGGCCCTCCTCAACCCGCGCCGTCTCTCACAGACGATCCGCACCTTGCTGCGCCATGCACTGCTCGACATGACCCTCGCGCTGGGCGCCTACTTCCGGGCGGAAGCCGCCAAGCGAGATGCAGTGGTGAGTCAGCTGGGAGCCGCCATGAAGGAACTCGCGGCCGGCAATTTCTCCTACCAGCTCGACAAACTCCCCAGGGAATTTGCCGACCTGGAGGACGATTTCGCCAGCATGCGCGATTCGGTGCGCGACCTGCTGGCCAACCTGGCCATGTCCTCGCACTCGGTCCGGGTCTGCTCGACCGAGATCCGCAATGCTTCAGACGACCTTTCCGTGCGCAACGAGCAACAGGCCGCCTCCATCGACGAGATCACCCGCGACGCCGTCACCGGCAGCGAGGTCGCGGGTCAAGCCGTGCAATCCATGGCCGCCATTTCGGAAGCCTCGGCCAAGGTTGGTCACTTCAGTGATGCCATCAACAATATCGCCTTCCAGACCAACCTGCTCGCCCTGAACGCCGGGGTTGAGGCTGCCCGCGCTGGCGATGCCGGCAAGGGCTTTGCCGTAGTCGCCAGCGAGGTCCGTGCCCTGTCGCAGCGCGCGGCGGAGACTGCCCACGAGATCAAGGCCCTCTCCGGTCTCAATGCCGAGCGGATCGCCCAAGGCGCAGAGCGGGTGCAGTCGATGGGCGAACTGCTCAGCTCGATCGCCCAGCGCATCCAGGAATCCAACCGGATGATCCAGGCCAACGCGGCCCTCTCCGAAGAGACCAATGCCGCCACGCGCAGCCTCGTCGAACAGGCCGACCTGCTCGACCAGCTCGTTTCCCACTTCCAGGGCGGCTCACCGCGACAGCCCGAACCGGTTGCGCCGCCGGCTGCCCTATCTCCCGCCGACGCATCGGCAACGCCGCCGCGCCTGATCGCGGCGACTGCCGGCGCCAGCAGCGATCCCGACGACTGGTCGGAATTCTGAACCCGTTGCCGCCAGATCCAGGACCACAACCCATGACCAAGACCTCGATCAAGCAGAACCTCGTTTATTGCATGGTGGCGATGGCCGGAGTCACCGTTGTCCAGTTCGGCGTATCCAGCGTGCTGCGCTTCAGCCTTCAGTCCAACATGAATGAGCAGCGTGTCATGGCCGACGTGCAGACGCGGCAGATGTTCGGCGACATGAAGCACGACGCCATCCAGGCTGACCTGTTCCGACTGCGGGACGCGCGCGCAGCCGGCAACAAATCGGCTATGGCCGCCGAACGCGATCATCTCGACAAGGACATCGCGGCGCTGGAAGAAACCTATGCCGCAATCGAACGCAACCGCTTCGAGCCGGAGCTGCAAGGCATCGTCGATCGCGCCCGCGCCGCCCGCAAGGACTACGTGGGCCACGCCCTCAAAACTGCCGCCACGATCCAGTCCGGCCAGGACCTGACAGCCGACATGACTGCCTTCATCCGCAGCTTCGACGCCTATGAGGATATCCAGGATACGCTCGGCAAGACCATCCGAGGCGAGATCGCCATCCGGCAGCAGTCTGCGGATCGCAATAGCCGGCTGGACTCCGTGGTCGACTGGGTTGCCCTGCTCGCGCTGGTTCTGGTCATGGCCCGGTCGGCCCTCACCATCCGCCGCCGGGTGATCGTCCCGCTGGGTAGCTTGTCCAGTTCACTGAGGCGAATGGCCGCGGGGGACTACGAAATCCCGCTTCCCGTGTTGCCCCAAGGCGACGAGATCGGCGAGATCGGCGCCGCCGTGCGCACTTTCCAGGATGCCGCCCGCAGCCGTCGACTGGCCGAACAGGAGACCCATCAGGTCGTCAGCCAGCTATCAGAGGGGCTCCAGTATCTGGCCCGCAAGGACCTGGAATTCCGCCTCCCCCACGCCTTTCCCTCGGCCTACGAGGAACTGCGCGCCAACTACAATTCCGCCGTGGCCGAACTGTCCCGTACGATCTCCGCGGCCCGTGTCGGCGCCCTCGGCGTCGTCAACGGTGTTACCGAAATCCGCTCGGCCTCCGATGACCTCGCCCAGCGAAACGAGATTCAGGCCGCCAGCGTGGGCGCAGTTCACCGCGAGGCGGCCGACGGCAGCCGCGTGGTTGGCCAGGCGGTCGAAGCCATGCGCCAGCTCGAGGCCACGGCCGATGACATCGGCCAGATCACCGGCGTGATCGACGGGATCGCCTTCCAGACCAACCTGCTCGCCCTGAACGCCGGGGTTGAGGCTGCCCGCGCTGGCGATGCCGGCAAGGGCTTTGCCGTGGTCGCCAGCGAAGTTCGCGCGCTTGCCCAGCGCACCTCGGAAGCGGCCAGCCAGATCAAGGCCCGCATCGAGCGCACCTCCGAACAGGTCGGCACCGGCGTCAGCCATGTGCGCGAGACCGGCCAGATGCTTGATCGCATCCTGCGCCAGCTGTCGGAAATCAACGACACCATCCAGCAGAACGCGGCAATGGCCGAGGAAACCACCGCCGCCACCCGCAGCCTCGAGGCCGAGGCCGACCAGCTCGGCACCCTCGTCAAGACCTTCCGCACCCGCAACGTCGACGATCGCCCGCCAACCACGCCAGTGGTTCGCCAGCTGCGGCGGCACTCGCTGACCGAGGGCCAGCAGATGACCGCCCTAATGCCGTACGTTGCAGGGTCCGCGGCGTAGGCCGGGGATCGGATGACCGATTGAGCCGGGTCAGATCGTCTCGAGAATACGGACCAGCTTTGTTGCGGCGTTTCGCCAGGTAAACCTGCTCGCCTGCGCCCGCCCCTGCTCGGCCATGCGGTCACGCAACCCGCCCTTGTCCCGCAGCTTGATCAGAGCCGCAACCCAGGCGTCCTCGTCGTGCGGATCGGCGTAGAGCGCCGCTTGCCCGCAGACTTCCGGGATGGCCCCGCAGGGCGCTGCCACGACCGGGCAGCCGAGGTGCATCGCCTCCAGCGCGGGCAGACCGAAGCCCTCGGTCAGCGAAGGGAAGGCCAGCGCCAGCGCCCGCTCCATCAGGCATCGCAGCTCGCCATCGCTGACCCGGCCGGCAAAAATCGCCGCCGAAGGCACAGCGATCCCGCGCCGTTCGAAGTCGCCCGGCCCCTGAGAGCCGAACAGCACCAATCGCAGTCCGGCGAGTTCCGGACGGGCAAAGGCGCGCATCAGCACGGCGATGTTCTTGTACGGCAGGTCTGACGCCAATGCCGCCACATAGCCTCCGGGCGCTAGGCCAAGCCGGTCGAATGCCGCACTATCAGATGCTATCTTGACCATGTGGTCCGCACCGTTGTGGACCACCGAAATGCGCCCCGGCGGGCATAATCCCGCCCGCACAATCTGCTCCCGCGAAAAATCGGATACGGTCAGCAAATGGCGGTGGCGCCGGCCGATCACCGGCTGGAGCGTGCGGTACCACCAGCGGAACGCCGGACGATAGGATTCCGGGGTAAGCAGGACCTGGACATCGTGGATCATGGTGATCGCGTCACGGCTGAGCACCGGGCCGATGTTGCACAGGTTGAGCAGCGTGCCCCTGCCTTTGCGCAGTGGCAGGACCAACTGCTCCCAGGCAATTCCCCGCAGCGGCCATAGCCGCCGCATCGGCAGCGGGAGCAATTCCGCCCGGACCATCCCATCGTACGGGGCAAGGCCGGTCAGGCGCAGGTGTTCGGTGCCGGGATAGCCTTCCTCGATCAGCTGCCACAGTGCGCCCGCCAATTCCCCGGCGACGCGGTGGACCCCGGTCTGGCCGGCGCCGAGGAACTTGCCGTTGAGAATGAGGTGCCGCACCGCCACGTCAGAAGCCGAGCAACTTGCGCAGACCGAGCCGGCGCAGCCCCCACGCGGCCAGGAGCGGACCAGCGATCCCCGCGATGGTCAGTACCGGCGCCAGCAGGAATGGGTCTTGGAGCAGGCCGAGGCGCAGCAGCGTGATCCGCGTACCCGCGACGAACAGCACGTGCATCACGAACACCGGCATGGTCAGCCGACCCAGTGCCGCCAGCGCTCGGTTTCCCGCCACCTGCGGGAGGCCGGCCAGGCCCAGGCACGCCGCAACAGCGATCCCGGCAACCGGCAGGACCGGCAGCCGCCACGCCAGGTTTGCCAACTGCGGCGAACTTGCCGTTGCAAAGGGCAGGTCGGCGCCGAACCACGGCAGCGTCACGAATGTCGCGACAAGCCCCGAAAGGGCCAGCGCCACGAGGACCACCACCCGATGCGCCCGCGACTGCCCGATGACCAACCGCTCCACGCCCTCCGGCCGCGACACCACGCCGATGGCGTAAAACAGCGCGTGGGCACAAACGAGGCGTACGACAACCGGCGCGCCAAGCGTTGGTGCCACCAGCTTCATCGCCATCGCCAGCACCAGCAGCACCGCCGCCCCCCAACGTGGAACGACGGCGGCGGCAATCAGGTGCAGCCAGAACAGCACGTAGAGAAACCAGAACTGCGAAACCGTTTTCCACGGGAGGGCCAGGATTGTCGGCCAATAGCCGGAAACCGGATTGTTCACCGCAGTGCCAAGCGCAGCGATGACCGTGAACTGGAGGGCCGACCACAGAAAGTAGGGCGCCACGATCCCCGTCCCAAGACCCCGGACGAAGCCGGCGGCATCCCGCTCCAATCTATGCGGCACCATCAGACCCGCCAGCAGGAAGAACAGCGGCATGTGGAAGGTGTAGATGGCGAAGAACAGCCAACGGAAAGCAGTCAGGCCCGCGCCGAGCCGGGAATCAATCAACCCGCCCAGGGCATGGCCAAAAACCACCAGGACAATGCCGCAGCCCCGGGCAGCGTCCAGCCATCCAATCCGCGCCGGGCGCTCATCGGCGCCGGCTGGCGGGGGCCGCATCAACCAGCGCCCGAAGGCGATTCCCGGCCGCTCGATCCATCGGAACCCAGCCCGGGCCGCCACGACCGCGCCGATCACTGCCGTCGGCGCAGCTGCTGCTCCCGGCAGCCAGGCATAGGCCAACGCGATCGCCAGCGGATGCAGCAGATAGAGGGAGTAGCTCGATTCCCCCAACTTCGGCAGGAGCCCGGCGGAGAGGACCCGCCAAGCCTGCCAGTCACGCCGCACCACCACCAGCAGAAACAGGCCCGGCATCACGAGCCACGGGCCGAGAACCTGCCACAGGTTCATTGCCGCATGGTGGAAATGTCCGAACGAGACCAGGATCGCAGCCGTCATTATCGACAGGAAGCCTGCCGCGTGGGCCAGCAAGACCGGCAGCCGGATCTCCCGGGAATGATAGCGGAATGCCTGGTAGCCGAGCGCCGCGGCATAGATCATCCCGGGCCGCGCCAGCGGGATGCGCAGGTCTAGCACCAACGACGCAAGAGCCAGCAGAAAGATGGTGGTCGGCAGCAGCAGGATCAGCACATCGGCCGCCCGCCGATGGAGCACCATGACCGCCGCGGCGAATAGTCCATACCACCCCAGCTCGATGATCAGGGTCCAGCTCACGCCCAGGATGGCCCGCTGGCCAGCGAGGTCCTGCACCAGCAGCAGGTTGGCGAGCCAGATTCCCGGCGTGGCCCCCTGCACCCACGCCCACTCGGGGAGCCAGCCAAGCGCCCCGCCTGCCACAGCCAGCACAAGCGCCGCGAGATAGAGCGGGTAGATGCGCAGCAGGCGGCGCACGGTGAATGCACTGGGGTCGAGGCCCCGGCGAACCGAAAGTGGGATGACGAAACCGCTGATCAGAAAGAACAGCACCACCCCGGCAATACCTGGGGACAGGACTGCCACAGCCCCGAGCCACGTACCGGCTGAGCGATCCGCGACATGCTGGATAAGGACGAGCCCCGCCGCGATCATCCGGAGGCTGTCCACAAACGGCATTCTGGAGGTTTCAAGGCTGGCCATTGGAAGACCGGCGTAACACCGTCAGAAATATGCGTTCAACTTGTTACATCCGTCCGCTATTGTGTAATTGATCCGTAATGGTCGAAACATCACCCAAGACATTGATTAAAAACCGGCATGCAACCGCAGATCATCTACATTTCGGGATCGGGGCGAAGCGGCTCCACCTTGCTCGAGCGCGTCTTCCATTCTGCCCCCGGGGTGTTTGCGCTTGGCGAGTTTCATTGCCTGTGGCGATTGCCTCCGGAAGAGATCACCTGCGCCTGCGGAGCTGGGTTTCGAAACGATCCGTTTTGGCAGGCCGTCTGCAAGCGGGCCGGCTTCGACGCGGCGAAGCTTGCCGAACTGCGCGCCCTCGAGGCCCGCGTTTGCCGCAGTGGCTATATTGCGCGCCACGGATTTTCGCTGCCGCGGCTCCGCAGCGCCCCGGACGTGGCCCATTTTCTGGATCTCCAGCAGCGTCTGTTCACCGCCATCGCCGCCGAATCCGGCGCCCACACCCTGGTCGACAGCTCAAAGGCGGGGCCCCGCGCGTGGCTGCTGGCCTGCCGCCCGGCGGTTACCGTTGCCCACCTGTACCGAGCGCCGGAGACGTCATTGCCTCGTGGCGCTCGCGCAAGTTCGATCCCGGCCTGGGTACGGCGATGGCCCGCCTGTCCGTCGCTGCGGCGGCAGCGGACTGGCTGAAAGCGGAACTGCTCGCCAGCCGCCTCGGAACGCAGCAAAAGGTCGTCCGGCTTGACTACGCCAACCTGTGCGAGGCCCCCCGCGACCGGTTCCGGCAGCTGTGCGCCGACCTTGACCTTGATCATCCACCCGAAGCCAACTGGGCCGGTCCCACCAGCTTTCTGCAAGGCGATTGCTACCACTCGCTGAACGGCAACCCCGACCGGTTCGAGCGCGGTGCTGTCACCATCACCCGACGCGACACCCGTTGGGCCGACGTGCCGTCAGCCGAACGCCTTGCCATCCGCGCCGTCGCCAAGATCCTCCGCCGCCTTTCGCCCCCACCTGATTGATCGGCAGTCACGCCTAAACGCGCCTGTCCATTTGGCAGCATCGGCCTGACAGTCCTCCGGATTCAAGCAACCAGGCTGTCTACCGGCACATAGTCGTAGCCAAGATCACGCGCGACCGCCTCATAGGTGACCTGGCCCTCGTGCACGTTCAACCCGGCCGCAAGGTGCGGATTGGCCTTGAGCGCGGCCTTCCAGCCGAGGTCCGCTATCCGCAGGGCGTGCGGCAGGGTCACATTGTTCAACGCATAGGTGCTGGTGCGCGCCACGGCTCCGGGCATGTTGGCGACACAGTAGTGCACGATCCCGTCGACCACGTAGGTCGGCTCCGCATGGGTGGTGGCCTTGCTTGTTTCGAAGCAGCCACCCTGATCGATCGCCACGTCGACCAGCACCGCGCCCGGCTTCATCGTCGACAGCATTTCGCGGGTCACCAGTTTGGGCGCGGCCGCGCCGGGGACCAGCACCGCGCCGATCACCAGGTCGGCCGCAGCCACCTCCGCAGCCAGGGCGGCGCGGCCCGAATAAAGCGTACGGGCGTGGCCTTCGAAGTGGCTGTCGAGCTTTTCGAGGACCACCGGGTCACGATCGAGGATCGTCACGTCGGCGCCCATGCCGACCGCCATCTGTGCGGCGTTGAACCCGACCACGCCGCCACCGATCACCACGACCTTGGCCGGCAGCACGCCCGGCACGCCGCCCAGCAGCACCCCGCGGCCGCCGTGCGCCTTTTCCAGCGCAGTTGCGCCAGCCTGGATCGACATGCGGCCGGCAACCTGGCTCATCGGCTTGAGCAGCGGCAGCGAATTATCGACGCCGGTCACCGTTTCATAGGCAATCGCGGTGACGCCGGATTTGATGAGGTCGGCCGTCTGCTCGGGGTCGGGGGCGAGGTGGAGGTAGGTGTAGAGGACCTGCCCCTTGCGCAGCTGGGCCCGTTCTACCGCCTGGGGCTCTTTCACTTTGACGATCATTTCGCAGCCGGCAAAGATCTCCGCAGCCGCAGCCTTCAGGATCGCGCCGGCAGCGGCGTAATCCGCATCGGTGGCGCCGATGCCATTCCCGGCGCCGGCCTCCACCCATACCTCATGGCCATGGGCCACCAGTTCGCGGGCGCTCTCGGGCGTCAGGCCCACCCGGTATTCGTGGTTCTTGATTTCCTTGACGGTTCCGACACGCATGGATTGACTCCCGACCCTGATGATCGTGGACGATATTCCGGGTTGAGCGCATGTTCTTGCCGAATTCGATGGGAACAACGAACATTCCTGGCACATGGTCCCGGGAATTCAGTGAACTTGGGGATGATCTGCTCGAGCGGATGGGCCGCCGCCTGCTCGCCGGGGTAAAGGCCGAATCGTCAGGCCTGCGGATGGTGGCCATGAATTCCCGCCGGCACAAACTGGCGGCTGAAACAACAACGGCCACTTTGCGCCCAAGGACGGGCACAAGCGAGCCTTGGGCTTCCGCTGGTGACGACGGTCACGCGCGATGCTCACATTACCGACGTGATCAACCTACATGCGCCCGGCAGAGACGGTCGAGATCTGGACAGCCGCGATGACTTCGTCTGGAACTGCCACTGACAAAGCGACGCAATCACGGACGAACCGGAAAAAATGGATGGCCCCGTGAAGGAGGGTAAAGGGGCCATCCAGGTGAGGGCTCAAGGGAGGAAGAGCCCTTCGGGTCGCATGCATGACGGTAATGAGCATGCTTCTCGATTCCACTTCCAAGTTTGGACCTTTCTCTGCCAACCGCCGACCTCACCTGGCGCGGCCAGGTAAGAGCACGGCAGCGACGGCGCCACTTAGCTGCCGATCAAGAGTGCTCTGCAGAGGCACTCGTCGGATCAAAAGATTCTGGCAGCGACGGAGAACGCAACCGATAGCGACCGGGCCCATTTGTGAGGATGACGGGCGCTGACTGATCGCCCCGTCCAGCGCCACTCTAGATCCCGGCTTGAGGCGCCCTGCGTACGTGGCACGGGCGCCTCTTCTTTTTGCGAAAATGGCGGCCTGTCGACCTACGCAGCTATTCCGCGCGTCAGCGCCATCGTGATCAGGTTGTGCGTGCTGCGGGCACCGAACTTGCGCCGCATGTTGTCTATTTCGGACTCCACCATGCCGGGAAATAGGCCGAGGGCTTGCGCAACTTGTACGTAGGACCGGCCTGCCGCCAACTGTTCCAGGACGGCCAACTGGCGGTCGCTCACCGTTCCGATCGGAGGAAGCGGAGCTGCGCCGTGCCACCGCGCCATGTTGATGCTGCCGTGCATCATGATTTGTCCCCTCATTGGACCTTGAAGGGTTAATGGCGTCGACCCAAAACTGTTCCGTAAATCGCGATGACTTGCCGGCGCGCGGGGATCATCCGGCCTTCGTTCTCATGGACCAGTGAGCATGAAGCGCAGCCACACCACCGGAGATCCAATCCGCCAAGTCATTCCTCTGGCGGCGCGCTGCAAGGCGTTTGGGCACGAGGCGGCGCTCAAGGGCACGGTGGTCGACCAGCTTTGCATGGTGACCGATTTGAAGCGTTATCGCGCCAGCCTTCGCCGGCGGCTCAGGTGTAGCCAGTGTGGTGCGCGGCGCTGATAAATCATTTTTCCTAAGGAACTTAGTATCCGCAGCTTCATTGTTCTCTCAGGCCCGCGCCGCCTCCCTGGCCACCCCTCGGTCAAAGAACGCGCGGGCCGCCTTTCTTCAGTCTCAGCAGAACCGTTTTCCCGCTTCGGGTTTCAGTTTGAAAAGCCTCGAGCCAAGCAGGGAGAGGCGCAATGGGCCAAAGCATTCCCGTAGGACCGTGGCTCGATTTCGAGACGGCCTATGCGTTGGGCGGCAATGCGCTGAAGGCAGCCGCCGAAAGAGAAGGCCAGATGATCACGGAATGGGCCGCAGTGTGCCGGCCAGATGGGCTTTGGCAAGCAGAGGGCTTCTGTCATCCGCGGCAACACCTTGCGAGTGAAGGCATCTACTTTGTCGCTGGCGGAAGCTGACGACTTGGAAGCGTTGACATTACAGTCAAGTGCCACGTCGTAGCCGGCATCTTCCCTGGTGAGGCGATCACCCGACGGGCCCGCCTTCCGATTCATCCCGTCGCCTATGCGTTACCTGAGACAAACTGGGTAACAGCATAAACCTCGGAAAACTGGCGCGCCCAGCAGGAGTCGAACCTGCGGCCTCAAGATTAGAAGTCTCGCGCTCTATCCAGCTGAGCTATGGGCGCGCACCGGGGCCGCTCATAAGCAAGCTTTGCGGGTGGCGCAAACCGCGATATGTCCGCGCCCATGGACGCCGCCCCTCAGCCCCACCCGCATGCCCCCCACCAAGAGGGCGATGAACTGCAGCGCATCGGCGGCATCGCCGGCGGCCGGCGGCACTTCCGTTATTTCGACTACATGATCGCCGCCTTTGTCGCGATCCTGCTGCTCTCGAACCTCATCGGCGCAGCCAAGCTGTCGCAAGTGAACGGCTACGTCTTCGGGGCCGGCATCCTGTTCTTCCCGGTCTCCTACGTGCTGGGCGACGTGCTGACCGAGGTCTATGGCTACGCCAACGCGCGCCGCTGCGTCTGGGCCGGCTTCGTCGCGCTGATTTTCATGGCTTTCATGAGCTTGGTCGTCGTCGCCATGCCGCCCTTTGCCGGCTGGGAATGCGCGGCCAGCGGCGACCCGGCCTTCGCCCCGGTGCTCAAGGCCACATCGGCGGGGACCATTTGCCAGTCGACCTATGTCTCGGTCTTCGGGAGCACCTGGCGGATCGTGCTCGCCTCGGTCATCGCCTTCTGGGCGGGTGAGTTCGTCAATTCCTTTGTCCTTGCCAAGATGAAGATCCTCACCGGCGGCCGTATGCTGTGGACCCGTACGATCGGCTCCACCGTGTTCGGACAGGCGGTTGACAGCGCGATCTTCTATCCCATCGCCTTCCTCGGCATCTGGGATACGCACTCCGTCCTCACCGTGCTGGTCACCAACTGGGCGCTCAAGGTCCTGTGGGAGATCCTGCTCACGCCGGTGACCTACGCAGTCGTCGGCTTCCTCAAGCACCGCGAGGGCGTCGACGTGTTCGATACCGACACCGATTTCTCGCCATTCGCCAAGGTCGAGGTCGAGCCCGGCTAACCCCGGCCATTTGAAAATCGTGGCGCTCGATCGCATCAGCCTTGCCCACTTCCGCAACCATGCCGCCACCACGCTCGACGGCACGGCCCGGTTCAACCTGCTCGTGGGCGAAAATGGCGCGGGCAAGACCAACGTCCTCGAAGCGCTGAGCCTGTTCGCGCCGGGCCGCGGCCTCAGGCGCGCGCAACTGGCCGATATTGCCGCTGCCGCCGGCCCCGGCGCCTTTGCCGCCAGCGCCGATCTGGCCACGCCCGCCGGTGCGGTCCGGCTCGGCACCGGCACGACGCCCGAACGCCCTGGTCGCCGCCTCGTCCAGGCGAGCGGGGCGGAAATACCCGCCGTGCGGCTCGGCGAATGGCTGTCGATCGGCTGGCTCACCCCGGCCATGGACCGCCTCTTCATGGAAGGCGCCGGGGCCCGCCGCCGCTTTCTTGATCGTCTGGTGCTGGCGCTCGATCCGGCTCACGCCCGCAACGCGGCCCGGCTTGAGGCCTCGCTGCGCGAACGCAACCGCCTGCTCGCCGAACCCGTTGAGCCCGATCCGGCGTGGCTCGATGCCATCGAGGCCCAGGTTGCCGAAGCGGGCGCCGCTGTCGCCCAGGCCCGCGCCGCGCTGGTGGAACGACTGGCTGCCGTGCTGATTGCCCTTCCCGCCAGCCCCTTCGCCCGGCCCGAGATCGCCTATGTCCCCGGCGGCCCGCGTGAGGCCGACCCCTTGAGGGCCGCCCTGGCCGAAGGGCGCCGCCGCGACCGCGCGGCCCAGCGCACCCTCACCGGCCCTCACCGCGACGAGCTTGCCGTCACCATGTACGGCAAGGGCCAGCCGGCCGCCGAATGTTCCACCGGCGAACAGAAAGCCATGCTCATCGCGCTGACCCTCGCCCATGCCGAACTGCTGGGCACCGAGCGCCCGGCCGTTCTCCTGCTCGACGAGGTCGCCGCCCATCTTGACCCGGTGCGGCGCGAGGCCCTGTTCGAACGGCTGGCCTATGGCCGCGCACAGGTCTGGCTGACGGGCACCGAGCCCGGCCCGTTCGCCGCAATCTTGGGCGAAGCGGCCTCCTGGCGGGTGGCCGATGGGACAGCGGCGAGGCTCTGACCCAATCCTCCCCACAAGTGGGGAGGGGGACCGCCCGCGCAGCTGGGGGTGGAGGGGGTATGCGGGCAAGCGCCGCGTCAGCCTGAATGCCCCCTCCGTCAGCCCTGCCGGGCTGCCACCTCCCCACTCGTGGGGAGGAATTCCGCCTATTTCGGCAGCGCCTGCGCCACGTCTCCCACCGTCGCCGCCACGATCTCGTCCACCCCGCCGGCGGTCGGATGAATATGATCGGCCTGCACCAGGTCCGGCTTGCCCATCACTGGCGCGAGAAAGAACGGCACCAGCCGGGCCCCATGCTTTTTCGCCAGTTCCGGATAGATCGGCTCGAACTTAGCTTTGAAATCAGGGCCAAGGTTCGGCGGGGCGAGCATGCCCATGAGCAGTACCGGCAGGCCCGCCGCCCGCGCCTCCCCCAGCATCCGGTCAAGGTTCGCGCGGGTCTGCTCGGGCGGGACGGCGCGCAGGATGTCATTGCCGCCGAACTCGATAATCACCAGGTCGGGCTTGGCCGGCTGGCTCTTCAGCACGAAGCCGAACCGCTCGGCCCCGGCGCTGGAGGTGTCGCCCGAAACCCCGGCATTGGTGACCAAGGCATTGATTCCCCTTGCCCGCAGCGCCGTCTCCAGCCGTGCCGGATAGGCCTCCTTCGGGCTGGCGAGGCCGTAGCCGGCGAGCAGGCTGTCGCCCACGGCAAGGATGCGGCGCTCCGGGCCCATCACCGGCACGGCGTCCTCCGCCGGCGCCGTGGCGACGGCC
>Ga0207681_10000585_pt1 | contig 24828 bp, 21 predicted proteins | sample KBSS53metaG_FD_184324 | JGI IMG/M metagenome (GOLD analysis project Ga0207681, IMG submission 184324) | Switchgrass rhizosphere microbial communities from Kellogg Biological Station, Michigan, USA - KBS S5-3 metaG (SPAdes) (version 2) | ecosystem: Host-associated > Plants > Roots > Rhizosphere... | reverse complement strand
GACACAGCCGCTCTATGCGCAGGTCATCGACGTCGTCCCGCAGGTGACGTTCGTGACCGATACGCGCGTGATCGACGTCGGTCCCGACAGCACCTTCTACAGCCCGTTCTGGCAGGTCAACCTCGCGGTGGTCGGCGACGTCGCCGAGGATCGTTACCAGTCGACGACCGCGTTGCTCAACAACGCGTCGCAGATCATCCCGGCCGGCGAGCGCACCTGCCCGATCCGCCCGGACGACGTCACCGGGACGCTTGCCCTGCCCGCGCCGTGGGACGCCTGGAACATCCCGCTGCAGACCGTCCCGCCGGCCAAGGCCGTCCTGGACGACGAGGGCACGATCGAACACTTCAGCCTGTTCGACTTCGGTCCCGACCTGTTCGAGCTGGAGGTCGAGGAACACGGCGCCATCGTCGAGGCGACGCCGATGTTCGTGTTCGCGAAGCCGGACGGAACGTTGAACACCGACGAGCCGCGCGTGCTCGGCGCGGGCGAGGTCGCGATGGACGCGTCCGGACCGAGGCCGCGCTACGGCGGCCTGTGGCGCCTGTACAAAGTCTTCCTGCCGGCGAGCGCGGGACCGTTTCACGGCGTCGATCATCCCGCGGCGCGCGACCGCGCGACCGATCCGCTGGCCTACGAAGGGCGGTTCGCGCTCGACGTGACCTGCTTCAACGACGACCGCTCTTTCCCCGACGGATGCGTGTGGCTCGACAGCCAGGCGCAGCTGGAAGCGGTGCTGGGCGACGGGCACCTGGAAGCCACCAACATCACGCAGACCGGTCCCATCGTCTTCTGGCAGAAGCAGGCCGTGCCGGTGAATCAGTGACGGGACGCCGCGCGGTCGCGACGGCGCTGGCGGCGTTCGGCGCCGGTTGCGGCGGTTGGTTGACGGCCGGCGTCCGCGCGGCGCGCGCCGCCGATGCGCCCTCGCCCGTGCCGGCGCTAACGGACAGCGCGGCCGCCGAGGTGGCGCCGCCGACCGACGAGACGATCGCGCTCGAGGAGCCGGCCACGGGCGCGACGCCGCAGGTCGCCCCGCTGGTGGTGACGGGCTACGTCGACGTCGGCTTCGCGAAGGCTCAGGGCAACGGCACCAGCTTCCACCCCGCCGACAATCGATCGCCGCTGGACTACGGCGTCGACCCGTTCGCGCCCGCCGTCAATTCGCGGGGCGAGGCGGCGTCGACCGATCCGGGAACGGATCCCAACGGCTACCCGCGCTTCGTCAACGGCTTCCTGCCGCGCTCGGCGGGCATCGGCGGCACGCCGTCGTTCTTGCTCAACACCGCCAACGTCGACTTTCGCTACACCTCCGCCGAGGTGCCGGTGCTGGTGTTCACGCGCGTGCAGCTGGTCCCGCGGCTGGAGAACACGGGCGAGACGACGCGCCTCTTCCTCGAGCAGGCGTTCGGGCGCATCACCCCGATCAAGAGCGCCGAGCTGGCGATCAGCGTCGGCAAGTTCGATTCGGTGTTCGGCATCGAGTACCTCGAGAACCAGGCGAACTTCCGCATCGGCATCACGCCGTCTCTGCTGGCGCGCTACACGACGGGAACGTCGATCGGCGTGAAGGCGTTCTATCGCTATCAGTTCATCCCGATCGCGTCCGCGCTCAGCCTCAACGTGTCGGCGACCAACAGCGGCACGTTCGTCGAGGCGCTGCAGGGCTCGTCGCGCAGCCTGACCGGCGTTCCCGTCGTGACGGCGCGCCTCGGCTACGAGCTGAACCTGGCGCGGCTGTCGGTGAAGATCGGCGCCAGCGCGGAACGCGGCCCGCGCAACGATCAGAACGATCGCGGTGCCATGCAGACGCTGCTCGGCGCCGACCTGCGCGTGTTCGTCGCCGGGCTGTCGCTGACAGGCGAGTACGTGAAAGTCGACGAGGAAGAAGGCAACCCGAACAAGCTGACCGGGACCGGAACGTACACGTTCACCAGCGACTTCTACGCGCACGGCTTCTGGGCCCAGGCCGCCTACGAGCTTCCGCTGCCGATTCCGTCGTTCCGGGTCACGCCCTACGCGCGATATGAACAGCGCCACGGCGAATTCGTCACGTTCGCGGCGATCAAGGTCGACCGCGCCACCGCCGGCCTCAACGTCGGCATCGGCGACAACCTGATCGTGAAGGGCGAATACCTGATCAATCGTGAGCTGGAAGGGGCGCCTACCGTCGCTAATAACGTCGTGACATCGTCGGTGGTGTGGACATGGTGAACCGGCGCGCCCTCCTCGTCGGCGGCCTGGGCGCCGTGCTGCTTGCGGCGGCGCCGCTGCCCGCGGCCGAACCGCCCCGGTGGCTGGGCGACGATCTGCCGCTGCCGCTGTCGGTCAAGACGCCGGCGGATATCGGGTTCAAGGCGGCCGCCGAACGCCAGTACCTGATCTTCAACCTGATGGCGGGCGGCAAGCTCGCGTACCAGCGCGGCGACTATGCCGGCGCCGTCGAGAAATGGGAGACGCTGCTGCGGATCAGCGGCCTGGATCCGCAGATCGAGAAGGCGGTGACGCCGTTCCTCACCGACGCGCGCGCCCGCGCCGCGCACGGCGGTAACGGGGCGCACGCGGAAATCCGCCCCGAACCGGTCGAGGTGCCGCCGCCGCCGCCGCCCGACAAGACGAGCGAGCCGCGCGAGACGCGCAAGGCTCAGCCGGCGCGCCACGCCCCGAGCGCGGCGCAGATCACGGTTTCCGGGACGGTCAGCGGCGGCGGTCAGATCGGACCGGGGGGCGCCGTGGTGTGGCTGAAGCGGCTGGACGGTTCGATGCCCCGCATCGCGCCGCCCGCCAATCAGGTCGTGACTCAGCGTGAGAAGACGTTCTTACCCCACGTCCTCGCGGTTCCGGTCGGGACGACGGTGCAATTTCGTAACGACGACCGCATCTACCACAACGTATTCTCCATCGCGAAACCCAACGATTTCGACGCGGGCATTCGCGCCACCGGCGCGACGTACACGCGGACATTCAACAGCCCGGGTGCGGTCGAGATCTTGTGCAACATTCACTCAACCATGAGCGGTTACGTGTTCGTCGTCGATTCGCCGCTGTACGCGAAGGCGCAGGCGTCGGGCGCGTTCACCATCCGCGGCGTCGCGCCCGGACGTTACGAGCTGGCGGCCTGGCACGAGGCCGCGTCGAACATCACCCGCAAGACCGTCGTGGTCGGCGGCGACGGCGTGCACGACCTGTCCGTCACCGTCGGCGGTGACAAGCGTCCCGCGCCTTTCGTACCCGACAAGTACGGACACAAGCGGCAACCCCAGCTCGGCTACTGACGATGCGACGGCAGAGATCTCGCCTTGGCCCCGTGCTGGCGACATTCGCCGTGCTGACGTTGACGGCGGGCGCGGTGGTGCTGCTGACGCGGATCGATCGGCACCGCGCCGGCGAACGGGTTTCGGCCGAAGCGCAGGCGGCCGCCCTGCGCGCGGCCGACGGCATGCGCACGCTGGTCAGCGGCCTCGAGGGACACACCCAGAACGCGACCAGCAACCCGCGGCTGGTGGCGGCGCTGGACGCGAACGTCGATCAGGAGACGCTGCGCGATCTGCTGCTGACCGAGCCGTGGTGGGAACCGTTCCGGCGCGGCGTCGACGGTTTCGGGATGTTCGGCGACGAGAGCGCCGCGCTGGTGACGTCGCGCCTGCCGGCGACGTTCGACGCGCGGACCATGGTGCGCGACGCGCGCCAGGGCCATCACACGTCGTCCGGCTTGCTGCTGGTCGGCGGCCAGGTGCTGGCGGTGGCGGCCTGCCCGGTCGCGCTCAACGGACGCTCCGAATGGCCCGTGCTGGTCGGGACGAAGATTCTCGACGTCGGCGCGGTGTCGGGGATGGCGGAGCGCGCGGGCGGCGCGGTGGCGATCTCCGACGGGCGGCGGCTGCTGGTGGCGGCGACGACCAGCGCGGCGGGCGGCGCCGACGATCTTTCGGCGCTCAAGCAGGCGGTGGACCTGCAGGCGCCCGGCCTGCTGACGCTCGGTCATCAGACGGTCGCCGCGTTGCCGCTGTCGGGCGGCTTGCGCGTGCTGGTGGGCGTCGCCGCGACGACGTCCACGCCCGCCGGCTTGCCGCTGCCGTGGTCGGCGCTGGCGATCCTGCTCATCGGCGTCACGTTCGCGAGCGGCCTGTTCCTGATGCTGGCGCGCAGCGCGCGCGACGAGGCGCCCGCCGAGCCGGCGCCGGCGGCCGACGACGGCGGTGTGGCCACCGTGGGGCGCTACACGATCGTCGAGCGCATCGGCCAGGGCGGAATGGCGGAGATCTACGCGGCGGTCACCCAGGGCGACGGAAGCTTCCGGCGGCCGGTCGTGATCAAACGACTGCGCCCCGAGCTGACCATCGATCCAAACGCGGTCGCGCAATTCTGCGACGAGGCCAACCTGCTGGCGGCGCTGCATCACCCGAACATCATCGCCGTGCACGACTTCGGACGATCGCAGAACCAGTACTACCTGGCCGAGGAGTACGTGGTGGGCCGCGATCTCGGCCGTGTCATCTTGCGGCGCTTCGCGACCGCTCACCGGCCCGCCCCCGTCGAGGTGATTGCCTACGTCGGCGTGGAAATCTTGAAGGCGCTCGAGTACGCGCACGGTCTCAGCAACGAGATGGGGCACCCGCTGAACATCGTGCATCGCGACGTCTCGCCCGAGAATGTGATGCTGTCCGCGCGCGGCGAGGTGAAGCTGCTCGACTTCGGCGTGGTCAAGGCCGAGGGGCGCGTCACGCGCACCGAGGTCGGCGTCGTCAAGGGCAACGTGACGTACATGGCCCCGGAACAAGCGCGCGGCCTGGACGTGGATTCGCGCGCCGATCTGTTCTCGATGGCGCTGGTGCTGTTCGCCTTCGCGACGGGACGGCCGCTGTACGTCGAGGAGACGACCTACGGCCTGCTGATGAAGGCCGGCGCCGGTCCCAACGCCGAGGATCGCGCGGCGATCGCCGCGCTTCCGCCGCCGCTGGCGCGCGTGATCGATCGCGCCACCGCCACCCGCATCGAGGATCGCTATCAGAACGCCCGCGCCATGATCACCGACCTGCAGGCGGCGGTGCGCGGCGGCGCGGCCGCGACGGCGGGGCTGGTGGTCGAGCTTTTCGGCGCCGAGCTCCGCGAGGAATCGCACCGGATGGCGACGTTCTCGCCCCAGGACTCGACCCGGATCGCGGGATTGTCGTCAGGCTAGGTCGCGTCCGGATCGCAGCGGCGGCTAGTAGAGGACCGCTTCGAGGAGCATCGTGAGCAGGAAGCCGAGGACCAATCCGGCCGACGCGGTGCCTTCGTTGCCGTGGCTGTGGGACTCGGGGATGATCTCGTTCGAGGTCACGTAGATCAACGTTCCGCCGGCCAGCGCGAGGACGAACGGCATCGTCACCGCGGCGACGCCCGCCAGCGCCTGGCCGACCGCCGCCGCGATCGGGATCGTCAAGCCGGTCAGCGCCACGATCACGAACCCGCGCCGCGGCGACACGCCGCTCGCGCGCAGCGGCGCCGACATCACGATTCCCTCGCAGGCGTTCTGCACGCCGACCGCGATCGCCAGGATGATGCCGATGCGAGACGCGCCCGGAACGGCGAAGCCGGCGCCGATCGCCAGCCCCTCCGGGATGCGGTGCAGGCTGAGCGCGCCGACCACCGCGTAGGCGTGGCGGGCCGCCCGGCGGCGTTCGTCGTCGCCCGCGCGGTCCTCGGGATCGTGCACGTCGTGGCCCGGTTCGTGGCCCAGGTGCTGATGGTGGCCGCCCGCGTGGTGGTGCGGGATGAAGCGGTCCATCGCGGCTGCCAGCCCGACGCCGACGCCGAAGCCGGCGATCACCAGCACCAGCTTGGCGACGTCCAGGCTGCCGCCGTCGTGAACGCCGTGCACCGCCTCGGCCAGCAGGCCCAGCGTCGCCGCCGCCAGCATCAGCCCGGCGCCCAGGCCCAGGATGCCGTCGTATGTCCGCCGCGCCAGATCGCGCACGAACAGGAACGGCAGCGCGCCCAGGCTGGTGGCCAGACCGGACAGGACAGCGGCCAGGGCTCCAGAGCTCACTGACCCGTGACTATCACATCCGCGTTGACCCCGTTATCCTGGGAGCGGATGGCCATCGCTTATCTGGGGCTTGGCGCAAACCTCGGCGAACGCCGCGAGACGATCGCCCGCGCCCTGGAAGCGCTGGACGCGGCGGGCGTACGCGTCACGGCGCGCTCGCCCCTGTACGAGACGGACCCGGTCGCGCCCGATCCGCAGCCGCCCTACCTGAACGCCGCGGCGCGCGTGGAGACCGACCTGCCCGCGCTGGTGCTGCTGGAGCTGTGCCTGGACGTCGAGCGCGTGCTCGGGCGCCGGCGACCGCCGGGCCAGCCGGCCGCCGCGCGCGTCATCGACATCGACCTCCTGCTCTACGACGACGAGATCATCGACGAGCCGCCGGACCTGGTCGTCCCCCACCCGCGCCTGCTCGCGCGCCCGTTCGTCCGCATCCCGCTCGCCGACGTCGCATTGCCCGGCCTCGTCCACCCGGTCAACGGCGCGCCGCTGGACCGCGCCGAGCCCGACCCGTCCGTCCGTCAGATCTGACCTCCCTCTCCCGCTTTGCGGGAGAGGGTCGGGGTGAGGGCCGTTCAAGTCGAACGGTCGGTAGACGATGATCTGGATCGATGCGGACGGTCGTCGTCTTCCTGGCCGGGCTCTCGCTGGCGGCGTGCGGTTCGGACGGCGGGGCCGCGACGACGCCGACGAACCCGCAGGACGGACCGCCCGCGGGCTATCCCGACGGCCACGCCGCCGTCCCGACCGCGGGGCAGGCCGAGGACGTGTCGTCGCCCACCACGGTCGTCGGAACCGGGACGGCTGCGAGCTGCACCGGCGACGCGTTCGTCGCCGCGGTCGCGAAGGGCGGCGTGATCACCTTCGACTGCGGCGCCGATCCCGCGACGATCGTCCTCACGCAGACCGCGAAGGTCTTCAACGACAAGGGAACCAAGCTGGTCATCGACGGCGGCAACAAGGTGACCCTGAGCGGCGGCGGCAAGATCCGCATCCTCTACATGGCCACGTGTGACCAGGCGCAGGTGTACCCGCCGGGCCCGGGCGACTGCAACACCAACCCGGGCGTCCAGCTCGTCGTCCAGAACATCACCTTCGTCGACGGAAGCGCGAAAGGGATCCCGGAGGGCGGCAACAACGGCGCCGGCGGCGGCGCCATCCACGCGCAGGGCGGCAGCCTCAAGGTCGTCAACGCCCGCTTCTTCAACAACGTGTGCGACGACCTCGGCTCCGACCTGGGCGGCGGCGCGATCCGCAAGCTCGACTACCTGGTCGCGGCCGGCGCCGGCCCGGCCCGCCCCGTCTGGATCGTCAACAGCACCTTCGGCGGCAAGGCGGGCCTCGGCAACTCGTGCGCGAACGGCGGCGCGCTCAGCAGCATCGGCGTCTCCTGGAACATCATCAACTCGCTGCTGTCCGAGAACACCGCGGTCGGCCACGGCGCGAACGACGGCGACGGCGGGAACGGCGGCGCCATCTACAACGACGGCAACGAGATCGTCCTGAACGTGACCAGCAGCCTGATCGAGAACAACACCGCGAACGAAGGCGGCAGCGCGATCTTCTTCGTCAGCAACAACATGACCGGGTCGATCACCATCACCGACTCGATCACGCGCAACAACCCGCGCGGCACCTTCGAGACCCCCGACCTCCCCGGCTTCTACGTGATCGCGAAGGGCCCGGCGGCGATCGTCAACTCGCAGATCCTGCGCTGACCGCGGCGCGCCCGCGTACACTGGGCGCATGTGCCAGCGCATCACGTGCAAGACGTGCGGCCGCCCCGGCTTCGTCGGCTGCGGCCGTCACGTCGAACAGGTCCTGGGCGACGTGGCGATCGGCGATCGCTGCCAGTGCGGCGCGCGCAAGACCGAGGCGACGTCGGGGGATGACGGCGGACGCGGCATCCTCGACTGGGTGGCGGACTTGATCGGCCCGCGCGGGCGCCGGAACGACCGCTAGCGCCACGAACGGAAGTTCCCAGATCGGATTCGCCCGTTCGTCGTTCACGCGCGCTCCTCCATCTGGAAACACCCTCCGAACACGTCTCTGCCATAGTTGCCGGACGGTGCTCCTCGGCGCAGACGACCCGCCCCCGTTCGACGTCTCCGGCGGCGACGGGCGCTCGCCGTTCGTGATCATCTGCGACCACGCGAGCAGGCGGCTCCCCCACGCCCTCGGCGCGCTCGGTCTCACGCCCGCGGCGCTCGCGACGCACATCGCGTGGGACATCGGCGCGCTCGGCGTCGCCCGCGCCCTCGCCGCCACCCTCGATGCCTTCCTCGCGTCCCAGCGCTACTCGCGGCTCGTGATCGACTGCAACCGCCCGCTCACCGCGCCTGACTCCATCGTCACGCGCTCCGAGCGCACCGACGTCCCGGGCAACGCGAACCTCACGCCCGCCGACGCGGCCGCCCGCGCCGCCGAGATCTTCGCCCCCTACCACGCCGCGATCCGCGGCCACCTCGACGCCCGACTCGCCGCCCGCCGCCCGACGATCCTCGTCGCCGTCCACAGCTTCACGCCCGTGTTCCACGACGTCGCCCGCCCGTGGCACTGCGGGGTGCTCTTCAACCGCGACGCCCGCCTGGCCGAGCCGCTGCTTCGCCTCCTGAGCGCCGAACCCGGCCTGGTCGTCGGCTGCAACGAGCCCTACGCCGCCTCCGATCTGACGGACTTCTCGCTCTGCCATCACGGCGAGGCGCGCGGCATCCCCTGCGTCGAGCTCGAGATCCGCCAGGACCTGATCGCCGACGACGATCCCGCCGCCCAGGCCGCCTGGGCGCAACGCCTCGCGCGCCTCCTACCCGCCGCCGCCCAGTCGCTGCTCGCGCCCAAGAAGGATCAATAGAAGGATCAATCACCCATGCACATCCGCGTCGGTTACGAGCTGCAGTACGAATTCCTCCAGCCGACGCCCATCATCGCCAACCTCAACGTCCACTACAGCCGCGCGTCCGACATCGTCCGGCCCGACCTGATGCGAACGACGCCGCCCGTCCCGTTGTCCTCCTATCGCGACGGGTTCGGGAACTGGTGCACGCGGCTGGACGCGCCGCCCGGGCTCTTCTCCCTCACCGCGGACGGCATCGTCGCGGACAGCGGCATGCTGGACCCGGTGGTCTCCGGGGCCGTGCAGCACCCGCTCTCCGAGCTGCCCGAGGACACGCTGGTGTTCCTCCTCGGCAGCCGCTACTGCGAGACCGACCGGATGACGGAGGCGGCTTGGCGGATGTTCTCGGGGACGCCGCTCGGGTGGGCGCGCGTGCAGGCGATTTGCAACTTCGTCCACCAGCACATCGCCTTCGGCTATGAGCACGCGAGCCCGACCAAGACGGCCTGGGACGTGTTCAACGATCGCAAGGGCGTCTGCCGCGACTACGCGCACCTGGCGATCACGCTCTGCCGCTGCCTGAACATCCCCGCCCGGTACTGCACGGGCTACCTGGGCGACATCGGCCTGCCGCCCCCCTACGCGCCGATGGACTTCGCGGGCTGGTTCGAAGCGTACCTGGGCGGCGCGTGGCACACGTTCGATCCGCGCAACAACGAGCCGCGCGCCGGACGCATCCTGATCGCGCGCGGGCGCGACGCGGCGGACGTCGCGATCGCCACCACCTTCGGCCCCAGCACGCTCAAGGGCTTCCGCGTCTGGACCGACGAGGTGCCGAGCTAGGCCGTGTTGATCGCCAACTGCGCGGCAAAGGCCCGCTTGTAGGCCGGCCGCGCTTCGCCGCGGGCGACGTAGGCGGCCAGGTTCGGGAATTCGTCCAGGATGCCCGACGCTCTCGTCCTGAGGAGCACCGACACCATCATCAGGTCGCCGGCGCTGAACGCGCCGTCGAGCCAGTCGGCGGCGCCGAGCCGCGCGGAGAGTTGTTTCAGCCGGTCGCGGATGCGGCCCTGGACCAGGGGGATGCGCTCCTTGTTCCAGGGCTTGTCGGCCTCCACGAACTTGACGGTGACGAGCTCGAGGATCGGCGGCTCCACCGTGCTCAGCGCGGCGAACATCCAGGTGATCGCGCGCGCGCGCGCGTCGGCGTCGTCCGGCAGCAGGCCGCCGTAACGCTCGGCGATGTGAAGGACGATCGCCCCTGATTCGAACAGCGCGAGCTCGCCCTCCTGGTAGGTCGGAATCTGGCCGAAAGGATGAAGCGCGAGATGCGCCGCCTCTTTCACCCCACGGAATGAAACCAGCCGAACCTCGTACGGTTGGCCCGCTTCTTCGAGCGCCCAGCGAACCCGGGTGTCGCGCGCCAGTCCCTTGCCGCCGTCGGGCGACCGTTCCCAGGCTGTGATGGTGATGGTCATTGTGAGGCCGTAGCAACGCGGCCCCCTCACCCTAACCCTCTCCCCGCTTCGCGGGGAGAGGGGACCTGAGCTTCGCGGGGCAAGGGGACCGGATCTCAGAACGGAAACAGCAGCGCGTGCCCGAACGTCTGTTCGTAGTTCCCCGCGGGCGAATAGGACACCAACAGCGCGTGGTCGCCGTTGCTGGCGACGGCAGGCGCATACGGGAAGTCATGGGTGATCCAGATGCCCTCGTCGTTCGGTCCGCTGTCCAGCGGTGTGCCGTCGTCGCCGAGCCGCGTGCCGACGATCCTCGGACCGGCACTCATTGGTTTCGCCTCCCAGACGACGAACGTGCGCGAACCGAAGCGCACGATGCGCGGATGTCGGTGTTCCCCGCCGGTGAATGACAGCGCGTGCCCGCCCGCGGGCGCGGGCGCGCCGTCGAGCAGCACACCGCTGGTCGAGAACCGCGCCGCCCGCACCGTCCCCACACCCAGCAGCCACTCCTGGGTGCGATGGAACCAGGAGACCACGTAGCGCGTTCCGTCGAACGCCATATCCAGGCCTTCGTCGACCCCGGTCTCCATCGACACCGGAGTGGCGGCGGCGTCCAGCGCGCGCCCCGCGGCGTCGATGCGCGCCGCCACCAGGTGCGTCGCCTCCAGGGAGCCGCCGCTGCCGGTCTCTCGCGTCGTCCATGCCACCAGAAAGTTCGAGCCGTCGGATGCGATCGCCGCCGGGATGTCGTACTGATTCTCGCTGTTGTAGGGGATTGTCTCGGCCACGACGCCGCCCAACGGGTTGACGATGTCGATGATGATGCCCATCGCACCGACGCGCGCGATCGCGAACACGCCGCCGCCGTACGCGACGGCGCCCGGCCAGCTGCCTGACCCGATCGCGAACGCCGGCCCTTCCGCCGCGCCCGCGGGCGTCACGAACATCGCGCGCAACGCGGGCTGGTTGACCTCGGGGAACGTGACCAGGTAGTGGCCGCTGCCATACGCGAGCCCCGCGTCGTGAGGCGCCGTGCTGCCCGAGAGCACAGGCGCCGACGATGCCAGCGTGCCGTCGGCGCGGATGACGAACGCCTGCAGCCCGCCCTGGTAGTAGCCGGTGTTGAACGGCTGCACGACGAGGAAGTTGCTGCCGTCGGACGCCGCCGCCGGCAGGTTCTCCCCGAGCGGCGACCCCTCGACGTGCAGGGTCGCGGCGGTGAGCGAATCCAGCGGCACGACGCCGCGCCCGACGCCGCCGATCATCCACCCCGTCAACTCGAAGGCATAGTCGTAACCCGAATTGTCGATGAACCGCTTCACACGCCCGACGCCCGGGGCGTACCAGTCCGTCGTCCGGTAGGTGTAGCTCGACAGCAATCGGGCGTCCGCGGTGCGGAAGTTGAGGACGCGCTCATGGCGAAGCGCATCTGCGTAGAGGCCGACCTTCACCTGCACGGGTTCGAACGCGCGCTCGGTCGCCGTGCCGGTGTACGTGCCGTTCGTGTGCAGGTAGCTGAACTGCTGGTACGTCGAGCAGACCGCGATCGGGAACTTGATCTCGGGGAAGGGCGGCGAGTCAGGCGCCGCCGTCATGTCGTAGCCGGCGGGCGTCGTCCCGTGGTCGATCAACCCGGTGCCGGAGACGTCGAGCCGATGTGTGACGGTCGCGCGGTTCGCGGTCGGGTAGATCTCGTCGACCGCGAAGGCCGGAGCGCCGCCGTCCGCGTCCATCCCCTTCACGATCACGCGCTGCTGAAACTCGAGATCGGCGCGATTCGGCGTCCGGGACAGGCCGCGGTAGGTCCAGCGGTTGCCGACCGCGAGCGGCGTGTACGCCTGGCTTTCGCCGAGCGAGAGCGTGCGCGTGACGTCGCAGGCGGGCGGGGCCTCGATGCCGCCGTCCGTCGAGGTGTCGGTCGCGGCGTCGGCAGGCGTGTCGACCGGAACGTCCGCGGGCGCGTCGACCGGCGTGTCGACCGGCGTGTCGACTGGAACGTCGGCGGGCGTGTCGGTCGCCGGCGCATCGACGGTTGTGTCGGTCGCGCTGTCGCCTGTGCCATCGGTGGGCGCGTCGATGGCGTCGGTGGGCGCATCCGCCGGTGTGTCCACTGCCGAATCGACGCGCGCGTCTTTGCCCGTGTCCGACGCCGGCGTATCCCGCCCCGCGTCCACGTGCGGCGCGCCGCCGCCACACGCCGCCGCCAAGCCGACCGCCAGCCATGCCGCACCGAACAGTCCCCGGCAACGCACGGCTACCAGGATATCTCGTTTCGGCCGCCGCTGACGGCGGCCCCTCACCCTAGCCCTCTCCCCGCTTCGCGGGGAGAGGGGACCGGACGGGCGCGTCCTCCCTTCCCTCTCCCCTCTTCTTCCCTCTCCCCTCTTCTTCCCTCTCCCCTCTTCTTCCCTCTCCCCTCTTCTTCCCTCTCCCCTGTTCTTTCCTCTCCCCTCTTCTTTCCTCTCCCCTCTTCTTCCCTCTCCCCCTCGTCTTCCCTCTCTCCTCTTCTTCCGTGCTCTCTTCTCGCTCTCCCCTCTCTCAGAGGCCTAGCCGCTTGCGGAAGTCGTCGATGGTCGCCTGGATGCCCTTCTCCAGCGACACCTGCGGCGTCCAGCCGCCCAGCAGCTCCTGCGCGCGCGCGATGTCGGGCTTGCGCCGCGTCGGATCGTCCTTGGGGAGCGGCGCCTTCACCAGCTCGCTCTTCGAGCCCACCAGCCGGCGCGCCAGCTCGGCCAGCTCGCGCACGGTCGTCTCGCGCGGGTTGCCGAGGTTGATCGGATCGGAGCCGTGCGGGCTGGCCATCAGGCGCACGAAGCCCTCGATCAGATCGCTCGCGTAGCAGAACGATCGCGTCTGCTCGCCCTCGCCGTAGATCGTGATCGGTTCGTTGCGCAGCGCCTGGACGATGAAGTTCGACACCACGCGGCCGTCGTTCTCGTGCATGCGCGGACCGTAGGTGTTGAAGATGCGCGCGATGCGCACCTCGACGCCGTACTGGCGCGCGTACGACACCGCCAGCGCCTCCGCGCAACGCTTGCCCTCGTCGTAGCAGGCGCGCGGGCCGATCGGGTTGACGTTGCCCCAGTAGCTCTCGTGCTGCGGGTGCTCGATCGGATCACCGTACACCTCCGACGTCGACGCGATCAGGATGCGCGCGTGGACGTCGCGCGCGAGGTCCAGCATGTTCAGCGTGCCCTCGACCGCGGTGCGGATCGTCCGCACGGGGTTGCGCTGGTAGTGGATGGGCGACGCCGGGCAGGCCAGGTGGAAGATCTCGTCGACCTCCATCGTCAGCGGGTCGGTGACGTCGTGGCGCACGAGCTCGAAGCGGTGGTTGTCCAGCAGGTGTTCGACGTTCGCGCGCGTGCCGGTGAAGAAGTTGTCCAGGCAGACGACCTCGTGTCCGTCGCCGAGCAAGCGTTCGCACAGATGTGAACCCAGGAAGCCCGAGCCACCCGTGACAAGGATTCGCCGGCGCGTCATGACCGCCCCTTTTACACGCGGGGGATTGGCTTTGCAAAACGGGTGGCCTTTCACTTGCACAACCGGCGGCCATGGCTCGAAACGGACGGCTTCTCATGATTCTCGCGACGATGCTCGCGGTCGTGGGCGCTTCGGCGGCGCGGGCGCAGGCGGCGGGAATCGCCGCCAAGTCCCTGGATCACCCCGCGCTGAAGGCCCTTCCGCGCATCGGCACGATGATCGTCGGCTCCGACGGGCCCGAGACGTGGGCCGGCTTCTACTACACGGCGGCGTCGCTGGTCGCGGCCGGCCACCGGGTCGTCGCGCTGCCCGGGTCCCCCGTGGCGCCCCGTAACCGCTGGCTGCTCGAGCAATGCTCCGCCCACGACCTCGACGCGGTGGCCCTTGTCAGGATTTCAACAGACGGCGACGCGTGGCGGGTGAACGTCGACATTCGCGATGCCGAGGGGAAGGCGATCGCGATCGGGAGCCAGAAGAGCAGCGAGAGCTCGACCGAGACGTTCTCGGCTCACGGCAGCAGCAGCCTGGTCCCCGTCTTCGCGACGTACTGGTTCACGATGAGCGCCGCGGACGTGCAGGCAGCGGCGGCAGCGGAGCCACCGGTCGAAGTCATGGACGACGCGCGCGCCCAGCAACCGCGGCTCTGGGTGTCCAGCAACGTCACGATGCTGGGACCCGTGCGGATCCGCGACGCCGAGTTCTACAAGCTGGTCGGCCACCCGGAGCTGAACAAGCGCAACTCCGCGCCGGTCATCGCCACGCGGGTGATCGGGTACACGTCGCTCGGCGTCGGCGTCACCGTGGGGGCCCTGGCGTTGCTGGCCGGGGCGTTCGTGGAGGGGGCTTGCGTCTGGCCGAACACGGCCGACTCCCTCGCTGGCCAGGAGCAAACCTGCGGCAAGGAAGACCACAGCGGCTGGGTCGTTGCGCCACTCGCGTTGATCGGCGTGGGCGGCACGCTCGTGGCCGCATCGTACGCGATGGCCGCGGATCCCGTCTCGCTCGAGACGCGCAAGGCGCTCGCGCGCGAGTACAACGAGCGCATGGAAAATCCGGGCGCGTCGCCGCCGTCGTCCGAGAGCGCGCGGCCGGCGCCGCGACTGCGGCTTTCCGTGTCCGCCGGACCGCTCTCGCACGGCGACGGCGGCGTGATGCTGATCAACGGCCGCTTCTGATATGCGGGAACCCTGAGAGGGTTCCCGCGCCCTCCCGCGATGGTACGCGGCGAGCAAAGCTCGCCGGCTCCCCACGCGATCAAGTCGCGCGAAGCGCTCGACGCGGGCGCGGCGGCTTGTGAGATAACATCGCCGTCAGCATGCCGGCAGCGAGGCCCGTCCCCGTTCGCGCACGCGCCTGGCCGCTAGCTGCTCCCGCGCGAAGCGCGGGTGTGCAGCTACTTTTTAGATGTGCTCTCGTCGTCGGCGCCGCGCTCGCCGCCGGCGGCTGTTTCCCGATCGCCGTGCAGCGCCTGCCGGAGGACGTGGGCGCCGCCCTGCGCGAGTCGCCCATGCGGCGTCTCGAGAGCAACAACATGCTCGTCTACTACCCGCAGGGCCGCGAGATCGAGGCGTGGCGCTTTCTGACGCGCGTCGAAGGATGCGTGGACCACCTGCGCCGGATGGCGCAGGTCCACAACGCGGTCTCCGATCAGAAGATCGTCGCGATCCTGCCCGAGCTCGCGTTCAACAACGCGTTCGTCACGCCGCGCTTCTCGGGCTACGAGACGCTGGCGGTCGTCCCCACTTACGACACGCTGGACGCCTTCTCGCTGGAGATGGGTTTGCCGCCCGATGCCGCGGTCGTCGGCTGTCACGAGATCACGCACTACATCCAGTTCCAGCAGATCGCCGGCTTCGCCTGGTTCTGGAATTTCTTCGGCGAGGTCTACACGCCGCAGATCGGGCTGGATCCCTGGTTCGACGAAGGGCTGGCCGTGTACTACGAGACCAAGCTGCAGCCGGGGACGGGCCGGCTGGCCTGGCCGTACTGGCGCGGCTCCTTCGCGGCCGGCTTCGCGGGCCGGCGTTTCCACGGCGGCGATCTCTCCACCGCGCAGCGCGACTTCCACCTTGGCAGCTACTACCTGAACGGCAGCCAGTTCGTGCGCTTCCTCGCCGATCGCTACGGCGAGGACAAGCTATGGAAGCTGATCCACGTCCAGGCGCGGTCGGTCTTCTTTCCGCTGTGGGTGAACCTGCGGTTCTGGCAGGCGTACGACAAGACGCTGTCGTCGTTGCTCGACGAGTTCGCCGACGAGGTGTCGGCGAACCTCCCCGACCGCGCGCGTCCGACGGACCAGCGGGTGATCCGCCCCGCCGGTTACAGCGCCCGCTACGCGCGCGCGCCGGACGGAAGCGAGGCGGTGCTCGGCGCGAATCACGATCGCCCGGCCTGGCTCGCCGTCTACCGGCCCGACGGCAGCCTGCGCTCCGAGCGCGAGCTGACCGACGTGCTGCCGCCGCGCAAGCTGGCGATCGCCGCGCCCACGCTGGCGAGCGGTCTCAGCTTCTCGCCCGACAGCCGCTGGCTGTATTTCGTGGCGCTGGATCTCGATCCGACCTACCAGGTGGCGCGGCTTTATCGCTACGACACCGACGCCGGCACGCTGCAGGTCGTGAACCGCGACCTGCGCGGCGCGGGCGGATCGCTGAGCCCCGACGGTAAGCGCTACGTGTTCGCGCGCGCCGACGGCGACCACCACGACCTCGCCGAGCTGGATATCGCCAGCGGCGTGATCCGCGTGATCGCGCGCGAGCCGCACGGCGCGTTCGTCGCCAACCCGCGCGTGTCGCCCGACGGCACGCGCATCGTGGCGACGCGCTTCGACGGACAGCGCTTCCGCATCGTGCTGCTCGACGCGCGCGACGGCGGCCTGCTCGCGACGCTGCCCACCGCGGACGAACCCGTCCACGATGCGTCGTGGATCGACGATCGCCGCGTCGTCTTCCTGCGGGGCGCCGCGGCCGACGCCGGATTCCAGGTCTACGCTTGCGATCTCGAAACTGGAAAGATCACGCAACTGTCGCACGCGCCGTACCTGGCGTTTCAGCCCAGCGCCGCCGGTGGGCAGACGCTGCGCTTCCTGAACCGCGAAGGCTGGGGGTGGACGCTCGACGAGATCCCGCTGCCGGCGCCGGCGCCGCCACCCGTCGTGCGCATCGAGTCCGCCGCGCCGCAGGCGCCTGCAGGGTCCGAGACACCCGCGCCGCCGGAGGCGCCTGCACCGCCACCGCCGTCCGACGGCGCGCCCGCGCCCGCGGCGGCCGCGGAGCCCGCGCCACCACCCGCGCCCGCGGCGCCGCCCCCGCCCCCGCCCGGCCCGACCGTGCAACCGCTGCCGCCGCCGCACGTGGCGGTCAACATCGTCCCGACCGGCGTCTCCGATACACCGGTCCCCGCGACCGACCGCCTGCTGGTCCCGACCCTGTACGGGCCGACGATCGCCGCCGCTGGCCGGCGCGCCAACTTCATCGGCGGCGTGCTGGCGGGAGGCGACCGGTTGGATCGCCATCGCTGGGCGGTGGCCGGCTACTACCAGCTGGTCGCCTCCGGTCACGGCGGCGCGTCGTTCGGGTACTCGAACCGGCAGCTCGCGCCGCTGACGCTGTCGCTGGCGGCATCGCGGTTCTCCTTCGCCGACACGCCGCCCGTCCTCAACGGCATGGTGGACGCGAGTGACTACACGCTGCGCCGCCGTGACAGCGAGCTGACCTTCGATGCGCAGCGCCTGTTCTACGGCAATCCGGTCTCGCTCGGCTTCGCGGGCGTCGAGACCCGGCGGCCCGACGATCCAGCAGTCTCGCTGCCGTTGCTGCGGATCGCGGGACCGCACCTGTCGGCGACGTTCCTGGGCGCGGCGACGTCGCCGTACACGGGCGCGAGCCGGCTGTTCACGACGTCGATCGACGCGGCCGCCTACCCGGCTGCCTGGAACTCGGCCGCCTTCACCTTCTACGATCTGCGCGGCGAGATGGCGGCGATCGTGCCGCTGCCGCTCTACCGGCGCCACACGCTGCTGTTCGATGTGCGCGGCCGCGATCTGGTGGGCGCGCCCGCCGGCGAGAACATGTTGCGCGTGGGCGGATACGTGCTGCAGCCGCTCGGGCGGCGCGCGAACACGCCCGAGATCCTGGCCACCGACTACCCGTTCCTGCCGCCCGGCGCGCTGTTCGTCGAGCCGCTGCGCGGGTTCGAGGACTACCCGTTCGCGGTCGACCGGATCGCCATCGGCAGCGCCCGCTACCGGCTGCCGATCATCATCGACTTCGGCTGGGCCTCGACCCTGGTCGTGCTGCCGGCGCTGTTCATCGAGCAGATCAACTTCGAGCTGTTCGGCGTCGCCGCGGGCGACGGCCGCACCGGCTCGCACACCGCCGCGGGCGGTTCGCTGGCGTTGAACCTGCAGTTCTGGCTGATCCCGATCACCCTCCAGTACCAGCTGGCCCAGCGCTTCACCGACGATCAGGCCCTGGTGCACCTCATCCAGATCGGCCTCTGACCCGTCCTCGTAGATCCCTGTTTTTGGGCGGAATTCCGCTTTGGTGTAACATCTCGACCATGTCGCAGCCCACGGAGGAGCGTCGGGGAGGCCCCAGGATCCCGATCGAGATGTGGGTCGAGGAGACGACCGGATCCGAGCGATATTTCCGCCGTGCCGGTAATCTTTCGCGCGGCGGACTGCGGCTGGAGCACACGATTCCGCTGCCGGTCGGAACCATGGTGAACCTCACCTTCACGCTGCCTGGCGACAAGACGGCCGTCGCTGTCTCGGGCGAGATCGTCTCCGCCGCCGGGCCCGAAGAGCTGCGGATGGGCGTGAAGTTCGTCGATCCCAGCCCCGAAGCGCGAGCACAGATCGACGCCTTTCTCGCTCGCGCGGGCGTTTGAGGCGTGTGAATCTCCGGGCGATGACCCGCCTGGCGATGACCCTGGGTGCAACCGCGGCCGCGCTGCTGCTGGGGGCGCACGCGTCGGCCAAGTCGACGGCGCCCAAGCAGATGGAGCCCCGGCACGTGCTGAAGCCGCCCGCCGGCGAGGGCTACTTCGACGACGTGTTCGCGATCGACGCCGAAGGGAAACGCGTCGCCGTCATCCGCACCGACGGCGCCACCTTCGCGAAGGTCGAGATCTACGACGCCGGAACGGGAAAGGCGCTGAGCGGCTTCGAGCTTCCCGGCAAGGGCCAGGGCCTGTTCCCGGTGGAGATGGAGCTGCTGTCCGGAAACGGCGGCGTCGTCATCATCGGTCGCGAGAAAGCCGACGACGAAGCGCCGCTGTTCGCGTTCCGTTTCGACGGCGCCGGCAAGCCCGCCGGCAAGGTGGGCCCGGCGACCGCGTTCGGCCGCCCGCCCGCCGACGGGACGGCGCGCGCGCGCCTGCTGGTCGCGTTCACGCGCAAGCTGGGCGCGAAGGGCGCCGAGGCGACCTTCACCGTCGCCCCCTATGACATCACGACGCTGGCGCCCGCGGGCAAGCCGCGCATTCACAAGGTCGACGTCAGCGGCGAGCTGAAGCCCCCGGGCGTGCGCTTCATCGGCTTTTACGACGGCTACACGCGCGTCTTCAGCGAGCGCCCGGGCGAGTACGACAAGAAGGGGGACGTGCGCGCGCCGTCCAAGATGGCGATCGTCGACGCGATCACCGGCAAGATCGACAAGGAAGGTCCGATCGCGGACCTCGTCGGGTGGGCGCAGACCGGCCAGCTCAGGCAGCAGTTTCTGGGGCGGTCGGTGTTCGTCGAGCTCAATGATGATGGGAGCGGTGTCGATGTAGTTGATGCGATGGGCAAGAAGCACCCGTCGGCGCTGGCCGTGCCGTTCCACATGTACGATCCGAAATCGCTGCGCGTCGAGGAAGGCCCCACGCCCGGGCGATTGACGTTCGGCCTCGGCGTCGATCCCGTCAACAAGGACGCCGTGCAACGGCAAAAGGCCGATCTGCCGATGCTAGACGTCTACAGCGCCGATGCCGCCGACGGAACCAGCAAGCTGCGCGGGCGGGTGTTCACGCCGCGCCCTGTCACCTGGCGAACACGCGCGGATGTCCTCGTCGTCCTCAAGCGCTGGAAGAGCTTCTCCCGAGGTGGCGATGAGCTCCAGATTTACTCGCTCCCCTGAACAGGGCTCCAAATACTTGGAGATCGCCGCCGCGTCCGCGCGCCCGACGAGCGCCACCGCCGTATCCGCGCGTCCGCTTCGCGCCGCGCCGTGTCCCTTCGTCCGACGAGCGCCAAGCAAGCGGACGGGCGCCGTGGTTCGAGCCGTCGCCTCCGCGCCGCGCGCTCAGCTTGGTTTGCGTATGCCCAAGTGTTCTTGCGGACGCTGCCCTCGGTTTCGTGCGGGCTCGCATGCTGGCGCTCGAACAATCGCCACGGTCCGCACGATGGCGCTCGTCGGACGAAGGGATACGGCGCGGCGCGAGGGCCGCCGACGAGGTCTCACGTGAGGCGGCGCCAGGCGCTGGCCCTCGCAGTCGCGCTCGCCTGCCTGGGGGGAGGATGCAGCGAGGTGCGCGGCCGCAAGAAGATCCAGGAGGCGAACGAGCTGTACAAGCGCGGCCGCTACCACGAGGCCGTGTCCGCTTTCGAGGCGGCGGAGGCGCTGGTCCCGAACGTGCCGACGCTGTGGCTGAACAAGGGCTACACATGCCGCCAGCTGATCGCGCCCGGCGGCCGCGATCCCGAGAGCAAGCGCGCCGCCGCCTGCGCGCTGGCGGCGTTCGGGCGGCTTCGCGAGCTGGCGCCGCGCGATCCGCGCGCCGAGCAACTGACCGTGCAGACCTGGTTCGACACCGACGACTTCGCGACGCTGGAGAAGTATTTCCAGGAGCGCAACCAGCGCGCGCCGGACGACTACGACGTCGTGCACGGCCTGCAGGAGGTCTATTTCAAGTGGGGGAAGTGGCCGCAGGCGCTGGAGTGGTCGACGCGCGCCGCGACGCTGCGGCCGAACGACGCCGAGGCGCACTACGGCGTCGGCACGTTCATCTGGCAGATCCTCGCCGCCCACGGCGGCGGGCCGGACATGGCCGCCTACGATCCGCGCCCGCGGCCGGCGCCCCCACCGGATGACGACGAGGCGGCCGCGCGCAAGCCACGGCGACGCGGGAAGTCCGATGAGCCGGAGATGGTTCCGCCGCCCGCGCCCCCACCGGTGCTGGCGGGCGACGTCACCGGCAAGACGCGCACCGATCTCGCCGACCAGGCGATCGCGCATCTGGAAAAAGCGATCGCGCTGCGCCCGCATTACGCCGATGCGCTGACCTACCTCGCGCTGGTGTGGCGGCAAAAATCGTTCGCCCTGTTCTCCGAGCCGGCGGCGTGGCAGCAGGCGGTCGATCGCGCGAACGAATGGCAGAAGCGGGCGACCGCGGAACGGACCGGGAAGAGCTGACCATGGCGTTCGAGGCCTTCCGCGCGCAGTCAGAGGCGCCCGCCGGATCGGCGCGCAAGTCGTTGTGGTACTTCGCGTCCATCGCGTTTCACGGCGCGCTGATCGTCGTCGGCATCGCCTATTCGTTCTGGCACATCGAGGAGCTGTCGCCGCCGCTGCTGAAGGTGACGTTCATGTCGGCGGCGCCGCCTCCCCCGCCGGCACCGCCGCCGCCCGCGGGCGGCGGCTCGGCGGTGAAGAAGAAGACGATCAAACCGAAGGTGGTCGTACAGAAGACGGAGATCGTCCAGCCCAAGGAGATCCCGAAAGAGGCGCCGAAGGAAGAGCCCAAGGCGGAGGACCACGGTGAGAAGGACGGCGTGAAGGGCGGCACCATCGGCGGCACCGCGGGGGGCACCCTCGGCGGCACGATGGGCGGCACCATCGGCGGTACGCCGGGCGGCGTCGTCGGCGCCGCCGCTGCTGCGCCCAAGTTCCTGCCCCCGAACATGGCCAAGCAGCAGCTGCTCTCCGGGCCCGATCCGGACTTTCCGCCCTCGCTCAACCACGGCGGAAACGTCTACCGCGTGCTCGTGAAGATCTGCGTATCGACTGCCGGCGGCGTCGAAAAGGTGACGCTGATGAAGGGCGCGGATTCGCTGCTGGACGAGAGCGTGCTCTCCAAGGTGAAGACCTGGCGGTTCCGACCGCTGCTGGCGAACAACGTCCCGGTTCCGTTCTGCTACCCGGCGACGTTCGAGTTCAAGTCACATTCTTAACAGCCCGAAACACGGAGACGGACACACATGGACTTCACACTTGTCGGACTGTGGAACGAGATGGGCCTGGTCGCCCGCGGCGTCGTGGTGGTGCTGGTCGCGATGTCGCTGTTCTCGCTCGCCATCACGGGCGACCGCCTGCGCGTGTTCTTGCGCGGGCGCAAGCAGTCGCGTCTCTACATCGCGGCGCTGGCCCCCATGGTCGAGGGCGCGGGCCGGCTGCGCGAGGCGGTCGGCCTCGACAAGCGCTTCGCGGGCAGTCCGGTCGCGAACGTCATCGGCGCGGGCCTGACCGAGTACGCGCGCGCCGTCGATCGCCCGGGCGCCGCCGCCGCGCCGTTCGAGGTCGCCGAGGTTGTCAACCGCGCGATGGAGCGCAACAAGGAGCGTGAGCTGGCCGAGCTGCGGCGCGGAATGCCCGTGCTGGCGACGGTGGCGTCGTCGGCGCCGTTCGTCGGCCTGTTCGGCACCGTCGGCGGCATCATCACGGCGTTCCAGAAGCTGGCCGATCCGACCAAGGGCGGCGGCGGCATCGGCACGGTGTCGGCGGGCATCGCGGAGGCGCTGGTCACCACCGCCGTCGGCCTGGGCGTCGCGATCATCTCGGTCTGGTTCTACAACTACTTCACCGCGCGCCTCGACGACATCACCATCGACATCGACGAGACGGCGTCGGAGCTGGTCGACACGATCCTGCGAGGCCATCCCGCGTGACCGAGCCCGGCAGCGGCGGTCCCGGCAGCGGCGGCGGTCCAATGTCCGCGCGCACGCTGCACGCGATGGCGCGGCGGGGCCTGGCGACGAAGCGCCGCCCCAAGGGCCAGGTGCGCGCGGAGATCAACGTGACCCCGCTGGTCGACGTCGTGCTGGTGTTGCTGATCATCTTCATGGTGATCACGCCGATGATCGTCCGCGGCGCCAGCGTCGATCTGCCGATCACCAGCCACCACGACCGCAAGAACGACGACAACAAGGACCTAATCGTCTCGATCAACTCGAGCGGCGACGTGTACGTCAACGCCGACAAGGTCCCGATCGACAAGCTGACCGCGTCGGTCCAGGAGGAACGCCGCCGCTACCCCGACAAGGGCATCTACCTGAAGGCCGACCACCGCCTCCGCTACGGCATCGCGCGCGCCGCGATGGAGGCCATCCACAAGGCCGGCGTCGAGGACGTCCAGATCGGCACCGACGAACAGAAACCGAATGTCAGCACATCGGGAAAGGCGCCCTAGGCGGTCGCGATGGCCTTCTCCGTTGGCACAGGACGGCGTGGTCCGCAGGGCGAAATCAACGTCACCCCGCTGATCGACATCGTGCTGGTGCTGCTGATCATCTTCATGGTGATGACGCCCGTGATGCTGAAAGAGATCGTTGCCAAGGTGCCGCAGAAGCAGACCGAGAACGTCCCCCAGCCGCCCGGCGAGAACCCGATCGTCGTCGAGCTGGACAAGCACGACACGCTGACCCTCAACGGCGAAGGCGTCGCGCCCGAGGTGCTCGCCGAACGCGTCGCCGAGCGGCTCCAGCACGATCGCCAGAAGGTGGTGTTCTTCAAGATCGACGACGACGCCAGCTACGGGCGGGCCGTTCGCATCATGGACGTCTGCAAGGGCGCCGGCGCCCGGACTCTCGGAATCGTCACGAAGGACTAGCGGCAGACCGAATTCCGTAAACTCGGACAGATTCCGTCAACTTCGTGGCGCCTGCCTGCTCAAGGTACGGCGCAAACTGCCGAATTCCGGGGCGTTCGGCAATTCACAGATCGAAAGTTCACTGATACGATGCGCACCAACGCGTGGTGTCTTTCGCGCAACTCGCTGTTGCCCAACGTCGTCCCCAAAGCTCAAAGGAGCCGCCTATGACTCGGCCGTTTCCTCCACCCGCGCGGGAAGCGCTCCGCGTTTTCTTCGGGCTCCTCGTCCTGGGCGCCGCGTGCACGCCCAACCAGGGCGTCAAACCCGGCGCGCCCGAGCTGACTGAGTTCATCATCGTCCAGAGCCCTCCGGCGGCGACCATCGTCACGCCCGATACGCCCGCGTGCGCAACCGGGCAGGTCACCGGGGACGCATGCCGTCCCAAAGGCGTGATGGCCGACGTGGCCGACGGCGGAACCATCGACGCGGACATTCCGCCCGACACGTTGTGCCGCCAGGTCGAGGACATGAACTGGTGCACCTGCGTCGCCGACGGCCAGGATCCCAGCGTTGGGAAATGGAATTGCGACAAGTTCACCAACGTCGTCGCGGTCATTGCCGTGTTCGACCGCCTGCTCGACACCACGCCGCTCGATCCGGGCGACGCCTCGGCCGTCGAGGACGTGATGCAGACGTCCGTCAGCAGCGGCGCGCCGTCCTTCACGCTGGCCACCGACTACTCCGCGACCGGCGCCGCGAATGGCCTGGTCTTCAACGGGTTCGGTCCGTTGTTCTTCGGAAACTTCCGCGGCGACGGTCCCAGCCTGTTCTCGATGCCGCAGCCCGGTTTTCCGTCGGGCGCGACGATCACGGTCACGCTGAACGGCGACAAGGTTCGCGCCAAGGACGGCCACACGCTGTTCCAGGGCAGCGGGCAGCTGCTGGGTGGAACGCTGGTCTTCACCACCGCGCCGTTCTCGGCGGCCCTGTCGCGGCCCGACGCGATGGCGATGGACCCGAACGCGGTGACCCTCGCGTTCACCAACGGCGCCGATCCGATGGGCCATGTCACTGCCACGTCCAACGGCGCGGCCATCAGCGTCGACGTCACGGACAGCGGTGACGGCATGCACTTCAGCGTCACCCCGATGGGCGGCGGCGCCTGGCCGGCCGGCGCAACCATCGTCATCACCGTCGACGGCACCACCCAGAACGCTCTCGGGCAGACGATCGACATGCCC
>Ga0207681_10000584_pt1 | contig 24838 bp, 25 predicted proteins | sample KBSS53metaG_FD_184324 | JGI IMG/M metagenome (GOLD analysis project Ga0207681, IMG submission 184324) | Switchgrass rhizosphere microbial communities from Kellogg Biological Station, Michigan, USA - KBS S5-3 metaG (SPAdes) (version 2) | ecosystem: Host-associated > Plants > Roots > Rhizosphere... | reverse complement strand
CGAGTTCAAGACCTTTGTGGTCGAGTACGTCGGCGCACGTTCGCCGCAGAGCGCGGAAAAGCTCAAGACCAGCCTGGAAAACGAAAGCGAACTGCTGACCCTGGCTCTGGAGGCCTTTTGCGTTCGCCTGCAAACCCACGAACGCAAATACAACGCCCGGATCAAGCAGATGCTGGCGTGGTGGGCCACCGGCAGCAACCTTGATGCGCGGCTGGCGGACATGGGCCTGGAGCGACAGTTGCTCGATCCAGGCGATCCGGCGGCATTCCCGCCGGTGCCGGCGATCTACGAAAGCGACGATGACGCCCGGCTGCGCTATTACCTGGCGCCCCATGCGCCGGCGGCGGGGTCGCGGATGCAGTATCGCCGCGAGGTGTTCACCTTGGGCGAACGGCCGACGGTGAAAGTCGAATCCACCGATGCCGGTGTGGTGAACGTCACTTACACCTTCGACCCGGACGGCCTCGCCGCACAGGTCAAGGACGGTAACGGCCGTCGCACCGCGCCTGGTGAAGTGCAAGTCACCGTGCTTGCCCGCGAGGGCGACGGTACACCGTCCCCGACTCTTCTCGAAGGCGTGCGTCGACACTTTGCCCGACCCGATGTTTGTCCGGAGACGGACAAGGTGACGGTGCAGGCCGCAGAGATTCAGCGCTACACAATCCGCGTCGTGGCAAAGATCAATTCGGGCCCGGATTCGGGCCTGACCAAGGTCGCCGCGCAGCAACACCTGCAGGCCTACGCCGACAGTTGTCATCGCCTGGAAGGTCGGGTCGATCCGAGCTGGATCGACTACACGCTGCACAGCGCCGGCGCCGTGCAATTGCAGATTCTTGAACCTCTGGATTCCGTTGTGTGCTCGGCGTTTCAAGCACCGTACTGCACGGCGGTCGAAGTCGAGGTGCAGACGCTATGACCGGTCAGACACCGCGTCCGACCCTGCTGCCGGCCAACAGCTCGGCGCTGGAACGGGCACTCGACATCGGCTTCGGCGCATTGCTTGATCGCGTCGCGCCGCCGTTTCCCGAGCTGATGAACCCGGCCTCGACACCCGTTGCGTTCCTGCCGTATCTCGCAGCGGATCGCGGGGTGGCCGAATGGAGCACCGACGCACCGGAAGCGGAAAAGCGCCTGACCGTCGAACTGGCCTGGCCCACCGCGCGCCAGGCCGGCACCCGCAAGGCGCTGGAGAATGCCGCCAAGGGTTTGCAGCTCAGGCCGGAAATCCGCGCCTGGTACGAACAGACCCCGCCCGGCGAGCCTTACAGCTTCACCGTACGCGCCTTCAGCGAACAACCCTACAGCGAAGAAATCGACGCCCGTCTCGACCGACGCCTGACGGATGCCAAGAGCGAGCGGGACGTGCTGTCGGTGTCGGTCGGCCTCAGCGCATTCGGCAACCACGTCATCGGCGCCGCGACTTTCTGCGGTGAGCTGACCACGGTTTATCCGGTTTTCCTCGAAGGGCTCGAGACATCCGGCGAGGCCTTCATGGCGGCTGCGCTGTACACCGTCGAAACATCCACTATTTATCCTCAGGGGGCCTGAATGGCTGACTATTACACCCTGCTCACCAACGCAGGGATTGCCTACGAAACGGCGTGCAAGGCCGCGGGCCTGCCGATCAAGCTGACGCAGATTTCCGTCGGCGATGGCGGCGGCGCGGTCTACAACCCGGCCGCTACAGCTACCGCGCTCAAACGCGAAGTCTGGCGCGGACCGCTCAACGCGCTGTTCCAGGACGAGAAAAATCCGAGCTGGCTGCTCGCCGAAGTCACCATTCCGCCGGACGTCGGTGGCTGGTACGTGCGTGAAGCCGGTCTGTGGACCGACACCGGGATTCTCTACGCGATCGTCAAATACCCGGAGTCGTTCAAACCGGTGCTGGCCACATCCGGCTCGGGAAAAGAGTTTTATATCCGCTCGATTTTCGAGACCAGCAATGCCTCGCTGGTGACGCTGCTGATCGATGACACGGTGGTCAAGGCGACCCGTGCGTGGGTCATGAGCTACCTCGCCGAAGAACTCGGCAAACTCGACGGCAAACAGTCGGTACGTGTCGCCGCCACCGCCAACGTGGTGTTGAACGGTGCGCAGCAGATCGACGGCGTGGCGGTGATTGCCGGCGACCGTGTGCTGCTGCCGAACCAGACCCTGGCCAAGGACAACGGCCTGTGGATCGTCGCCAACGGCGACTGGATTCGGGCCAACGATGCCAACATCAGCGCCAAGGTCACACCGGGCCTGACGGTGATGGTGGAAGAGGGCACGCTCAACGGCGATTCACTGTGGCACCTGACCACCAATGCGCCGATTACCCTTGGCACAACCGCGCTGACATTCAAGATGCTGGCAGGGCGTACCGGGATTGCTGCCGGGACTTACAAGAGTCTGAGCGTCGACGAATATGGCCGCGCTACGGCCGGCTCGAACCCTGACACTCTGGCCGGTTTCGGCATCAAGGATTCGTACACCAAGGCTGAAGTCGAGGCGCTGATTGCCAAGGCGTCGGCGTTGCCGGTGGGGTCGATTGTCGCGTTCCCGGTTGACTCGCCACCTCCGGGCTTTCTGGAGTTGGACAACAGCGTCAAGAGCAGCGCGACCTACCCGGACTTGAGTGCCTATCTGGGCGGCAAGTTCAACAAGGGGGATGAGGGTGTCGGGAATTTCCGGTTGCCGGAGGCGCGTGGGGAGTTCTTGCGGGGTTGGGATCATGGTCGGGGAGTTGACGCCGGACGCGGGCTCGGAACCGCTCAACTAGATGCGATGCAACGCTTGACCGGCGCAATTGCTGCTGCTGACGCTACTGGCCTTGCTCAAGCGCTTAATGGTGTATATGCCGGCAGCAAGTCGGGAGTATCGAAGGGCGTTACGGCTGCTGTAGATGCATACACCAACGTCAATTTCGATAACGCTCGACAGGCCCGCACGGCGGATGAAAATCGCCCGCGCAACGTGGCCGTCATGTGGTGCATCAAGGCCTGGAACGCCCCGGTCAATCAGGGAAACATCGACGTAGCGGCACTGGTCAAGGAAGTGTCACGCCTCGGCTCTGCCGTTCCGGTGGGCGCCGTCATGGCATTCCCGACTGGGATCGTACCGCCTGGCTTTCTTGAGCTGGATGGCAGTGTGCAGAGCGTTGCAACCTATCCGGATCTGGCGGCGTACCTAAGTACAAAATTCAACAAGGGAGATGAGGGCACCGGTAATTTCCGCTTGCCGGAGTCTCGCGGTGAATTCCTGCGGGGTTGGGATCATGGTCGTGGTGTGGATACTGGGCGAACTGCCGGAAGCTATCAGGCGGATACGCTCAAGGCACATACTCATTACCTTCCGACAGGATCTGGAGGTGGGCAGGCAGTCGATCCAAATGGAGAAACTCCTTCTGTTGTGCTGAAGGATACAGCAGCAGATTGGGCTCTACGGTCGACATTCGGGGGCGATAACGCTGAGTTGTCTATAGGTAGTGTGAGAACCTATAACTACGGCAATGCGGTGGAAACTCGCCCACGCAACCTCGCCGTCATGTGGTGCATCAAAGCCTGGAACGCGCCGATCAATCAGGGAAACATCGACGTCGCCGCACTGGCCAATGAAGTCGCGCAGCTCAAATCTTCTGTTCCGGTTGGCGCGGTCATGGCATTTCCAACGGGTGTCGCTCCTGCCGGTTATCTTGAGCTGGATGGTAGCGTGCAAAGCATTGCGACCTATCCGGATCTGGCGGCGTATCTCGGCACTACATTCAACAAGGGCGATGAGGGAGCCGGGAATTTCCGGTTGCCGGAATCTCGCGGCGAATTCCTGCGAGGTTGGGATCATGGTCGCGGTGTTGACGCTGGTCGGACAGTCGGTAGCTGGCAAAAAGCGACGTTGGTTGCGCACGATGCAGTGACCTCGACAGCGCAGGCTATCCAAGCTGCGGCCTCATCGTGGAAACTCAATCCAGACAATAGCGGTAAGTCTCACCCGGTACTCGGAGGCGACGTTGCCTTTGCGGCCGACTATCCTGCCGCATTTTTCTCTTCTGGCGAAATCACCTCCCCGGTTTCGCTGAATCAGGCGGCGCTGTTTACTGATGGGCACCTGGTTGGCACCCGTCCGCGCAACCTGGCTGTCATGTGGTGCATCAAGGCCTGGAACGCCCCGGTCAATCAGGGAAGCATTGATGTCGCAGCGTTGTCCGATCTGGCGCAGCAGGCTACCGAACTCAATCAAGGCACTGCGAAGGTAGCGACCCAGGCACAGGTCGATGCAGGTGCCGACGATAAAACCTTCGTGACCCCGAAAAAAATGCGCTGGGGTTTCTCCATCAGTGTTTCCGGCGACATGAGCGGCAGCTATGTCATTTTCCCAACCTGGCTCGGAGGCTTGACCCTCCAGTGGGGGATGACGACCGCCATCGCATCCGGAGCCAATTATTTGCAGGCGTTTCCGGTCGCCTACCCAATGGTCAACCCGTCAGTATTTATCACTTACCCCAATACGGCCGTGGACGCTCCCGTCGGATCGACCTACATCGGGCAAATCAAAGGGATCAGTAAAGCGAACGTGACCATTCGTAATCTGGGTCAGGGACCTGCACAGTTTTACTACTTTGCAGTGGGTCGCTAATACAACGGAGTGACGAGGTCTATTTATGAAATTCGCAACATTTGATGAACACGGAGACCTGACTGGTCGGTATGACTCCGATATTCATAGCGTTATTCCTGAACAAGCGATTGAACTCAGTGACGCAGTATTTCTGGCGACCAGAACAGAGAGGGACGGTGTCTGGAAGTTGGTTGACGGTGAGGTGGTCAAGTTACCTTTTCCTCACATCGAACCCGATTATGCGGCTCTGTTTGCGGCTGAGCGTTTCACCCGGGAAGCATCAGGTATTGCCGTAGAGGGATTGCGCATCGAGACCTCTCGTGAGAGTCAGGCTTTGATCGCGAGCACAGGTCTCTCCGCAGTACTTGATCCGCAGTACCGCTGCAATTTTAAAACCCTTAGCGGTTTCGTCGAAATCGGTGCCGCACAGATTCTCTCAATTGCGCAGGCTGTCAGGGCGCACGTGCAGGCTTGTTTCGACCGCGAACTGGAATTGCTCCAGGCAATCGAGGACGGCACGTTCTCCGATGAAATGCTCAAGGAAGGCTGGCCCGATTCCATGCCAGCTAGACCGACCTCCGAGCCTCAATAAAACGCCCCGCACCCCGGGGCGTTTTCTTGTCCGCCCATTACATTCAACACCCGCCAAAGCCCCTCCCTTTGAGGGGCTTTCCCGTTTATGGAGAAACGAAAAATGGCAACCCGCCAAACCTACACCGTGCTCGTTCCATTCCCCACCGGCGGTGGGCACTGGTCGAGCGTCGGCCAGGAACTCGATCTGCTCGATGTCGAGGCCAGTGCCCTGCACAGCGCCGGTCGACTGGAGCTGAAAACATCTACCACCAAGGCCGTGAAGGCCGCTGCCAAGAAGGCTGACTGACTATGGCTGAGGTTCTGAACTTCGAGCACAACGGCATTACCGTCAATGCCACCGAATCCCCCGAGGCCATGGGTGGCCTGGGTGACAACGTCATCGGTCTGGTCGGCACCGCGCCGAAAGCCGATCCGCTGATTCCGCGTAACGCACCGTTTCGCATCAACAGTTTCACCACCCACGCGCTGCTCGATCCGACAGGTTCGGAAGAGGGCACCCTGTACCACGCGGTTTACCAGATCCTCAAAGTGGTCAAGGTGCCGGTCTACGTGGTGATCGTCGAAGCGGGCGCGACCCCGGCTGACACCGTCAACGCGGTAATCGGCGGTGTTGAGCCAGCCACCGGTCGCAAGCTCGGTCTGGCGGCACTGGGCAGCGTCCCGGAAGACCTGACCATCATCGGCGCACCGGGTTTCACTGGCACTAAAGCGGTGGCCAGCGAGTTCGCCTCGTTCGGCAAGCGCATCAAGGCCCGTGTGGTGCTGGACGGCAAGGACGTCTCGGTCGCCGATCAGGTGCTGTACAGCCAGGAACTGGGCGGCGCTGACCTCGGTTTCGACCGTTGCCTGGTGGTGCACAACATGCCCGCCGTGTACTCGAAAGCCGCGAAGAAAAACGTCTTCCTCGCGCCATCCAGTCTGGCGATTGCCGCGCTGGCCAAGGTCAAGCAATGGGAAAGCCCGGGCAACCAGGTGACCTACGCCGAAGACGTGTCGCGGGTCGTTGAGTACAACATCCTCGACACCTCCACCGAAGGCGATCTGCTCAACCGCTACGGCGTCAGCTACTACGCCCGCACCATCCTTGGCGGCTTCTCGCTGCTGGGCAACCGCTCGATTACCGGCAAGTTCATCAGCTACGTCGGTCTGGAAGACGCCATCAGCCGCAAGCTGGTGAAGGCCGGCCAGAAAGCCATGGCCAAGAACCTGACCAAGTCGTTCATGGATCAGGAAGTCAAACGCATCAACGACTGGCTGCAAACCCTGGTCGCCGACGAAACCATTCCCGGCGGCAGCGTGTACCTGCACCCGGAACTCAACAGCGTCGAGAAGTACAAGAACGGCACCTGGTACGTGGTCATCGACTACGGCCGCTACGCGCCGAACGAACACATGGTTTATCAACTCAACGCCCGCGATGAAATCATCGAGCAGTTCCTGGAGGACGTTCTCTAATGTTTACCAACCGCGTAAGACAGGCCATCGCGGCCACCCTGCAAGGTCTGCCGTTGTCGGCGACTGTTGAGGAATTCACTCCGCCGAAGATCGACTTCGACATGGAAAGCATGACGGGCGGGCGCTTCATCGTTGAGGAAATGGCCAAGAGCGCCAAGGCGCTGAATGCCACGCTCAAGCTGCAAGGCACTGGCGCTGAAGTGCTGCTGGCGATGGGCGTGAAACTGGGCGACGACATTCTGCTGAACGTGCGTGAAGCCGGTCAGGATCAGGACGGCAACACCTGGTTCACCTATCACACCATCGGCGGCAAGCTCAAAACCATGGGGGAGGAAGCAATCAAAATGGGTGGCAAAGCCCTGACGACTCTTGAGTTCTCCTGCCGCACCTACAACCGCCTGGAAAACGGCATTCCGGTGATCGACATCGACGTGCGCACCCAGAAGTTCGTGCTCAACGGCGTCGACATTCTCGGTGATGCCCGTCGTGCGGTGCTGATGCCGTAACGCTGTAAGCAAACCAGGCACTCGCCCCTGTGGGAGCAAGCCCGCTCCCACATTGGGCCAGTGTGACTGGCCGATGTTTAGCAACACCCCCTCAAGAATCACCAAGGAATTCATACATGTCGTGGATGCCACCCAAGCATGATCTGTTGTCGCCGATCACCGGTGACGACGGCTCGCAGATCGAATCGATCCAGCTCAAGCCGCTGTTCTACGCCGCCCAAAAAGAGGCGCTGGAACGCGCTGGCGACGATGAGGACGACCAGTTCTTCGAACTGGCGCTGCTGGCCACCGGCTTGTCGGTCAAGGAACTCGACCAGCTCAAGCGCCCGGACTACGTGACCATCGCGCAGTACGTGCACGAATTCTCGACCCGTCCGGCGTCGTACTTTCTCGAACAGGTCGAAGACGCGGAAAAGTCCGACGATCCCGACCAGGTGCAACTGCTGTTGCCGCTCGCCGTCACCGGCCGCACCGTGACTTCGCTGAGCCTGGAAATGCCGGCGCTGCGGGCCACCAAAGTGATGAAGAAACTGAAAACGGCCAAGGAACGTGCCGAATTCATCACCGCCCATTGCACCGGCCTGATGATCCCCGATCTGGCCCTGTTGAGCGTGCCGGACTGGACGCAATTGCAGGTGCGCATCGACGATTTTTTAAACCAGCCGGCGGCCTTCTTTCAGAACGCGACATCGAAGTAATCCTCGATATCGTGCCGCTCATTTACCCGGTAAGTGAGGCGGAAATTCTGGAGTGGGACGCCGAAAAGGCGTTGCGCCGCTACGACATAGCGATCACTCGCCTTGGCGTGAAACAGGAGTAGAGCGGCATGGCAGACACATCGTTTTCGCTGATGTACGCCGCGCAAACCGGCGGCGCAGGTTCCGGTTTGTCGGCAGGGGGATCGGCCACAGACAGCTTGATCAAACCACTGTCCGAACTGAAAGAGGCGCTGCTCACGGCCAGCCTGGACATCCGCAGTCTGGTGCGTGAACAGATCAAACTCGGCGCCGTTGTTTTGGGGCTGAACACGTCCCTGGCATCGTTCAAGGTGCCGGTTGTAACTGCCGCACCGGCGGCAGGCGGCGAGAGCAAGTCAAAGCTCAAGGCTGAGATTGAACAACGCTCGCCTCCGGCCTACCTGCAATCGGACATGGCTCTGAAAACCGCCATGGCCCAGCTCAAGCAGGTTCAAGGCCTGAGTGGCGACCTCGACACGCTGTCGAAAGCCAACCTCAAACTGGCCACCGACAAACGGGTCGCCGGCACTGGGGCGACGGTCGTGGATCTGGTGCAGGTCGAAGTCGCGGCTGGCAGATCCGGGATTGGCGCGGGTCTCAAGGGCACCGACAAGGAACAAGTGCTGCTGGACTTTGCCCGGGATGCAGCGGTCAATGCCTCGGCGTTCGGCATCAGCCTGAAGTCGGCCGGTGAAATGCTGTCGGGCTGGCAAGTCTCGATGAAACTGGATCGTACTCAAGGTCAACTGCTGGCCGATGCGACTCAGCGTCTGGGCAACAGCGGACTGAATGCGACGGCTGCCGACATCGGCTCGGTCGTGCAGCAATCCGGCGAGTCGGCCGTTGCAGCGGGGATCCTGCCCGAGCAGTTGGCGGCGCTGTCAGCCGCGTTGCTCAACGCCGACGTCGACAAGGCCGGTGCCGGGGCGGCGGTGAAAAGCATCAGCGCAGCCCTGGGCAAAGGCACCCAAGGCTCGGCGGCCGAGCAGTCGGCGTGGAAGGCGTTGGGGCTTGATCCCGGCAAGTTGACCGAAAGCGTACCGGACAACCTTGTCAAAGCGTTGGCGGCATTGAAGCAGCAACCGGCAGAGCAGCAAGCGGCGCTGATCAAGACACTTTTCAGTGGCGACGACGGTGTACGCAAACTGCTGGCGAAACCCGAAGACCTGCAAAAAGCGTTTTCACTGATCGCTCCGACCACACTGCAAGGAACGTCGACGCTTGTGTCCTCGCGAGCGGCTCAGAGCAGCCTGGCATCGTCATTCGCGGGTGAGGGAGGCGTGCGTCAATGGATGGGCAAACCCGGCGAGGCAAAGACGCCGATTTCATTGCTTAAGCCCGATGATCCACTGACACCGGCTTACAGCGGCGCGATTGAGCGCAGCGCCGAGCCTACGGGCAAAGACCCGCAGCGAAGCTGGAACGCGTTCGATGCCAGTCTCAATCGTCTGATCACGGCGTTGGCGCCGGATGCGACCGGCACGCTGGACTCGCTGACGAATATGACCAATGGCGTGGCCGATATGGCCGAAGCCCATCCCAAGACCTCGACGGCATTGGCCCTTGCGGGCGCTGGACTGTCGGCCATCGTAGTGGCGGTGATGGCCAAGGCATTCGGCAATTTCACCGACAAACTGCTCAAAGGCGTCGCTTCAAAATTGCCGTTCGGTCTTGGCGGTCTGATTGCCGATATTGAAGACCCGAAAGCGAAGCAAACATCTGCTGGAAATGGCGCGGGCCATGACTGTTGCTGCTGCAAACCGCTGGGCGGCCGGACAGGCGACAAGCTCAAGCCTCGCCAGTCAAGCATCAGGGCTCGAGTCAGAGGTGTGCAAACCGGTCGAGATGTGAAAAGCCCCCGCGCGGTGACCCCTCGGCCACCACGGATCAGTGCACCGCCGGCACGACCCGTTCTGCCCCGCATGTCCAGTACGTACTGGCCGGGAACGATGACGGCATTTGCAGGCTCATCAGCCGTCAGTTCTGCGCCGGCCGCTCCACTGTCCGGTTCTTACGCCAGGGCAGGCAGACTGCTTGCCAGACGGGCACCGCCGCTGCGGTTGCTCAGCGCCGGATATGAAATGGTCACCGGCGTCATGAACGGCGATAAGCGTGCTGTCGTGTCGTCCGGTGCATCGTTGGCCGGGTCTTCTGCCGGTGCCGCTGTCGGTGCTGCATTGGGGACGTTGATTCTGCCGGGTGTGGGCACCATGGTTGGCGGCTGGCTGGGGAGCATGGCGGGCGGGGCTATCGGTGATTCCCTGGGCGACAAGCTAGGGAAACAAGTCGATCGTCTCGGCTCTCCTGCGCAGGTCAGTAAGGACCTGATCGCGACCTCCACGATCCCCGCGGCACTGGCCACCACAGCCGCCAGCCAGCCTTTCACGTTCAACTCCACCATCCACATCAACGGTCAGGATCAGGGCAGTGCCCAGGCACTGGCCAATCTTGTCGTGCAGACAACGATGAATCAGTTGGGCCAGATCATGCCGACCAATCCTCTCGCCACCCGCCGTGACGCAGCCCTGACCGATGGAGTCGCCACATGAAACAACAAATGGCACTGGGCAGTTTCATCTTCGGACTGTCCCGGGATTTTGCCTACAGCACGCTGACGCGAAAATCCGAAGGCGGCTGGACTGACCTGCAGATTCTCAACAGCAAACCCAGATCCCATCAGACAGGGCAGAAGCCAGAAACCCTGACCATCTCCGGCACCTCGATGTACGCCGTGGGGATGGAACGGCTCGATGAACTGCGTGCGCTGCAAGCACTGCGTGCACCGTTGCCGTTGATCGACGGCATCGGCCGCAACTGGGGTTTGTGGCGGATCAACAGCATCGACGAAAACCAGAGCGAGGTCATCGATGACGGCACCGCGATGGTAATCAAGTGGGTCATCGGATTGTCGGAGTTCAACAATGCGTAAGGTACGAAGCGTGGCCGGTGACTCGGTGAATCTGTTGCTGTACCGCGAAACCGGTCGCAGCGATGACAGCGCCGAAGAGGCCCTGTGGACACTCAACCCGACCCTGGCCGAGCATGGCCCGATCCTGCCGGCAGGTGTCTGGGTGACGTTGCCGGAGCTCGACAGCAGACCGGCCGCAATCAAACCGGTTCTGGCCTGGGATTAAGGAGGCTGCATGGCACAGGGATTTACGCCGGCGATCGACATCTACGGCGCCAACGCGGCTCTGCTCAACCAGCGCCTGATCAGTTGGGAACACATCGATGCCGCTGGGATGGAGTCCGATCAACTGACGCTGGTGCTCGACCTGGAAGGCCTCGAAGGCTTGCCGACCCTGGGCGGCACCATCGGCCTGCGGGTGGGCTATCTGGAGACCGGACTGGTCGAAAAGGGCCAGTTCAAGGTCACTCGACTGACGCCGACGCTGTTCCCGCTGCGCCTGACACTGGTCGCGACCGCCGCGCCATTCAGCGGCAAGGACGACACTGGATTCAAGGAACGGCGCACGGCCAGTCATGGCCCCACGACGCTTGGCGGGCTGTTTCGCAAACTGGTTGAGCGGCACGGTTTCTCGCCGCGCGTGGATCCCGAACTGGCGCTGATCAGGATCGCTCATGTCGACCAGTCGAACGAAACCGACATGAGCTTCATCACACGTCTGGCGAAAAAGTACGACGCGGTGGCCAAACCGTTCAACGACCTTTACGTACTGGCGAAACCGGCACAGCTCAAAAACCTGTCGGGCCAGGTGATACCGGACGTCAGGCTGTCGGTGACCCACAACAATCGGCCGGGCGATCACGCCTTCATCAGCGCCACGCTGGAAGAGACTGCCCGCACCCAGAATCAGGGTTGCAAAACCTCATTCTGGGACGGTGCTCTCGGCAAGCTACGGGAGGTGATCACCGGTTCCGAACCCTACAAGGTCATCCGCCAGAAACTGGCCAGCGAAGAAGAAGCCAAAACCATCGGCGAAGCCGAAGTGCGCAAGATGCTGCGCGAGAAATACAAGCTGAAGGTCACCTGCCCGGGCGATCCACTGCTGGCAGCCGAAGGTCTGCTGGTAATCGACGATACCTGGCCGGACTTCATGCGCGGTCGCTGGTCGATTGAAAAGGTCACGGCCAGCGGCAAGCGCGAGGAAAGCTATCGCTGCCTGATCGAAGCGACCGGCCGGGATCCCGAGGCAAAAGCCAAGGACTGATCCTCCGATCTCACCGCCACACGCATCACTGTGGCCACTCCCACATCCTGGAACGCTCCCCATGAAGATCTCTCCGATCCTCACGCAGCTGCGTGCGCAATGCCCAAGCCTTGCCGGCCATATCGCGACAGGTGTCGACCTGGCGCTGTTGCAAGGTGACCCGAATCTGCCGATACCCTCGGCCCATGTTTTACCGCTGGCCGACGTAGCCAGCGCCAGCACCGCACAGAACTCCCTCAGCCAACCGATCCGCGACCGCTTCGAAATCATCCTGGCACTGGATGCCACGGACGCCACAAAAGCGCTGGATCTGTTGCACGACCTGCGCGCCGAACTGTGGCGTGCACTGGTGGGTTTCAAACCCGATTCCAACTACAGCGCCATCGTTTACGACGGCGGCGAAACGGTCTCGATCAACAGCAGCCGCGCGTTCTACCGGCTGCGCTTTTTTGCCGAGTTCCAGCTGGGCCGCAATCTGCCGAGTCAGCCTGCGGAGAGTTGGCACGAACGCGAACTGGACGGTTTGTCGTCCTTTACCGGGGCCACCGTGCGGGTCGATGCGATCGACCCGGCCGACCCCAACCTGAAACGCCCGGGCCCTGACGGGCGCGTGGAAATGACTTTCTCTGGAGACGTAACCCCATGAGCAACCGCATCACCGTAGTGCCGGCCCCTGGCCGTGCCGTGCCGGACCCGGAAGCCGGCGACCTGCTGCCACTGGAAGGCCGTGAAGTGCTGGACAGCGCCTGGTGGCGCCGGCGTCTGGCCGACGGCGATATCACCCTCAAAACCGCAACAGCCAAACAAAAGGGAGCCAAATAATGGCGATCGGATTCAGCAACATCCCTGCGGACATTCGTGTACCGCTGTTCTATGCCGAAATGGACAACTCGGCCGCCAATAGCGCGTCCTCGTCCATGCGCCGCCTGATCGTGGCGCAGGTCAACGACAACATCGCTCCGACTGAAGTCGGCAAACTGGTGCTGGTCTCCAGCGTGGCGCTGGCCAAGAGCATTGGCGGCCAGGGCTCGATGCTCGCCTCGATGTACGAGACCTTCCGCAAGGCTGACCCGATCGGTGAGATCTGGTGCCTGCCCCTGCACAACGCCACCGGCGCCATCGCCAAAGGCGTATTGACCCTGACCGGCACCGCGACTCAGGCCGGCGTGCTCAACCTGTATGTCGGCGGCGTTCGCGTCCAGGCCACCGTGGTCAACGGTGCCACCGCTGCCCAGGCGGCCACCGCCCTGGCACAGAAAATCAACGCCACCGCCGATCTGCCGGTGAGCGCTGCGGCCGCTGAAGGCGTCGTCACTCTGAACGCCAAATGGACCGGCGAGAGCGGCAACGACATCAGCCTGCAATTCAATCGCCTGGGCAAGAGCAACGGCGAAGAAACCCCGGCCGGCCTGACCACCGCGATCACCGCCATGACCGGCGGCGTCGGTGTGCCTGACCAGGTTGAAGCGGTTGCCGCACTGGGTGATGAGCCGTTCGAATTCATCGCGCTGCCATGGTCCGACCTGGCCACCCTCAACACCTGGCAAGCGGTGATGGACGACAGCACCGGTCGCTGGTCGTGGGCCAAGCAACTGTTCGGTCACGTCTACAGCGCCAAGCGCGGCACCGTCGGCACGCTGGTGGCGGCCGGTCAGGCACGCAACGACCAGCACATGACCATTCAGGCACTGGAGCCGGGCGTTCCGCAACCGGTGTGGGTACAAGCTGCAGCACTGGCCGCGCGCACGGCGGTGTTCATCTCCGCCGACGCCAGCCGTCCGACCCAGAGCGGCAGCCTGCCGGGCGTCGATCCGGCCCCGGCGAGCGAGCGCTTCACCCTGACCGAGCGTCAGTCGCTGCTCAACTACGGCATCGCCACCGCGTACTACGAAGGCGGCTACGTGCGCATCCAGCGCTCGATCACCACCTACCAGAAGAACGCTTACGGCCAGGCCGACAACTCGTACCTGGACAGCGAAACCATGCACCAGTCGGCGTTCATCGTGCGTCGTCTGCAAAGCGTGATCACCAGCAAATACGGTCGCCACAAACTGGCTTCCGACGGCACCCGTTTCGGCGCCGGCCAGCCGATCGTCACCCCGGCGACCATTCGCGGCGAGCTGATCGCCCAGTACGCCAAGCTCGAACTCGAAGGCCACGTGGAAAACGCCGAGCTGTTCGCCGAGCACCTGATCGTCGAGCGCGACGTGCAGGACCCGAGCCGCGTGAACGTGCTGTTCCCGCCGGATTACATCAACGGTCTGCGCGTGTTCGCACTGCTCAACCAGTTCCGCCTGCAGTACGACGACGTCGCCTGATCGGCCCGTCTGACACTGTGATTTCAGCCCACCTTGCGTGGGCTTTTTATTTGAAGGGAGTAACACCATGGGTCAACTGATTGCAGGCACCTGCTACGTCAAGGTCGACGGTGCACAACTGACTATCAATGGCGGCTGCGAAGCCCCGCTGATGGCCGTCAAACGCGAAACCGTCGTGCCGGGTTTCTACAAGGAAACCGACATCGCGCCATCGTTCAAGGTGACCGCGCTGCACACCGCCGACTTCCCGTTGAAGAAGCTGATCGAAGGCACCGACATCACCGTCACCTGCGAATTCAGCAACGGCAAAGTCTACGTACTGGCCGGTGCCTACCTGGTCGAAGAACCCGTCTCCAAAGGCGATGACGCCACCATCGAACTGAAATTCGAAGGCATCAAGGGGACCTGGCAATGAGCGGCGCCGTGAAGCTTCAGGTTGCGATCGAAGCTCACGGCGAGCCCCTGACCGAACTCGTCCTGCGCCGTCCGACGGTGCAGGAGGTGCGAGCGATCAAGGCGCTGCCGTACAAGATCGACAAGAGCGAAGAGGTCAGCCTCGACATGGACGTGGCGGCCAAATACATCGCCGTGTGCGCCGGCATTCCGCCGTCGTCGGTCAACCAGTTGGATCTGGCTGACCTCAACGCGCTGAGCTGGGCCGTTGCGAGTTTTTTCATGAGTGCGGCGTCGGAGCCATCACCGACCTGATTTCGGTCGCCTATGACCTGGCCTGGTTCTGGAAGGTTGACCCCGAACAGATGATGGCCAGGCCACTGGATGTGCTTCGCGAATCGCTGGAGCACGCGCAACGGATCAATGCGATGCAGCAGGTGCAGTGATGGCAGAAGAAACCAAAGCTAAAGCGTCGGTGCTGCTTACCGGCATCGACGAACTGTCACCCAAACTCGGCGCCCTGCGAGTGAAGGTCGATGACTTCAAGAAAAACCTCGAACAGACCGGCCTCGGCAAACTGGATATCAGCGGTCTGTTCAAGGGCGGCAGCGTGATTACGCCGTTCGTGGACGACATCAAGTCGGCTGCGGCGTTTCAGGGCAAATTGACCGAGGTCAGCGAGACGGCGAAAACCGTCGACCTGCCGGACACTCCCAAAGCCGCCGCGCAGAACATGAACGTGTTCAGCGCATCCATGGAGAAGGTATCCGCTGCGGTGGTGCCGGCGGTGGGCGCATTGGTCGTCGGGCTGGAGCCGATGCTGACCCAGGTCGGCAGCCTGCTGGCCGACAACCCGAAACTGGTCGAAGGCCTGGCAGCGGGGGCGATTGCGTTTTCCGCCATGCAAACCGCCGTGACCGGCATGACCCAGGTGATGGACGTCATGAGCATGGTGCTCAAGACCAATCCGATCATGCTGATCGCCATGGGCGTTGCGTTGGCGGCCGGTTTGATCGTGGCCAACTGGACACCGATTTCCGCGTTCTTCACCGGATTGTGGGAGGGCGTGAAAAACGCCGGAGCCAGTGCAATGGCGACGTTGCGCTCGGTGCTCGACTGGCGGCCGCTGGATGCACTGGCGGCGTTGTGGGAACCGGTCACCGGTTTCTTCTCGGGAATCTGGGACAAGGTCAAGGCTGTGACCGCGCCAGTGATCGACTTCTTCAAGTCGGTTTTCTCGTGGTCGCCCGCAGGCCTGATCCTGGAAAACTGGGGGCCGTTGACCGGTCTGTTTTCGGCGATCTGGGAACTGCTCAAGGCCTTGAGTGTGCCGGTGATGGCGTTCCTCAGAAACCTGTTTGACTTCTCGCCAATGCAGATGATCGACAGTGCATGGGGCGGTGTGGTCCGGTTCTTCGAACCGATGTTCAGCAGCCTGCGAAAAGCCGCGCAACCGGCCAAAGAATTCCTGGTGTCGTTGTTCGACTTCTCGCCGATGCAGATGATCACCAGCGCTTGGGGCGGTGTTGTTGCGTACTTTCAGCCGGTGTGGACGACGCTGCAATCGGCCGTGCAAATCACCCGGGATACGCTGCGGGCACTGTTCGATTTTTTCCCGATGGAAATGATCACCAGCGCCTGGGGTGGTGTCGTCGGATTCTTCGATCCGATCTGGACGGCACTGCAAACGTCAGTGCAACAGGTCAAAGGTTTTTTCACCGGTCTGTTCGAGTGGTCGCCGCTGGAGCAGATTGCGCAGTACTGGCAGCCCATCGGTGAGGTTTTCTCGGCGCTGTGGGGTGTTGTGCTGGCGCTGTCCGCGCCGGTCGTGGATTTTTTGCACGGCCTGTTCGAATGGAAACCCCTGGATCAGATCATCGAGAGCTGGGGGCCGATTGTCGGGTGGTTCGGCGAGCTGTGGCAAAAGCTGCAAACCGTCATTGCACCGATCAAGGAACTGTTCGACGGTGGTTTCGCCGGGCTGATCGCCAAGGTCACCGGCAAGGTCGAAACCCTGACCGAAGCGCAACGCCAGACCAATGCCGAAGGCAAGGGTGAACTGGCGCCGGCATTTTTCGGTGCCAGCTCGAAACCCGAGGGCGGCAGTGCGTTGCAGGGCGGTTCGTTGCCGCAATCCTCAGGCGCCCTGATCCAGCAAAGCGCCGCCAACAACCGCACGCAACTCGAAGGCGGCCTGACAGTACGCTTCGAAAACGCGCCGGCGGGGCTGCGCACCGATCAACCGCAAACCAATCAACCGGGGCTGGCGCTCAGTTCGCGCATCGGCTATCGCTCGCTCTCCATGGGAGTTTCCAATGAACTGGCGTGACCGTTTGTTGCCGGCATCCTTTCGCGGTGTCGGTTTCTGGATCGACCAGGCGAAAACCCCGGTCGGTCGCAAGGGGCAGCTGCACGAATATCCGCAACGCGACCTGCCGTTTTTCGAGGACCTCGGCCAGCAGGCCAAGACCCACGACCTGACGGCGTTCATCATCGGTGCCGATTGCCTGGAGCAGCGCGACAAGCTGCTCCAGGCCCTGGAGCAGGGCAGTGGCGAACTGGTGCATCCGTGGCTGGGACGCTTGCAGGTCAAGGTCGGCGAGTGCGACATGACCCACACCCGCCAGGACGGCGGGATGGTGACGTTCAGCCTGAAGTTCTACCCCGACCGGCCGCTGCCGTTTCCGACGGCGACGGTCAGCACGCAAAAAGTCCTGCTGATCAAGGCCGAAGGTTTACTCGGCTCGGCGGTGGCGCGTTTCGAACAGGCGATGACCCTGATCAAGGCCGCGCGGATCGGCATCGCCAATCTGCGCAACAGCCTCACCGGCGTGTACGACGTGATCAAGGAGCAGCTCAAACCGCTGATCGCGCAGTACAAGCAGATCACCGAACTGGTCAGAGCCGTGAAGGAACTGCCCAAGGAAGTGGCGGCAGAGTTCAAGGGGTTGCTCGGCGATATCAAGGAGCTGAAGGCATTCGCTAAGGAGGGCTACCGTGGCGTGATTGCCGACGTGTCCCAACAGATCGAAGCCATCCGCAAGGCCGATGCGCCGAAAATCACCACCGGCAAGGACACCAACGCCGCCGCGCAAGCGATGGCCAACCTGGTGCAGGACACCCTGATCGTCAAAGTGGCGCAGTGGGTGGCCTCGATGCCGGTGGCGTCGACGCCGGTGAAACTGACCTCGACACCTTCGCTGGACCAGCAATCGAAGCAGCCGGTCACGCGCCAGGAAGTGCCGGTCACCGACGATCTGCAAACGCTGCAAAAAGAGTTGAACGAAGCGCTGCAAAAGGCTCAGGACAAGGCCGACCCCGCGCACTACCAGGCCATCGCCGATGTGAAGGAAGCGCTGATCGCGCACCTCAAGGCCGTGGCTTCATCCGGTGTGCGACTGGTCAGCAAAACCTTTCAGGAAACCTTTCCGGCAGTGGTCGTGGCCTACAAACAGTTTGGCGATGCCACCCGTGTGACCGAGGTCATTCAGCGCAACGGTCTGTCTCATCCGAGCTTCCCACCCAACGAAGTCAAAGTTTCCAGGGAGTGAGCCATGAGCGAGATGGACAACCGCGTCACGCTGACCGTCGACAACATGGAATACGGCGGCTGGAAAAGCGTGCAGATCACCGCGGACCTGGAGCGCCAGTTCCGCACCTTCAAACTCGACATCACCTGGCAATGGCCGGGGCAGACCGTGGATCAGCGGATCAAGGCCGGCGACCCTTGCGAAGTGCGGATCGGCCAGGATCTGGTGCTCACCGGTTATGTGTTCAAGGCCCCGATCAGCTATGACGGGCGGCAGATCAGCCTGAGCATCGAAGGCAGTTCCAAGACCCAGGATCTGGTCGATTGTGCGGCGCGAAATATCCCCGGCCAATGGCAGGAACAGCCGCTGTTGAATATCGTCCAGGCCCTGGCCGGGGAATACTCGCAGTTTGTGGTCAACGAGATTCCCGAGACCGCACGCCTGAGCAAACACACCATCGTTCCGGGTGAAACGGTGTTTCAGTCGATCGACCGTTTGCTCTCGCTGTACCGGGTGTTTTCCACCGATGACGCCGAAGGTCGGCTGGTGCTGGCCAAACCGGGCAGCGGCGGCCGCGCGAGCGATGCGCTGGAGCTGGGCAAGAACATTCTCTCGGCCAATGCGCCGATGGATCACAGCCAGGTGTTCTCCGAATACCGGGTGATCGGCCAGCAGAAGGGCAACGACAAGAAGAGCGGGGCGGCGGTCAGCGAGGTTGAATCCAGCGCCACCGACCTGAGCTTCAAGCGTCGGCGCACCACGATCATCAACGAAGGTTCGCAACTGACGTTCGAACTGGCCCAGCAGCGGGCCCAGTGGGAAAGCGCCACGCGCATGGGCCGGGCGCTGACCACCACGTATCAGGTGCAGGGTTGGCGCCAGTCCAACGGCGATCTGTGGCGCCACAACACGCTGGTGAAGGTCAAGGATCCGGTACTCGGTTTCGATGGCGACATGCTGATCTCCAAGGTGACGTATTCGCTGTCGGCACAAGGCTCGGTGACCACGCTGCAAGTGGCGCCGCCGCATACCTTCGATCCTGACCCGACGCCCCCCAAAAAAACCTGAGCCTGACGCCGAACCTGACTGGCATCACCTGGCCCTGTGGGAGCGGGCTTGCCCGCGATAGCGGTGGTTACCGCAAACACTACTTTGCCTGACACACCGCCATCGCGGGCAAGCCCGCTCCCACAGGTTTTGTGTTGGCAAAGTCCTGAGGACAATTCATGAGCCTACTGACACGCCTGCTGGCGCGCGGCACTGTCGTGCTCGCCAATTCGGCATCCAAGCTGCAATCGCTGCAAATGCGCCTCACCGCCGGTGAAGTGAACGACGACATGGAGCACTTCGAACCCTACGGCTTCACCAGCCATCCGCTGGCCGGTGCCGAAGGCGTCGTCACGTTTCTCGGCGGCGACCGTTCCCACGCCATCGCCCTGGTGGTCGCCGACCGCCGTTACCGCCTGCAATCGCTGGCGGCCGGCGAGGTGGCGATCTACACCGACGAGGGCGACAAAATTCACTTCAAGCGGGGGCGGATCATCGACATCGAAACCGCCACGCTCAACATCCGCGCGAGCACCGCGGTGAACTTCGACACGCCGGTGATCAACCAGACCGGCAAGATCGTCTCCACCGGCGATCAGTTGGCCGGCGGCATCAGCCAGATCAAACACGTGCACGTTGGCGTGCAGGCCGGCAATGGCCAGACCGGCGCGCCGGCGGGAGGTCAGTGATGCTTTTCAGTCAGAACCTCCACGCCGCGCTGACCCGTGCGGTGCTGATCAGCCTGTTCACCTGGCGCCGTGCCGCCGACGACGATGCCCTCGATGACGAGGAGCGTTTCGGCTGGTGGGGCGACACCTTTCCCACCGTGGCCGACGATCGCATCGGCTCGCGGCTGTGGCTGTTGCGCCGGGTCAAGCTGACCCGCCAGACCCAGATGGACGCCGAGTTCTATGCCCGCGAAGCCTTGCAATGGCTGATCGATGACGGCCATTGCAGCGCCATCGACATCATCAGCGAACGCCTCGACGCCCAGCGCCTGAACCTGCGCACGGTCCTGACCCTGGCCGACGGCGAACGCCTGGACATCAACCCCGATAACAGTTGGCAGGTGATCTATGCCGTTTGAAACCCCTTCGCTGCCGGTGCTGATCAAGCGCACCCAAAGCGACCTGGCCGGCGATTCGCTGCGCCAGTCCGATGCGCAAGTCCTGGCCCGCACACTCGGCGGCGCCGCTTATGGCCTGTACGGCTACCTCGACTGGATTGCCGAGCAGATCCTGCCCGACACCGCCGATGAATCGACCCTGGAACGCATCGCCGCACTGCGCCTGAACCAGCCGCGCAAACCGGCGCAGGTCGCCACCGGCAACGTCAGCTTCAACGCGACGGCGGGCGCGGTGCTGGACGCCGATACGTTGCTGCAGGCGAGTGACGGCCGCACCTTCAAAGTCACTGCCGCGCGCACCACCGTCAATGGCGTCAACAGCACCAGCATCGCCGCGCTGGAGGCCGGCAGCCTGGGCAATGCCGAGGCCGGGCTGGCGTTGACGCCGGTGCAGCCGATCACCGGCGTGGTCGGCAACAGTTTTGTGGTGCTGGCGCCGGGACTGAACGGTGGTGTGGCGCGGGAAAGCCTGGAGTCGTTGCGCTCGCGGGTGATTCGTTCTTATCGCGTGATCCCTCACGGCGGTTCTGCCAGCGACTACGAGACCTGGGCGCTGGAAGTGCCGGGCGTGACTCGTGCCTGGTGCCGAGGCGGCTTCCTCGGGCCGGGCACCGTCGGCGTGTACATCATGCGCGACGATGATCCGCAACCGGTGCCGAATGCCGAGCAACTGGCCGAAGTGCAGGCCTACATTGAGCCGCTGCGCCCGGTGACCGCCGAAGTGCATGTACGTCCGCCGGTGCAGAAACCGGTGACCTATCAACTGAAGCTGACCCCCGACACCACCGCCGTGCGTGCCGCTGTCGAAACCCAGTTGCGCGACCTGCATAACCGTGAAGCCGACCTGGGCGAAGATCTGTTGATCAGCCACATCCGCGAAGCGATCAGCAGCGCGGCGGGTGAAACCGATCACGTGCTGTCGGCGCCGGTGGCGAACGTGGCCGCGGGTGACAGCGAACTGCTCACCTTCGGGGGGTGCGTATGGCTGCCATAAGAACCGCCGCGCAATACCAGGCGCAACTGCGCGCCTTGCTGCCGAGCGGTCCGGCATGGGATCCGGAGCGCGTGCCGGAACTCGAGGAAGTGCTGCAAGGCGTCGCCGTTGAACTGGCGCGCCTCGACGCCCGCGCCGCCGACCTGCTCAACGAGATGGACCCGGCTGGCGTCAGCGAACTGGTGCCGGACTGGGAACAGGTGATGAACCTGCCCGACCCGTGCCTCGGCGCCACGCCGCTGTTCGACGACCGTCGCCTCGCCGTGCGCCGCCGCTTGCTGGCGGTCGGCAGCCAGGCCGTCGGCTACTACCTGGAAATCGCCAAAAGCCAGGGTTACCCCAACGCCACCATCACCGAACTCGAAGCCCCGCGCATGGGCCGTTCGCGTTTCGGCGCGGCGCACTGGGGCACCTGGGAAGCGCAGTTCATGTGGACGCTCAACACTGGCGGCCGCTTGCTGCTCGGTCGGCGTTATGGCGCGAGTTACTGGGGCGAACGCTTCGGCGTGAATCCGGGCTCGGCGCTGGAGTGCCTGATTCATCGGGCGGCACCGGCGCACACCAAGGTGCACATCAACTATGACTAGGGAATAACGCAATGGATTATCCAAAGAGTGTCCCCAGCGCCGGTCTGGTGAACGGGAAATTTATCGATGAAAACCCGTTGACCGGGACGCCGGGGTCTCTGATCCCCGCTGACTGGGGCAACGGCGTTACGCAAGAAATCATCAATGTGATCAAGGCTGGGGATCTGACCCCGGACGAGAAGAAATACGATCAGTTGTTGCAGGCGATTCAGAGCGTTTCGGCCAAGGGCTGGAATCAGGATCTGGCGTTGCCTTTGGCAGCGTTGCCGTTGCCAACAATTGCCACGACGGATGCACGGATGCCGATTACGCCAGCGGCCGCATCGACCAGTGGCGGGCGAGTGTCGGTGCCGGCGGGTGTTTACGTCAGCATCGGTCAGGAAGTGGTGGCGGGGCAGTTGGGACGCTCGCGAACGTTCACCACTCAGGCCTGGAGCAGCGCCGATCTGTTACCGAGCTCGAGTTACTTTCTGCGAGCGCAGGTGGTGGGTGGTGCGCTGACGTTTTACATGCAGCGCGGGACGATTTATGACGCCAGCCCTGATGGCTTGAAGGGGACGGTCAATGGTGCGGCGGGGGGTGGGTTCCAGTCGACACCGCTGGATATCTGTCTCGCGTGGGTAGTCACGGCGGGTCCAGGATCTGTGCCGATTGTCCGGCAGATCTACAACCGTAACCGGTTGTCCTGGACTCAAGTGGTCAATGGCAATGGCGTGGTCTATCTGCCGCTTGACCCTCATGCGCGAACAGCGCGTCTGGTGGTCGGGAATCCGACCCCACACCCGACGGCTATCACTGGTGTGTCGTTTGCACCGGGCGGCTGGCTGGGAGGGAATTACTGTTTCCTCAATCCGACTATCAGTACGTCCAATAATTGGGACGGTTGGGGAACGGCAGGCGCATCGGTGGGAATCTTCACCAGTAACGTCGTCAACGACACCACGCTTTCAACGTTGACGGCCGGCTTCGATCACTCGGAACTGCGTTCGCTGTGGCAGGTGTACCAAGCCGAGCACACTTGGAACGCAGGGAATGCCGCCAGTGATGAATTGCTATTCGGGATGGGGATCAAAAGTTTTTCTCAAACCGATTATTCGAACGGCATCGCAGTCAATTTCACGGCGGCCGTGAATGTGCATTTGTCTTGGGAGTTGATCCGATGAACATCATTCAGGAACTGCATCAATTCGAAGACGGCTTGCGTCCGGTACCACCTTCTGCCGCCCATGACTGGGACGGTGAGCAATGGCTTGCCAGCGCTGACAAAGCCGCGTTACTGGAACAGCAGGAAACCGAACGCCTTTGCGACCGGGTCGATGCCGCCGCCGACAGTGCACGCACGACTTTGGCCGGCGACCCGCTCAAAGCCCTGGAATACGCCCAGGCTGCCATTGACGCTCAGGCCTTTCAGGACGCCGGTTACCCGAAAAAGGAAGTGCCGCTGTCCGTCGCCGCCTGGGTTGCCAAGGGCCGTTCGGCGAAACAGTCGGCCGAGCAGATTCTCGACAAGGCCGCCCAGCTCAGCGACAGCCTGCTGACCCTGCGCACCTTGCGCCTGAAGGCCAAGACCCAGATTCGTGCTTGCGCAGGCAAAGGTCAGATGGATCAGGCCCGAGCTGCCGCCGATGAGGCGCTGCAGGCCATTCGTGAACTGACCGCCAACCCGGCCTCGTAACCGCAGTCGCGTCACCCAAGCCCACTTCGTTGTGGGCTTTTTATTTTCAGGAACAGAGACGTCTGCGTCGCGGCGAAAGCTTGCGTGCGGCCACGTTTCATTTGTCATTACAGAGGAACGAACACCCATGGATTACCCAAAAAGTGTCCCCAGCGTCGGCCTGGTCGATGGCCGCTTCGTCGATGAAAACCCGGTGGCGGGAACGCCGGGTTCTTTGATTCCGGCGGTGTGGGGTAACAGCGTTACACAAGAGATTGTCAACGTGATTACCGGCGCCGGGCTGACAGCCGCCGAGGCCGATACCGGTCAGTTGCTCAAAGCCATTCAATCGATTGTCGGCAATGGCAGTCCGATGCGTTCGGTAGTAACGCGGCTGACTGCATCCAAGGCGCTGACCGATCCGGAGCTGGGGCTGGTGCTGATCGATGGCGGATCCAGTGCCGTGACGGTGACGTTGCCGCCGGCAAACGCGGCGCTGGGTGTGCGCGATGTGATTGTTCGGCGCATGGATAACAGTGGCAACCGGCTGATCGTTCAGGCATCGGGTTCCGACCGCATTCGTTTTCACACGCATCTTTCACCCAGCGGTTATCCGTTTCTGGTGTTGATGGGCGGCGGGGACTGGTGGCAGTTGCGCAGCGATGCCGCCGGTAGCTGGTGGCCGGTCGGTCGGTTTGACAACACTCCACTCGGCCGACCGTTTTTCGAGACAACCACCTTGCTCAGTCCCGGTGGTTACGGTGCGCTCAATGGCACGGTCATGAAACGTGCCGAGTGGCCCTGGTTGTGGGACCACGCCCAGCTTTCCGGAATGTTGGGCACCGAGGCCGCGCGTGCGGGCAACGAAGGTAAATGGACGTCGGGTGACGGTGCCGCAACCTTCCGAGGCCCTGAAGGGCGCGGCGAGTTTCTGCGAGTGCTGGACGAGGGGCGGGGCGTGGATGCGGCACGTGCGATGGGTTCTTTTCAGGTGGGCTCGACGCATTCGTATGCCATGGGCGCCAATGGTGCTGGAGCGGTCGGCGCGTGGTGGTCGGACAGCCTGACGAGTTTTGGTGCCGATACTCGTGAAGAACCGCAATACGTGTCCGGGCTGTACAACGGTGGCCCG
>Ga0207681_10000583_pt1 | contig 24864 bp, 27 predicted proteins | sample KBSS53metaG_FD_184324 | JGI IMG/M metagenome (GOLD analysis project Ga0207681, IMG submission 184324) | Switchgrass rhizosphere microbial communities from Kellogg Biological Station, Michigan, USA - KBS S5-3 metaG (SPAdes) (version 2) | ecosystem: Host-associated > Plants > Roots > Rhizosphere... | reverse complement strand
GATGAAGCGCCGACTCGATCGCCCGGCCGATGAGGCGCTCGCGGTTGTACGTCGGGATGCCGATGCTGACCGAAGGGGCCTTGTCGCTCATGAACGGACCGGCCGACTACGCGGCAGCAGCAGGCCCATCATGCGCATGCGGTAGTCGCGGATCGTCAGCGTAGAGACACCGAGCGCTGCCAGATAGGCAACGCAAAGATAGGCCAGCCAGACGCCGCGGTTTGCCGTGTCGCTGGGCTTGAATTCGTGTGCCAGCAGCATGGCGATTGCGGCGCCCAGAGTCGGCAGCAGCACGTCGCGACCGTACCAGCGCCACTTCTCTGCCGCCAGCAGCCTGCGGTGCATCAGCCCCACGTTGAGGACGATGTAGCCGGCGTTCAATCCGATCCACACCCAGGCTGCGCCGAGCGCGCCGTGACGCGGCACGATCCACAGGATCATCGGTACCACCAACGCCACCGCGAGCACGTTGATCCGCAATGTCAGGCCGATCCAGCCGTGCGCCACCTGCAGGTGATAGGGGACGTAGACCAGGCCGTTGAGAAAATTGCCGACCGCCAGCGCGGCCAGGATCGGGCCGGCGGCACGCGCCAGCTCGACGTTGCCCGACCAGGTGAAGAGCACCCCTTCGCCGTGGAAGGCGAGCAGCGCCGCCACTGGCGCGGTGACGACGGCCACCAGCTGCGCGCCGTGGTGATAGACGCCGGCCAGCTCGCTCGGGTCGCGCAACGAGACCAGCTCGACCATCTTCGGGAACAGCGCGGTCGAGATCGGCGTGATCAGCAGGTACAGCACGCCGGCGACCATCGACGCCAAGGAGTAGTAGCCGAACTCCTGCAGCGTGAGCAGGCGCGACAGCAGCAGCTTGTCGACCTGCGTCAGCAAGAGTGCCAGCAGCGTGATGACGGTCATGCCGCTGGCAAAGCGCCAGACCGGCAGCAGCGTGGCCAGCGAGAACCTCGCGCGCGCGGGCGGCAGGGCGCGATGAACGCCGATTCCCAGGCACGCCACCGACAGCAGCGAGATCAGCGCCTGCCACAGGAAGAAGGCCTCGATCGTCGGTGAAACCGCCACCAGGACCAGCACCGCACCGATACCGCGCAGCGTGGCCAGCGCTGCATTGACGCCGTGGGTCCAGACCTGCCGTTGCAGGCCGAACAGCGCGCTCTTGTAGATGCTTTCGACGAATCGAAGCGCGACCAGCAGCGCCATGATCGAGATGGCGCGCTGCACTGCGTCGAGGGGCAGCTTGTCGACTTTGAGCCAGTCGCTCGCCAGCCATCCGGACGATGCCCACACCACGATCGCGATCAGGATCGCCATGGCGATGCCAGCGGATTCCAGCGTGCGCAACAGGTCGCGGATCGACTGCGGGCTTTGCTCGCCGGCCGTGAAGCGAGCCATCTCGCGGCCGAGCGTCGGCGTCACCCCGGCGTCGAGCAACGTCAGGCAAGCCTGCAACACGGCGAACAGGCCCATGAGTCCCCAGGCTTCGATGCCGAGATAGCGGATGTAGATCGGGATGAAGGCGAGGCCCATCAGCGCCACCCAGGCCTGGCCGAGGTAGCTCGCGATGACGTTCCTGCGAAAGGACATGGTTCGGCCGCGACGAGCGCAGAGGATCAGCGAACGCGCTTCAGGCAGCCCGAAGGAGCAGCGACGCACTCATGCCCACATCTTCCACGGTGCCTTGCCTGACAGCCACAACTGCTCGAGCAGGTTCTTCTCGCGCAAGGTGTCCATCGGTTGCCAGAAGCCCGAATGCTCGAACGCCATCAACTGGCCCTCGGTGGCGAGGCGGGTCAGCGGTTCGGACTCCCACGGCGTGTGGTCGGCCTCGATCATTTCGATGCAGCGCGGCGACAGCACGAAGAAGCCGCCGTTGATCCAGCCGCCGTCGCCCGGCGGCTTTTCCGCGAAGCCGCGCACGGCCGCGCCGTCCAGGGCCAGCGCGCCGTAGCGCCCCGGGGGCTGGACCGCGGTGATCGTGGCGAGCTTGCCGTGCTGGCGATGAAAGCGCGTCAGGGCGCCGATGTCGATGTCGGCGACGCCGTCGCCGTAGGTGAAGCAGAACGCCTCCTCGCCCGCCACGTGCTCGGCGACGCGCTTCAGCCGGCCGCCGGTCATGGTCTCTTCGCCGGTGTCGACGAGCGTCACCCGCCACGGCTCGGCGTTGCGCTGGTGCACGCTCATCTGGTTGTTCTGGATGTCGAAGGTGACGTCCGACGTGTGCAGGAAGTAGTTGGCGAAGTACTCCTTGATGATGTAGCCCTTGTAGCCGCAGCAGATGACGAAGTCGTCGATGCCGTGCGCCGAGTACATCTTCATGATGTGCCACAGGATCGGCTTGCCGCCGATCTCGATCATCGGCTTCGGCCTGAGGGCGGTCTCCTCGGAGATCCGCGTACCGAGGCCGCCGGCAAGGAGGACTGCTTTCAATTCTTGCTCCCATGAAGTGCGGCGGCCGCCTCGCACATGCCGGCGACGACGCCGTCGACCTGCCGCTGCGCCTGCCAGCCGAGCACCCGCCGCGCCAGCGACGGATCGGCGGCGCCGTAGCGGATGTCCGAGGGCCGCAGCAGCGTCGGATCGACACGCACGTGTTTCTGCCAGTCGAGCCCGAAGTGGGCGAAAGCCTGCGCCACGAAATGCTCGAGCGACGCCGTGCGGCCGCTGGCGATGACGTAGTCGCCGACCGCCGGCTGCTGCAGCATCAGCCACATCGCCTCGACGTACTCGGGCGCCCAGCCCCAGTCGCGGTGGATGTCCAGGTTGCCGAGCGACAGCGTCTCGGCGCTGCCGGCGGCGATGCGCGAGGCCGCGCGAACCACCTTCTGGGTGACGAAGCGCTCGGGGCGCAGCGGCGACTCGTGGTTGGACAGGATGCCGGTGCAGGCGCGCATGCCGTAGGCGTCGCGGTAGTTGACGACCAGGTTGTGCGCGCAGACCTTGGCCACCGCATACGGACTGCGCGGCCGAAAGGGCGTCTCTTCCGTGGCCCGATGCTCGCCGGTGTCGCCGAAGCATTCGCTCGAGCCGGCGTTGTAGAAGGCGATCGGCCGCTCGACGAAGCGGATCGCCTCGAGCAGGTTGAGCACGCCGATCACGATGCTCTCGATGGTCTCGACCGGCTGGTCGAAGGACAGCCCGACCGAAGTCTGGCCGGCGAGGTTGTAGATCTCGTCGGGCGCCGCCCGGGCGACGGTCTGCAGGACGCTGCGGAAGTCGTTCGGCGCCATCGACACCACGCGAACGCGGGCGTCGACGCCGAGCTCGCGCAAGCCGGCGCGCTGCGCGTTGGCCGCGTCGCGCGACGTGCCGACGACCTCGTAGCCCTTGGCGATCAGGAAGCGGGCGAGGTACGCGCCGTCCTGGCCGCCGACGCCGCAGATCAATGCGCGACGCGGCGGCGTGCCCGGCTCACTCGTTGTAGTCATAGGCCTGAAAGCCCGCGCTCTTGACCAGACCGTCGCGTCGTGCCGCGTCGTAGTCGGCGGCGACCATCTCGCGGACCAGCTCGGGCAGGCTGATCTGCGGCGTCCAGCCGAGCTTGATCCTGGCCTTGCTCGCGTCGCCGAGCAGCGTCTCGACCTCGGTCGGGCGGTAGTAGTGCGGGTCCACGCGGACCACTACCTGGCCGGGCTTGATCACGGCCCGCGTGCCTTCGACCGCTACCACCGTGGCGGTCTCGCGATCGCCCTCGCCCTCGAAGCGCAGGCGGATGCCGAGCTCGGCCGCCGCCATCTCGACGAACTGGCGCACGCTGTGCTGCACCCCCGTGGCGATGACGAAGTCCTCCGGCTGCTCCTGCTGCAGCATCAGCCACTGCATCTCGACGTAGTCCTTGGCGTGGCCCCAGTCGCGCAGCGCGCTCAGGTTGCCGAGATAGAGGCAGTCCTGCAGGCCGAGCGCGATGCGTGCGATCGCGCGCGTGATCTTGCGCGTGACGAAGGTCTCGCCGCGGACCGGGCTCTCGTGGTTGAAGAGGATGCCGTTGCACGCGTACAGGCCATAGGCCTCGCGGTAGTTGACGGTGATCCAGTAGGCATAGAGCTTGGCGACCGCGTAGGGGCTGCGCGGGTAGAAAGGCGTGGTCTCCTTCTGCGGCGTCTCCTGCACCAGGCCGTAGAGCTCGCTGGTGCTCGCCTGGTAGAAGCGGCTCTTCTTTTCCAGGCCCAGGAGCCGGATCGCCTCGAGCAGGCGCAGCGCGCCGATGCCGTCGGCGTTGGCGGTGTACTCGGGCTCCTCGAAGCTCACCGCGACGTGGCTTTGCGCGGCCAGGTTGTAGATCTCGTCGGGCTGGACCTGTTGCACGATCCGGATCAGGTTGCTGCTGTCGGTCATGTCGCCGTAGTGCAGGATGAAGTTCCTGGCCTCGACGTGCGGATCCTGGTACAGGTGGTCGATTCGCGTCGTGTTGAAGCTCGACGCGCGCCGCTTGATGCCGTGGACTTCGTAGCCCTTCTTGAGCAGCAGCTCGGCCAGGTAGGCGCCGTCCTGGCCGGTCACGCCCGTGATCAACGCGGTCTTCTTCTTGGCGAGGGTTGGGCTCATGGCTGGCGCGGAAGTTCAGTGTGGGAAGCGGAGCGGGCGAACGCCGCGTAGGCCTGGGCGACGCCTTCGCGCAGGGACGTGCGGGCGCGCCAGCCGAGGGCGCTCAGGCGGCCGACGTCGAGGAGCTTGCGCGGCGTGCCGTCGGGCTTGGTCCGGTCGTAGACGACGCGGCCGCGGTAGCCGACCACGTCCATCACCAGGTCGACGAGCTCGGCGATGCTGAGATCGGTCCCGGTACCGATGTTGACGAGCGCCGGCGCTTCGTCGCCGCGCTCCATGAGGAAGACGCAGGCATCGGCCAGGTCGTCGACGTAGAGGAACTCGCGCCTCGGCGCGCCACTGCCCCAGACGACGATCTCGTCCTGATCGCGCACCTTCGCCTCGTGCGCCTTGCGGATCAGCGCCGGCAGCACGTGGCTCGTGGTCAGGTCGTAGTTGTCCTCGGGCCCGTACAGGTTGGTGGGCATGACGCTCAGGTAGCGACGGCCGTACTGCGCGTTGAATGCCTCGCACAGCTTCAGGCCGGCGATCTTGGCGATCGCGTACGGCTCGTTGGTGCGCTCGAGCGGGCCGGTCAGCAGGTACTCCTCCTTGATCGGCTGCGGGCAATCGCGAGGGTAGATGCAGCTCGAGCCGAGGAACGTCAGCCGTTCGACTCCGGCGGCATGCGCCGCGCCGATCAGGTTGCCCTCGATGACCAGGTTCTCGTACAGGAAGTCGGCGCGCAGCGTGTCGTTGGCCTGGATGCCGCCGACCTTGGCCGCGGCGATGAAGACGTAATCCGGCCGCTCCTCGGCCACGAACGCCGCGACGGCGCGCTGGTCGAGCAGGTCGAGCTCGGTGCGGCTGCGCACCAGCAGGTTGTCGTACCCGCCGTCGCGCAGACGACGAACGAGGGCGGAGCCGACCATGCCGCGGTGGCCGGCGACGAAGATGCGCGCTCGACGGTCCATGCGTCAGCGCCGCCCGTAGCTGTCCTCGAAGCGAACGATGTCGTCCTCGCCCAGGTACGAGCCGGACTGCACCTCGATGATCTCGAGCGGCAGCTTGCCCGGATTGGCGAGCCGGTGCGTCTGCCCGAGCGGGATGTAGGTGCTCTGGTTCTCGCTGAGCATGGTCACCGAGTCGCCGTTGGTCACTTCGGCGGTGCCGGAGACGACGATCCAGTGCTCGGCGCGGTGGTGATGCATCTGCAGGCTGAGGCGGGCACCGGGCTTGACGAGGATTCGCTTGACCTGGAAGCGCGGCCCCTGGTCGACGCTCTCGTACCAGCCCCAGGGGCGATGGACGCGCCGGTGCGTGCTCGCCTCGCTGCGACCCGTCTGCGCCAGCGAGGCGACCAGGTCCTTGACCTCGCCGCTCTTCGAGCGGTGCGCGACGAGCACGGCGTCCGCGGTTTCGACCACGGTGACGTCGTCGAGCCCGATCACGCCGACGAGCCGGCTGCTCGCGTGCACGAGCGTGTTGCGCGAATTGCGCAGGAGCGCGTCGCCATGCACCGCATTGCCGTCGCCGTCGTGGGCGCCGACTTGCCAGACCGCGTCCCAGGCGCCGAGGTCGCTCCAGCCTGCGTCGAGCGGGACCATGCGGATCGGGATCCCCGATCCATCCCTGCTGGCCGGCTCCATCACGGCGTAATCGATGCTCTCGGCCGGGATCGCTGTGAACGCGGCGGTGTCGAAGCGAACGAACGCTGCGTCGATCTTGGCGCTGCCGAATGCGGCCTCGGTCGCGGCGGCGATGTCGGGGCGGAACCGGCGCAGCGCGTCCAGCCACACGCTCGCGCGCAGGACGAAGATGCCGCCGTTCCAGTAGTGGTTGCCATCGGCGACGTAGCGCTCGGCCGTCGCCAGATCGGGTTTCTCGACGAACGCAGCGACCGGCCAGGACTCGTCGCCGGCGCCCTCCGCCGCGCCGGCCCGGATGTAGCCGTAGCCGGTGTCGGGCCGCTCCGGCCGGATGCCGAGGACGACGATGCCGCCGAGCGCCGCAGTGCGCACCGCGGTGCGCATCGCGGTCGTGAAGTCGTCGCCGCGGGCGATCGCGTGATCGGCCGGCGTGACGACGAGGATCGGGTCGACGCCGTCGTTCGCGGCGCGCGCGGCCGCGAGGGCGGCGAGCTGCAGCGCCGGGGCGGTGTTGCGTCCGAACGGCTCCAGGAGCACGCGCGCCGGGGCGATGCCGATGTCGCGCAGCTGCTCGACGACCGTGAAGCGATGCTCCTCGTTGGCGACGATGCAGGGCGCCTGCACGTCGATGCCCGCGTCGGCAATGGCGGCGGCGCGGCGCGCCGACTGCTGGAACAGCGTCTCGTTGCCCGTGCCGCCGCCGACGCCGAGCGAGAGGTACTGCTTCGGATGCAGCGAGCGGCTGAGCGGCCACAAGCGAGTGCCGCTGCCGCCGGCGAGGATCACCGGGACGACGGTCAGGGCGGTGGGGGTCACGGTGGCGTCCTTCCTTGATTCGCCAGGTCGTCGCGCAGCGCCGAGATCTGCGAGCGCAGCGCCACGTACTCGCGCTCCTTGCGTGCCAGGAATGCCTGAGTCAGCTGCAACCGCTGGCGGATGCCGGTCGGCGTCAGCACGTACAGGTAGCCGAGCTTGCGGTCGCTGCGCTGGAAGTTCTGCGCCTTGACCCAGCCCTTGGCGAGCAGCGCTTTCAGCAGGTAGTGGGTCTTGCCGAGGCTGACGCCGAGCGCGCTCGCGAGCTGGCGCTGCGAGTACTCGGGATGTTCCTCGAGGAGACGCAGCAGCGCGACGGCGGCGTCTTCGTCGGTGGCGGAGGCTTCAGGGTGCAAACGGAGGCCTGTGTTCAATGGCTGAACGCGGCAGTGTACCCGCTGCCCGCAGCCCTGCGGAGCGCCGCCGGGCGCGGCACCCGGGGCCCCAGCTAGCGACTCGCCAGCGCCTGGTCGAGGGTCGGCGCGACCTGGTCCTTGGCCGAGAGGATGTACGGCGTGCCGAGGTCGGGCCAGGCGATCGCCAGCGCCGGATCGTCCCAGCGAATACCGACTTCAGCCGCGGGCATGTAGTAGTCGGTGGTCTTGTACTGGACGTCGGCGCTCTCGCTCATGACCAGGAAGCCGTGCGCCAGCCCGGGCGGAATCCAGAGCTGGCGATGGCCGACGTCGTCGAGCTCGAGTCCGACCCATTGGCGATAGGTCGGGCTGCCGATGCGGACGTCGACCGCGATGTCGAAGATCCGCCCGCTCGTCACCCGCACCAGCTTGCCCTGCGCGTGCGCGCCGACCTGCATGTGCAGGCCGCGCAAGACGCCGCGCGCCGAGCGCGAATGGTTGTCCTGCACGAAGGTCACCGGCGCGCCCACCGCGGCGTCGAACTGGCGCTGGTTGAAGCTTTCGAGGAAGAAGCCGCGCGCGTCGGCGAACACCTTGGGCTGGACGATCAGCACTCCGGCCAGCGCGGTCGTCGTCACTTCCATCAGAGCACCCGGTTGTCGGCGATCTGGAGCAGGTACTTGCCGTACCCGCTCTTGACCATCGGCTGCGCCAGCGCGCAGAGCTGGTCGCGGCTGATCCAGCCGGCACGGTAGGCGACCTCCTCCGGGCACGCGACCTTGAGGCCCTGGCGCTTTTCGAGCGTGGCGATGAACTGGCCGGCCTCGAGCAGGCTGTCGTGCGTGCCGGTGTCGAGCCAGGCATAGCCCCGGCCGAGCACCTCGACGTTGAGGTCGCCGCGCTCGAGGTAGCGCGCATTGACGTCGGTGATCTCGAGCTCGCCTCGCGCAGAGGGACGGATCGAGGCGGCGATGTCGCAGACGTCGGCGTCGTAGAAGTAGAGGCCGGTCACCGCGTAGCTGCTCTTCGGCGCCTTCGGCTTCTCCTCGATGCTCCGCGCGCGCCGCTGCGCGTCGAAGGCGACGACGCCGTAGCGTTCGGGATCGTTGACGTGATAGGCGAACACCGAGGCGCCCGCCGGGCGCGCCGTCGCCGATTCGAGCATGCCCTGCAGGTCGTGGCCGTAGAAGATGTTGTCGCCGAGGACGAGCGCGCTCGTGCCGCCGCCGACGAACGCGCGGCCGAGGATGAACGCCTGGGCGAGGCCGTCGGGGCTCGGCTGCACGCAGTAGCTGATCGAGATGCCCCATTGCGAGCCGTCGCCGAGCAGCGCCTCGAAGCGCGGCACGTCGTGCGGCGTGCTGATCAGGAGGATGTCGCGGATGCCGGCGAGCATCAGCGTGCTCAGCGGGTAGTACACCATCGGCTTGTCGTACACCGGCAGCAGTTGCTTGCTGAGCGCGAGCGTGGCCGGGTGCAGGCGCGTTCCCGAGCCGCCGGCGAGGATGATGCCCTTGCGGGCGGGGGCGGTGCTCATGCGGTCGCGGCTCTGGTTGCGTGAGGCGGCTCGTTGTCGATCCATTCGGCGACGACCCGATCGACGCCGGTCTGCCACGTCGGCAGCGACACGTCGAACACGGTTCGCAGTCGGGTCGTGTCGAGGCGCGAGTTGAGCGGCCGGCGCGCGGCCTGAGGATAAGCGGCGCTCGCGATCGGCTCGATCGCGGCGTCGGCGACGCGGATCGAGGCGCCGCGCCGGCGTGCCGCATCGACCAGGTGGCGCGCGTACCCGAACCAGCTCGTCTCGCCGGCGGCGGCCACGTGGTACGTGCCTGCGACAGCGGGATCGGTCAGCGCACGACGGCAGGCGTGCGCGGTGATGTCGGCGAGCAGCTCGGCGCCGGTCGGCGCGCCGACTTGATCGTCGACGACGCGCAGCGTCTCGCGCTCGCGCGCCATGCGCAGCATCGTCCTCGCGAAATTGACGCCGCGTGCCGAATAGACCCAGCTGGTGCGAAAGATCAGATGGCGGCAGCCGCTGGCGCGGACGAGCTCCTCGCCTTCGAGCTTGCTGCGGCCGTAGACGCTCAGCGGCGCCGGCCGGTCCTGCTCGGTCCACGGCGCGCTGCCGCTGCCGTCGAAGACGTAATCGGTGCTGTAGTGGACGAGCCAGGCGTCGCTGGCCTTCGCTGCGCGCGCCAGCGCGCCGACGGACGTCGCGTTGACGAGCCGCGCCGCATCGCGTTCGCTCTCGGCGCGATCGACGGCGGTGTAGGCGGCGGCGTTGACGATCAGTTGCGGCGCCAGCGCGCGCACCGTCGCGGCGAGCGCCTCGGGAGCGCCGAGGTCACCGTTGAAAGGCTCGCGATCGCTCGAGCCGAGCGCGACGACGTCGCCGAGCGGCGCCAGCGACCGCTGCAGCTCCCAGCCGACCTGCCCGTCCTTGCCGAGGAGCAGGATCTTCACGGCGTCGACGAGCCGTATTGCGTCGAAACCCACTCTCGGTACGCGCCGTTCTGCACGCGCTCGACCCAGGCGGCGTTGTCGAGGTACCAGCGGACGGTCTTGCGCAGGCCCGACTCGAAGGTCTCGGCCGGTCGCCAGCCGAGCTCGCGCTCGATCTTGCTCGCGTCGATCGCGTAGCGGCGGTCGTGGCCGGGACGATCGGTGACGTGCGTGACGAGGCGCGCGTACGGGCCTTCGGGATGCGCCTTCAGCTCGTCGAGCAGCCGGCACACCGCATGGACGATCTCGAGGTTCGGCTTCTCGTTCCAGCCGCCGACGTTGTAGGTCTCGCCGACCCGACCTCGCGCCAGCACCTCGCGGATCGCGGCGCAGTGGTCCCTGACGTAGAGCCAGTCGCGCACCTGCTGGCCGTCGCCGTAGACCGGCAATGGCTTCCCGGCGAGGGCGTTGACGATCATCAGCGGGATCAGCTTCTCGGGGAAATGGAACGGGCCGTAGTTGTTGCTGCAGTTGGTCGTCAGCACCGGCAGCCCGTAGGTGTGATGCCAGGCACGAACGAGGTGGTCGCTCGCCGCCTTGCTCGCCGAGTACGGGCTGTTGGGCTCGTAGGTGTCGGTTTCGCAAAAGGCCGGGTCGTCGCGGCCGAGCGTGCCGTAGACCTCGTCGGTCGAGACGTGGAGAAAGCGGAATGCCGCCTTCTCGGCCACCGGCAACGTCGACCAGAACGCGCGCGCCGCCTCGAGCAGCGTGAAGGTGCCCTGGACGTTGGTTCGGATGAACTCGGCCGGCCCGTGGATGCTGCGGTCGACATGGCTCTCGGCCGCGAAGTGAACGACCGCGCGCGGCCGGTGCTCGGCGAACAGGCGATCGAGCAGCGGCCGGTCGCAGATGTCGCCGCGAACGAACACATGGCGGCGGTCGCCGGCGAGCGAGGCGAGGTTCTCGGTGTTGCCGGCGTAGGTGAGGGCGTCGAGATTGACGACCGGCTCGTCGCTTTGCGCCAGCCAGTCGAGGACGAAATTCGAGCCGATGAAGCCGGCGCCGCCGGTGACGAGGATCATGTTCGAAGATCGGATGAAGACGCGGCAGGGGTGTTCAGAGGCTGAACGCGGAGTGTATCTGCGCCTTTTCGCACGGCCGCCCACCAAGCCCACGTCCGGCGCTCGCCGGGCCGGAGCGCGATAATTGCATCATGAATGACCCTTACAGCGCGCTGGCCGCGCTTCCGGGCGAGCCGGACTCGCCCCCTCTTGCCGGCACCGACGCCGACGCTTCCTCCCTCAAGTTCTCCGCGGTCGGCCTCTCGCCGATCCTGCAGCGCGCCGTCGCCGACCAGGGCTACACGACGATGACGCCGATCCAGGCGAAGGCGATCCCGATCGTCCTCGCCGGGCGCGACGTCATGGGCGCGGCGCAGACCGGCACCGGCAAGACGGCGGCGTTCTCGCTGCCGCTCCTGCACAAGATGCTGCCGCACGAGAACGCCAGCATGTCGCCGGCGCGCCACCCGGTTCGCGCACTGGTGATCACGCCGACGCGCGAGCTCGCCGACCAGGTCGCCGACAACATCAAGGGTTATGCGTCGCACTCGAAGCTGCGCGTCGCCGTCGTCTTCGGCGGCATCGACATGAAGCCGCAGACGCTCGAGCTGAAGCAGGGCGTCGAGGTCCTGGTCGCGACGCCGGGGCGCCTGCTCGACCACATCGAGGCGAAGAACTGCGTCCTCAACCAGGTCGAGTACGTCGTCCTCGACGAGGCCGACCGGATGCTCGACATCGGCTTCCTGCCCGACCTGCAGCGCATCCTTTCCTACCTGCCCAAGCAGCGCCAGACGCTGCTCTTCTCGGCGACGTTCTCGCCCGAGATCCGGCGCCTCGCCGAGAGCTACCTGCAGGACCCGATCATGGTCGAGGTGGCGCGGCCGAACGCGACGGCGAGCAAGGTCGAGCAGCACTTCTACAGCGTCTCGACCGACGACAAGCGGCGCGCCGTGCTGAAGTTGCTGAAGGAGCGCTCGATCACCCAGGCGCTCGTCTTCGTCAACTCGAAGCTCGGCTGCGCGCGCCTGGCGCGATCGTTCGAGCGCGACGGCCTGCGAACGACCGCGCTGCACGGCGACAAGTCCCAGGACGAGCGGTTGAAGGCGCTCGAGGCGTTCAAGAACGGCGAGGTCGACGTCCTCGTCGCGACCGACGTCGCCGCGCGCGGCCTCGACATCGTCGACCTGCCTGCGGTCTTCAACTTCGACGTGCCCTACAACGCCGAAGATTACGTCCATCGCATCGGCCGTACCGCGCGCGCCGGCGCGTCGGGCCTGGCGATCACGCTGGTCTCGCGCGACGACTCGCGCCTGGTTTCCGACATCGAGAAGCTGCTCGGCAAGAAGATCGAGCTCGAGCCGCTCGAGCTCGACGAGCCGCAGCGGCCGCCCTTCCGCGAGCGCGTGCGTCGCGACGACGACGAGTCGGGCGCCGGCGACCGCGACATCCGCGCCGCGCGCGAGTCGCGCGAGCCGCGCTCGGCGGCGACGTCGCGCGGCCCGGCACGCGAGCCGGTGCGCTCGAACGACCCGTTCTTCGACAAGCCCTACGAGCCGCCGGCAACGGCGTCCGAGCCGGCGTGGGAGCGGCGCGCCGCGCCGGTCGCGCGCGGCCTGTCGCCGAACATCAAGCCGAAGAAGAAGGTCGCCGCTCTGTTCGGCGGCAAGGTCCCGGAAGCGGTCGAGACCTGACGCGCTTTCTCAGCGCGCCAGGAAAGAGAACACTGCCGGGACGTCGTTCGGCAGCGTCGCCGGCCCGCTGCGCCAACGCTCGGCGCGATCGCTTCGAGTCGACTCGCCGGCGAGCGTCAGGCCGACGCTGACCGAGAGCATCGTCGCCGGCTGCAACTGCGCCAGCAACGCGCCGAGCAGCGCCGCATTCCGATAGGGCGTCTCGATCATCACCTGCGTCTGCGCCAGGCGCCGCGACGTGGCCTCGAGCTCGCGAATCCGCGCGGCGCGCGCCTCCGCCTCGATCGGCAGGTAGCCGACGAACGCGAAGCTCTGCCCGTTGAGGCCGCTCGCGGCGACGGCCAGCGTGATCGAGCTCGCACCGGGCAGGGCGACGACGCGAATGCCGGCGGCATGCGCGGCGGCGACGAGTTGCGCCCCGGGATCGGCGACTCCCGGCAGTCCTGCTTCCGAGATCAGCCCGACATCGCTGCCCGCCACTGCTGCCGCCAGCAGCCGACCGCCTTCGAATGCGGCAGCGTCGGGGCGGCCCTTGGGCGGACGCGGCAATTCGATGATCGCGATCTCCTGCAACGGCCGCTCGAGGCGGCAGACGGCATCGACCCGCTTCAGGAAGGCACGCGTCGTCTTCGCGTTCTCGCACACCCAATGGCTGAGGCGCGCCGCCAAGCGCAGCGTGCCGAGCGGCAGGCGCTCGGCGAGGTCGGCGCCGGCGTCCGGAGTTCCGACGTCGAGCCCGTTCGGGACGAGATAGAGCGTGCCGTGTGACGTCACGGCCGGCCTTGGTCGCCGGGCGCGCCGAGCGGATCGATGCCGGCGCGGCGCAGCAGCTCGCACGTCCTGATCAGCGGCAGGCCGATCAGCGCCGTGGGGTCGTCGGAGCCGACGCTCTCGACGAGGGCGATGCCGAGCGTCTCGATCTTGGCGCTGCCGGCGCAGTCGTACGGCGTCTCGGCGCGCAGGTAGCGCTCGATCTCGGCGTCGCTCAGCGCGCGCATGCGCACCGTGACCGGCACCAGCGCCGACTCGGCGAATCCGGTCGCAGCGCAGACGACGGCGACCGCGGTCTGGAAGACGACGATGCGGCCGCGCATCGCGCGCAGCTGCGCGGTCGCGCGCTCGTGGTCGCCCGGCTTGCCGACTCCCTCGCCGGCGAGGTCGGCGACCTGATCGGAACCGATGACGACCGCGTCGGCGTGGCGCGCGGCCACGGCGCTTGCCTTGGCCAGCGCCAGCCGTGCCGCGGTCGCCGCCGGACCTTCGCCCGCAAGCGGACGCTCGTCGACCTTGGGCGCGTCGACGTCGAACGGCAGGCGCAGGCGCGCCAGCAAGTCGCGCCGATACCGCGAGGTCGAGGCGAGGATGAGGCGGCGGCCGGGCATCCGTCATTTTCCATCGCCGCCGTGGGTGGTTCGCTCGCGCCCTAAACTGGCCCGATGGCTTCCTCGACGCGAGACCTCGACCCGCATCGCCTCGATGTCGGGGCGTTCGCTTCGGCACGCGGCGAGCTGGCGGGCGATTGGGCCGCGGATCGACTGACGCGGTTGACGGCGGCCACGCTGGCACCCGAAGACGGTACGGCCCGGTCCACCGTCGGCTGGCGCACCAGCGGCGAGCGGCGCGTGCTCGCCGGGGCGGGCCTGCAGCCTTCGCTGGCGATCAGCGCCGACACCGAAGTGACGCTCGAGTGCCAGCGCTGCCTGCAGCCGATGCGGGTGTCGCTGCACGCCGATCGGCGCATCTTCTTCGTCGAGGGCGAGGCGGCGGCGGAAGCGCTCGACGCCGAAAGCGAGGACGACGTCCTGGCGCTGACCCCCGCGCTCGATCTGGCCGATCTGATCGAGGACGAACTTCTCCTCGCCTTGCCGCTCGTGCCGCGCCACGAGCACTGCCCTGAGCCGCTGCCGCGCGCCTTCGTCGAGGACGACCCGGCGATCGATCCCGCCGACAACCCGTTCGCCGTGCTGGCGGCGCTCAAGCGCGGGCCGCGGCCGAACTGAGCGCACCGTCTCGCGAGAGGCGCCGCTGCTACAATGCCCGGCTTTTCCGCGCCTGCCCGGCCCCTGCCGGAGCCCCGGTCGCGCCGCTCGCCCGCATCGGGCTCCGGGCGGGTTTCAGGAGAATTCCATGGCCGTTCAACAGAACAAGAAGTCGCCTTCCAAGCGCGGCATGCACCGCGCGCACAACGCGCTCCGCCAAGCCGGGCCCGCGATCGAGCCGACCACCGGCGAGACGCACCTGCGCCACCACGTCAGCCCGACCGGCTTCTACCGCGGCCGCAAGGTGCTGAAGACCAAAGTCGAAGCCTGAGCGAGATCCGGGTCGAGCCGTTCGCGTGAGCACGCCGGGCCGCCGCAGGGCGAACGCCGGTCCGGCCGGCGCGAAGGCCCGCCGATGAGCCCGGCCGCCGAAGCCGCTTCGACCGTCACGCACCCCGCCATGGCGGCCGATTCCGCCCCGCCGATCCGCCTGGCCGTCGACCTCATGGGCGGCGACCACGGCCCGGCCGTAACGCTGCCGGCGTGCCGTGCCTTCCTCGCCGCGCACCCCACGGCCGAGCTCTTCCTCGTCGGCCGCGACGACGCACTCGCGCAGGCGGCCAGCTGGCCGCGCTGCACCCGCGTCGCCGCCAGCGAGGTCGTCGAGATGACCGATTCGGTCGAGACGGCGCTGCGGCGCAAGAAGGATTCGTCGCTGCGCGTCGCGGTGAGCCAGGTCAAGCCGCACGCCGACCGCCCCTCGCTCGCGCAGGCGTGCGTCTCCGCCGGCAACACCGGCGCGCTGATGGCCGTTTCGCGCTACGTCCTGAAGACGGTCGACGGCATCGACCGACCGGCGATCGCGACCGTGATGCCGAACGAACGCGACGGGTTCACGACCGTGCTCGACCTCGGCGCCAACGTCGACTGCACGGCAGAGCACCTGCTCCAGTTCGCCGTGATGGGCAGCGCGCTCGTCGCCGCGGTGTGGGGCAAGGAAGAGCCGACGGTGGGCCTGCTCAACATCGGCGAAGAGACGATCAAGGGCAGCGAGTCGATCAAGGCCGCGGGCGAGCTGCTGCGCGAGGCGGCGTCGGCGGGGTTCGTCAACTTCCACGGCAACGTCGAGGCGACCGACATCTTCAAGGGAACGACCGACATCGTCGTCTGCGACGGCTTCGTCGGCAACGTGATGCTGAAGACGGCCGAAGGGCTGGCATCGATGCTGACGACCTTCATCAAGCAGGAGTTCAAGCGAACGCCGCTGACCCGGCTCGCCGCGCTCGCCGCGCTGCCGGTGCTGAACCGGTTCAAGCATCGCGTCGATCCGCGCCGCTACAACGGCGCCGCGCTGCTCGGCCTGCGCGGCCTGGTCTTCAAGAGCCATGGCTCGGCCGACGCGTTCGCCTTCGAGCAGGCGCTCAACCGCGCCTATGATGCAGCGCGAAACGGCCTGCTCGACCGCGTCCAGCTCCGCATTCGCGCCACCCTGGCGGCGATGCCCGGGGCGGCGGGACACGGCGAAGCGACCGGGTTCGGCGACACCACCGCCTTCGGCTCGATCCAGTCCGCATGACGACCGCCCTTCCTCGCCATTCGCGCATCAGCGGCACCGGCAGCTACCTGCCGCCGGATCGCGTCAGCAACGCCGAGCTCGCCGCGCGCCTCGCCAAGGACGGCATCGCGACCTCGGACGAGTGGATCGTCGAGCGCACAGGCATCCGCTTCCGCCACTTCGCCGCGCCCGACGTCGCCGTCAGCGACCTCGCGCTGATCGCGTCGCGGCGTGCGCTCGAAGCCGCCGACTGCGACCCGGGCGAGATCGACCTGATCATCGTCGCCACGTCGACGCCCGACATGGTGTTCCCGTCGTCGGCGTCGATCCTGCAGGCCAAGCTCGGCGTCGCCGGCTGCGCCGCGTTCGACGTGCAGGCGGTGTGCTCGGGCTTCATCTATGCACTCACCGTCGCTGATTCGATGATCAAGACCGGCGCCGCCTCGAAGGCGCTCGTCGTCGGCGCCGAAGTCTTCTCGCGCATCCTCGACTTCAGGGATCGAACGACCTGCGTGCTCTTCGGCGACGGCGCCGGCGCCGTCGTCCTCGAGGCGAGCGCGACGCCCGGGATCCTCGCGACCGAGCTCCACGCCGACGGACGCTACGTCGGCATCCTCTGCGTCCCCGGCCACGTCTCCGGCGGCAAGGTTCTCGGCGATCCGCTGCTGAAGATGGACGGGCCGGCGGTGTTCAAGCTCGCGGTCGGCGTCCTCGAGAGCGTCGCCCGCTCGGTGCTCGAGAAGGCGGGCAGGCGCGACGCCGATATCGACTGGCTGATCCCGCACCAGGCCAACATCCGCATCATGCAGAGCACGGCGAAGAAGCTGAAGCTCACGCCCGAGAAGCTGATCGCCACCGTCGACCGGCACGGCAACACCTCGGCGGCGTCCGTCCCGCTCGCGCTCGACGAATCGGTTCGCGAGGGCAAGATCAAGCGCGGCGACACGGTCATGCTCGAAGGCGTCGGCGGCGGCTTCACCTGGGGCGCGGCGCTCCTCGACTACTAGGCCTCTAATGACCCCGTTCGCATTCGTCTTTCCCGGCCAGGGCTCGCAGTCCGTCGGCATGCTCGACGGCTGGGGCGACCATCCGGCGGTGCGGCAGACGCTCGACGAGGCCGCGGCGGCGCTCGATCTCGACGTCGCGCGGCTGATCCGCGAAGGTCCGAAGGAGCAACTCGACCTGACGACGAACACCCAACCGGTGATGCTGGTCGCCGGGGTCGCCTGCTATCGCGCCTGGCTGGCCGAGACGAAGGCGGCGCCCGAGGTCGTCGCCGGCCATTCGCTCGGCGAGTACTCGGCGCTCGTCGCCGCCGGTGCGCTGAGCTTCGCGGAGGCATTGCCGCTGGTGCGCTTTCGCGCCCAGGCGATGCAGGAAGCGGTGCCAGTCGGAACCGGCGCGATGGCGGCGATCCTCGGCCTCGACGCCGCCGTAGTCAGCGAAGGCTGCCTGCAGGTTGCGCGCGACCTGGGGACGATCGTCCAGGCGGCCAACTTCAACGATCCGAAGCAGACCGTCATCGCCGGCACGAAGGCGGGTGTCGACAAGGCCTGCGAACTGCTCAAGGCAGCGGGCGCGAAGCGCGCGCTGCCGCTGGCCGTATCCGCCCCCTTCCATTCGGCGCTGATGAAGCCGGCGGCCGAGCGCCTGCGCGAGCGGCTGGCGACGACGCCGATCGACGCGCCCTTCATCCCGGTGATCGACAACGTCGACGTCAGGAGCGAGAGCGAGCCCTCGGCGATCCGCGATGCGCTCTATCGCCAGGCGTTCGGCGCGGTTCGCTGGGTCGAGACGATCCAGGCGATTCGCGCCCGCGGCATCACCCATATCTTCGAGTGTGGTCCGGGCCGCGTCCTCGCCGGCATGGTCAAGCGCATCGCGCCCGAGGCGGTCTCGGCGGCCGTCTTGGAGCCCGAGTCGCTCGCCGCGGCGGCGGCATTGCTGCGATGAGCAATCCGGTCGAGGCTTCCGGTCAGGTCGCGCTCGTCACGGGCGCGTCGCGCGGCATCGGCCGCGCGATCGCGCTGGCACTCGCCGCCAAGGGCTTTCGCGTCGTCGGCACGGCGACGACCGACGCCGGCGCCGCTGCGATCAGTGAAGCGCTGGCGGCGCACGACGGCTGCCGCGGCATCGTCCTCGACGTCACCGCCGGCGACGCCGCCGCTGCGGCGATCGACGCCGTCGTCCGCGACAGCGGCGCCCTGCACGTGCTCGTCAACAACGCCGGCATCACGCGCGACACGCTGTCGATGCGGATGAAGGACGACGACTGGGATGCGGTCCTCGCGACCAACCTGACGGCGGTCTTTCGCGCCAGCAGGGCAGCGCTCAGGCCGATGATGAAGCAGCGCTACGGGCGGATCGTCAACATCACGTCGGTCGTCGGCGCGAGTGGCAATCCGGGGCAGTCCAACTACGCGGCGGCGAAGGCCGGCGTCGCCGGCATGACGCGCTCGCTCGCTCGCGAAGTCGGCAGCCGGGGCATCACCGTCAACTGCGTCGCCCCGGGCTTCATCGAGACCGACATGACACGCTCCCTCGGCGAGGCGCAGTCGGCGGCGCTGCTGGCGCAGATCCCGCTCGGCCGGCTCGGCCAGGCGAGCGAAGTCGCTCATGCGGTGGCGTTCCTCGCGTCGCCGGAAGCGTCCTACATCACGGGCACCGAATTGCACGTCAACGGCGGCATGTTGATGTCCTGAAGACGGCTCGCCTACCCGGGCGCGGCGGGCGCCACGCCTTAGAATCCGCGTCTACTTTTTCACAAAGCTCCCGGAGGAGTCATGAGCGACATAGAAGCACGAGTCAAGAAGATCATTGCCGAGCAGCTCGGTGTCCCCGAGGCCGACGTGACGAACGAAAAGGCGTTCGTTGCCGACCTGGGCGCCGATTCGCTCGACACGGTCGAGCTCGTGATGGCGCTCGAGGACGAGTTCGGGATCGAGATCCCTGACGAAGAAGCCGAGAAGATCACGACAGTTCAGCTCGCGATCGACTACGCATCCAAGCACCAGAAGGCAGCCTGAGCGACCGCTGCCCTCGCGTCTCTCGATGAATTCCCGCCGTGTCGTCGTCACCGGGCTCGGCCTGATCAGCCCGGTCGGCAACAGCGTCGCCGAAGGCTGGAAGAACCTGCTGGCGGGCCGTTCCGGCATCGCCGACATCACCAAGTTCGACGCCTCGGCCTTCGCTTGCCGCTTCGCCGGTGAGGTCAAGGGCTTCAACGTCGAAGACTATTTCCCGGCCAAGGATGCGCGCCACATGGACGCGTTCATCCACTACGGCCTGGCCGCCTCGATCCAGGCGATCCGCGACGCCGGCCTGCCGACCAACGACGATCTCGGCGCCGAGGAAGCGCAGCGCATCGGCTGCCTGATCGGATCGGGCATCGGCGGCCTGCCGCTGATCGAAGACACCAAGGCCGAGCTCGAGAAGCGCGGGCCGCGCCGGATCACGCCCTTCTTCGTGCCGGCCTCGATCATCAACATGATCTCGGGGCACGTCTCGATCATGTTCGGCTTCCAGGGCCCGAACCTGGCGATCGTCACCGCCTGCACGACCGGCCTCCATTCGATCGGCATGGCGGGCCGGATGATCGAGCACGGCGACGCCGATGTCATGATCGCCGGCGGTGCCGAGGCGACCGTCTCGCCGCTCGGCATCGGCGGCTTCGCCGCGGCGCGAGCGCTGTCGACGCGCAACGACGATCCCGCGACCGCATCGCGCCCCTGGGACAAGGACCGTGACGGCTTCGTCCTCGGCGAGGGCGCCGGCGTCGTCGTGCTCGAGGAGCTCGAGCACGCCAAGCGGCGCGGCGCGAAGATCTACGCCGAGCTGATCGGCTTCGGCATGGGCGCGGACGCCTTCCACATGACGGCGCCGAACGTCGACGGCCCGAAGCGCGCGATGGAGGCCGCGCTGCGCTCGGCTTCCCTCAACGCCGACCAGGTCCAGTACCTCAACGCGCACGGCACTTCGACGCCGCTCGGCGATGTCAACGAGACCAACGCGATCAAGCTCGCCTTCGGCGATCACGCCAACAAGCTCGTCGTCAACTCGACCAAGTCGATGACCGGGCACTTGCTCGGTGGCGCGGGCGGCATCGAGTCGGTCTTCACGGTCATGGCACTGCACGAACAGGTCTCGCCGCCCACGATCAACATCTTCAACCAGGATCCGGAGTGCGATCTCGATTACTGCGCCAACGAGGCGCGGCCCATGAACATCGAGCACGCGGTCAAGAACAACTTCGGATTCGGCGGCACCAACGGTACCCTCGTCTTCAAGCGGGCCTGAGCGCTCGCGTCGGCGTCGGCCATGCGCGAAAGCGTGTTCTTCGAGCTGAGGCTGCGCCGCTTCGGGGTGTGGCAGGTCGCGGTCTGGCTGGTTTGCGGCGCCGCCGTCGCGGCAATGGCGGCGTGGGCGGTGACGACGTTCGATTCGCAGCCGGAGTCCCGTCGCCCGCTCGTCGTGGCAGTCGCTGCCGGCCTCTCGCTGGCGGCGATCGGCGTGGCGCTCTCGCTCGCGCGCGTCGAAGGCGGGCTTCTGAGCTGCAGCGACGGCCTCTGGGCGTTCGTGCCCGACACCGGCGCGCGCCGCACCGGGACCGTCGAGGTGGCCATGGACCTCGGCGCCTTTCTGCTGCTTCGACTCGTCGAGCGGCGCCGGACGAGCGTCTGGCTGCCAGTCCAGCGCCGCGGCGTTGAGGTTCAGTGGCACGCGCTTCGCTGCGCGGTATATTCGCCGCCCCCTCTCGCCGCGGGCGCGCCGACCGCCCCTGCACTTCCGTCTGAATGAACGCTCCCGACGCCGATGCACCGCTCGTCGAGCGCGTCAAGCAAGGCGACGTCAAGGCTTTCGAGATGCTGGTCGTCAAGTACCAGCGCAGGATCGAGAGGCTGATCGGTCGAATGGTTCGCGATGTGGATCTCGTTCCCGACATCGCGCAGGAGACGTTCATTCGCGCCTATCGAGCGTTGCCGCAGTTCCGCGGCGACAGCGCGTTCTATACCTGGCTCTACCGGATCGCCGTCAACACGGCCAAGAAATCGCTGATGGAACTCAAGCGCGATCCCCTCGTGACCGAATCGGCACGTGCGGGACGGGACGAGGACGAGGACAATCCCCGCGTCGAGAACGAGCCGAGCGATGCCGCCACCCCGGATGCCGTCCTGGCGAGCAAGCAAATCGCGTCCGCGGTGAACTTTGCGGTCGAAGCGTTGTCGGAAGATTTGAGGCAGGCGATCACCTTGCGGGAAATCGAAGGCCTCAGCTACGAGGAAATAGCCGAATTGATGAACTGCCCGATCGGAACGGTCCGGTCGCGGATCTTCAGGGCGCGCGAAGCCATTGCGGCCCGGCTGCGTCCGTTGCTGGACACCCGCGAGGGCGACCGCTGGTAGCCCGGACGAGCTCGCAGCAAGCTGATCTTTGGTGATAGATCGGGAGACTTAGGATGGCGATGGACGGTTTTGACGACTCGGCGAGGGAACGCTTGTCGGCCTTGGCCGATGGCGAGCTGGATCCTGCAGGGTCGACGACGTCGTGCGCGGCGTGGGCCCGCGATGCAGCGCTGCGCGCCGACTGGCACGCCTGGCATCTGATCGGCGACGTCCTGCGCTCCGAAGACCTTGCCTCCGATCCGCGCCACGATCGAGACTTCTGCGCCACCTTGCGGTCCCGCCTGCAGGCCGAGCCCGTGGTCCTGGCGCCGACACCGGCCCTTGCCGATTCCGCGCCCGGGCGTGTCGACCGGCAGCCGCGCCCCGGGCGCTGGACGACGGCCGGCGCGGTCGCCGCCGGCTTCGTCCTCGTCGTCGGCACCTTCGCCGTGCTGCGCCCCGGCGAGGCGCCGCCGGACGCCCGGCTTGCCAGCGCGGACGCGCCGACGTCGACGACCGCTTCGCCCGCCCGTACCGCCCCGGCCGCGGAAGCGACGCCGCAGACGGTCGCGATCGTCGCCGACAGCAAGATCATTCGCGACGCCCAACTCGAACGCTACCTCGAGGCGCACAAGCAGTTCGCGGGCACCTCGGCCCTCGGCGTGCCGTCGGCGTTCCTGCGCAGCGCGACCGTCGATTCCGCGGCGCGTTGATCGCGTCCGCCCCGTGCTGCTCCGCGTCGCCGCCCTCCTGACCTGCGCCTGGGTCGGGACGGTTCACGCGGCGCCGACCTGCAACCAGGTCGCGGTGACGGCGACGCCGTCGGCGCCGAGCGAGATGCGCACCTGGCTGCTGCGCATCCATGACGCGGCCAGCCGGCACAACTTCCAGGGGACGTTCGTCGTCAGCGGCGGCGGCAACGTCGCCAGCGCCCGCATCACCCATTTCTGCGAGGGGGCGAACCAGTACGAGCGGATCGAGTCGCTCGACGGCCGGCAACGCCGCGTGTACCGTCACAACGACGTCGTTCACACGCTCTGGCCGGCGAACCACGTGGCGATGATCGAGCAGCGCGGCATGCTCAGCTCGTTTCCGGCCTTGCTGCAGGCGGGCGACGACGGGCTCGCCGACTGGTACGAGGTTCGCGCCGAGGCCGGTGAGCGGGTCGCCGGCCACGAGGCGAACGTCCTCGCCATTCGTGCCCGCGACGGCCTGCGCTATGGCTACCGGCTCTGGGCCGACCGGGCTACCGGCCTGCTGCTGCGCGCCGAGGTGGTCGGGGAGCGCGGCGACATCCTCGAGACCTCCGCTTTTTCCGACGTCGTCATCGGCATCCGTCCGCAGCCGGAGAGCGTATTGAGCGAGATGCGCAAGCTCGAGGGCTACCGCGTCGTCCGTCCGGTCCTCACGCCGACCCGCCTCGAGGCGGAGGGCTGGTCCATGCGGCAGCTGGCGCCGGGCTTTCGCCCGGTGAGCTGCGTCAGTCGGCAGATCGAGGCGGCGGGCGACACAGCCGGCGAGGCGCAGGCGCCGGCGGTGATCCAGAGCATCTATTCCGACGGCCTGACCTACGTGTCGGTCTTCATCGAGCCGTACCGCGCGGCGCGCCACGCCAAGCCGATGTTCGCCTCGATCGGGGCGACGTCGACGCTGTCGCAACGACTCGGCGACTGGTGGGTCACGATCATCGGCGACACGCCCCCGGCGACGCTCAAAATCTTCGCTTCGGCGCTCGAGCGAAGAAAGCCCTAGGCTTCGTTCCCGCGCATCTGCTTCGCCCTCCGCCAGCCCCACCACCTCGTCGTCCCGACCTCACGCCATGCCGCTCTTCCTGCTTTCGCCCCGCTCGCCTGCGAGTCGCATGGCGTACGCCGCACTCGCGCTGTCACTCAGCCTGGTGGTGACCGTCGCGCCGACGCCGGTCGCCGCCCAGGGCCTTCCCGACTTCACCGAGCTGGTCGAAAAGGTGGGCCCCGCCGTCGTCAACATCCGCACCACCGAGCGCGGCCGGACGGCGCGAGGCGGCTCCGGCAACGAGCAAGACGACGAGATGGCGGAGCTGTTCCGTCGCTTCTTCGGCGTCCCCGGGCAACCGAACCGACCCAATCCGCGCAACCCGCAGCAGCCCGACGGCGAGCCGCAGCAGCGCGGCGTCGGCTCCGGATTCATCCTCAATGCCGACGGCTACGTCATGACCAACGCGCACGTGGTCGAGGGCGCGGACGAGGTCATCGTGACGCTCGCCGACAAGCGCGAGTTCAAGGCCAAGACGATCGGCGCCGACAAGCGATCCGACGTCGCCTTGGTCAAGATCGAGGCGAGCGGGCTGCCTACGGTGCGCCTCGGCGATGCCTCGAAGCTGAAGGTCGGCGAGTGGGTGATCGCGATCGGCTCGCCTTTCGGCCTGGAGAGCACGGTCACCGCGGGGATCGTCAGCGCCAAGTCGCGCGACACGGGCGATCTCCTGCCCCTGATCCAGACCGACGTCGCCATCAATCCCGGCAACTCGGGCGGCCCGCTCATCAACATGCGCGGCGAAGTCGTCGGCATCAATTCGCAGATCTACAGCCGTTCGGGCGGCTACATGGGGATCTCGTTCGCGATTCCGATCGACGAGGCGACCCGCGTGTCGGAGCAGCTGCGCGTGGGCGGCCGCGTCATCCGCGGCCGGATCGGCGTCGTCATCGCGCGCCTGACGCGAGAGGTCGCCGAATCCATCGGCCTCGGCAAGCCGGTGGGTGCGCTCGTGCAGTCGGTCGAGGCCGGCGGCCCGGCCGAGAAGGCGGGCGTCGAGCCCGGCGACGTGATCACCAAGGTCGACGGCCGCACGGTGGAGACGTCGGTTGAGCTGCCGCGAATCGTCGGCAGCATCAAGCCGGGAACCAAGGCGACGCTTCAGGTTTATCGGCGCGGCAGCAGCCGCGATCTCAGCGTCGTCGTCGCCGAGTTCGAGCCCGAGCGCGTCGTCGCCCGCAAGCCCCCCGAGCGTGACAACGCCAAGCCGCCGACCGTCAGCAGCATCGGCGTCGCCGTATCGGATCTGACCGAGGTGCAGAAGCGCGAGCTCAAGATCAAGAACGGCGTCCGGGTCGAAAGCGTGGAAGGCGCTGCCGCGCGCGCCGGGATCCGCGAGAGCGACGTCATCCTGAGCGTCGACAACGTCGAGGTGACGAATGTCAAGCAGTTCGAGACCGTCATGGCCAAGCTCGACAAGGCCAAGCCCGTGACCATGCTGATCCGCCAAGGCGACGTCGCCCGCTTCGTGATCGTGAAGCCCGTCAGGCAATAGTTGTGAGCGCTCGCTGACTATCGATCCACGCCGAGCTCGAGCTGCTTTTCGGGGTGCTTCTATTAGAGGGTTCGGCGGCGAGCGGGGAGGGACCTCAGAACCTCCGAATTGC
>Ga0207681_10000576_pt1 | contig 24993 bp, 17 predicted proteins | sample KBSS53metaG_FD_184324 | JGI IMG/M metagenome (GOLD analysis project Ga0207681, IMG submission 184324) | Switchgrass rhizosphere microbial communities from Kellogg Biological Station, Michigan, USA - KBS S5-3 metaG (SPAdes) (version 2) | ecosystem: Host-associated > Plants > Roots > Rhizosphere... | reverse complement strand
AGGAACTTCACGAAGCGGTTGTCGCTGTTGAAAAGGTCCAGCGACAGCGATTTCGGGTCCGGCGGAACCGAGAAGATCATGAGCAGGAACAGGCCCAACGCGACCGCCGAGCCGACCGTGTAGATCTGCTCGTCCCAGCGCCAGGTCAGGAACGGCACGTCCAGGGTGCGCGGGCGCGGCGTCGCCGTCACCACGAAAGTAGACTCGCCGCAATCGAGGCGCGCCGAGCCGCCCTGCGGCAGCGAGAAGCTGGAGCCGCGCTGCTGGATGAACTGCTGCAGCTGGTAGCTCTGGTTGTCGACGAACACCTCGCCGGTCATGCGCGGGGTGACGTTGACGACGTAGTCCGCGCCCGTCGCCGACACCAGCGGGTGCGACGACGACGGCACGTACTCCGACGACACCGGCGCGTCGACGTCACCATCCGAACCGATCAGGAAGTTCGGGCTGGTCTTGCCGCGGCGCTTGAGGCCCATGTACGTGAGGACGATGCTGGCCAGCAGGCCACCGAAGACGATCGCGGCGCTGCCGCCGGAGCGATCCTTCCAGGTGAAGCTCTTCGAGTCCTTGCCGGCGGCCTGCCACTGCTCGTAGCGGGTCTTCTCGGCGCCAACGTCCATCGCGGTGACGACGAACAGGCCCAGCGCCACGACGGCGGCGCCGAGACCGGCGTACATCATCGACGTGCCCTGGCTGTGCGTGCTCTTCCCTTCCGGGTTGAACAGGTGGCGGGTGCCGGTGACGACGCCGCGGAAGATGGTCTGAACCTCCATCGCGCGCGAGCCGTCGTGGACCTCGACCTCGGCGCCCGCGCCGGGCGCTCCCGCGAACGACGGCGCCGAGTACGACTGCTGCGGCGGCGGCGCGTAGGCCGGCGGTGCCTGGTACGACTGCTGGGGCGGCGGCGCGTACGCCATCGGAGGGGGCGCGTAGCCGCCGGGAGCGGGGGCCTGACGGCCGCCACCCCACGCCTGCGGCGCCGGGGTCGCCTGCGCCGACATCGCGTCGCCGAAGGTGACGATCACGCGGCAGTCGCCGAACATGACCTCGTCACCCGACTGCAGCCGCGCCTTGGTGACGCGCTCGCCGTTGACGGTCGTCCCACGCGTCGACCCGAGGTCGACGACGTGAACGTCGCCCGGGCCCGTCGCCTCGATGACGCCGTGCATGCGCGACACGGTCTCGTCGTCGAGACGGAGGTCCGAAGAAGCGAGCTTCCCGATCTTGATCGGGCTTTGCGCGAGGACTTCCTCGCGAATCAGCTGGTCCCCTTTGTAGATCTCGAACTTGATGGGGACGTTCGCGTCGGCCATGGCTGCTCTCCTCTGCTGGTTCTTACGGGAAGCGCGCGATGGCCGTCAGCGGACTGCTAGACGTCCTCGAGCGGCTTCAACATTTCGGGGATGAAATCTTTCCGGATCTCGATGAGGCTGGAATGCTCCGCCTTCTTCTGCGAGCTGACGAGCTCGCCGTCCGGGCGCTGAAGGTCGCCCTCGACGGTGTCGTCCTCGAAGTCGTAGACGGTCTTCGCTTTGTACTGCACGTTGTCGTCGCCCGCCGGGGCCGCAGCGGCCGGAGCCGCCTTGTCCTCCGCGAACGCGCGCGGTGCAGCAGCCAGAGCCATCCCTCCGAGGAGGGCGAAACCGATGATGAGTGGCTTCTTCATGATTCGGTTCTCCTTGTACTGCAGGAGGTCCGGCTGCTGGGTGTCAGACAACCAAACCCTCCTGCGGTTCCGCACAAAATCCGACCTTTGTCGTTTTCTATAGCCGTTTTACACCACCAGGCGCAACGCGGCTTACAATTTTTGCGGCCTAATACTTACTTCTTCTTCTTGCCGCCCTTTTTACCGCCCGCGGCCTTGTCGCCCGCGGCCTTATCGTCGGGCGTTCCCTCGGTCTTGCCGGCCGCGTCACCGGGCGGGGCTCCGATCTTCTCACCGCCGGTCGAAGCAGGGTTGGCCTTGTCGCCGGCGCCACCGCCAGCCTTCTTGTCAGCAGCAGCCTTGTCGGCAGCGGCCTTGTCGGCGGCGGCCTTCTCGTTGGCGGCCTTCTCGGCGGCCTCCTGCTGCTTCATCTTCTCTTCCATTTCCTTCTGCTGGGCCTCGGCCTTCTTCTGCATCTCCTCGGCCTCGCGCTGCATCTTCTCGGCCTCGGCGAGCGCGACGTAGATTTCGTCGATGTCCTTGATGCGCTTCTCGGCCTCACGCTTCAGCGAATCGGACGTCGAGTTCGACGCGTGGCCCAGGAACTGGCGGTAGTAGTCCTGCGCCTTCTGCAGCGCCGGCTTCTGGCCGTCCTTGTACTCCTGGTAGAGGAGACCGAGGTTGAAGTAGCTGGCGCCCTGCGACGGATCGAGGCCCTTCGCGGTGTTGTACTGCGCCTCCGCCTCGTCGATCTTCTTGTTGCCGCGCAACGCGACGCCCAGGCCAATCGACGCCTCGAAGTTCTTCGGCTGCAGCTTGATCACCGCCTTGAAGTTCTCTTCCGCCGTCACGTAGTCGCGGTTGTTCAGCGACAGTGACGCCAGGTTCATGCGCGCCTCGGCGAAGTTCGGGTTCAGGCTGACCGCCTCCTTGAACTGCTTGATGGCGGGGCTGATGTTCTTCTTCTTCAGCTCGACGAGGCCCAACGTGTTGTGGACGACCGCGAGCTGCTTCTTCATGTCGGCCGTGACGCCGGTGCCGGCCTCGCGTCCGATCTCCTTCGGCTTCGGGGTCTCGCCCTCGTCGTCGCCGCCCTTCTTCTCCGCCTTCTCCTTCTTGGCTTTGCCCTTGCCGGCCTTGACCGCCGCCTTCTCGTTGGCTTCCTCGACCTTCTCTTCCTCGAACTTGCCGGTCGCGATTTCCTCGGCCTTCTTGATGGCCTGGTTGCCGACCAGCTTGGCCATCTCCAGCATGTTCATGTCGTAGTAGATGAACGCCAGCGTGGAGAACGCCTGCAGGTTGTTGCTGTCGAGCGCCAGCACCGTGCGCAGGTTGCTGACCGCCGCGGCGACGTAGCTCTTGCGATCTTCGCCCGTCGACTTGCGCGCCTTGTCGCGCTGGATCTGCGCCATGTTGTTGCGCGCTTCGACGCTGTGGAGCGGATCGTCGTCGATCGCCTTCTTGAACAGCGACTCGGCGCGGCCGGGCTCGTTGTTCTTCCAGGCGATGTAGCCGAGGTTGGTGATCGCGGGCCCATACTTCAGGCCCTCCCAGACGCGCGCCGCCTCGTCGTCGCGGCCGCATTCGTAGAGCACCGCGCCCTGGTTGAAGCGCGCCTCGACCAGACCCGGGTTGTCGTCCGCGACGCGCTTGAACGCGTCGGAGACGCTGGAGCACTCCGAGCGGGACAGGCCGCCGTCGCCCTTCTTGGCGTCCTGGTAACGCTTCATCGCCTTCTCGAAGTCGGCGCGCGCGTCGGCGCTGATGTTGCGCTTCTTCTCCTTGGGGATGATCTGCTCGGCGTTCTTCGTGCTGATCGTCTCGCGCTCGGTGACGGCGGCCCCGCCCTTACCCTCTTCGTCCGGCAGCGGCTCACGCCCGGTCTTCGTGCCGCCCGACGTGCTGGCGCAGCCCGCGAGGGCCAGCGCCAGCGCCGCGCCCGTGATGGTGAGGAGATTCGACTTCTTCATGGTGATCATTCCTTTGATTTCCCTCGTCATGATCCCGGTCCTCACTTGTCACCGCTCTGGGCTTGCGCGGGCGCGCCAACCGAGGTGGATTCGCTCAGCTCCGGCACGACCGTCGACGGCGACATCGTCGTCGAGACGTAGCCGGCCTCCGGCTTGACCTCCGACGACAGCGGGTACTCGGAGGGCTTCATCTGGTTCAACTCCTTCTCGCAGAGGCGCGACCACTCGTTGTACCAGGAGTAGTCGGTCGCAGCCTTCAGGCAGGTGTCGAAGCCCTCGACGGCCTTGAGCTCGATCGGCTCGGCCTTGTCGACCAGCGCGTCGCAGAAGATTTCCTGCGGCCTGTTGCCCCACTCGTCCTGGACCTTGAGGTCCTTGGGAATTTCCGCCGTGTACAGCTGGCCGACGAAGTCGGCGTACAGCTGGCCGATGCGCGCGCTGGCCGCGATCGCCCACTGCGCCTGCTTCATCTTGAAGACCTCGAGGTACTGCTCGCGCGCGCGGCCCAGGGCCTTCGACTTCGCGTCGAGGTAGCTGGTGAACTTCTTCACCGACTCCTCGGCCTTCTTCTTCTTCACCTCGGCCTTCTTCTTCGTGTCGTACTGGCTCGGCTGCTGGAAGTCGAGTCCCTCGGGGAACTTGATGCGCAGGAACCCTTCGTACTCCGTCTCGGCCAGGTGGAACGCCGACGCCGCGACCGCGTAGGCCGCCAGGCCCGCGCGCGTCTCCACGTCCTTGCCGGTGATCTTCGAGGCGGCCGCGCCCTTGTTCCAGATCTTGAGCACGGTCGTGAAGTGCTCCTGGGCCTTCGCCGCCGGACCCTTGTTGCGGTCGAAGACGGTGATCTTCGAGCTGGTGGGCGGCCCGCACTGCGTCCGCTTCGGCTCCTTGATCTTCTGGCCCTTCTTCCGCTTCTTGTTGAGGTCGTAAAGGACCTTCTGGCGGCCGGTCGCGGCGACGCGCTTCACCTCGAGGCAGGCGCCGTCTTCGGACGCCTTCGGGCACGACGCCTTCCAGGCCATCTCGCCCAGGCGGTAGTGCGCCAGCACCTGGCGATCGGGACCGCCCTGAGCGCCCCACTTCTTGAGGTAGTTGTCGAGATGGCGCGCGAGGTCGTCCATCTTCTTGTCCTTCTCGTAGACCTCGCCCATCTGGAAGTACACGCCAGCGGCGTCCTGCGGCTTGCGGGTTCCGTAGAACTTCACGAACGAGTCCATGTCCGCGATCGCCTTCTCGCTCTCGCCGAGGCCGATGCGGAACGTCGTCGCGTTACCGAGCGCGTCCGTGGCCGGCTTCTCACCCGGGAACTTCTGGGCGAACGACTCGTAGAACTCCGCCGCCTTCGAGTAGTAGGCGAGCTGGTGATAACCGGCCGCCACGCGGAACAGCGCCTTCTCGGCCAGCTTGTCCTTCGGGTGATCCTTGATCAGCTGCAAGCGCGCGCGCAGCGCCTGGCCGACCAGGTGCGCGTTCTGGAAGCACTGGGCGGCGTCCCACAACCGCTCGGCGTGCTTCGGGTGATCCGGCAGCGCCTCGGCGGCGGCCAGCTTCGAGCGGCCGCACTCCTTGAAGTTGCGCTGCTTCTCGAAGACCATGCCCTCGATGTCGTAGGTATCGGACTTCAGCGAGATCATCTGCTTGCCGAACTCCGGGTCCTTCATCAGCTCGGGCATCTCGAGGAACTTGTCGACGTACTTCACGACCTCCTTCGTCTTGCCCTGAGCGTTCAGCGAGTCGAGCAGCAGGTTGGCCGAGTACACGGCCAGCTCGTGCTTCGGGTGCTTGTTGACGATGTCCTCGAACAGCTTCGAGGCCTCGTCGAAGTGGTTGTACTCGTAGTAGATGCGCGCCTTGCGGTACTTGATCGTCACCAGCTCGGGCGCGTCGGGGACGTATTTGATGTAGGTGTCGAAGGCCCCGATCATCTTCTTCTGGTACTCGGGGATGGTGAGCGGCTCGAGCTTGTTCTTCTCCTTCTTCTTCTCGTGCTGCTCGCGGTCCTTCTCGACCAGCTCCTTCTGCTCGTGATCGTCGACGTTGAGCGCGTTCTTCCACGCGAGCACCGCCGCGTACGCCGCTTCCTTGACGTACTTGCCGTCGGGCTTCATCTCGACGACCTTCGTGTACTGCTCGGCCGCGTCCTTCCAGTTCGACAGCGTCCAGAGGAGCTCGCCGTAATAGAAGCTCATCTCGTACGCGTCCTTGTCCTGCGGGAAGTGGTCGAGGAACACCTTGTAGACGAACTTATCCAGCTCGTACGTGTCCTGGTTCTTCGTGCGCTGCGCTTCCTTGTGCCAGATCAGCGCCAGCTCCTTCGACGTGTCGTGGAAGCTGTTACGGCACTCCTCGCGCTGATCCTTCTTGGCGTTCTTCATGTCGCCGACCTTGTCGAAGACGGCGCCGAGACGCTCGATCTCCTGGACCTGGTCGCGCTTGTTGCCGGCGGACAGCGTGTTGCGGACGATCTTGTTCTGCCACTCGCAGATACGCGGCGAGTCCATGTTCTGCGCGATCACCTTCTTGTAGACGCGCGTGGACTCGACGAACTTACCTTCTTCCCAGTACAGCTCCGCCAGTGACTCCATCATCTTCGGGGCGAAGTCGCCGCCGGTCTTCTGGAAGAACTCCCAGGCCTTGTCGGGACCGCCGACGTGCGAGTACGCCTTGACGATGTCCTTCTTCGCTTCCTTCGCGAGGACCTCGAGCTGCTTCTTCGGGACGTTGACCTTGCCCTCCTGGGTCATGCGGACGACGCCGACGAAGGTCTCCAGCGCGGTCTTGTAGTCGCCCAGGTTGATGTAGCACCAACCCTTCTTGTAGACGGCGTACGGGTAGACGCTGGACTTCGGGAACTGCTCGACCTTCTCGTAGAACTTGAGGGCGTTCTCCATCTCGCCCTTGTCGAAGTAGTACTCGGCGAACGACAGGTACGCGTCCGGGATGTACTTCGAGTTCGGGTAGTCCTTGATCAGGCGGTGGAAGAACTCACGCGCCTGGTCTTCCTTCTTCACGCTCGTCAGCAGGTAGGCGAGGCGGAACAGCACCTCGTCCATGCGCTCGTACTTCCGGAACTTGGTCGCGCCGATGTACGCCTTGACCGCCTCGAGCAGCCACTTCTGCTCCTGCTGCTCGTAGGTCTTCTGCTGCGCCTGCAGCGGCCCGCGCTGGTTGGGCTGCAGCTCGAAGATCTTCTGGTCCAGGGCGCGCGCCTGGCTGAAGTTGTAGCGCTGCTTGTCGGCGTAGAGCTCGCCGAGGCGGAACATGAAGTCCGGCTTCTGGGGATCGTCGTCCGCGGTGACCGTGATCAGGCGGCGCATCTTGCTGATCGATGCGTCGACGATCTTCTGGATCTCCTGGGTCTTCTGCTCGCGGAAGGCGTCCACCGAAAGCGACGGCCGCGTTTCCTTCTTGGGCGGCGGCGGCGCTTCTGGCTTGGTCAAGTTGGTCTGGGTCGCCTTGACCTCGGTTTCCTTCTTCTTGTAGCGCCCCTCGCCGCTGTTCGCGGGCTTTGCTTCCTTGCCCTGCGCAAATGCCGCAATCGGTACGGCCAGCGCCAGCGAAAGTGCGCCTGCGAAGATCCCCTTCGAGAACCGGAACTGGATGCTCATTGATTTCTCCATTGGCCTTTACGAATTTCGCGACGTATCGGCTCTACGGCGTCGGTGCGCCGCCACCCTCTGCTGGTGCCCCACCGCCGCCCTCACCCCCCGCCGGCATGGCCGGCGCCGCCCCTTCACCTGTCTGCGGCGCGCCCTCGGGCGCGTTGCGCTGACACTTGTTGCGAATCTTTACGCGGTAGTAGCCCAGCTCATCCCGCCAGTACTCACCGACGAACGGCCAGATGACGTGCTCGTCATCGGCGCGGATGTCCTCGAGCGGCTTGTTGCTGGTGCCGCCGACGCCACGGTCGCGCTCCTCGCGGACCTCCGTCTCGAGCTCACCGCGCTCGCCCTGCAAGATTTCGTACTCGATCTTGATGACGCGCTTGATGAGCTGCGACAGCTCTTCCGTCAGACGCTTGATGCGGCGGCGCGCGAGATCGCCCGCCTCGTTGACGGCCAGCGACCGCTGCAGGGTCAGGTCGGCGAACACCGTCTGCGCGATGCTGGTCGACCGCCAGGCCGCGTCGGCCTTGTCGTAAGCCTTCAGCTCCTTGTCGAGCTCTTCCACGTACTGGAAGCGCTTGAGCAACGAGAGGTCGCCGAGGACGCCGCGCGCCGCGCGCTCGACCTGCTCGGGCAGACCCGAGGTCTCCTTGCGGATCTTGACCGCCACGTCGAACAGCTGGCTGTTCTCGCCCGTGCCCGCGATCAGCTTCTTCAGCTCGGTGAACACGGTCGGGTAGACGGCGTTGAACTCGTCGATCGCTTCCTGAGCGCGGTCGTAGAGGCAGTTATAGAAGTAGATGGTCGCCTTGACCGTCAGCCCTTCACCGATGGACTCGGGCTTGATGTAGTTCTCGAAGAAGGGCGCCTGGATGGTGTGGATGTTACCGAGCGCCTTCGAGTAGCCCTTCTGCTTCAGCATGAAGTTGGCCCACGACGACTCGAACAGGCTGTTCGCCCAGTCGTACGATTCCTGCGAAACGCGATCGAAGTACTTCGTCGCGAGCTCGTACTGACCGGTCGAATAGAACGTGCGCGCCAGCGACAGGTTCGCCAGGTCCTCGAACGGCTTGATGCGCGGGTCGGTGCTGTCGGCGGCCGTACGCAACACCTCCTTGAACGCCTCGACGGCCGGCTTGGCCTGGTACTCGCGGACGTGGGTGGCGCCCTCGAACAACTTCGCCTGCACGTAGAACTCGCTGGTGGTCGGCACCGCCGCGAACAGCTCGACGGCCTGCTTGAAGTTACCCTTCTGGTAGTTGAACTTGCCCAGCAGGAAGTAGAGCTCGTCGCGCACCTTCTCCAGCGCGGGCTGATCCAGCTCGGCGCGGTTGTACTTACCGATCTTCTCCAGGATGCCGGTCGAATCGGGCAGCTGCCGCGACAGCGACGCCAGCCACTTCAGCGTGGCGTTGTAGTACGCGTGCGACGATCCCTTCTGGACGATGCGATCGAAGTACGACAGCGACGCCGAGAAGTACTTCATGTTGTAGAGGGCCTTGCCCATCCAGAACTCGGCCTTCTGCTTGTTGGGCTCGCTGTCGCCCGACTCGCCCTCGATGACCTTGTTCAACTCGATGGACGCCGAATAAAAATCCTCGCCGTCATAGAGCTTGAACGCGCGCTCCAGCACCTTCGAAGGCTGGTCGCCCGACGCCCCTTCTTCGGGAACGAACTCGGCGGCCTTCTTTTTCTTGGCCTCGGCGAGCGAGCTCGCGAGTAACAGAGAACCAGTCAACAACAGGCCGACGACGCGGATTCGGGTCATGCGGAGACCTCGCTGTTTGTGCGTGAAAGCACGGAGGGGGGACAAGGAGGGAGTCTTTTACGCCGGATTGGGAAAGAAAGGGATCACGAGTCGCAGCAATCAAAACCCACACACCGCCCGCCATCACCTTCCAAACGCCACACGCGCGTGCGCGCGCGTGGAATTACATACCCAAAACCCGCTCAGGCTAAGCGACCATGAACTTTTGTGTCAAGGGGATTCGCGCCCGAAATCAAGAGATTAGCTGCGTCATCGCCGCATTTTTTCCGACCGAATTTTTTCCGGAACGCGCGACTAACGAGTGTGTGTTTCGTCCCCCAACGGCTCGCGTCAGCGCATGGACGGGTGCGGCAGGCGACGCTTGACAGCTATGGTCGTGTAGGTAACATGGCGCCGCCTTTCGGGCTTTGGCAGTCGATCCCCAGCGAGCGCCGAAGCTCACGCGAGCTCCCACCGGAACGCAAGGAGTGCCCATGAGGTTTCCTTCCCAATCCCCATCGATCTCGCACGTGGCGCGCGGTTTCGCGTTCATGGCGCTGGCGTTGTTGCTGTTCGGACTGGGGGGCGCCTGCGAAGACAAACATGTCGGGCGTCCCTGCGAGCTCGGAACGATGCCTCTCGGCGGCAGCAGCGGGCAGATCTCGACGATCTCGTCGCCCGCGCTCGAGTGCCCGAGCCGCATCTGCCTGCTGCCCGGCGCCACGAAGGATCCGATGGGAACCGGTCCGCTCTGCACCGCGGAGTGCGAGGAAAACCAGGACTGCGAGGACGGCGAGAAGGGCAACGCGAGCGATCCGAACGACCACCGCTGCGTGGGCGGCTTCGTTTGCGGCTACCCGACGACGGTCGGCAGCTTCAAGTGCCGGCGCATGTGCATGTGCACGGACTTCGTCGATCCGAAGGTCGTCACGGTCCGGCCCAGCGCCTGCGACTCGTAGGCCGGAGCGGCGTTCAGCCGCCGACCTCGAACGCGTTAGGGATGTGAACGACGTCGGGCAGACGACCGTCCTCCCAGAACGTCACCGCGACGACGTCGAAGCGAAATCCGCTGGCGGCCGGCGTCTCCGCGTCGAGGTACAGGCGCGCCGCGCGGACGACGCGCGCGCGCTTCTGCGGCGTGATCGCCTCCAGCGCGTGGCCGTGATCCTCGCCGGTGCGTGAGCGCACCTCGACGAACACGCACGTGCCGCCGTCGTCGGCGACGATGTCCAGCTCGCCCTCGGGCCGGCGCCAGTTGCGCGCGACGATTCGCAGTCCGGCGGTCTCCAGCTGCGCGACCGCCAGGGTCTCGGCGGCCCGCCCTGAGACGGAGCGCCTGTCCATGTGCGATCCGGAACGCGGCTACGAGACCGCTTCGGACGCGGCGTCCGCGGTTTCGCCGGCGGCGGCGCCCTGCTGCTCGGCGGCTTCGTCGCCGCTCTTCTCGCCCTTGATGCGGGCGGCCTTGCCTTCCAGCTGGCGCAGGTAGTTGAGGCGCGCGCGGCGAACCTCGCCGCGGGCGACGACCTCGATCTTCTCGATGCGCGACGTGTGCAGCGGGAAGATGCGCTCGACGCCGACGCCGTAGGAAACCTTGCGGACCGTGAACGAGGCGCGCGATCCGCCGCGGTGCTGGCCGATCACGACGCCCTCGAAGATCTGCACGCGCTCCTTGTCGCCTTCCTTGATCAGCGTGTGAACGCGAACGCTGTCGCCGGCGCGGAGGTCCGGCAGATCGGCGCGCCGATAGCTGCTCTCGATCTCCTTCAGAAGCGGATGCTGGCCCATGGAAAGCCCGCATATCTAGACGGCTAGCGGGCGCGAGTCAAGCCCGACGGTCATTTAGGCGGGGGGTCATCCTCGGAATCCAGCAGTTTCTGCTCCTCGGCGCTGAGCGGGGCCGCCGCCAGCAGATCGGGCCGCAGCGCCCGCGTCAGCCGGACGGAGGCCCGGCGGCGCCAGCCCGCGATCGCCTTGTGGTCGCCCGAAAGCAGCACCGGCGGCACGGCCTGCCCGTTCCAGTCGGCGGGACGGGTCCACTGCGGGTACTCGAGGCGCCCGGACGTGAACGATTCGTCCCCCGCCGACAGGCCGCAGCCGAGCACGCCGGGGACCAGCCGCGCCGTCGCCTCCAGCACGACCGCCGCGGCCAGCTCGCCGCCCGCCAGCACGAAGTCGCCGATGCAGATCTGGTCGTCGACCAGGGCGGAGACGCGTTCGTCCACGCCCTCGTAGCGCCCGCACACCAGGGTGACGCGCGGCCGCGCCGCCAGCGCGCGCGCCAGGTCCTGGTCGAAGCGCCGCCCGCGCGGCGTCAGCAGGATGCGATGCGAGGGCCCGCGCGCCGTCGCGATCGCGTCCAGCGCGGCGGCGATCGGCTCGACGCGCATGATCATCCCGGGACCGCCCCCGTAGGGCGTGTCGTCGACCTGGCGGTAGTTGCCCAGGCCGAAGTCGCGCGGGTTCGTGCGGTGCACGGCCACCGTGCCGGCAGCGATCGCCTTGCCGATCACCGTCGTCGCCAGCAGCCCATCGAACATCTCGGGGAACAGCGTCACCAGCTCGAAGGTGATGCGGGGCGCGTCGCCGTCAGCCATCGTCGTCATCGACATCGTCCTCCCAGCGCACCTTCATCTTACGGGCGGGGGCGTCGACGTTCAGCACGAAGTCGGGGACCAGCGGGATCATGCGCTCGCGGCCGTCGGGGCCTTCGATCTCGGCGACGTCGTGCGCGCCATTCCAGAGCGTACCGCGCACGACGCCCAGCGGCCGGCCGTCCTCGTGTTCGACCGCGCAGCCGACGACGTCCTCGATGAAGTACTCGCCGGGCTCCAGCGGCGGCAGCGCCGCGCGCGCGACGCGCACCTCGGCCAGCGTCAGCGCGGCGGCGGCCTCGCGGTCCTCGACGCCGGCCAGGTGCGCGATGTACGCGTCGGCGACGGGGCGCATCGACGTGACGTCGTAGCGCTGGCTCTGCCCATCGCGCACGAGGATCAGCTGCTGGACCTCGTCGAAGGCGCGGCTCTGCGGGTTGTGCGGCCTGAAGTAGATGTCGCCGCGGATGCCGTGCGGCCGCCCGAGCACGCCGACCGACAGCGTTTCAGGATCGTACGCCGACACAGCCGGCGACCCGCGCTACTCGAGGATCTCGAGGATCACGCGGCGGCGCGTCTTCGCGGACGCGGCCGACAGGATGGTGCGCAGCGCCTTCGCCGTGCGCCCCTGCTTGCCGATCACCTTACCCAGATCCTGTTCGGCGACCTTCAGCTCGAACACCAGGGCGTCGGGCTCGGCGATCTCTTCGACCTCGACCTCTTCCGGATGGTCGACCAGGCCGCGCGCCAGGTAGTCGACAAGGTCGCGCAGCGCCGGTTGACCGGGCTGGACGGGAGCGCCGCCCTTTGACGACTCTTTGTCGGCGGCGTCGCTCATGAATGCCGGCGAGGCCGCGATCAAGCCTTGGCGGTCGAGCGCGCCGCCACCCGCTGACGGCGGAGAAGCTCGCCCACCGTCTGGCTGGGCACCGCCCCGTTCTTGATCCAGTGGTCCAGGCGCTCCGCGTTGACGCGGAACTCGACCGGGTCGCGCAGCGGGTCGTAGACGCCGAGCTGCTCGATGAAGCGGCCGTCGCGCGGGCTGCGGCGATCGGCGGCCACGACGCGGTAGAAAGGAACCTTCTTGCTGCCTGCGCGGGTCAATCTGATTGTTACGGCCATTTCGTTGTGACTTTCTCGAGAAGGCTGGCGAACTTAAACGGGGGGACCCCGGCTGTCAAGCGGACGACGGAGGGGGCCCCGGGAATTGCCAGGCGCGGCGCGGGATTGCGATAGTGGCTCCGATGCGCACCCGCCTCCTCGGTCTGTCGCTGCTCGCCGCCCTCGCGGCGACGGTCGGCTGCGCCCGGAAGACCAGCGCCGCACCGGCGCGCGACCGCCGCCTGACCATCTTCTACACGGCCGAGATTCACGGCACGCCCGAGCCGTGCGGCTGCACCAGCGATCCGCTGGGCGACGTCGCCCGCTACGCCGCGCTGGTCCGCGAGACGGCGCGGCGCGGTCCGGTGCTGACGGTGGACGCGGGCGGGCTGTCGTTCCCGGAGAGCAGCACGCCGAAGGAGAAGCAAGCGAACGCGGCGCGCGCCGAGTTCCTGGGCGAGGCGCTGGCCCACATCGGGCCGCCGTTCGCGGCGGGTCTGGCCGAGACCGACGTGGCGGCAGGTTCGACGGTCGCCGTTCCCGAGCGCATCGCCAGCAACATCTCCGGGGCGAAGAACGTCGCGGCATCGCGGCTCGAGACCGTCGGGGGCCTCCGCGTCGGGATCATCGGCGTGGCGGATCCCGCGCTGGCGGCCGGCATCGGCGGGAAGGCCGAGGATCCCGTGAGCGCAGCCAAGCGTGAAGCGGTCGCCCTGCGTGCGAAGGGCGCCGAGCTGGTGATCGCCCTCGCCCCCGTCGAGAAACCGCTGGCGCGGCGGGTCGCGCGCGAGTCGGGCGCCGACCTGGTCGTGCTCGGGCGTCAGGTCGGCAAAGGCATGGAGCGGGCCGAGCAGGTGGGGAACGCGTTCCTTGTCGCGTCCGCCGACGAAGCCCAGCGCGTCGGCCGGATCGACATCGTCTGGCGCGGCAAGGGGCCCCTTGTCGACGGCGGAGGACCGGAGGCGGCGGCGCTGCGCCGGGTCGAGATCGATCAAAACGTCGCGCGCATCGACAAGGAGCTGGAAGCGTGGGCCGCCGCCAGCGGCGGCGATCAGGCATTCATCGCCGGCAAACGCCGCGAGCGCGAGGCGCTGATCGCCGAGCGCGCCAAGTTCGACACGCCGTGGAAAGAGCCTGACGGCACGTACTTCACCAACCGCCTGATCCCCGTGCGCCGCACCCTGCCTCGCGACGAGAAGGTCGCCGCGCAGATGCGAAAGCTGGACGCGAAGATCGCGGCGCTCAACTTGAAGGACGCCAAGCCGCCGCCCCCGCCCGAGCCGGGCCGGGCGTTCTTCGTCGGCGACGACAAGTGCACCACCTGCCACAAGGGCGCCGCCGCGTTCTGGAAGAAGACCGTGCACGCGTCGGCGTGGAAGACGCTGGTCGACGGTGGCAAGCAGAACGACTACAAGTGCGTCAGCTGTCACGTCACCGGCTACGGCGAGGTGGGCGGCAGCAGCCTGGGCCACACGAAGAAGCTGCAGGACGTGCAGTGCGAGGTCTGCCACGGCCCCGGCTCGAAGCACGTCGCCGAGGAGGGCACCGAAGATCCGCCGGCGGTTCACCGGCAGACGCCCGCCAGCACCTGCACGGTCTGCCACACCGAACAGCACTCGGACACCTTCCAGTACGACGCCTACCTGCGCGACATCATCGGCCCGGGCCACGGCGCGACCGCGCGCACGAAGCTGGGCAACGGCCCGACGGGCCACGAGCTGCGCACGGCGGCGCTCGCGCGGGCGAAGGTCGCGGGAAAGACGCAGGTCAAGAAGACCGGCGTCCCCTGACGAGCCTGGAGATCGCGGGCGCGCGCGCGGCGCGTTTCTTCGCCGGTGCCCTTTGCGGCAACGGGCCTTCAGGAAGCAACTGCGGCAGCGTGAGGACCAGTGCCTTGCGCCGAACCGGAAGCGCGAAGCCCCAGAGGGCCAGCGCCGTCTTGCGCGGCAAGTACGGCGCAAAACCCGACATGAACGCCTTCTTCACGCATCGGGACACCCACCCCTGCAGCAGCGGGCGGGACCTGGAGTACCCCCGCAGGGGAAGGTGAACGACGAGCCGGTGTCCCTTTCCCGACGCGCTCTCGACGATCAGCGTGTGCTCGTATTTTCCTGTCGCCCGAACGAAGCGGAAGGTCTCGACCCAGCGCAGCGGGTACCCTGCGACCTTGATGCTGCGACCGCCTGTGAGCGCCATCGGTTCTGTCAGCTCACGTCGACGCGGCGGTCGCTCGTTTGCGTTCACGTGACGTGGGCGGCCACGGTTCGTCTGGAAGCAACGACGCCAGCGTGATGATCAGCGCTGGCTTGCGGACAGCGGGCGTGAACCCGCGCTTGTACGCCGCCGTCACGCAACGAGCGACCCAACCCGGGAGCAGCGGGCGCGACACCGGCTTGTTCATGAAGTGCTCGGGCCCGCCCCAGGGCAGCCGGACGACAAGCCGCTGCCCGTTTTCCGACGCGCTCTGGACCAGGAGCCGCAGCTCGTAGGTCCGTTTCACGTTGTCGTAGCTGGAGGCCTCGACCCACCGCAGCCGGTGCCCGCCGACCGTGAGGATGCGACCACCGCGGAGGGCCATCCGGGCGCCGTCAGACGCCGACGGCGGCGCCGCCGGTCAGCAACTGATCGAGGAGATCGGGCTCGATGTTGCCGCCGCTGATCAGGACCACGGTGCGACGGCCGCGGATCGCGCTCGCGTCGTCCAGCAGCGCGGCCAGCGCGGGCGCGGCCGACGCCTCGCACATGATCCCCAACGTCCGATACGCGTAGACGATCGCCTCGCGGATCTGCAGCTCGCTGACCAGCGCGATGTCGGGGAAGTAGTCGCGCGCCATCGCGAACGTGCGCTCGCTGACCGCGCCCTCGAGGCCCTCGGCCAGCGTCGGGCCGCCCTCGTAGGTCGTGTAGGCCCGCCCTTCGTCGAGCGACCGGCGCATCGCGCAGTTCGCCTCGGGCGACGCGCCCAGCAGCTTGATGCCGCGCGGGACGACCTCGACGCCGATGCCGCCCGCGAGCCCGCCGCCGCCGACCGGGACGACGATCGATTGCACGTCGGGGAGCTGGGCCAGGATCTCGCGCGCGAGCAGGCCGCCGTTGCCGGCGATCACGTGGTCGTCGTCGAACGCCGACACGAACACCAGGCCCGGATCGGCCGCCGCCCGCTGGCGCGCCGCCGCCTCCGCCTCGTCATACGTCGCGCCGGCGACCTCGACCCGCGCGCCCAGCGCCGCGATGCCCGCGCGCTTCACGTCGGGCGTCTGCGCCGACACAAGCACGGTCGCGTCGATGCCGAAGGCGCGCGCCGCCAGCGCCACGCCCAGGCCGTGGTTGCCGGCCGAGGCGGCGATGACGCGCGGCTTCGAATCGCTGCCGGCGCGCAGCGCGAGCGCGGCGATGCGCGCCGCCGCGCCGCGGAGCTTGAATGACCCCGTCCGCTGGAGGTTCTCCAGCTTCAACCACACGTCGGCGCCCGTGCGCCTACCCAGGACGGGCGCCGGAACCAGCGGCGTCACGCGGGTCAGCTTGCGGACGCGTTCGGCGACGTCGCCGCCGGTGACTTCGCGCCAAATGTCGGGATCGAATACGCGTGACACGACCGCGAACGTACCATCGAGGTGGTAGAAATTGGGCATGTCGTTCGTGTCGCTCGACCGGCTGGTCAAGGGCGGGCAGGTCCAGGAAGCCGACGCCCCGCGCGTCGAGCAGCTGTGGGACGAGATCCGGCGGCTCAAGCGCGACAAGAAGGCGTTCGTCCCGGCGCACAACTACCAGGTGCCCGAGGTCCAGGCGATCGCCGACGTCGTGGGCGACAGCTTCGAGCTGGCGGTCCGCGCGCGCGACATCGACGCGAACCTGGTCGTGTTTTGCGGGGTGCGTTTCATGGCCGAGGGCTGTCACACGCTGGCGCCGGACCGGCCCGTGTACCTGCCCAACCTGCAAGCGCTCTGCTCGCTGGCCGAGGTCGACGCCGACGACGTCGCCGAGCGCCAGGATTTCCTGCGCGCGGCCGGGCGCCGCTTCGCGACCATGACGTACGTGAACACCTACGCCGACGTGAAGGCGCTGTCGGACACCTGCTGCACAAGCTCGAACGCCGCGCGTATCGCCGCCAAGCTGGGCGTTCCCGACCTGCTGTTCGTTCCCGATCAGAACCTCGCCTACCAGGTGGCGCTGAACACGAAGCGCATGTACCTGCCCCCGCCCGAGCCGCACAAGTTCCACCCGCGCGAATACGCCGAGATGGTCGAGCCGCTGATCCGCGAAGGGGAACGGCAAGGGCTGGTGGGCAACGTGTTCGCGTGGGAAGGCGCCTGCCACGTCCACCACCAGATGACCGTCGACGACATCGCGCGCATCCGCCGCGACGATCCGCTGGCGACGGTGATCGTGCACGGCGAGGTGCGGCCCGAGCTGCAGCGCGCCGCCGACGCCGTGCTGTCGACGTCGCAGATGGCGAAGTACGTCGACGCGCATCCGGAACGATCGCGCTACGCGATCCTGACCGAGTGCGGCCTGGTGGTGCGCATGGAGCTGGAACACCCCGAGAAGCAGTTCTACAAGCCGTGCCGCCTGTGCCAGTACATGAAGGCGATCGATCTCGAGGCGGTCCATCGCACGCTGCGCGACGAGCCCGCCGACCAGCGCATCACCGTCCCCGCCGACGTCCGCGAAGGCGCCGCGCGCGCGATGCTGCGGATGATCGAGCTAGCGGCCTGACGGCCCCTCACCCTAACCCTCTCCCCGCTGCGCGGGGCGAGGGGACCTTATCTGACCTCCCTCTCCCGCTTGCGGGAGAGGGTCGGGGGGGTCGGGGTGAGGGCCCGCGGCTAGCTGTTGCCGACGCGTGGCCGGGGGATGTTGTAGGCCTTGAGGCGGGCGCAGAAGGTGCGGCGGGACATGCCGAGGAGCTTCGCGGCGCGCGTCTGGTTGCCGCTGCACAGCGACAGGCTCTCGACGATGCGCTCGTAATCCTGGCGGCTCTCCTCGTCGAGGATGGCGACCGGGAACGCCTGGGCGACGCGCGGCGCGGCGTCGGACACGCGCTCCAGCGAGACCGGCGTCCCGCGCATCTTCTCCAGCGGCAGATCCTCGGGCGTGATCGAATCGCCCGACGACAGCAGCAGCGCGCGCTCGATGGTGTTGCGCAGCTCGCGGATGTTCCCCGGCCACGCGTAGGTCTTGAGCAGCTTGATCGCCGCCGGCGCCAGCTTCGGCGCCGAACGCTCGGACACCTTCGCCGCGCTCTCGACGAACGCCCTCGCGAGCGGTTCGATCTCGTCGGCGCGCGCGCGCAGGGGCGGGATCAGCAGCGAGATGCCGTTCAGGCGGTAATAGAGGTCCTGCCGGAACGCGCCGCGCGCGACCTCGTCCTCCAGCACGCGGTTGGTCGCGGCCAGGAAGCGCACGTCGATGGTGCGCGGCTTCACGGCGCCGACGCGCATCACCTCGTGCGTCTCGATCACGCGCAGCAGCTTCGCCTGCAGCGGCAGCGGCAGCTCGCCGATCTCGTCGAGCAGCACGGTCCCGCCCTCGGCGGTCTCCAGCAGCCCCTGCTTGGCCTCGCGCGCGTCGGTGAACGCGCCGCGGTCGTGACCGAACAGCTCGGCCTCGAACAGCGTCGGAGACAGGGAGGCGCAGTTGATGCGCACGAACGGCTTCTGCGCGCGCGGCGACAGACCGTGGACGATCTCCGCCAGCACCTCTTTGCCCACCCCCGTCTCGCCGACGATCAGCACGTTGATGTTCGACACCGCCGCGCGCTTGGCGAGCAGGTGCACCCGCCGCATCTCGGGCCCGCAGCGGATGTCGTCCGACGACGGCGTGGAGGAAACGTTGCGCCCCTGCACCCGCTCGCACGCGCGCGAGATCAGCCCGTCGGCGGAACGCGCGTCGCCCGGGAAGAATGCGACGCCGGTGCGCGCCGAGACGTTGCGCGCGCCCAGCAGCGCGATGATACGGGCGCCGAAGTCGTCCACCCGCTTCGCGTCGTGCTCGAACAGGATCATCTCGTATTCGTCCGGACCGTACGACGCCAGCACGTCACCGGGCCGCACGTAAGGCGTGACGATCTCGCCCACCGCCTCGGGCGATGTCCCCGGCGCGACGTGGAGGCGCAGCACCGCGAACACGCGCCCCGACGATGACGCCTTCTCGCACTCCTCCTCCAGCCGTCCCTCGAAGTACGCGTGGGTCGGCAGCCGCCGCACGCGCACCGTCGGGCGGCGCCGCTGGATCATCAGCGTTACCCAGCCGATGGTGATCGCCTCGCCCGGCAACACCGGCGCGCGCTGCCCGCCCGGCAGCCGGGTGCCGCGCAGGAAAGTGCCGTTCGTGCTCCCCAGGTCCTCGATCTCCAGCACCCCGCCCACGTGCAGGCGGGCATGGTGGCGCGAGGCGTTCGCGTCATCGATCCGGACGTCGTCGCCTTCATCGCGCCCGATCGACACCACGCCCGAATCAGGCAGCGGGTGCATCGAGAAGATGTTCGCCCCCATCACGATCAGGTGGAGAACGCCGTCCTCGACGGGACGTTCGTCCACCTCGCGCACCGTGCGCGCGCCGGACGCGGTGGCCAGGCCCGACGACGACGCAGACGATGATGACGAAGGAGCCTCGGCCATGGCGGTCAGCGCAGCGTGATCATGGTGGGGTGCGGTTCGCCGTCGCCGAGATCGACGCGCAGCTGCCACTTCCCCACAGCCATCGGCCCCGTGTCCAGGTTGAGCTGATAGTGGTTGCCCGTCGGTGCGAAGGTATTCCCCGACCCGACGCCCTTGCTCTTGGCCGGCTTCTCCGGGCCGACGCGGCCGGCTGCATCGACCGGCGCCACGTAGAGGCGCGCCGTCAGGTCGCAGATGCCGTCGCTGGGCGCGACCAGATCGAATTTCGTCGGGATCGTCGATCCCTGCTTGAACACGCCGGTGCCGTCCGCCGGAATGGGCGGCAGGAGCCCGCTCCACTTGACGATCACCCTGACCTTGAACGTGCCCTGGCTCGAGTTGCCAGACGCGTCCGTCGCCTTGCAGGTGACGGTCGACTCCCCGAGCGGGAACTGCGATCCGGACGGCGGCGTGCACTTCACCTTCGGGTTCGGATCGATGTTGTCGGTGGCGGTGACCGTGTAGTTGACGCGCGCGCCGCTCCTGCTGGTCGCGAACGCGGTGACGACGTTCGGCATCTTGAGGACGGGCGGCGTCGTGTCGCCGACGCTGACCGTGAACGTATCCTCGGTACGGTTGCCGCGCTGGTCCTTGGCGCTGCACTTCACCACCGTCGTCCCGAACGGGAAGAACGATCCCGACGCATGGTCGCAGTCGACCGACACTGGCCCATCGACGATGTCGTCGGCGCAGGTGGCGTAGGTGACGATCGCGCCCGCGCCCGCGTTGGTGCCGACCATGATGTCGGACAGCGGGCACATCTCGGGCGCCGTCGTGTCGACGACCTTGACCGTGAACTGATCGGAGACGGTGTGGCGAGCGCTGTCGGTCACAGAGCAGACCACCGGCGTCACCTCGTCGATCAGGAAGAAGTTCGGCGGCGGCGGAATACATTCCAGCAGCAGGTTGCGGTCGATGTCGTCGGACACGAGGACCGGGTAGGTGGCCAGCTCGCGCCCGGCCGGCTGATCCGCCTCGAGCACGAGGTCGAAGACCTGGATCGTCGGCGGCCCGTCGACGACGGTGATCGCGAACTCACCCAGGCCGACCGCGCCGGTCTCCGGATCGGTGGCCTTGCAGAGGACCGAGTTGCGCCCCGGCCGGAAGAACGCGCCGGAGGCGGGCGTGCAGTCGACCGGCACGGACGCGCCGTCGCTCGCGCGCACAGCGGTGACGTCTGGATAGATGACCGGAGTGCGCGGCCCGGTCGCGGGGACGTCGAAGTCGGCCGGCACGGTGATGATCGGGTGCCCCGGCTGCTGCACGCCCAGGTCGACCTCGTTCGACAGGCAGCTCTCGCTCCACGCGCCGCCGACGCGCGAGTCGGAGACCTGCGCCAGCGTCACGCGGTTCCAGCCCACCGACAGGTCGAGCGGAATCACCCACTTGCCGTCTTCGTCGGCGCGCTTCGTGGTGAGCCGCCCGTTGATGCGCACGTTCACGTCGGCGTGGGGCAGCGCGCAGAACGGGCTCGCGGGCGGCTGCGCTTGGGGTCCGCAATTGGACGCGCCGACCACCACCGGTCCCTGGCCGGGCGGCGGTGCCGCGAGCGTGAAGTTGGTGCCCCGGCCACCGCCCACCACGCCCGCCAGCCCTTGCGGGAGCGGGAAGCGCGGCGGCTTCTGCTCGATGACGAGGCGGCTGGTCGGCGTGTTGGCGATGCGCGAGAAGCCGCGCAGTTCCTCCTGTGTCGGCGCCTGCCCGTTGGGCATCAGATCGGGTGCCTGGAAGAAGTAAATGATGTGGCGGCCGGGCCCCGCGCCGAAGATGGTCGTCTCGAATCGGATCGGGTCACCCGGGTTGTTGGGTGGCGTGATGATCGTTCGGTCGTTGCCGACGTTCCCGAGCGCCAACCGCCCGGTCTCCTCCAGCACGTGCAAGCGCCCGAACTGGGTCTCCGTGTAGGGCAGCGTTCCCTCCACGCGGATCTCCGACGAATCTTCCAGGTTGCAGTCAATCTCGGCGCCGGGTCGCGGGAACGTGACCGTCGGCGGATCGATGCCGACGCTGGCGAACACCGGCGGGGCCGCCGGCCCGCCCTGATCGAACACCAGCTTGTGCCAGCCCTTCTTCGGGTCGCCGGGGGCGGCGGGACTGAGCGTGATCGGGCCCGAGAAATCGCCCTTCTGATCGGGCGTCAGGTCCAGGAAGCTGTCGGGCACGAAGCCCTGGTCGGCGATGTGCACCGGGCCCGTGCTCCCCTTCCCGACGACGTTGAGCGCGAGCGGCACGGCCGCGGCGCTGTGGGTCGGATCGGTCGGCGACAGGATCTCGGGCGCCTTGCCCGGATTGGTGGCGTTGCTGACGATGAGCGGCCAGAGCACCTTCTTGCTCGCCGCGCACAGCGCGGGCGCGACGCAGGGCGTGGCCGTGAACGTCTGCTGCTCCAGGATGAGGACCTGGATGCCGGTCACGACCGGGACGTCTGCCTGGAACGTTCCGTTGGCTTCGACGGGGACGGTCAGGTCTGCCCCACCTCCCCCGACGACGATGTGGACCGCGCCGCCGGTCAGACCGCCGATACCGGAGAGGTGCACGAGTCCGTCCGAACCGATGAACACTTCCTCGCCCCAGCGCGGGCGCACGACCGACGGGGGCGACGGTTTACCCGAGAAGATGTCGACGGGCGCCGCCAGGACGTTCACCTGCGGCAGGCCGAGCGGGCCCAGCGGCGGTGTGAGCGAGAGGTCGGCGACCATTCCGGAGGCCACCGCCTTGTCGGCTTTCACCGTGCTGTTTTCCAGCTTGGTTCCGAAGTAGGTCACGTTCAGACCGGAGCCGGCGTTGTCCGGCGGCCCCGGCGGCTGCAGCGCGTAGCCCGGCACGGCCTGCTTCCCCTGGCGCGGGCTGGCCCACAGCAGGCGGATCGTCTTGTCGCTGGTCGCGTTGTCGTACTCGAGCCGGATCGCGTAGTGCACGCCCGCCTTCAGCGGCACCGCGTCCAGCTTCCTCAACGGCGAGACCGGCGCCGGCGCCGGGAGCGGATTGCAGTGCGATCCGGGGCAGTAGGTCGCCACCTCGGCGATGCAGCGCGCGTCCCACTCGGGCAGGAACGAGTAGTACGAGAGGTAGCCGCCGTCGCAGCAGTAGGGATCCTTCTCGCAGATGTCGTGGACGCAGCTGTTGCAGCTCGCGTCCAGCTTCGCGCCCGGCAGGCAGAGGTCATGGGCGCAGCCACCCGGCGCGCTCGAGCCCGGCGGCGGCGTGGACATCACCTCGACCCCGTTCAAGTAGAGGTGCGAGATGCCGCTTCCGACGACGAAGAAGTTGTAGCTCTCGGTGAACGCCGGGATGATCTCGCCCTCCCAGATCGCCGAGTAGGACGGCCCATAGCCGAGCGGCAGATCGAGCGGCCTCGGGCCGGGCGGCGCGACGTCCTTGTTGATGTCGATGTTCGCGTCCGTGCGCGCGACCGTTCCCCCGATGTAACCGGGGCTGAGGTAATAGGTCGCCGACAATCCCGTCGTGCCGCCGGGCGCGATCGCGTAGAGGTTTGCCGATGGGATGGGCACCTGTCCGATGGTCCCCGGCGGCTGCCAGGTGAGGCCCGGCGGGGGCGAGCCCGACGGTGCCGTGGTCTGCATGCGATCCCAGCGCAGGTTGTAACGGTGGCCGGCGCGCAGCTCGATCGAACCGCTGGTCGTGCCCGGCGACGTCTCGAACCAGTCGAGGACCGTGCTGCCGTTGACGAACAGGCGGCTCGGCTGCTGCGACGCTTCGAACGTGTAGGTACCGGTCGTCGGCGCCTCGATCCAGCCCGTCGCGACGGCGGCGTACGAACGGTCGTTGACGATCGCCGCGCTGTCGGTGGACGCGCATTCATCCGCCGCCGCGGCGCACTCGTCGGTCCAGGACGTGGTGCAGCAGGCCGCGTGCGTTCCGTCGCCGCAGACGCTGGCCGTGCAGGCGCTGCAGGTCTCGGACAGCGCGTCGCCGGCGACGTGCTCGCTGTGCCCGCAGCGCGGGATCTGCACGACGCCGTTTCGCAGCAGCGTGTCCGGCGCGGGCGGACCGTTGTCGGTCGACTCGTCGACCGCGTACACGTAGACGTTGCCCGCCTGATCGAGCGGCAACGTGAACGAGAATCCGTGCCGCGCGAACGTCCGCCCCGGCCCGTCGCACGCCGCGCTCACCTCGCGCGCCAGCGGGTCGGCCAGCGCCTGGTCGGCGCGCACCGTGCCCAGCAGCGTGCCGCCGCCGTCGATCGTCCCGCCGCCGTAGATCTTCACGGCCACCGTGGCGCCCGCCCACTCCGGATCGCAGGCCCAGCCGGAGATGGTCGCCGACGTTCCCGATCCGCTGACGCCGTCAGCGCGCAAGACCGCGCCGCCCGGGCCCAGCAGGTAGGTCGGGTAGATCGACCTGTCGTCGCTGGGGAGATCCTTCGGCCAGACCTTGCCTGTCGGCCACTGGGTCGCGCCGTCCTTGCAGACCGTGCCGGCCTGCCCCACGCAGGCCAGGGTCCACTCGGGCGACACGCCCGCGCCGCAGCACTCGGGCATCGTCTTGCAGACCTGGGTCGTGCAGGGGCTGCAATCCCACGGCAGCGCGTCGCCCGGCGTGTACTCGTCGTGGTTGCAGTAGGTCGGCGAGAAGACGTTCAGCGTGCCGACCTCCTTGAACAGCGACGCCCACCGTCCGTCCTCGATGTGATCGTGCTCGAGGCGATCGATGGCGGCGAAATCCTCGCACTCGCTCACCGGCGACAGCTCGCGGTAACGGCTGCGCTGCAACCCCGACTTGTTCAGGTCGGCGAACGGCGCATCCATGTGGTCCTGCGCGATGAAGTACTCCTGCGCGTTCATCCACAGCGAGTCGGGACTCACGGCGGCGTTCCACGGATTCTCGATGGTGTTCGGCCAGATCACCTGCTGCGTGTCGAACAGGTCGACCTGGGTGCCCGTCTTCGTGAAGCTCTGGCTGTTCTGGCAGTACCCCGCCATCGCCGCGACCTTGCAGGATTCGTAGTACGGCCTCAGCGGGAACGTCTGCAGCTTCCAGGCGCCCAGGCCGCCGTCGGCGTCCTTGTCGAAGACGTACGCTTCGGTCTCCGCCCAGGGGCGGTAGCCCCAGTTGCGCGCGCACTTGGACGCCACGCCCGTGGCGGTGCACGCGAAGATGAAGCGGTTCGGATGGGAGGCGTCATCGGGGATCGCCATGGCTGACGCGCTCTTGGTCAGCGGGTTGTACGGGCAGAGCGACATCCACTCGCCGCTCCACTTGTGAAAGTAGTAGACGACGTAGAGCTCGTCCTCGTTGTCCTGCTCGGCGTGGTTGTGAAACAGGTTGGGGACCGGATCCTTGTCGGCGCCGGCGATGTACAGATCCAGATCCTCGGCCGGGTGGCCTTCGACGTCGAGCGTGTGCGCGACCGCGTAGTGATGCAGCGCCGTGCCACCGCTGACGGCGATGTAGTTGCCGGGACCCGAGCTCATCGTCGGGATGTTGGTGAGCGTGTGGGACTCGATGTCGCTGGTGGCCGTCAGACCGCGCATCTCGACGTAGCTGATCGCCACCCCCTTGGCGTCGGGCGCGAGCAGGTCGGTGCCCATCAGCGACATCCCCTGCGCCGTGATCCCCTGCGCCGTAATCCCCTGCGCCGTGATCCCCTGCGCCGTGATCCCCTGCGCCGTGATCCCTTGCGCCGTGATCCCCTGCGCCGTGATCCCCTG